>Ga0306926_10001134_pt1 | contig 26311 bp, 25 predicted proteins | sample flu12Cox44000178_FD_203759 | JGI IMG/M metagenome (GOLD analysis project Ga0306926, IMG submission 203759) | Lab enrichment of tropical soil microbial communities from Luquillo Experimental Forest, Puerto Rico - flux8day.12C.oxic.44.000.178 (v2)... | ecosystem: Environmental > Terrestrial >...
GCAAAGATTCCAGCCGGCCGGATCCCCGAGGCCGTCGACCGGCTCGTCGCGCTCTATGTCCGCGAGAAGCAGGGAGGGGAGTCGGCGCCCGCCTTCTTCCGCAGAGTCGCGCTCGAAACCGTGAAGCCCGTGCTTGCGGACCTCGAGCGTCTCGACGAGGCCGATGCGGTCCCGGCCGATTTCATCGATCTGGGCGAGGCGGCGGAATTCCAGCCCGAAGTCATGGAGGGTGAGTGCGCAACCTAGGAAGCGCGAATCACCCTATTTACATACGTCGATGCAATTGATATAGTCCTCGGGACAACTGAATACGCACTTCTTTATCCAGAGTGGCTGAGGGACAGGCCCGACGACGCCACGGCAACCACGCGACGATTTCGCAACGGAGTGACCTCCGAGCAGTGTCGCGGTTCAGGTGCCAATTCCTGCCCCGGGTCCGGGACGGACCAACGGGGAAAGATGGAGGAGGATGTCTGTGGTCCGCGTCGCGCTCCTTGGTTTTGGCACAGTCGGCTCCGCCGTGAGCCGCCGGTTGATCGAATCTGCCACTCACGCCGACAACCCGATCGCTCTGACGCACATTCTCGACCGCCACGCTGGTGAAAAGGCCTTCGCGCCCGAGTCCGTCGCCCCTATCGTCTGGACGACCTGCATCGACGACATCCTTCACAGCGATGTCGACATCGTCATCGAGGTGATTGGCGGTATCGAGCCGGCGCTGGAGTGGGTACGGCGTGCGCTCGGGACTGGAAAGTCGGTGGTGACCGCCAACAAGCAGCTGGTCGCCCGGCACGGGCCCGAGCTGTGGGCGCTCGCGTCGCGTCAGGGCCGGCAATTCCGCTTTGAAGCGGCCGTCGGCGGGGCGATGCCGATCGTTCGGGCGATTGTCGACGGTCTTGCCGGCGATCGGTTGTCGCGACTCGTGGCGATTCTGAACGGCACGACGAACGCGGTGCTGTCGCGGATGGAGGCCACGAGCTGCTCGCTCAACGAGGCCCTCGCCGATGCCCGAGACCGCGGGTACGCGGAAGCGGACCCACGCGCCGACCTCGACGGCGACGACGCGCGAGCCAAGCTCGCGATCCTGTGCGCGCTGGCGTTCGGTGTGCGTGTAGAGGCGAGCGATATACCAGCGCGTTCGGCGCGGTCGATTCAGGCCGGTGATTTCATCGAGGCGCAGCGCCGGCAGAGGACGATTCGGCAGCTCGCGCACGCCGAGTACGATCGCACGCGGTCCAGGTTGTCGGCGTGGGTCGGCCCCGTCTTCGTCTTGGCCGACTCGGTGTTCGCGCGCGCGACCGGCCCACAAAACGTCGCGGTCGTCACCGGGGAGCACTCGGGGGAGATCGGCATCTTCGGCGCCGGTGCCGGCGGGGATGCGACGGCGGTGGCGATTCTCGGCGACGTCGTGTCGATCGCGCGCGATCGCGCGGCGATCGTTCCACCGCCGCGACTGACGTCGGATTTCACCCTCGAGGTCTCGAACGGCGGGGCGTTCGAATGGGCGGGTGCCTTCGCGGCATCCCCAGCGCAGCGACTGCGCGGTAGTGCCGAGGCGGGCCCCGCAGCGCAGCACGTCGGTCTGGGTGCAATGGCGGGTGCCGTAGTGGAGGCCATATGAGCGCGCTTGTCGGGTTGCAGTGCCACTTGTGCAAGACGGTATTCCCGTTGGAAGCGCTGTATGTGTGCGATCGCTGCCTCGGCCCACTCGAGGCGGTCTACGACTACCGTGCGGTCCGAGTGACGCGCGAAGAAATCGAGCGGCGCCCGAAGAACCTCTGGCGGTATCGCGAGCTGCTGCCAATCACTGGGTCCGCGAGGACCGGGTACCACTCGGGCTTCACGCCGCTCGTACGATGTACTCGGCTCGCGGATCGTCTGGGCGTGCAGGAGCTCTACGTGAAGGACGACTCGGTGAACCATCCGACGTTGTCGTACAAGGATCGCGTGGTGTCGGTCGCGGCAACGCGCGCGCTGGAGCTGGGCTTCAAGGTGCTGGCCTGCGCCTCGACCGGGAATCTGGCCAACAGCGTGGCCGCGCACGCGGCGCGGCTCGGCGTCGAGTGCTCCGTCTTCATTCCCGACAATCTCGAGGCAGGGAAGCTGCTGGGGTCGGCGGTCTTCAACCCGACCATACTCGCGATTGCGGGCAACTACGACGATGTGAACCGGCTGTGTACGCAGGTCGCCGATCGGTACGGCTGGGGCTTCGTCAACATCAATCTGCGCTCGTACTACGCGGAAGGCGCGAAGACCTACGGCTTCGAGATTGTCGAGCAGCTTGGCTGGCGGTATCCGCGGCATGTCGTGGCGCCGGTTGCCGGCGGCACCCTCCTGCCAAGGATTCTCCGCGGATTCCGTGAGCTTCGCGAAGTCGGCCTCGTCGACGGCGATCTGCCGCGCATGTATGCGGCACAGGCTGAGGGTTGCGCGCCCGTCGTCCGTGCGATCGAGGCTGGTCTCGATTATCCCGAGCCCGTGCGCCCCGACACGCTTGCGAAGTCAATTGCGATCGGAAACCCCGCGGACGGCTTTCAGGTGATCCAGTCCATCAAGTCGACGGGCGGGACCGGGACCGCCGTATCGGACAGGCAGATCGTAGACGCCATCCGTCTCCTCGCCGAGACGGAAGGGATCTTTACGGAGCCGGCGGGAGGCACGACGCTTGCGGCGGCCATCGAGCTCATCGCTCGCGGCGTCATCCCTCGCGACGAGTCGATTGTCGTCTCGGTCACCGGCAACGGTTACAAGACCAGCGAGGTCGTTGCCAATCAGCTGACAACGCCGGTTCGTTTGTCACGCCGTTTCAATGATTTCGAGGCGTGGCTCGAATCGCGCCTGACCTCAGCGTCGAGCGCGCGAGCTTGACGTCGAAACGATCGGGAGCTTGAATTCCATCGCCCGGCCGTTGCGCAGCACCTTGACCGTCGCGGTCGTGCCGATCTTCGCGTCCGCGACGACGCGTGAGAACTGTGCCGGATCGGAAATCGTCTGGCCATTGAATCCTACGATCACGTCTCCAGGTCTCAGTCCGGCGTCGTAAGCCTCCGACCCGCGGTTCATGCGGGAGATGACTGCGCCGCTCGTGCTCGGGGCTCCAACCTCTTCAGCAAGCTGGGGCGTGAGCTTTTCGATTCCCACATATCCGATCGACCCACGGCGCACCTCGCCGTAGCTCATCAGATCGCTCACCACTCTCCTCGCGAGATTGCTCGGCACGGCAAAGCCAATACCCTGGTAGCCGCCGCTCTGGCTGAAGATGCCGGTGTTGATCCCGACGAGCTCCCCTCGTGTGTTGAGCAGCGCGCCGCCGGAGTTGCCCGGATTGATGGCGGCGTCGGTCTGAATGAAGTCCTCGTAGTCCGCGAATCCAAGCTGCGCGCGCCCGGTCGCGCTGACGATGCCGGCGGTCACGGTTTGGCTGAGCTGGAACGGGCTGCCAATGGCGAGCACCCATTCGCCGACCTTGAGCAGCGACGAGTCGCCCCACGGCAGTGCGGGCAGGCCGGCGACGTTGACTTTGACAAGGGCGATGTCGGTCGCGGGATCCGTGCCGATGATCTTCCCACGCACCTCGCGCTTGTCTGGCAGCGAAGCCGTGACCTCGGTGGCCGCTGCCCGGACGTTCTCGCCGATGACGTGGTTGTTGGTCACGATGTAGCCGTCGGGCGAGATGATGACGCCCGACCCCAGGCTGAGCGATCTGCGATCGCGCGGCGCGAACATGTCGCTGTCCCCAAAAAAGTAACGAAAGAACTCGTCGTCTGGAAACGGCGATGTCTGGCGCGACCGCACGACCGTCACCGAAGAGATGTTGGCGACGCCTTTGACGGCTTGGGCGGCCACGCGAGTGAAGTCCGGCCCCCCGTTAGCGGCGGAGACGGGAGCGTTCGTCGCCGCGCGAGACGGATCGGTCGGCCGCGCCTGGGCGTTGAGGGTCGGGGCAGCTTCCTTCCGGTCGATTACGCCGGAGGCCGCTTCCAGGAGCCGGCCGGTCGCGCGCGAGTCGGCCGCCATGCGCATGCGGTCCGTGACGACCAGACCCGCGACGAAGCCCGCGGCGACGAGAACCAGGGAAAGCAGGAACCTGCGGAACATCTCACGAAACGGCGATCCGGCGTGTCCCCCGATCTGTTGCTTTCGGCATCGTCACTGTCAAGACGCCGTCTTTCATATCCGCGCTGATCGCGTCGATATTGATCGGTTCCGGGAGAGCGAAGGCCCGCGAGAAGCTGCCATGACCACGCTCGACTCGGTGGTATTGTTCGCACGAGACAGGTTTGTGGGGGCCGGCGGCCGCGCGGGCCCCCCGGATGACGATGCGGTTGTCCTCGGCGTGGAGTTCGATCTGATCGCGCCTGAGGCCAGGCAATTCGGCGGTGAGGACGAACTCGTTCGGCGTTTCATACAAGTCCACCGGGGGCGTCCAACCCGGGGCGTCGGCGCCGACGAGATGACCGAGCTGCTCGTGGAGCGCGAGGAGGTCGCGCAGCGGATCCCAGCGCGTAAGTGCCACGTGTGGCATCGTAGCACGGACCGCCGGCCTTGCGAGTGTGGTCGGTCGTATCCACATGTGCTACGATTCCAAGGATATACGGACACCTGATGGCTTCATCTGTTCAAGCGACGCGGCTTCGGAAGGGCATGCTGATCAAGCAGGGGAACGATCTCTTCCGGATCATGGACCTGCACCATCTCACGCCGGGCAACAAACGGGCGCATATACAGGCTCGGATGCGGAACATCCGCACCGGCACGCTCGCGGACCACAAGTTCCGCGCGGAAGAGGACGTCGAGCGCGCCGTGCTCGACGAGCGCGAGATGCAGTATCTCTACACCGACGGCAACCATTACTACTTCATGGATACCTCGACCTACGAGCAGATTCACATCTCGGCGGAAGCCATGGGCGACTCCAAAGACTATCTCATCGCGGACGCGATCATCCGCGTGGAGTTCTACGATGTCGAGCCGGTCGGCATTGAGATGCCCCAGACCGTCGACCTGATCGTGAAGGAGACCGTCCCGGGCATCAAGGGCGCGACCGCCAGCGCACAGGTGAAGCCGGCGACGCTCGAGACCGGGCTCGTGATTCAGGTGCCGCCCTTCGTGAATGAAGGCGACCGGGTGCGCGTCAACACCGAGACCGGGGAATACCAGGCGCGGGTCTGACCCGCGGCGCCTCATGGATGTTGCTCGCGGCAGACCGCGCCACGGGTGGATCGAGGTCGTGACCGGCAGCATGTTCAGCGGCAAGAGCGAGGAGCTCATCCGCCGCCTGCGCCGCGCGCAGATCGCCAAGCAGAAGGTTCAGATCTTCAAACCGCTCGTCGACGACCGCTACAGCGGCGACCACATCGTCTCGCACAGCGACATGCGCATCCCGTCGGAGACCGTCACGTCGTCCGAGGAGCTGGTCGCGCGGGTACGCGACGACACCGAGGTCGTCGGCATCGACGAGGGGCAGTTCTTCGACGCGAACCTGCCGGCCGCGTGCAACAGCCTGGCGGATCGTGGCAAGCGCGTGATCGTGGCCGGGCTGGACCAGGACTACCTCGGCCGCCCGTTCGAGCCCATGCCGCAGCTGCTCGCGATCGCCGAGTACATCACGAAGACGCTCGCGATTTGCGTCGTGTGTGGCGACCCGGCCAACCACACCCAGCGCCTCGTCGCGAGCAGCGATCGCGTGCTCGTCGGCGCGTCGGGGATGTACGAAGCGCGCTGCCGCCGCTGCTTCGATCCGCGCCTCGCTGACGCCAAGCCGTAGCCCGCCCCACATTTTCGTATGATCGGGGCGTGAACGTGCAGCCGGTGCTGCTCTTTCTCGGGGCGGCTTTCCTGGTCGCCAATGCCGTGCGCATTGCGGAGTACTTCCAGTTCCGCAGGCGCCGCGACCGGGCGCTGCTGACGTGGACGGCGTCCCGGCCGCCGTACTACTGGCTGAGCCTGAGCATCGGGGTCGTGCTCGGGGGCCTCATTGCGCTCAAGATCTGGTCCAACCGCGAGGCCTTCCGGCGGGGGGACATTCATCGGTATCCCTTCGGCGAGATCATGATGTTCGTTTACTACGCGTACCTGACGCCGCTCATCGCAAGAATCCGTCGTGGGTTCTATCAGGACGGCATCTGGACGGACACCTCGTTCATCCGGTACGCCGACGTCGGCGGCATCAGCTGGCGCGTAGGAAAACATCCGGACGAGCAGCAGATCACGCTGCTCATCACCTCCAAGCTGCGCAATCTGGCCCGGCGTCTCATCGTGCCCGCCGACAAGTATGCGGCTGCTCGTCGTCTGCTGCGCGACAAGATCGGCGATCGGGAAATCCACTTCGGCGGGACCGGCCTCGATCTCGGCGTGGAAGACGACCGCGACAGAATCTAGTGCAAGGTAGAAGCGGCGGGCGGCCGCCAGAGCTGCGGGTTGGCGGCCGCGAACGCCTGTGGCACGTGGCTCATCGACGGCCGCACAGCATACACACGCGAATCTGGCTTCACATCGACGTTCCTGAAACCTCGAAGCGTTCGCGGAATCGGCGGACCGTCTGCGCGCGTAATCGGCGTTTCCTTCAGCGTGATAAGCAGAAACGTCGAGCTGTCGTTGGCCTCGTAAACGAGCCAGGCACCATCTCTGGGGTTCGCCGTCCGGATGGCTCTCACGAACCTGCCTTCCTGGCCGGGATGGATCTGAAACGTGGTCACGCGCAGCACGCGCATCCTCGAAAAGTCGGCCCGGCTCGCGGGCCGATCGATGTCATCTCGCCGCGTGGTCAGCGTGCTCTCCGACGACTCGGTCAATTCCGTCAGGCGCTGTTGGAGCGCAACGAGGTCTGGGTGGGACTCGATGGCTTGGCGGTAGGTCTCCGCAGCGCGGTCGGGGCCTTCCGGCGAGTCGTAGAGGTTGAGGTAGAGGATGTCGTTCGAGTCTTTCGAGGACTGGAGGCAGATCCAGTGGAGCTTGACCTTTGCGCGTTCATACGCGCGAACAATCTGCGCCTCGAGCGAGGCGTATGCTCCTGAGCTCCGCGGCTTCACTCTGACTCGCACGAGGTTGAGAAACCTCGGGCGGGCCCCGGCCGGTGGCGGTCCCGGGTCGCGTCCCTTGGCCGACCGGGAGACGGGGGGCGCTCCGGCGGCCGGCTCCAGCGCGGCCGATGCGACGCGGCCGCACACGAGCGCAAGGAGAGCGCCGGTGCACACAGCTCGCGCGGCGAGTGTGGCGGGCACGGTTAAAACCTGGACGTGAAGAGGCCGATGAGCCCTGGGCCAGTCGCCATGGGATCTCCAAGCCAATCGGGCGGCATGAGCCACACGAATGCAAGAATCGCGATCACCCAGAGATCGTAGGGGAGCGTCGCGCGGTCATCGGTCCAGAAGAACGCGCGATTGAAGACACCGGCCAGCCCGTCCTTGGATGGCAGGGGGAGGCGATTGAGCGCGAGATACGTGTAGTAGATACGGTTGGCCACCGCCAGAATCGACAGCACGAGGATGACCCAGAGGACGCCGGCCATGCGGTTCGTAAACGCGCCGATCATGAAGAGGACAATGCGCTCGGGTCGCTCCATGAAACCGACCTTGCACTTGTCGACCAGCGATTCGGCGCGGGCGCGCGCATAGCTCGTCATGATGGAAAAGATGAGCGCAAGCGCGGCGACCATGACATAGTCGGTGCGTCCCATGCTCGAGTAAAGGTAGATCAGTCCCACGAGCAACGCGAGATCCGAAAACCGATCCAGCGTGGAGTCCCAGAAGGCCCCGAACTTCGACTGCAGCTCCAGCTCGTGCGCGACCTTGCCGTCGATGAAGTCGAAAATGTTGGCGACGATCATGATGACCCCGGCCAGCATGAAGCGTCCGAGCGCCAACGCCCACGCGGCCAAGACGTTGATGACCACGCCAACGAAAGTCAGGACGTTCGGGTGGACGCGGAGCTTCACGCACGCGCTGATGATCGCCCGCAGCGGGAACAGGCAGATTGCGCCAATTGCCCCGGTGAAGGTCATCCGGCGGCGCTCGCCTCCACCGAGTGAGGTCGAAGCCACACTTTCAGGGCTGGTCACTCGGACCGACGTTGGCACCGAGGAGCTTATAATGGAAGGTTCAGACACCGAGCGAAATCGCGACATAGTAGCGTATGCCCATCCATGAACTCAAGGATCAGATTGCGCGGCTCCCAGAGCAGCCAGGGGTGTATCTGTATTTCAACGCCCTGGGAGAGACAATCTACGTGGGCAAGGCGCGTGCCCTGAGGGACCGCGTACGCAACTACCTGGGGGCTTACGGAAACGACCCGAAAACCGACGCCCTGCTGGATGAGGTCAGTCGGCTGGAATACATCGTCACAGATTCGGTCGTCGAAGCCCTCGCGCTCGAGAACAATCTGATCAAGCAGCGAACGCCCAAATACAACATCCTGCTGCGCGACGACAAGAACTACCCGTACTTGCAGCTGACGACCAACGAGGCCTTTCCGCGCGTCCTCGTCGCCCGCCGCGTCGAGCGTGACGGCAGCTTCTACGCAGGCCCGTTTCTGCCGGCACATTTTGCGCGCAAGACCATGGCGCTCACGCACCGGCTGTTTGGCATTCGATCATGCAACGAGGTCATCACCGGCAAACGGAACCGTCCCTGCCTGGAGTACGACATCAAGCGCTGCATCGCACCGTGCGTCGATACGCTGTGTTCGACCGCGGAATACGACAGCGCGGTCCAGATGACAAAGCTGTTTCTCGAGGGGCGCAACGAGGAGCTGGTGACCGAGCTCCGCCGCCGCATGCTGAACGCTGCGGCCGGCGAGCGGTTCGAGGAGGCGGCGCAGGCACGCGATTCGATGCGGACGGTCCAGACGCTGCACGACCGCCAGCAGAAGATGGCGACGGCCGAGCTCGGTCACCGCGACGTGTTCGGCGTCAAGCGCGGACCTGCGGGCGTGGTCATCCAGGTCTTTCAGGTCCGCGGCGGTCGCGTCGTCGAACGCGTGGAGTTGGGGACCGACGACGCTATCGTGGGATCGAGCGAAGGCGAACTGCTTGTTGCCGCCATCCAGCAGTTCTATGAGGCGCGAAGCGTGCCGCCCGAGATTGACGTGCCGGTCGAACCGGACGAGCGAGAGGCGCTCGAGAGCTGGCTTGGCGGCCGGGCCGCGCGGCGCGTGAAAATCTTCATGCCGCAGCGCGGGGAAAAGCGCGGCCTGGTCGACCTTGCGAGCCGGAATGCCGCCCTGGCGTATCAGACGCGGTTCAATCAAGCGCGGGCCGCCCAGTACGATGCGCTCGAGACGCTGCAACACGTGCTCGCGCTGCCCGCGCTGCCGCGGCGCATCGAATGTTTCGACATCTCGACGATTCAGGGCAGCGAGACCGTCGCGTCGATGGTCGTCTGCGAGGACGGCCGCATGCGCCCCTCGGAGTATCGGAAATACCGGATTCGCGGCGATTCGCAAATCCCGCTCCTCGCATCCGGACAGCGAAGCCGCGGGAGCCACGAACCCCGAATCCCGCTCCTCGAATCCCGGCAGCAGGACGATTTCGCCGCGATGCACGAAGTCGTCGGGCGCCGGTGCCGCAAGCTGCTCGAGCAAGGGGGCCCCTTCCCTGATCTCGTCCTGATCGATGGCGGCCGCGGCCAACTGTCGGCGGCGTACACGGCTCTCGAGGAACTGGGGCTCGCAAACCTCGTGGCAGTCGGCATCGCCAAAAAGGAAGAAGTGCTGTTCACGCGTGATCGGGAGGAGCCAATCGCCCTCGCGACGCATGATCCGGCGCTGCTGCTCGTGCAGCGGATTCGCGATGAAGCGCACCGTTTCGCGGTCACCTTTCATCGCCGGGCGCGCGCGATTCGTGATCTGCGATCCGAGCTTGATCGTGTGCCCGGGATTGGGCCGCGCCGGCGCAGGACCCTGCTGACGACGTTCGGGAGCCTCGCTGGCGTGCGGCGGGCCACTCGGGAAGAGTTGGCGGCGGCCGTAGGCCCGCGCACGGCCGACGCCGTCCTTGCGTTTTTCGCGAGTCGGCCTTAACCTTTTACCCCAACCGTTAACCCTTTGCCGGACATCAATTTCGCGCAAGTCTTCATTTCTTTTGCCGTGCTCCTCTTCTCGTTGACCGTGCACGAGACGGCGCACGCCTGGACCGCGGACCGCCTCGGCGATCCCACGGCGCGGCGGCTGGGGCGCGTCTCACTCAATCCGGCCGTTCACGCCGATCCCATCGGTACCGTGCTCTTTCCGCTGGTGGCTCTGATCACGGGCGTGGGGATCATTGGCTGGGCGAAGCCGGTGCCAGTGCAGACGCGGCAGCTGGGACATCCGCGTCGGGACTACATCCTGGTTGCGGCCGCGGGTCCCGCCAGCAATCTGATCCTCGCGTTCGCGGCGGCGACGCTGCTGACGACACTTCCCGTGTCGCCGGCCGTCGGCGCAACGACCTCTTCGGCGCCTGTAGCGACGATCCTGGTCACGACAATGCGGCTGAACGTGTTGCTGGCCGTCTTCAACATGGTCCCGATTCCACCCCTCGACGGGGGCAATGTCCTCGCCGGGTTGCTGCCGCCGCCGCTGGCTTCGACCTACAACCAGCTGCGACGGTACGGGTTTGTCCTGCTCTACCTGCTGATTCTCACTCCTGGCTTCGACATTCTCGTCGTGACTCCTTACCGCATGATCTTGTCCTGGCTGCCTGCGAAGTGACCTCCTCGGCCAAAGCGCGCGTCGTGTCCGGCATGCGCCCGACCGGTCGTCTGCACCTCGGTCATCTGGTGGGCGCACTCGGCAATTGGGTTTCGATGCAGGACCAGTACGACTGCTTCTACTTCGTCGCGGACTGGCACGCGCTGACAAGCGATTTCGCCGATCCGAGCCTGCTGACCTCTTACGCGTACGAGAACGTCGCCGATTGGATCGGCGCCGGGCTCAACCCGGAAAAGAGCACGTTTTTCGTGCAGTCCCTTGTGCCGGAACACGCGGAGCTGTACCTCCTTCTTTCGATGGTCGTGCCGGTGCCCTGGCTGGAACGCGTGCCCACGTACAAGGAACAGCAGGAGAGTCTGAAAGACCGAGACCTGTCGTCCATCGGGTTCCTCGGTTATCCGCTGCTGCAGACGGCCGACGTCGCGATGTACGACGCGAGACTCGTCCCGGTCGGCGAAGATCAGGTCGCGCATCTGGAGCTCGCGCGCGAGGTGGTCCGCCGCTTCAACAACTTTTATGGGGACGTGCTCATTGAGCCGCAGCCGCTCGTGAAGACGGGCGGGTTCGGGCGCCTGCCGGGGCTCGACGGCGGGAAGAAGATGAGCAAGAGCGTTGGCAACACGATTCACTTGGCCGATACGGCCGATGAGGTCGTCAAGAAGGTTCGGCAGATGTACACCGATCCCAACCGTGTCCGTGCTGACGTGCCCGGCACGGTCGAAGGCAACCCCGTATTCGTCTACCATGACGCCTTCAACCCGGACAAAGCAGAAGTCGAAGACCTGAAAGCGCGCTACCGCGCCGGGAAGGTCGGGGACGTCGAGGTCAAGATGAAGCTGGCGGCCGCGTTGAACGCCTATCTGGAGCCCATCCGGCAGCGCCGCGCGGCCGTGCTCGCCAGACCCGATCGCTTGAAAGAGATTCTGTTCGAAGGGTCGAAGCGCGCCCGGAAGGTCGCCGTCCGAACGATGGAACGGGTGCGCGCCGCGATGAAGGTCGCGTACACATGACGGAGACGCATTCGGATTTCGAATCCGCGCCAGACGCGTTCCCGGTCAAGCTCGCGTCGTTCGAGGGACCGCTCGATCTGCTGCTGCACCTCATCAAGACGAACGAAGTCAACATCCACGACATTCCGATTACGCTCATCACGAAGCAATACCTCGAGACGATGGAGCTGATGCACGAGCTGAACCTCGATGTCGCTGGCGAGTTCCTGGTGATGGCGGCGACGCTCATCCACATCAAGTCGAAGATGCTGCTGCCGCGCCCCGAGACGGCGGCGGCCGTCGAGGCTGAGCAAGAAGATCCGCGTGACGCGCTCGTTCGCCGGCTGCTCGAGCACCAGAAGTTCAAGGCCGCGGCAGGCATGCTGCACGAGCGCGAGCAGCTCCGGGCCGCGCAGTGGCTCCGTCCTGACGAGCGGGTGGCGGCCATCACCGGCGATGACTACGAGCCGGAGCTCGAGGTCGACCTGTTCAGCCTGTTGGCGGCCTTTCAGCAGGTCGTGCAGCGAGCCAAGCTGCGACCCAAGGTGCTGCTTCCGCCCGAGCAGATTCCCGTCGAGGTGCGGATCAACCAGTTGCTGGCCCGGCTGTCAGAAACGGAAGCATGCGGCTTCGAGGACCTGTTCGCGGATGTCGGCGATCGCAGCGGGCTCATCGTGACATTTCTCGCGCTGCTGGAGATGATTCGGCTCAAGCTCGTGCGCGTGTTTCAGTCGACCAGCTTCGGTCCGATTCGGGTGTACAAACGTCCCAGACCCGCGGATGCGCCGCATCCCATCGGCGATCCCGAGTCCGGGCACGCGGACTCAGGGAGTGAAAAGAAACATGGATAAGAAGGCTTCCGCCGAGCTGAAGGCGATTGTCGAGGCGTTGATCTTTGCCTCACCCGAGCCACTGACGCCCAAACAGATCTTCAAGCTGCTCGAGGTGGAACCGCGCGAGGACGTCCAGGCGGCTCTCGACGAGCTGAAGCGCGATTACGACCGGCCCGGCGGCCTGCAGCTCGTCGAGGTGGCTGGCGGCTATCAGATCGTCACTCGGCCGGAGCTTCACGATTGGGTGCGCAGGCTCTTCCACGAACGGACGACCCAGAAGCTCACGGTGCAGGCGCTCGAGACGCTCGCGGTCATTGCCTACCGGCAGCCGGTCACGGCGCTCGAGATCACCGAGATCCGCGGAGTGAACGCTTCGGGCGTGCTGAGCACCCTGCTCGAGCGACACCTCATCAAGATCGTCGGCCGGAAGCAGGTTGTGGGGCGGCCGTTCATGTACGCGACCACCAAGGAGTTCCTGATCCGTTTCGGCCTGAATGATCTGGCCGACCTGCCCAGAGTCGAAGACATGGCCGAAGCCCTGGGTCTCGACACGCCCCTCCTCGTGGAGCAGCCGGCGAGCGACGACATGCTCCCCGCGGAAGAGCCCGATGTCGCTTCAGGCGGAACGGGCGGCGCTATTCATTAGCTTTCGAATCTCTTGGGGCGTGAGCTCCCTCCACTGCCCGACTTTCAGGCGGGGATCACGAATGGGGCCGATCGCGACGCGCTTCAAGCGCGTGACCGGATGCCCGATAGCCTCGCACATCCTGCGGACCTGCCGATTGCGCCCTTCGTGAACGGTAATCTCGAGCGTCGCGTTGCCAGGAGAGGCGTTCCTCGCGGAAGGCCCGCCGGGCGTGTGCTTCACCAGAGCGACGTTCGCCGGTGCCGTCCGGCGGCCTTCGAGCCGGATGCCACGCGCGAGACGCTCGAGATCGCGGGCGTCGGGCACGCCCCGGACGCGCGCCTCGTAGACACGTGTCACGCCGTGCCGCGGATGGGTCAGCCGGGCGGCCAGCTCGCCGTCGTTGGTGAGGATGAGCAGACCCTCCGACTCGAAGTCGAGGCGACCTACCGGATACACATAGTCGCGCACGCCGAGCAGGTCGATCACGGTCGGCCTCCGCTCCGGATCCGATCGCGTCGTCACATACCCTCTCGGTTTGTTCAAGAGGATGTACCGATGGTGTTCGACGATCGCAATCCGCCGGCCGTCAACGCGGATGTCATCGCGGAAGGGGTCTGCCCGTGTGCCGAGCGCGCGCACGGGCGCGCCATTCACGGTCACACGTCCGTCAAGCATCAACCGCTCGGACGCGCGCCTGGACGCGACGCCTGCCTGGGACAGGATCTTCTGCAGCCGCTCAGCCCCCATGGAGGCGCATGGTAACCTTGGCGCGGGTGGGCCAGAAAGGGCGGGAAGCGCGGGAGAGGTAGGAAGCGCGGGAGGAGCAGGACAGGGCAGGACGGCGACAGGAATGCGACCTCTGATCATCGCCATCGATGGCCCTTCGGGCGCGGGCAAAGGCACCGTAGCAAGGGCGGTCGCAAGCGAGCTCGGATATCGTCACATCGACAGCGGGGCGATGTATCGCGCAGTTGGCTGGAAGGCGATCAAGTCAGGCCAGGATTTCGACGAGGACGCCGTCGCGCGTCTGGCCGAGCACTCGGCGATCGAGGTGACGCCGATCCGGGTGGCGATCGACGGAGAGGATGTGACCCGTGCGATCCGGACGCCGGAAATCGACCGAGCGGCGGCTGCGGTCGCGCGGCTGCCCAAAGTCAGATCGGTCCTGGTCGCGCGTCAACGGGCACTGGGATCAGGCGGCGCGATCGTCATGGAAGGTCGCGACATCGGCACGGTCGTCTTTCCGAACGCGGACGTGAAGATCTACTTGGATGCGTCGACCGAGGAGCGGGCGAGACGGCGGGCGAACGATCCCGCGCAGACGGGAGGACCTGCTGCGGTTTCCGAGGTCGCGACGCTTATCACCGAACGAGACGAGATCGATCGCACGCGCGCGGCGTCACCCCTCTACGCTGCGGTTGATGCCACCCTGATCGACACGACGGGGAAGTCGGTCGACGACGTCGTTCGGGAAGTCCTTGGGGTAATACGAAACAAACATGGCTGATGGCTAAACTTCAGTCCCTGTCCCGATAGTCCTCGGCCGACGCGGGGTCGAGCTCCCATCGGTGCCGGTCCCGCTCGATGACTTTGTCGCCGGATTTCAGCTCCTCGTTGTCCTCATACTCCACGCCCAGCGCTTTGCCGATGTCGTCGACGACCTCCTGATCCGGCGTTGGATTGTCGCCGCCGGGCGCCTCGTCACCGCTGAAGTACGCGTTCTCGTAGTCCGCGTCGACGTCGCCGGCCGTCAGGCCCGGCGACATGCTGTGCCCATGCTTGCGCAGGTTGTCTTCGAGCTCGGCTCGGCCGCTGCGGGCCGCGGAGCTATGCGAATCCATGTCGAGCGATGATGGCGGCGTGGGGACGATTTCGTCGAGCGTGCGGCGAGCGCGGTCGAGTCGTGGGCGTTTGACCTCGCCGAGAGGGCGAGCAACCTTAGGGCGTTTCCCAGAAGCTCGGCGCATCGCGCCTTTGGACGCGCTCTTCCGAGAGGCCCGCACGACGGCTTTCGTCGGGGCTCGTTTCCTGGCGGCGGTTTTTCGTGCGGCTTTCGTCCGGGCGCGGGCCGCAGCCGTTTTGCGCGCCACTTTCGCCCCGGCTGGCCGGGAAGGGCGTCGAGGTTGAGAACGTGAGACGATCCGCCGACGTGGACGCTTCGGTCTGGCCATGGCTTCAGCCCTTTCGGAACCTTGACAGTTTGGCGATAAGTGTCGTACGCTCTGTTGCTTATCGAAATTCAGAAAATCCCAGCGGGGCGCCGGACCCGTCAGACCCAACCCCCGGCAATCGGGCGATCCATGAACGCTCGATAGAGGAGGACGCGCAAGGCATGGCGAATGTAGACGACGAGAATACCTCCGGAGACAAGCACGGCGCCGGGGGCGTTGCAACGACGGAGCGCCCGGAGCGCGAACGTCCGGACCGCGATCGCACGGATCGCGGCGGGCTGAAAGCCCGGCCGCGCGACGACGATGACCCGATTGATCCCACTGAGTACGCGAAACTTCTGGACATCTACGATAACAGCTTCCGGAACATCGCGGAAGGCGAGGTTGTCAAGGGGACGGTTCTCAAAGTGACGCCGTCGGAGGTCATCGTCGACGTCGGGTACAAGTCAGAGGGGATCATCGCGGTCAGTGAATTCCTCGACGAGACAGGCGAAATCACGGTGCAGCCCGGCGATATCGTCGACGTGCTGCTCGAGCGTACCGAGGATCGTGAAGGGTACGTCGTGCTCTCCCGCGAAAAAGCGGAGAAGATGAAGATTTGGGACGAGGTCGAGAAGGCCTACGCGGAGCGCAAGGTGGTCATCGGCCGAGTTATCGAGCGGATCAAGGGGGGCCTGGCAGTAGACATCGGCGTCCGCGCGTTCCTGCCGGGCTCTCAGATCGATGTCCGCCCGGTCCGCAATCTCGACGCGCTGCGGGGCCAGGAATTGCGCATGCGCGTCATCAAGGTCAACAAGAAACGGGGCAATATCGTTTTGTCACGTAAGGCTCTCCTCGAGGAGGAGAATGCCGAGAAGAAGAAGCACACGCTCGAGACGCTGGCCGAAGGCAAGGTCCTCAAGGGCGTGGTGAAGAACATCACCGACTACGGCGCATTCATCGATCTGGGCGGCATCGACGGTCTGCTTCATATCACCGACATGTCGTGGGGACGCGTGGGGCACCCGTCGGAGCTGTTCAAGGTGAACGACGAGATTGACGTGACGGTACTCAAGTACGATCCCGCAACCGAGCGTGTCTCGCTCGGCCACAAGCAGCTCATCACCGATCCGTGGGCGAACGTCATGGAACGGTATCCGGTCGGCGCGCGCATGAGCGGCAAAGTCGTCAGCTTGACCGACTACGGCGCCTTCGTCGAGCTCGAAGCGGGCGTCGAGGGGCTCATTCACGTCAGCGAAATGTCGTGGAGCAAGCGCGTCAAGCACCCGTCCAAGATTCTGAACGTCGGTGACACGGTGGACGCGATGGTCCTCGGCGTGGATCCGACAGCGCGCCGCATCTCGCTCGGCTTGAAGCAGGTCGAGACCAACCCATGGCACGAACTGGCCGGCCGGTATCCGGTCGGGTCGAAGATCCAGGGGAAGGTGAGGAACCTCACGGAGTTCGGGGCGTTCGTCGAGGTGGAGGAAGAGATCGACGGCCTCATCCACATCTCCGACATGTCGTGGAGCAAGAAGGTCAAGCACCCGTCCGAGATCCTGAAGAAGGGCGATGTCGTGGACGCGATGGTCCTCAACATCGACGCCGAGAACCAACGTCTCTCGCTCGGCTTGAAGCAGCTGGCCACCGACATCTGGGACGACTTCTTCACGCGACATCACGTCGGCAACACGGTCGACGGCAAGGTGGTCCGCATGACGAACTTCGGCGCGTTCGTCGAGCTGGATGAGGGCATCGAAGGGCTGATCCATGTCTCGGAGTTCGACGATGCGGCGGGGAAGGACAAGGTCGAGCTGACAGTCGGCGAGACCTATCCGATGAAAATCATCAAGCTGGCGCCGGCAGAGCGGAAGATCGGGCTGTCGATTCGCGCGTTGAAGTCGGATGAGTTCCGCGCGGATTGGGAGCAGTACCAGGACAGCGCAGGCGACGGCACGGCGACGCTGGGGGATCATTTCAGAAATCGGTGACGTCGCCACGACAGGAGCACTGCATGACCAATGGCAGCATGACGAAAGCGGAGCTGGTCGAAGAAGTGTCTCGCGTCTCGGATCTGACGAAGAAGCACTCTGAAGTCATCGTCGACACCGTCTTCCGCAGCATCATCGAAGCGCTGCATCGCGGTGAGAAGATCGAGTTACGGGGATTCGGGAGCTTTCGTCTGCGGAAGCGCGAGCCGAGGAAGGGGCGCAACCCCAAGACCGGCGACAAGGTGGACGTGCCGCCGAAGAAAGTGCCGTACTTCAAGCCGGGGAAGGAGCTCAAGGAGCTGATCAACCGGGAGCCCGCCCCGCCAGGCTCGTCAACCTCGCCGGCCGGGGGCACGCCGCCCCCCGATGCGCTCGCCGTGTAGTGGAACGTCTCTGGTCCCCCTGGAGACTCGCTTACGTGAAGAGCGCAAGCGGCGATCCATCAGACTGTATCCTCTGCCACATCGACATAGCCGACCAGGATGAGTTGATGCTCATCCGCGGCCGGCTTTGCTACGTCATCCTCAATCTTTACCCCTACAACAACGGTCACTTGATGGTGGTGCCGAACCGACACGTCGCCACGCTGCAGGCGACGACGGTCGGAGAGCGCGAAGAGCTGATCCGGCTCACACGGCACGCCGAGATGGCATTGACCGAGGCGTACGCGCCTCAGGGCATCAACGTGGGCATGAACCTCGGACGGCCGGCGGGTGCCGGCGTCGTGGATCATCTCCATATCCATCTCGTGCCTCGTTGGAGCGGCGATACGAATTTCATGTCGGTCATCGGGGAGACGCGGGTGTTGCCGGAGTCGCTCGGCGAGACCCGGATGCATCTGCGACCCATCTTCGAGCGTCTGTGGAGCGAGCAGGCATGAATCTCGAGCTCACCGAAGAGCAGCAGTCCTACAAAGAGAGCGTCGAAGAGTTTGCGCGTGAGGTCGTAGTGCCGCGCGCCCAGCTGATTGATCGCACGGGCGAATACCCTGCCGATGTGATACACGCCGCCGCGCGACTCGGGCTGCTGGGCGTGACGATCTCGAAGGCGTGGGGCGGATCGGGCCGGGACTATCTTTCCTATGCCCTCGCGATCGAGGCCATAGCCCGCGCGAGCGCGACCGTCGCCGTCGCGCTGTCGGTCACCAACTCTCTCGTGGCCGAGATCGTGGCGCATGCGGGGCGCGATCAACAGCGTGAACGCTGGCTTCGACCGCTGGCTGCGGGCGATGCGATCGGCGCCTTCGCGCTGTCGGAGCCTGACGCGGGCACGGACGCCGCCAACCAGAGGACGACGGCAGTTCGGAACGGTGGCGGTTATCACGTTCGAGGCCGGAAGGTCTGGGTGGCGAACGCCGAGGAGGCGACGGTGGCGATCGTCTTCGCGTGCACGCGTCCCGGGCTGCGCGGGCAGGGCGTCACGGCCTTCCTGGTGCCGATGAACACACCGGGGATCACCCGCACGGCGCGGGCGGACTCGTTGGGCGTCCGCGGGCTCGGGTGCATGGATCTCGACTTCGACATCCAGGCAAGCGACGAGCAGGTCCTCGGCCGCGTCGATCAGGGATTCCGTCTCGCGATGTGGGCGCTCGAGGGTGGACGCGTGGCGATCGCCGCGCAAGCCCTGGGCATCGGCGAAGCGGCCATCGCCGAAGCGATCAGTTACGGGAAGCAGCGGCAGCAGTTCGGCCAGCCCATCGCGAACTTTCAGGCCATCCAGTGGATGCTGGCCGATATGGCCACAGAGCTGGAGGCCGCGCGGATGCTCACATGGAAAGCGGCGTCCGCGAAGGACCGTCAGGAGAAGGTGGCGCTTGAGGCTTCGATGGCGAAGCTCGCGGCCTCCGAAGCTGCCCACAAGGCGGCAGACAAGGCCATGCAGATTCTGGCGTCGGCCGGCTACCGCCGCGGGTCCATTGTCGAGCGGCTGTTCCGCGACGTCCGCGCGACGGAGATTTATCAGGGGACGTCGGAGGCACAGCGTATGATTATCGCCGCCAACGTGTTGGCGACCGGCTAGGGAGGCTGTATGAGGTTGAATCGCCGTCAGTTCGTTCGGACCACGACGGCCGCGGGCGTTGCCGCGGCGGCCGCGACGAAACCAATCTTCGGTGCAGGACCGGCCGATCGTGAGCCCCAGAGCCGGTCCCAGCCCGACCGGGGGCCGACCATGCTGACGTCGACGAGCGTCAAGCCGGTGGTCATCTCGTCGTCGAACGGCAACAGATTCAAGAACGGTGGAACGAAGACCTGCGTCGAGACGGCGTTCTCGATGGTCGCGGGCGGCGCCGACGTGCTCGACGCGCTCATCGCGGGCGTGAACATCGTGGAGCTTGACCCGCTCGACGACAGCGTCGGTTACGGCGGGCTGCCGAATGCGGACGGCGTCGTGCAGCTCGATTCCTGCTGCATGCACGGTCCAAGAAAGCGCGCGGGCGGCGTCGCCGAGATCGAAGGCGTGCGTACGCCCTCGAAGGTCGCCCAGCTCGTGATGGACATGACCGATCACCATCTCATCGTGGGCAAGGGCGCCCAGGACTTCGCGCGCAATATGGGCTTCACGATCGAGGCCGATCTCAACACGGAGAACTCACGCAGGAAATGGCTCGAGTGGAAGCGCCGCACCGATCCGTTGCACTATCTCTCGCCGAAGGATCGCGAGCAAGCGTACCGTCGCGTGGCGATGGACATGATCGCGGAAGGCTGGGTTGATCCCGAACACTACTACGGGACCATCAACTGCGACGGCATCAATGCGAAAGGCGAAATCTGCGGCGTGACCACCACGAGCGGCCTCTCGTGGAAGATCCCCGGCCGCGCAGGCGATTCACCGATTCTCGGCGCCGGCCTGTACGTCGACGGCGAGGTTGGCGCGGCGGGATCGACCGGACGGGGCGAGGCCAATCTGTACAACCTGTGCTCGTTCATGATCGTCGATGAGATGCGTCGCGGCGCGCACCCGAAAGACGCGGCGCTCACGGCGCTGAGGCGCGTCGCCAAGAACACGATTGAGAAACGCCTCCTCAACAGCAAAGGCCAGCCGAACTTCGGCCTGAGTTTCTACTGCTTGAACGCCAAGGGCGAGTACGCCGGCGTCACGATGTACGAGGCGACCTACGCGGTGTGCACCGAGAACGGCGCCCAGACGGTGAAGACCGAGGCGCTGTACGAAGGGCGCCCCACGGACTGAGTTAGTTGATCCGCTCGACCCGTCCGGATGTGAGCCGGTATCGTGCCGCCGCGAGTCCAGTCCAGGGGTGGCCGGGCGGGATGATGCGGGCCTCGAGCGGCAGGTTCGTCACGACTTGGACGGCCGACGAGGCGAGCGCGCCGAGCGCCGTGTCGAACGTCGCGTACCCCCCCGGTTCGTCCTCGAAGAGAACGGCGCCGGTAGAGCCAGGGACGGGAGGCGCCGTCGTAAGCGCCTGTACGATGCGCGCCGAAAGGCGGGCGGGCTGCACCCAGCGGTCGTTCCGGCGCTGATAGACAGGAACGAACGCGAGCATGGCCACAAGCGCGACGCCGAATCGCAGATCGCCCCGCGCGCGCCGGCCGCTCCCGTCGCGCATCGCCTCGACGAGCGCCGCGCAGATCACGGCGGCACCCACCGACGGGAATACCGCGTAAAGACTCGATCGGACCGGAAGCCAGACCGTCACGGCGTATCCGCCGACGAGCCACGCGAGGCCGGCGGCGAGCAACTGTGGCAAGCGCGTGGGACCGGCGGCCCCGAGCGGCAAATCGCGGTGAAGCCGCGCGCGAATCGACGCCAACCCGTAGGCGACACCCGCGACCAGCGTCATGAAGGCAAAGAACGTCACGCTGCGGTCGAAATAAGACAAGGCGTTGACGCCCACGACGCGGGGGTCGGCGGTGAGCCGGTAAAACGATGGCGCGGTCGATGGCATCAGCGCCGGCGTTTGCGCGCGCGCCGCGATGTAAACAACGAGCGGCGCGAACAGAGCGAGTGCGTCGTGGATTCGACCGAAGCGATCTTTCTCCTCGCCACTTCCGAGCGCGAAGAGCCAGACGAGAAAGACGAAGGGCAACGCGACAGCCTCCTCCTTCGAGAAGAGGGCAGCCAACAGCCACGCCGCGCCGATCCATCGCCGGCCGCGCAAGAACGCCAGCATGCTCACCACGGCAAACAACGTGAGAAGAAGCGACGTGCGCCCGCTGAGCCACACCACGGCCATGTTGATCCCGTGGGGATTGAGCGCCCAGGCGAGCGCTCCGGCCGCCGCCGGCGCCCGCCCAAGGCCGGCGGCTCGCAGCAGGGAACAAATGGCGGCGGCGCACGCGATGTAGAGGGCCAGGTTGGTGAGGCCGTAAGCCCTGGCGTCCAGCCCGAACAGCGCGTAGTCCGCCGCGAAGCTTGCGGTCACAACTGGACGGTAGAAGTTCGGCAGGCGCGGCAGAACGGCCCGCGCCGGTTCGGCCAGGGCCGTGCGCGCGTCCGCCAGCCAACGAAAATCATCCTTGACGAAGCCCTGTCCGACGGCTGGCAGGTAGACAGCGGCGACGAAGACCAGGCCGACGATGCTCGTCAGCGTGACGAACCGCGTCTCGTTCACTTGCCGAGGATTTGTTTGGCGATCGTTTCGAGCTGCAGGTTGGAGGTCCCTTCGTAGATTTGACCGATCTTCGCGTCGCGATACAGCTTTTCGACCGGGTACTCCTTCACGAACCCGTTGCCGCCGTGCAGGTTCACTGCGAGCGACGTCACGCGCTCCGCGACTTCGGACGAAAAAATCTTGCACATTGCGGCTTCCGAGAGAAACGGCAGACCCGCGTCATGCAGGCGCGCTGCGTTGTAGACCAGGAGGCGCGCGGCTTCGAGCTCGGTCGCCGCACGCGCCAGCTGGTGCCTGACCGCCTGGAAGTCGGCGATCGCCGCGCCGAACTGCTTGCGATCTCTCGTGTACTTGATCGTGTGGTCGATGGCCCCTTGCGCCAGCCCGACCATCTGGGCGCCGATGCCGATGCGCCCCTCGTTCAACGTTTCAATCGCGACCTTGTAGCCTTTGCCGACCTCGCCAAGGACATTCGCGCGGGGCACGCGGCATTCCTCGAAGACCAGCTCGCAGGTGCTGCTCGCGCGAATGCCAAGCTTGTCCTCTTTCTTCCCCACCGTGAAGCCCTCGGCGCCGCGCTCGACGAGAAACGCCGTGATCCCCCGATATCCGGCCTCAGGGTTGGCATTCGCAAAGACGATGAAGAGATCGGCTTCGTTGCCGTTTGTGATCCAAAGCTTGCGCCCCGTGATCGTCCAATCACCGCCCCGTTCGCGTGCCCGCGTCGCCATCGCGAACGCGTCGCTGCCCGATCCCGCCTCCGACAGGGCGTAGGCCCCGATGACGTTCGAAGCCATCTTCGGCAGGTATCGGCGCTTGGTATCGTCGCTGCCCCAACGAAGCAGGGCGTTGATCACCAGGGTGTTCTGCACGTCGACCAGCACGCCGATCGAGGGATCGACGCGGGAGAGCGCCTCCACGGCCAGGACGGAATGAAAAAAGCCGGCGCCAGCCCCGCCGTAGGTTTCCGGAATCTCGATCCCCATGACGCCGAGCTGGAACAGCTTGTCGAGGAGCCCGCGAGGAATCTTGGCGTGCTCGTCCATCTCCCGGACAAGCGGCCGGATCTCACGATCCGCGAATTCGTAGACGCTGTCACGGAAGAGGCGCTCGTCCTCGGTCAGTGTCGTCAACGCTGCCAGTCGCGCGTGGGATTCAGTCGTCACGAATGCGCTCCGCGGCTGATGGTATCATTTCGTTACTTGTCGAATAGATCGTAATATTGAACATGGTCGCCATGCTGCTGAGATCCAGCGCTGCCGTCGCGATCCTGTTGATGCTCGGCGTGCGTGGTGATGCGCAAGCGCCCGCGCAACCGTCGCGCGGACAGCCGCCATCCACACAGAACCCACCCTCGCAGCCGGCAGCAGGACAGCAGCCGGCCTCCGGACAGCAGCCGGCCTCCGGACAGCGCGCGTCCGGACAGCAGCCGCAGTCGGGGCAGCCCTCTGCCGACGCGCAACAGCCACCGACCTTCCGCGCGGGCATCAACTTCGTCCGCGTCGACGCCATCGTCACCGACAAAAACGGGAATCCGGTCGACGATCTGCAACTCGCGGACTTCGATATCACTGAGGACGGCAAGCCGCAGAAGATCGAGTCGTTCAAGCTCGTGAAGCTCGACGGCGGCGCCTCGGACGCGAACAAGGAGCCGCCCAGGCCGATCCGGACAGACTTCGACGAAGAAACGGAAGCGTCAAGGGACGACGTGCGGTTGTTCGCGATTTTTCTGGATGACTACCACGTCCGTCGCGGCGCGAGCATGGTGGCGCGCGCGCAGCTGTCCAAGTTCGTCGAGTCCCAACTCGGCCCGTCGGACATGATCGGGATCATGTATCCGCTCGAGTCGACGGCCGCGGTCCGGATGACCCGGGACCATTCGGCGGTCATGCGCGGGTTGGAACAGTTCCTCGGCCGCAAGTACGACTATCAGCCGAAGAACCAGTTCGAGGAACAGTACGCGTACTACCCGACCGAGACCGTCGAGCGCATCCGCGTTCAAGTGTCGCTCTCGGCGATCAAGGCGCTCGTCATCCACATGGGCACGTTGAAAGAGGGGCGCAAGTCGCTCATCCTCGTCAGCGAGGGATTCAGTTACATGGTCCCGCCCCAGATGCGCAACGCCAACGCGCAGATGCCGGGGTTCGGCAACCCCAGTGCGTACAACCCGCAGGCAGGCGTGAACGACGTCAATGAAGACCGGGCAGCGTGGTCCGCGAGCATGGATCTCGAGACCGATTTGCGCGAGATATATGACACGGCCAATCGGAACAACGTCGCGATCTATAGCGTGGATCCCCGGGGACTGCCCGGGTTCGAGTTCGACATCAACGAAGGGGTCGGCCTCCAAACCGACTCGAAATACCTCAACGCCACGATGGATACGCTGCGCGTGCTCTCCGAAAACACGGATGGCCGCGCCATCGTGAACCGCAACGACCTCGTGGCGGGGATGCGCCAAATCACGAAGGACAGCAGCGCCTACTATCTGATTGGCTACAGTTCGTCCCAAGCGCCCTCCGACGGCAAGTTTCACGAGATCAAGGTCCGCGTGAAGCGCCCCGGCATCCAGGTGCGGGCGAGAAAGGGATACTGGGCGCTGACGGCCGCGGAGACGGCGCGCGCCTCGGCGCCGCCGAAGGCCGCAGTGCCCAAGCCGGTCGAGAACGCGCTCAACGCGGCCACGGCGCGCCCCTCGAGCGCATCGGTCGTTCGCACGTGGATTGGAACCGCCCGCGGCGACAACGGGAAGACGCGCATTACGTTCGTGTGGGAGCCCATCCCGAAAACACCTGGAGATGTCGGCTCGAACCGCAGTGATCCGCCGGCGCGCGTCGCGCTCATGGCCGTCGGCTCGGATGGAGCGCCGTTCTATCGCGGGAAGATCGAAGCCGGTGCTGGAGGTGGCGCCGTCTCGGCCGCCGCCGGATCGACAGCGCCGACAAGCTCGACTCGCGGCGGAACGGTCAGCTTCGACGTCGACCCCGGCAAAGTGCAGCTGCGCGTTTCCGTCGAGGGATTGGCGTCCGACGTGCTCGACACCGAGACGCGTGAGCTGACGGTCCCGGATCTGACCTCTCCACAGGCCCTGCTCGGGACGCCGGCGGTCTTTCGTGCCCGCACGTTGAGGGACTATCAGCAGCTCAAGACCGACGCCGCAGCCGTTCCGATCGCGACGCGTGAATTCTCACGCACGGACCGCATTGTGATTCGCGTACCGACCTATGGCCCTGCGGGCACCAAGCCGTCGCTCAGCGTCCACCTGCTGAACCGCGCGGGCCAATCGATGTCGGAGATTCCCGCCACGGCCTCGCCGAGAGACGATGAACAGCAGATTGACGTGCCCCTGAGCGCACTCGCGCCCGGCGAATACCTGGTCGAAATCAAGGCCACTAGCGCAAGCGGCGACGCGCAGGAACTGGTGGGCTTCCGCGTCGTCAGTTGAGCCGGCATGCGCGTCATCGTCGTACTGATAGGACTCGCGATGCTGCAGGGCGGCAGCCGCCCTGGAGTGGAGTCTGCCATCCGCAGCCCGCAATCGAGTTCCCTCGTCGTTCGAATCGACGTGATCGCTGCGGACGCGCGCGGCCGGGTGGTGGACAATCTCAGGCCGGCCGACTTCATCGTGCGAGACGAAGGCGTGGTGCAGCCGGTCGAGAGCGCGCCGTTCCTGAGGCCCACCGCCGACGACGGGCGGTTGATTGCCCTGTTTCTCGACGAATACCACGTCAGCGCCGAGGCGACGACGCGCGTGCGCGAGGCGGTTGCGCGTCTGGTCGACCAGTTGCTCGCGCCCGAAGACATGCTCGTCGTCATGAAACCGCTCGATTCGCTCTTCACGATCAAGCTGACGCGAGATCGAGACCTGGCGCGCGCGGCCATCCAGAGCTTCGAAGGGCGGCGTGGCGATTACGCGCCCCGCAACAACTACGAGCGGAACTTCATGGCTGGCGTGCCGCAGCGGATCGAGAAGGCCCGCACGCAGGTCGCGTTGTCGGCGATCAACGCCCTTGCCGTCCATTTTGCGGCGTTCACCGATCGCCGGAAAACCCTCATCGTGGTGAGCGAAGGGATGGCGGCCGGCGAGCAGCGCCGCGGACTCGAATACTTGCCCACAACAGAGACCATCGTCCGGTCGGCGCAGCGGGCGAACGTGGCAATTTATACCGTCGACCCCGCTCAACACGAAGACGAGGCCGATACGATCCCGGCGCTGGCGGCGGCTACCAATGGGCGGGCGACGTTCGCCGATCTCAATGGCGGCCTGCGTCAGGCGATCAACGATGCGAGCGGGTATTACCTGCTGACCTACCATGTCCAACGCCCCGAGGATGGGCGATTCCACGAGGTGCAGGTACAGGTGAAGCGGTCCGATGCTCGGCTGCGCGCGCGCACGGGTTACTTCGCGCCTTCCCCCGACGATGCCCTGAGAGCAACCTTGCTGGCGCAAGCGAGTCAGCC
>Ga0306926_10001135_pt1 | contig 26299 bp, 30 predicted proteins | sample flu12Cox44000178_FD_203759 | JGI IMG/M metagenome (GOLD analysis project Ga0306926, IMG submission 203759) | Lab enrichment of tropical soil microbial communities from Luquillo Experimental Forest, Puerto Rico - flux8day.12C.oxic.44.000.178 (v2)... | ecosystem: Environmental > Terrestrial >...
CGCCGGTGACCGGATCGGTGACCCCGGCCTTACGCTGTCGCTTGAGCGGAGAGCCTGGCATTTGACCCGCATGTGGCGCGCAACAGATGCGGCCGCAAGAACTCCGAGGTTTGCGGGTCGCGCGCGCCCGTGAATCGGGGAGGAGGGCAGGTGCCGCCGGTCCCTTAGATTTTGCCACCCCCGCCACCTGGGGCCGGATTTCCCCGTACGAGTCCTAGCGCGGTTGCTTTAGCAGACGGGGCGCTCGGACCTGCAGCAAGCGCGACTTCCCTCGCGCGCGTGTCAGGGGTCGGGAGGGGGCGCTTCCTCCTTGCGCGCCCTTCTGGATGGCTCAAGAACTCGGCTTCCTCGCTAATACGGGATCAACAGATGGCCAGTGCCGGATGCACGATGGTTCTCATCAGGATACGGCGCGCGTGCGGGTCGGCATCGGCCGCGCTACGATGCATCGTTGCGGCTTCGTTCCACATGACAAGATCTCCACCCCGCCAATGGTGATGATAAATGAACCTTTCTTGTGTCGCGCGCTCCCCGAGCATCTCGATCAGATTGGTGGCGGTTTTTTTTGGTCCACCCCGACGAAGCCATGGGTATGAGTCGGATTGACAAACAGCACCTTCCGGCCGGTGAATGGGTGTCGCCGAACGGCTGGGTGACCGGTCTCAGGGTCGTCAGGCCGACGATCCCATGTCTCACCTTGCCCATAAAGCTTGAGACCGTCCGGTCCGTCGGCACGACCATGCAACCCGATCATCCCGTCAAGTTTGGTTTTAAGCTCATCGGGAAGCGCGTCATAAGCGGCCCGCATATCGGCAAACATTGTGCCGCCCTTTTCGGCCGGCAACTCGAGAGCGTGGAGCATCGCCAGGCGGGGTAGGTTCTGCTCCCAGGTTTCATCGGAATGCCAGCTGGAGGCTCGCTTCACGCCAAATTCATCCAGGGAGCCGTCCGGCTTGACATTCGTGATGAACGAAACCGCCGCGTGTTCAGGGTGTCGATAATCTTTCAGCAGATGCGGCTGGACCTGTCCGAATAGACTTCCGAAAGCAGCCAGCTCCGCGGCACAGAGACGCTGATTGCGGAAAACAAGCACGGCGTGTTCAGCAAAGGCGGTCTCGATCCGATGGAACACGGCGTTATCGATGGCGGTTGACAGATCGACACCCAGGATTTCGGCACCGAATGGTGAAAGCGGTCGTAAGACAGGCACTGCAGTCATGTCTCCGGAGCGCGGCGAGCGTGGGCATACGCACGAGTTTCCATGGGAACGTCGTAATTCATAATCCTTGGCGCAACCAGATTTTTGCATCCCCCGCCCCCCTGGGGCTGGATTTCCCCGTAGAGCTAGCATGGTGGTTTTAGCGGAGAGGGTTGCGGTACGGGTCTGTGACGGGCGCCTCGCGGCTGAAACAACCTTGGCTTTCTCGCGCGCGTGTCGGGAGGGGGGTCCCGTCACCGGCCCTCAGCCATCAGAGCGGCGGCGGTTTCGGCGATCGGGTCCGCGCCTGTCGGCGCAGCGCCCGGAATTTCCCCGTACTGATGTCAGTAGAGATGCGGTAAAAGGTTGTGCTTCTCAAATAAAAGGACAGGGGTCAAGGGTTTTATTCTTGCGGAAAACAGCAACTAGATGATGTCCGCCGCGCTCTCACGCGCCATCTCGGCAGGGTGACCGGGCCGGTGCGAGCGGCGAAGGGGCTCGGTCCTCCTAAGTGCAAGCCCTGCATAACTCAGCAGATTTGCAAGATCTTGCTTGCTTCCGGTTTCGGCGCTCGATACCCTTGCACTAGTATGACTTGCAAAAGAAGACAGAGATGACGATCATCGGATACGCCCGTGTGTCAAGCAACGGGCAGGATCTCGAACTACAGCGGCAAGCGCTTAAGGCCGCAGGCTGCGCCAAAATCTGGGAAGAGAAAAAATCCGGCGCACGCGCTGACCGCCAACAGTTAATGAGGCTTCTAAAGGCACTCGAGTCCGGTGACGCGGTGATCGTCACTCGCCTCGACCGACTCGCCCGGTCGACCCGCGATTTCATGAACATCATCCATCAAATCGATGAGGCTGGCGCGACGTTCCGCTCGCTTGCTGAAACGTGGGCCGATACAACTACACCTCACGGCAAGCTTCTTTTGACCATGCTTGCCGGCCTTGCCGAGTTCGAGCGCTCCCTGATCATGGCGCGCACCCAAGCCGGCATTCAACACGCTCGAAACATCGGCAAGACCTTCGGGCGGCCTGTTAAGCTGTCCGCGCGGCAAAGGCAGATGATTGCCGAGCGATACGCCAACGGCGAGACCATGGCGGCGATCGCCGAAGTTTTTGACGTGAGCGAGGCGACTATCTCGCGGGTGCTTAAAGGAAAGGGTGCGGCGTGATGAACATATCCGACGCGCCTCCGCCGGAGCTTGTTGTAGAAATCTCGGGTCGCTCGCCTCGATCATAGCCCGCCAATTTCCACTCCAACCCTCGGCCGAGGCCGGTTTTCCCCGAACGGAACATAACTTATAGATTACTTAAAGGCCGCGGTTTTACTTGCTTGATGACAGCGACTCCGAACACTAGGTGATCAGCGTGGCCGCCCGTGGTGTGGCGCGAGCCCAAGCAATCGAACGCAATTGGCATGATGGCTCGTATCCTGGCCGCAGACCTCCTGTCGGCGCTCATCGCGCTGCCGGCGGCTGGCGAGCCGAAGCCACTGGGCGGCCTACCTCGGCCATGCCAACGTGCAGAACACCAAGCGGTACGCCAGAATGAGCGCGATGCGGTTCGAAGGCCTGTGGCGTGATTAAGGAGATTTTCGGATACCCGCCGCCCGCGGTCCTACTGTAGGCTTAGCCGTCTTTTTTCCTCCGCCTCAATCTCGATCGCCAGATCGCCGCGCCTCACGCGGGCCGCGCAGCGGGCGCTGCCACCGACCAGCAAAGGCCGGCAGCGACCGCCGAACCGCGTTTGGTATCCGCATTGCCGCGTCATCATAATTTCCTGGTTCGGAGGTTCCTGCGGGGTTTGCGGCTGCGGTATTTCCGTGTCGGGGAACGGCGAGCCTCAAAACACCGCAAAGGCAGTTTCGGGACCTTCCATGAGATTTAGATAAAACTGCGGTATTTGCGGTATGTGCGGTATTTCGCTGAGCGCTCCACGCATACGCGACCCTGTGTTTTCGAGGAGAGAAAACAGCATGTTGCATATTATTGGAACGCCGTTGCAAACACCGCACATACCGCAAACACCGCAAAGGGGGGAGATGAGGCGCCGGTCGGCGAGGCGGTATACAACCGTCAGTTGGGCGCGTCAGCTTATATTGGGGGTGAGCTGTTTGGCGGCTACGAAGCCCTGGCCGGTGACGAGCGGATCTGGCGGGGCATCGAAGTCGAGGAGGATGTCCTCACACATTGAGCGGTAGATGGTTCGCCCAAGGAGGGTTGCCGTCGTCAAAGAACCATTCTTGGCCAGAGAATTGACGCGCTCGTCATGATTGGCGCGTTCGGTTGGCTGGCCAAAGTAGCGTTCCCAGATGGCACGGTATTCGCGATTAAAGAGAACCTCGCGTCTATCTGTACAAGCCCATTTACGTAGGGCAGGCGGCAGCGCATTGGCGCGGGCTGTAGGATTGACTGGTTGCGGCAGACGGTGAAATCGGAGAGAGCGGCGAGCAGGGATGGGGAGCCGTGGCAGGCGAGGGTTATCGATCCGTTGCCACCTCCCTTAATCCGTGATCACCGCGGCGATGCCGTTACCTTGGTCGCGCGCTCGGATCAGCCGCACGCAGGTGCCGCGAGGGAGCGGTGCGCGTGGCTTTCGGAAGCGATGGCGCGGACCATCTATGGTGATGGCAGAGAGTCGCCCCTCAGCGTCGAGATAGGCGCGCGCCTTATTGCCGGCGCTAGAAACTCGATAGCCGATTTGTGGTGCTCTTTGTGATACCAGAGGATATGGAGTTCGTGGCCGGTCAGTAGTTTGCTGCGTTTGATTTTGGGCAGCAAGAGCTGGACGAACGGATGGGGGTCGACGGGCATCCCAAGTTTTTCAAGGAAGATGAGCAGGCTGGCGAACTCGGCGGCGCGCATATGGCTGAACCCACCGACCGAGGTATCGCGCCAATGCGGGCGACAATACATTGGCGTTGCCGAGACGCTTGCGAGGGGGGCGTCGAACAGCTGTCTCATCTACATCGAGACCGAGGTGGAAGAGCAGATCGCCGATATAGGCTTGCCCGATCCAGCCGGTTTCTGCGCCGCCTCCTGTAGTCGCCGCCCCAGAAAACTCGTCAGATGACGCTTTCGGCACCCTCGCTAGAGAGGCACGCCCAGATAGCCTGCAGTGTTTTGGATGATGTGTTCAAGTCGGGCTCTCGTTGACGTGGACATAGAAGACCAGCAATTTTGTGTGGGGATCGGTTCTAGCTTTCAGGACCAGAACCTTACCGTTGCGCGCGACGGGCTCGTCGAGATGGCGCTTGAGGCGTTTACCGGTGCTCTTGGCGGTGACGGCTTGACTTTGAGGCACTTTGGGGAAGAGGAAATCTCGCAGAACGGCGCCGCGCTCGCGCGCGATCTCTGTGGCCCACTCTCCTGTCGTGTTGATGGCGGCAGCGACGTCGGCGGCTTGGAAGGCCTCTTGGTCCCGCCATTTTTCAGCGAGGACGGTCAGCGCATCGGCGGAATCCAGGCTGTCTTCATCCTCATCCTCTTGGGCGAGGAAGAGTTTTTTGAAGCTGATTTGGGTCGGCGGGCATTTGAGCGGCTCGATTTCGCGTTTCTCAATGAGTTTCTTATGCTCTTCCGCGGCCGCTTCGACGGCCTGACCGACGACGCTCCACCAGGTTTTGAAACGGGTCTGCGCCGGCTTTCGTTTGCCATGAAAGAGCGGATTGCCAAGTAGGACGGTATAGAGTGCCCGCAGGATCTTGCCGCGGTTGGATTCAGTCCATCCGATTGGGTCCGGGTGATCGAATGTGCGATTTTCGGGGTCGGGGCGATCGACGACGATCCTGGTCTGCAAGCTACGAGAAGTGAGATCGCTGCGCGGGCCTACGTTGTTGCCGGTAAAGAAATGGATGGTGGCGGCGCTGGTGGCGACGGTCTCGCTGACGCCGAGGCGGCGGTCGGAATACCATGTCGTCGTGCATGATCTTTCAATGTGAGGGCAGGAGATTTTTTGGCCATTCGGGATGTTGTCCCAGATGAGAGCCGGCATCCCTTCGAGCAGATAGGCCAGTAGGGCCTTGCGCCGCTCCTCTTCATTAGGGGACCATGCCGCCGCGGCTGGTCGAATGCCGGTGACGGCCACCAGCAGCATGATCAGAGTGGTGGTTTTGCCGCCGCCCCTGCGGCCAGCGGTTACCCAAAAGATCGGCCGGTCTGGCAATATAGAGCGTTCGATGACGCTGAGGGCGCCGGCAATGATCGTACACTTGCCGGTGTAATCAGTGGCGACATCACACAGCCACTCATCGGTGAGAAGCCGCATTGCTTCGGCGACCGCCGAAGGTGTGCAGTCAGCCTTGTCCGGCAGGATCTTACCTAATTCCTCGGGTATGCGGAAAACAATGCCGCGATCGCGATCGAGGCCGCGCCCCTTCAATAACGTGCCGTCGCCAAGTACGAGCGGCAGCGTAACGACGGCACTGGCCAGCGGCAGCGCGACATCGTCGGGCCGCGTATGGAAATGGTGGACAAAAGTGCCATGCAGGTGAACTGACCGGTCAGTGTTATCGACATAGTCGATATAGCGTTCGATCAGCTCGGCCAATTGTGGCTCGGTGAGGCGGGTCAGCAGCGGCTGCTCGGGCGCCGGGAGTCGCATTTCCTCACTTTCTCCCTGGTTGGCGCCGAGTGCGGTGAAGGCATGGAGTTTGGGCATCCTGCGGACGCGGACGACGACAATCACGCCATCAACGTCGCGCATCGGCGGCTCCAGGTCGTCGACCCTCCCGAGGACTTCGTTTAATACATCCATCTGCGGGTTCCACGGCGCGTCCTTGGCCGGCGCAAGGATTTGTGACCGGAGGTCTCGGCGCTCGGCGATGCGGCGATCGCGCTCCTGCTGCGCCTTTCTGGCCTTCTGCTGGCCCCGCGCCTGCTTGAGCGTGGCCGCGAGCGCGCGCACGCCAACACCGGAACGGTTGGCCGCAATCTGCTTGAGTTGCTCGACCTCAGCGTCTGTCAGATCGGCAGCCAGAACGAATTGGACAAACCCATCCGCAATGTCCTCCTTAGCCCTCTTTGCCAGCACCGCCTTAACCGCAGCGAAGTCCTGCCGCAATTCGTAGGACGCGCCGCCATGCGCGAAAGAATGTATCCATACCGACCCGTCGGGACGCAGCATAACCTTGGCCTTGGCGCCGCCATACTCTGGTCCTTCGATCGGGTCGGCGAGGGTTTCGCCCTCAAAGTCGGCGGGGTTGGCGAGAACGTGGGCGACAGTTTTGCCTTCCAATTCGGGATCATCGAACGGAAGCACGACATCCGGCAGCAGTACGCCCTCGCACTGCCGTTCGATCGTTCTGCGTGCCCGGCGCAGATTCATGCGGGTACGCTCGGCGAGCTGGTGTGACTTCCGGTCGATAAATCTTTCCCGTGCCTTGGCGCGATCGCCCTCGAGCCGATACGCTTCCTTAGCACGCAGCTCGTGCAGCGTAGCGAGTTCCACGACGGTAAGCGGCGGGCAAGCTTTGCGGGTATCGAGCGCCTCGCCTTCAACAATGATCGGCTGGCGCACCGCAAGATCTTGGGCGATGGGTTCGATCAGGACAGGCGGCCCTTCGAACATAAATCGCTCTGGCGTTCCACAGACACGATCGACGATCGAGCGTTCGAGGAGCTGTCCGGCGGCGCCGACGATCATCCAGCCCAGGCCGGAAAGCCAGCAACGCTGGTGGAGCGCCTTCAAAAACCGCTCGATATCGGAGCCGTCGACGACGGGCACATAAATGTGCTGACCGCCGCTGCTATTGAATGGCTCGCCCGTGAAGGCGTGGAACAACCCGGCACTCGTCGAAGCTCGCTGGACCCGCCCAACGCTCGCCAATGACGGATAAACCGACACAAGGGCCGGCCACAAACCGCCGAGCGCATCCAGCGCGGCGGCGGTGGCGGGTGGCATGTCTTTGAGGTCAAAATCGATCGGTGCCAGCGCGGGCTGTCCCGGCCGGTAATCTATGAAATCCTTAGTGCGGGCAATTACGCCGTCGGCGCCGTTCAATTTGCGCTTTGTGACGACCTTTACCTCGTCCGGCAAACCCGGCAGCAGGGCACCGCCAACAATCGCATCGTTGAATTTGAGCGCGATCAGCAGTTCCGAGTACTGCGACATTGTCGTGAAGGGGAACCGACGTGCGCTTCCCTTTGTCATAACGCAGGCCGAGCCATCGCACTTGATCGAGCCGTCCGCGGCAAGCGAGATTTGTTTGGTGAGCGGTCCGCCATCCTTGGAAAAGACGGTGATCTCGAAGGGGGCGCTCACTGCCGCCCTCGGTTGAGCGCCCTAGGCCCCGTTTTGGTCACAGTCGTCTCTATCGAAAGCGCCGGGGTCGTGCTCGAGCACAAGGGCGACGACGCGCTCACCGAACCTGGCGGCCAGCCCGTGTGTGATCCACCGAATCGGCGAGCTGTACCGGATCTTGCCCTTTTCATCGCGCAGCGGCTGGCCGTCGCGGTCAAGCATCGGCTTGCCGGGCAGATTCGCCCAGCGCCGCGAGCCTGAGACGTGCATTATGTCATCAAGCTCGATGCCGATCGCCGGTACGGAGACCGCAGCGAAGCCGCGAAGAGTGCCCCTTCGGTAGGGCTGCCACGAGCGCAGCCGCATCGGCGGCTTGACGGGGGACCCGGTTGCGTGTTACCTCCCGGCCGACTGCCGCGGTCGTCGTTTGAGAAATCAGAGAGGCTGATCGGCGCTGCCCGTCCTTGCGGGTGGCGCCCTTCATTTAAGGGTGAGCCTCTTCCTTTGGGGCTGTGTGGCCCCGGCTGGAATGTGCGCATGATCGCACCATCAGGCTTTCGCCCGGTCGGCGATCCAGGCCTCGATCTCGGACTCGATCCATCCGCAGCAGTTTGGTGATATCCGGCGCTTCCGCGGGAACAGCCCGGTGCGCTCTAACCGCCAACGGGTCGAGCGGCTGAGGCCGGTGCGCTGCCGGCACTCGGGCTCTCTGGCAATCTTTTCAGGGTGATCCGCGGCTTTCTCCTCGCCGAGCTTTGCGACGCGCCGCCGCTCGTGTCTGTTCGGGCGTGTCTCGGTTGCGTTTTCCATTGTGCTCTCCGCAATCACGGGGAGCCCGTCTAGTTGCACGCCGTGCCGCAGTTCGTCTGTAGTGCCAAATTTGGCGAATTATCACTACTCGGTGATTTTCTTAGGTTTTTGAGCATCATAGATCATACGGCGCCCCGCGATCGCGCCAAGAAATATTCAGCGATCCTCGCCTCCAGCTGTGCGAATCGCCGTCCGTCGGCGGGGTCGAGCCCCTCGGCCTGCTCGTTCTTTCGGCGAAGCGCTTCCAATTCGGATATGGCCCGAGTAATCAGCATAGCTTTGACGGCGCGCTTGTTCACCGGGCTGTTGATTTCGCGGAAATAGATGTCGTGCAGGGTTTCGGGCGCGAGCGTTTGACCTGCCGCGAGCAGGCTCTTCGCCACGGCGTGGCAGGCTGCATCGACCGGGATGTCCTGATCGACCAATTCCTGGATGTCAGCGGCCAGGTCGAAGTTCCGAGCCGCGGTCTTAACGGGCGCGCCACGCTTCGGCCGACCCAGGAACTCGTCAAAAGCCGCAATGGGATCTCCCGCCGCGGACCAGACCTGAAGCTCCATTTGCTCTGCGAAGAACTGGCGAATACTATCATCAACATCGCCGCGGGCGAGCTGGTCGCGGTAGATGAGCCGCAGCGCCGTGACGGCAATGCGCCGCGCGCGTTCCGTCCGCGCTTTCTGCTCCGCCACGGGCTCGTCGACTTCCGGGCAGGTCGGCTGTGTTAGCAGCCAGGCGTTCTCGAGCAAAATCGGGATCAAGCGTCGCTCGCCGCCCCCTCTTTCGATCAAGCGGCGGGCGCGAGCCTCTATCAGACTGCGGTCAGGCTCGCTGCAGCTGACGCAAGAGCGGGGATTGTGGCTTTTGCGGCCGAGGGATCGGCGCGCCTTTGGCGTGCGCATTTATGCACCGGCCCGCAGCGGCACGACTCTAGTCGAGCGCTCGGGACATGTGCCGATAATCTCTTCGAGCCTGGCGCCCCACTTTGCCAACGCCTCGCGCTTCTCGGCGTCGTAGGAGTGCCGGTCGTAGACGGCCGTCACCTCCCGCTCGCTGTGGTTCAAGATCTTACCCACGACGAGCCGGCTGACTCCGAGGGCGGTCATTTGCGATGCCGCAGTCCGTCGTAAGTCATGCGGCGTGGCGTCGCCGATCCCGAGCCGCTCACGGTTGTTGCGCATCGCATGAGAGACAGCGCGCGGTGTGATCGGTTCGCCTTGTCGTCTGGGCGACGGGAACAGCCAGCGGCTTCCAGACGCGTTGCGCGCAACCTCGTTGAGGAGGGCAAGCGCGAGCGGCGCCAGTGCTACGCGATGCGGCAGGCCATTCTTCGACTTCTCGGCTGGGATGTTCCAAATGCCATCATGGAGGTCGAGCTCGCCCCACTCGGCGCCGACGATCTCGCCTTTGCGTTGTGCAGTGCAAAGTTGAAGCTTAAGCGCCAGTCGTATCGGCGGTAAAATCGGCAAGAGGGGATCATCGAGGGCATTCCAGAAAACACCGATTTCGTCAGCGCTCAATACGCGGTCACGACGGTGCTCCTTGCCGGGCGCGCTCACGGCAGTACAAGGGCTTGCTGGAACCAGGTCGCGCGATACAGCCCAACTGAACATCTTCCTGATCGCCGCAAACGTTCTGTTTGCGCTGATTGGCGACCCGCGCGCGACGACGGTGTCCAGCAGCTCGATCACGTCCCGACGAGTGATATCCTTCGCCTTGCGGCGCCCCCAGCGCGGGATCACATCCTTGCGCAACTGGCGCTCGTCCTCCCCCGCCGATCGCTTACGCGGCCTAGCCCATTTAGCGAGGTATTCCTCGACCAGTTCAGCGACCGTCACAGCGTCGCGATCGGTCTTGCGGGCTGCAACCTTCACAGCGCCCGGATCGACATCCTGTGCGAGGAGCTTGCGAGCAGCGGCGACCGCGATATGCGCGTCGGCCACGCCCATCTGCGGGTATGAGCCGAGTGTCAGAAACCGCGAGCGGCCCTGGAAGTGGTAGGCCAACACCCACGATTTGATGCCGCGCGGTGTTACGCGGATACCGAATCCGCCTCCCTCCCACCTTGTGTAGCGCTTCGACTGCGCTCTTAAACTGGCGACATATCGGTCGGTAAACCCGGCCATGCTGCTCTCCATCATCGAGCGGGCTGCTGGCCGACCCCGTGCTAGCCCGACGCGATTTGGGCTAGCAAAAGTGCCGCAACTGCGTGAAACGTCGAGACACGCGTTGATGCATAAGATCGGCAGAGAGCCTCGGCCGAGCAGTATAAACCGCTCGCTCAGTATGTTTCAGTTAGTACCATATACCCCGACTACGGATCTGGGGGTTAGGGGTTCGACTCCTCTCGGGCGCGCCAACATTTCAATGGGTTAGACGTGACTCATTTGAAGCGTTTGAATCGCGTTTGAATACGCGGTTCACGGCTTGTTTCGGTGCTCGACTCGAAGCCGAGCGACACGCTTGGTCTTAGCCAGCGCGCGGCGGTTGTATCGTTGCGTTGTTCGAGTATCCGCATGTCCGGCATGCTGGCGAAGATCCTCAAGGTCGGCCCCAGCATCGCCGCCCTCGGTAACGCCGCCCGCTCGGCTGTCCCGGTTCCAAACATCATCGGGGATGCCTGCGGCACGAGCTATCTCGCGCCATCGCCCGGCGAAAGCGCGCCGCTTGAACGGTTCTCCGGTCTTGCTGTCGATGATGACCGGGCCGATACGGGGCATTGTCGGCAGGCGGTCAAGTTCGGCGACAATAAGCGGATACTCGTTCAGGTCGATTATGACTTCTGCCGTGGTTTTTCCCGTCTTCTTGGTAAGGATGCTGCCCTCGCTGATTTCGCTCCACAGCAGTCCCTTAGCCCAGCGTTGTCTGCGAGGAGCGGCATCGTCCATAACCCACTCGCCAATCACATCCCATTGGCGAAGAGTTCCCTCGAACTGTAGGGCTTGCGCTAAAGCGATCTCGGGATAGCCGAGTTCGTGCGCCTTATCGATGAAAACTGACGCCTGCTCGAAGGTAATCTGTTGTTGACGTGGCGCGGCATCGGCAAAGCTTAGCTCGCTCAGGATGTCTCGAAGCCGCCTTGTCTCGGGCAATCCCAGAATCGCGCCGTAGCTGAGAAGAATGCGCAGCATAACCATTACGCCATGCGCCCGTCTGATCCGCTCGGACCCGTTCGGCGTCTTCGGTTTCCGAAGCTCTTTATACCATCTTAAGAAATCGAGGCCGGTGATCCGGGTCAAACGTCGCTCGCCGAGGATGCAGCCTATCAGCCGCATATCGTCGGCATAGACCCGCTTCGTGCCCGGGGCTTTGTCGTGGTAGGGGCTCTCGGGTAGGGTTTCATAAAGCCTGATAAGGCCACCGATCGTGCCATTGAAGACGATCGGCTTGTCGGCCCGACTCTGATCCGCGAGCCAAGCCGACATCTGAGCCTGAAGATCCTGGCAGCGGTCAGAAAGCTCGTCCGAACCTTCTGAGTATCCGTGCAGGCGCACGGTCTTGACCGGATAGCCAGCGGCGATAGCTACCCGCGACGCCACCCAATGAAGGGCGACGGTGGCGTCTTTCCGCCTGGAACACTGTAGTCCGGGGAAATCGCCCTTACGTGGCATCCCAACGTTCCTCGCCATCAGGTTCCGATGGCACCATGTTCCCGAGGCCGTGTCGACTGTGAAAAAAGGCAACGACGGCGGGCCAGAACCGCCCACCCATTACAGGATCAATCTTTGGCAAGCCCTCACGTTCAAACTGACGAGCGATTTCCCGCCAGCGTCTCTCAGACTGCGAAAGCCGACGTGCGATTTCTGCCTCGCAGGGGAATAACCCCTGCCGCTTGAGGGTTGGACGGGTGTCGGCGTCGTCAGGCATTGGTCGACACCACTGGAGTTGGCTGGCACATGATTTGTTAGCCACAGTGTTAGCCACGCCCGCGAAAGAAAGCGGCTTGAGCACCCCTTTGCTCCCAAGGCCCTGATATTAAACGGGCGAACACCGCTCCCGAGATTAGATCCCTAATTTTGGGAGGAAATTAGAGTATATTTTCATCACAGTGAGTACCATTACCTAAAATGTTTAATATTTCAGCTTTTTTTGCGCATGCAATGGTAAGAAATGATTGGCAACGGGGTGCTCAGAGCCCGTGTTCTTGTTAGCCATGCGTTAGCCAGCAACACCAAACAATAACTTGTCGTCGTGCTGTTCATAGGTTTGACTGTAGCATTTCTGTTTTCATATCAAACATGGGACCGTTAGAATGTTAAAACATGGAAACCTTAGAATGTAGGATGGGAAAGATGTAGTTTATGTGTTGGGAGCACATAAATCATTTTTGTTCTTTCTGTGCAAACTACACAATAAATATGCGTCAAATTGTCCAAAGACTAAAGCTAATTATTCTGATAAGTTTTTTCATTATTGCTTGTAAAGACTGAGATGACCGGTCCCCGCCCTCCGCGAGCTTCAAACCACATCACATTTACGCAAGTGGTAGTGGAGCGGATTCGCCCGCCAAAGACAGGTCGGGTAATCTATTGGGACTCGCTCCTGCCGAGTTTCGGTCTGCGCGTTTCTGCGCCTCGGGCGGGACACAATGCCCATAAGGCGTGGATCACGATGTATCGTGATGCTAACCGCAAGCTCGTATTTGAGACTCTGGGGACGTGCGCACTCATCCCGAAACTAAAAGATGCCAGGGAACGAGCAAGAGAGCGTCGGCGGGCGGCACAGAGTTCCGCCGATATAGCGCAGGCGGGTCTGCAAGAGCCAGTCGATGGGAAGAGGCCAATCGTGGAGCCCCGCAATCAAAAGCGGGCTTATATGGTGCTGCCGAAAGACATCCAATTCGACGCCGCCGTTGAAGACTACTTAGAGCATTGCGCAAAAGGAAAGAAACCCAACAAATCTACAACCATTCAAACAAAGCGTCGAATTTTCGAACATTACCTGAAACCGCAGTGGGGAGCTAAGGGTATCCACCAAATATCACGCAAGGACGTGGAGGACCTGATCAAGCTGATCGGCAGCCGAAGAGAACGCCGATCGTTCCAGAAGACTGGAGGAGCACATGCGCAGGCGAATAATGTGCTTGCCGAACTAAAGACGTTCTTTAGCTGGGCAATAAAAGAAGAACACATCGCCGTTGCTCCGACTGCGCAGATCGAGGCCCCCTTCGAGAATAGCGAGCGGGATCGGGTCCTCGATGATGACGAAATCAAACTACTCTGGCGGGTATGTGTTGCACTCGGATATCCGTTCGGTCCCCTACATCAGCTTTTGCTACTCCTCGGCCAACGACTCAGGGAGGTCGGGGGCATGAGAAGGGATGAACTCAGTCAATTCGAAGCGAAGGGCCTATGGACGATTCCAAAGGAGCGGACAAAAAATGGCAAGACGCATATCGTTCCAATGACGGGCTTGGCAGCCGAGATCATAGAGGGGCTTCTCCTTTCTGCCCCTGGTACGGAGTTTGTATTTACGATCAGCGGCGAGCGAGCGATCGCGGATTATCACGGTGCAAAAGCACGGATCAATCGGCTGATGCTCGAATATCGCCGTCAAGAGCTTGCGGCGGCGGGACTTGATCCGGGCAATGCGAAAATCGAGCATTGGGTCGTGCATGATCTTCGACGCACCGCAACTACCGGAATGACTGAACTCGGGCATCCCCCGCACGTGGTTGACAAAATTTTGAATCATACGCCGCGGCAGAGTGGACGCGGCGGGCTCAGCGGCTCTCACCGCATCTACGATAGATTTGAATATCTTCCTGAGCGGAAGAAGGCCCTTGAAGGGTGGGGTCAATATGTCAAAGACTTAGTATCTTAATCAGGCTGTACAGCCACGTCTCCGTCCAGTCGCACCAGAAACTCGCTGCGCTCTTCTGGCTCTGAGGTGCCCGTTTCGACCTTCCGCCGACCAGGCGGACGATGCGCACCACTACGAATGCGCGACGCACACCACTCCTCAACCTCATCCTCATACCAAGCGACAGCATGCGGCCCAAGTTGCACCCGATGGGGGAACTTACCATCACGTTCCAGCCGCCAGATATGGACATCCGAGTAAGGTACCCGGCGACGCAACTCGGCGCGTCGTATTAGAACGCGAGTCATGCAATCACTTCGGTCTGGGGACGCCATTGGGTTGCCCAGGCTGATCCCTCAGTTTCTTTTCGACCCGAGCGATGATGTTCTGTGCGATCCCTGGAATACGGCCTGACGCAAGAAATCAACATCCGCCGCAGCGCCAACGGCGCTGCGGCCTCGCTCCGACATCCTTGCCTCGATGGCGTGCATGACTGAGTCCGTCAGGCTGTGGGCAAGATCGCCGATCCCGGCTGCCACATCGAGTAGACCTGACGCCACCAATGCCTCCGCTCGCGTCGGCCTAAGTTGCTCCACACCTGTGGGTCTCCGGGCTCGGTCGCCCATTTCGGTGTTCGCGCGGATCACGGCGACGCCTCCGTGTCGCCGATTATCCGGTCAATGACCGCTGAGAACTCGTCATGTGCACCCTGGACGGCACGGATCAGATCGGCACGCCGACCCCAGGTTTTCTGATGCGCCGCTGTCTCGGCCCGATCCAGGTCGAGCATGTCATTCGTCACTTGGGCGATCTGATTCCAGAGGTGCGCCGCTCGATCCGAAGTCATGAACTCGTAGAGCTTTGCGGTCTTCTCGGCGCGGGCCTCATTCCCGAGGCGCAGCAGATAAGTCTGGATGGTTTGTCGCCGTAGCAAGTTTGCGACTGCGATGGCGCGGGCCGGATGGGCGATGACTACTCCGTCGCGGACGGCCAACTGCTGGGTACCAGACGGGAAAGCCAGCGTGGCGAGGACCGCGTGATCGGCTTCCTCGCGGAGTTGGTCAGCACGCAACTTCGTCAAATATTTCGTCATGAACCGGCTAGTATTCTTTACGTCATAGACGATCTTGCCGCAGATCTGGCTACTTTGACCGATGATCTGATGAAGAATGTCGCCGCCCGCTTTGCCTTTTTTGACACGTTCTATCTGGTCATTCGGGAACTCGCGTTTTAGTTCCTCAAAGAGGTCGAGTTCACCTTCGTCGCCAAGCTCGTTGGCTGTTTTTTTCTGAAGCCGCCGCTGCATCTCCTGAAGCTGCTCTTCCAGCTTCAGCTTCTCGCCGAAATGCTTAGCTCGCTCAGCATTGACGGCTTCGGTGACCTTTTTCTCGGACGCCTCACGCTGCGCTTTCAGTCGTGCGGCGATCACCGTCTCTTGGTTGGCCTTCAGCGTCTTGATCTGCTGAGCGGCGAGCTTGGCGGCTTCCTTCTTGGCCTGCTCGACCGCGACCTTGCCCGTGGCTTCGGCTTGCTTGCGCTCGCGAGCGAATCGGTCCTTGAGGGCTTGTTCCACCTTGGCGACGCGTTCGCGTCCCTCGGACTCAATTCGCACTTGGATTTCCTTGAATTCCTTGCGCGTGATGGGCTGCCCGCAATAAGGGCATTGCGTCTCGTCGGCATGGGGGACAGCCTCATGAATGTGCGGTCCCGCAGGGTCGTTGAGGGTTTCGAGGGTGGGCATCAAGGGCTCCGAACATCCCGCATTTTGCATGACCTACCTCAGAATACCTGACAAACCACGATCGTCAAGTGTTTTATGGTACGTCAGGCATAAACCATGACCGCCGCTGGCTCGATGAGCCCGCAACAGAGCCGGGCGGCGAGGGCTTGGCTGGGTTGGTCGCAGTTAGAACTTGCGAAGCGGGCAGGCGTCTCGCTTAGCACCGTGCAGGATTTCGAGCGCGGCCAGAGAACACCCATCGCCAATAACATCGCAGCGATGCGACGGACGATTGAGGCGGCGGGGATTCGGCTGGTGTTCGATAAGAACGGGGCTGCGGCGGGTATTCTCCGCCAGGACGCGAACGCCGATCTCTCCCGCGATCCCTAGCGTCGGAAATATCGGTCTGCAGCACGATGCCGCCAGGATACGGGTTTTTCGGGGCCGTATCGGCTTGCCATTCTGGTGGGTGCGGATTCAACTGGATGACCGCAATCTCGAAACCACACCATCAGCCGAACCTGTGCAGCCGCCGCATTCCCGAGAGTCATCGGCGGGCCAGAACACGATTTCATCGTCGCCGATTTCGCCCTGCTCGCGGCGGTTCATAATGTTGTGTCGGGGGCAGGAGTTCGCGCTTTCGGTTGGCGAAAAATGGCGACGGCGGGTAGCGGTGGATCTCAGCTCTTAGCCGTCTTTATCACCTCAATAATTTGTTCCCAAGGAGTGGGTGGTGCCTTACCAAAATCAATGTTCGGCGTCATAATGTTAACTACTTTGTCAAAATCCTCTGCACTCATTTGTTCTGGTAACATTCCTAAACCATCAGAACGTGCTTCATAGAAGCTCGCCATCCTTATGTTGATCTGTATTGAGGAACAAGAATGCTTACCAAGAAAAACATCGTGACAAGGGCACCAATCCTTGTTGCATTTGTCTCGATGACGCGCGCCCAATCGATTTTTGTTTCCGCTTTGTCGCTAGTCGTCTCCCCTTCTGGTCTTACTTGGCCTCCCAATACTTTCTCTTGTATTACACGATCCTGAAGTTGGTCGCGAAGTACGTCCAGACGTCGATTTTCCATCAATAATTTAGCTGAATTTTCTTGCAACGGTTTCAGTGTCGGTTCTTTGCTTTTTAGCATTTCCCGTTCAGCAGCATCTCTCTCGGATAGTCGATCTTGAATTACTCTCAGGTAACGAGTGGCATCATCTTTGCTTTGCACAAACAACCACTCGCATTCGTCGGCACTTTTTTTGTTTGCAAACAAAATGTTGACTCCAAAGGGTGCCAAAAGTGTATATTCACCGATCCGATTCGAGGGGTTCACAATAGTGCCCCAAGAAAGAGAGGGTCTGTACTCGGCATCTATCTTATTTAGGTTACCGCGAGGTGCAGTATTGTTTTGTAATATATTATTGCAACTTGTTAATACATCGCTCTCGAAAGTTGTATATCCTGAAACTGCTTTGCTTAGGTTTTCATCAAAAGAAGCTGGGATAGCTGTATCCATAATCTCTTTTATCTGCTTCGCGAGTAGGTTTAATTGATCTCGGTTTTTATTTTCAGCAGCCTCCACCGTAGCGTATTGGTCTTCAGCAGTCCTGGGATGGAGAGTGAAACGAGTAATGTCGTTCGCAAATACGAAGGCTAACGCACCTACCACTAGCACGGCGATAATAATGACGAGAAGGATTTCGGCCTGCTTACGAAGGCGCGCCGCGCGCTGGTCAAAACGCTCTGCAAGCCTCTGATGATGGTGGGGCTCGCCTCGCGGGTGACTGTTTGCCATAGGATTTCTGAAAGGGCGTCGGACTGATCATTTGGGGTTGCTCATATAGCCATCGAGTCGATCCCTGTCGATGCATCGGAAAGCAGCCGCTCAAGCGATCGCCGCACTCCCGACCATCGTATAGCTGGTCCTTGCGGAGCCCAGCGACCCGCTCGATCAGGAACTCCAGGTCGGCCTTAATCGCACCGAGATCGATGTCCTCGGGATTCCGTCGCGGCATCGGGGGATGGTAATCGTCTGGCATCTCGGTTCCCGACAGTCTCGCGGCTGCGAAGCTCAGCTTGGCGGAGCGATGCTGCTTCGCCGCGAAGCGTGGCGATGTGATGCCAGATGATGGTTGACGAACGGTTGCGATGAGGGACGATGAGCAAGGCTCGGGGTGAACGGCCAGCGGTCTCTCGATGGAAACACTCAAGAACTTTCTATGGCCCATTATCCTCGCCGGGGGAATAGGACGCTTCATCGACTTTTTGATCGGTAGAACGGGCCAAGAAAAAGCAAAGGACTTTCTGCTTAAATGGTGGGTGCGATTCGATGATGTCCGTTGGAGCAACTTTGGTCGGGAGGAAGGATTTTTTGCTGGACGGCTTATAGAACGATGGTTTGGTAAGAAAATATGGAGTTTTCGACGCTTGATGTCGGCCCTTTCAACACTGTTGTTAGGCTTGGTCGTTTGGATTCTGGTGTGGCCTTTTACATCTGATGATTCTCGTTGGTGTTGGCAGTGCGATCAAGTATTGCCGATTGTGGGAGATTTCCTTTCGTTTGTGATAGGATTTTGTACGTCTGTTTCATTAACAAGACTTATGACTTTCCGAATAGCTAATTTGTGTGGTCTCAGTAAATTAAAAAATTTCATCGTCTTTAGCCTTATGCTTATCATGATTTACGCGCTTCTTTTGTTCTGGATTCCAGTTACAACAATCACGAAGACCATTCTCACAGAACCTTTCAGGGATTATTCGATATTTCATGATGAATTTGCCGCCCTTCGTCTGAAATCAATAGTTTTTGAGGAATTATTTTTCAACTTTGATCCATTTTACCCCAAGCAAATCTTGTATACAATAAAGGAGTTTGTAACCGTCGGTTATCCAATAGATCTATTTGCTTTTTACACTCTGCCGTATGTCCCAGGTTTATTCAGATTTTTTCTCTCTATAGTCTTTGTGGGTTCGTTCCTGTTAAGGCCCGTCGTAATGCGCCCTACATCTCTGGTTTGGGCGCGGATTGTCGAAAGTGAGAAACCAGTGTTCACGCTAACCTTCGGTGGAGCAGCGGTGTTCGCATCGGCTATTAGCGAAGCGGCGAAGCACCTGTGAGCGCGGCGCGGTACGATTCGTCCTCTCGTATCTGTGTGCAGCATGCGTTATTCCGACCCCACGACTCTACAAACGCTGTCTCGAAATAGCCGTCTGACTTCCCGTATGAGCCCTGAAGGTTCAAACGCCTGCTTTTGGAATCAAGGCTCCTCCCGAGCCTACGGATCTGGGGGTTAGGGTTCGACTCCTCTCGGGCGCGCCAGCTTCCCGTTCTTGCGCCGTCCGAGCCATCCTACCTACTCCTGTACAACCGCAATCAGCCGAAGGCCCGCTGATCATTCCTTCTCCGGCAGCAAGGCGCTCGACACCACCACAAAATGACCGCGAATCCGCCCGATGAGCGTTTCGTCATCGACGGTTTCCCAGCGGATCGGGTCCAGCTGCATTTCCGTGACCCAACGCTCGACCTCGCGGCGCGCGTCCTTCTGCTTCCAGTGGAGGCGCTTACTGCGCCGCACCGCGCCGGCCACGTCGCGACTTTCCGCCACATAGATCATCGCGCACCAAACGCGCGGCTCAGCAGTCAGTGTTCTTCTCCTGCAAACCGAAACCGGACCCTGACCTCGGGCGAGCGAAACGCGGCTAGGGTGAGCTAACGGCCTGTTCCCGCGCGGTCTCGATCTACGTTACGTCCTCCGCCGTGTAGCCGTTGCTCCTCCTGTTCATCAGATCCCGATTAAAATGATCTGGTCAATATGTGCGCAATCGGCGGGCGTGCATTGCGTCGAGGCTCCACGCCTCCGACGCTGTCACTACTATGATCGCCAGGTGTATCCAGCCGCCGGCGGTCGGTCGTTCACCGACGCTGTTGCCCGGCCGCGAAACCCTGCTGGAAGGCTCTCTCCTGGGCCTGCCGGGACTGATCGAAGAGAAGCCCGCCAAGCAGGCCGGCGCCCGCCCCAGCGGCGGCTCCGAGTCCGGCATTCCCGCCAATCGCCCCCGCGACGGCCCCAATGCCGGCACCCGCCGCGGTGCCGGTCAGCGCGCGTTGCTGGGTTGGGGTCATGTCGGCACAGGCGGCGACCGGCAAAGCGACGGCCGCGATGACCAATAACTTGTACATGGCATTCCCCAGGGCTAGAAGATCAGCGAGATTGTGGACAGGGATAACGCTCGCTCAAGAACCGGAATAGCCCGTCGGTGGACGAGGCTGACATGCGATCCGGCGACATGCGTGCCCATTTGACAAACTCACCCAGCGCCTCGTTGCGTGACGGCAAGGGATTAGGCATGCAGAACAACTTTGGCCCACGGAACGCTGCCACGTTCTGCATTTCCACCGAAACCGCCCCCTCCGCGAAACCTTCGCAGAAATTGACCGCCGCCGTCCCGATCGCGCTATCGGGAGTTGCAGCGCAGAGCTCGACCAAGTCACCGGCCGATTTGGCGGCGAAATTCGCTTCCGTGGCGGCGTGCGCCGCACAAGGTGTGAGCGCGATTAGAGCCACAGCGACCGACCATTCTTTCAATTTCATGACCGCCCTCCGCTCAGATGCTAGCGATTCAGAACGAACCGAATACGGAACCGAGCACGATCACCGCGGCAAGCGCGATGATCGGGCCAACAATGCCTGCCATAACAATGTCGAAATAGCTCTCCCGGTGCGTTGACCCGCAGACGGCAAGCAAAGTCACAACGGCCCCATTCTGCGGGAGGCTGTCGAGCGTTCCGGCGCTCAGCACGGCGATGCGGTGCAGTAAGGCAGGATCGATCCCGTGTTGGGCAGCAAGGCGCATGTACGTGCTACCCAGCGCTTCGAGCGCAATCGTCAGTCCCCCCGAGGCAGAGCCGGTTAGAGCCGCCAGCAAATTGGTTGCGACTGCGAGAGAGACCAGGGGGCCGCCCTCGATCGACAGCACCCAGTTGCGCACAATAGCAAAAGCCGGCACTGCGGCGACCACCGCGCCAAAGCCGACAAGGCTCGCGACGCTGAGCACCGGCAGAACCGATGCATTGGCGCCCGAATCCATGGTCTCTCGTAAAATCGGTAGCCGGAGCCAGTTGATCGCGATGACAGTGACGATCGCGGCCATCAGAGCAGTCACCACCGACCAAACGCCGCCGACGGCGGCGAGCGAAGTCGCGCCGAATTCCTCCTTGGCTAGGAACGACACGTCGAGGCTCGGCAGGATGACCAACGTCATCAGCACGTTGACGGCCACCACTACGATGAGCGGCAACGCAGCCAGGCCGATCGGCGGTGCTTCGCAGCTCGGCTGGCCGTGACGGACCTCGGGAGGATCGAATTCGCGCGCGGTCGTGGCGCGCTGGCGCACCGTCTCGTCTTCAACGGCCTCGTCAATCGCAACGGATGCGGCTGTGCCATAGCCCTCCCCCTTGAGGCGGGCTGCAGCGGAGGCACGTCCCAACCACCACAGACCGAAAGCCAGCATGATCGCAGCGGCAATGATGCCAAGACCGGGTGCCGCCAATGGCGTCGTGCCGAAGAACGGCATCGGAATGGCGTTCTGGATTGCCGGGGTTCCCGGCAAGGCCGACATCGTAAAGGTGGACGTGCCCAAAGCGATCGTAGCGGGAATCAATCGATTGGGAAGCCCCGCAGACCGGAACAGGGCTTGCGCCATCGGCACCAGCACGAAAAATGCGACAAACAGGCTGACGCCGCCGTAGGTCACGAACGCGCCGGCAAGCACGACAGTAAGGATTGCGCGAGCCGGACCCAATCGTTCGGTCATGAACTGCGCAATCGCCAAAACAGATCCACTGTCCTCCATCAGTTTGCCAAACAGGGCCCCGAGCAGGAACAACGGGAAAAATTGCGCAATAAACCGCGACGCGCTGTCCATGAAGGTCTGGGTCCAGTAGGCGAGCAGCGGCCCTCCCGCAAAAGCCGCAGCGATCAGCGCGGCACCAGGCGCCAGCAACAGGATGCTCCATCCCCGATACGCCAGCCAGACGAGAAGTGCCAGGCCGAGCAGGATGCCGATCAGTCCCACTGCTCACACGCTGTTCAGCAGGACGTCGAGATCATAGGAGGAGCGTCGGCCCAAATCTGCGCCGTGTGCCGCCAGAAAAGAATCTGCGGCGCCGCGCCCGGCGTCGCGCAACATGCATAGGAAATCCCATTCGGCGTTCAGCTTCGACGAGTAGCCGAGATCGACCATCAGATCGCTCGCAACGCGGTGAATGCGCATTCCCGCCCATAAGGCGCCCTCGGTGTCGCCCGGGTCAGCGATTTGCCGCAGCAGCGCAATCATTCGCAGCTCCTTCAGGAGTACGGCATTGAAAGAGACCTCGTTGAGACGATTGAGAATCTCCCGGGCAGTCTTCGGAATGCCCGGGCGTTCGACCGGGTTGATCTGGACCAGGATTGTATCGTGCGAGTTACATTCGCGCACCAACGGTGTGATAGTCGGATTGCCGGAATAACCGCCGTCCCAATAATTCTCGCCCTCTATTTCCACGGCCTGGAACAAGCTCGGCAGACAGGCTGACGCCAGCAGCACATCGGGAGTAATCTCCCGATTGCGAAACACCCGGCCCCGGCCGGTACGTACGTTGGTAGCGGTGACAAAGAGCTTGATCGGCGCGCGCCCGAGCCGCTCGAAGTCGATCGATTCCGCGAGGATTTGCTGCAGAGGATTGAACCTCTCAGGGTTCAGGTCGTACGGCGAGAATATCCGCGCCATCATGTCCATCGCGACAAAGACAGGCGAATGGTCCAAGGTCCAACGGTCGAAGAGAATGTCGAGGAACCCACGGCGTAGCGGGCTCAGCAACGCCGCTCGCGAGACGTTGCGCCAAAAGCTCTCGAGAGCGGAGCGCGCCGCGTCCGCTCCACCCTTGGCATAACCGTCGACGAGGACGGCGGCATTCATTGCCCCGGCGGACGTTCCTGAAATGCCGTCGATTTGCAGCCAGCGCTCCTCGAGCAGGCGGTCAAGAGCGCCCCAGGTGAAGGCGCCGTGCGCGCCGCCGCCCTGCAGCGCGAGATCGACGAGAAAGGGGTCGCGGTTGGAGGTTTCGGCTTTGCTGGTTGCCACCGGCGTCGTCTCGCTCGGATTTAAAACAGAAGGGCATCGCGGACGAATGCACCATGCCAGCGTGCACAAACCTGGTCCAGCCCACCGGTGCTTATTACTCGACTGTAATACAACCTATGATTATTCACAGGATCCGGGGCCACCTGATGTCCACCTGATAATGCAGGAAAAGATCATGTGGCCGCTCTCGATGGTTGTAATCATATCACGATTATTTTGTGAAAAATGGTCCACATTACCAAATTGGGCCCGTACGTGAACGTTACACAAGAATGCAGTGTAACATGTGAATTAAGCAATTTCAAGGTCGGTTCATAACCCTGCGCTTGTATCTGACGACGACACTGCGATACGATGTGCCCAGAATATTGCGACCTATTCAACTTAAGGGAGATGCGCCGTCTTCCGCAACGAAGCGCATAATCCGATGACACCGGATACTTTCGCTACAACTTCCCTCCGCCCGCGGGATCAACTCGAAGCTTGGGCGGACTGGTATCACCCGGTCCTCGATATCCTGCCCAAGCACGACGCTGGTGATGAATTCGCGGCCGAAGTCCATATGTGGAAGTTGGGCGGGTTGGCGGTGAGCCGAACGATCGCTCCGCCCGTCAATGTTGTCCAAGCGAAAAGCAACTTAAGGCGCGATCCGGTTGATCATTGGGTCATTAGCTATTGCCCTCGGGGCGCTCACTTCACTCAGACAGCGGGCGTAGAGACCGAAGTACCCGCGAGAGTACCGCTCCTGTGGTCGCCATCGAGAACGGCCTACCGGCCGTGATGAAGGCCGACCTCTCGCGCCTCACCGATGCGGTTGGCGCGATGGTCGCCGCGGCGGTCGCGCTATCGGCCGAGCGGGTCGCCGTCGCTAGGCGGCAAATCGATGTAGGTCGCAAGGAGCGAGTGCGGCAGATTGTTCGCAGGAATTTGCGGACACCGACTTTCGGGCCGATTGCTCTATGCCGGCTCGTCGGAATGTCCCGGTCCAGTCTCTATCGCTTGTGCGAAGATGGGGGAGGTGTCGCTCAGCACATTCAGCGCCAACGTCTGCTCGAAGCGCACGCGGTGGTCACAGATCCGACGACGACAAAGTCAGTCTCGGCGATCGCCGAGGATTTGTGCTTCGCAGATGCCTCCAGCTTCAGCAGTGCCTTCAAACGGGAGTTCGGCCGCAGCCGCGGCGAGGTGAGGTCGGCAGCAAGCGCCGGGCTGGCACCACTGGTGCCGACGGGAGGGCTCGGTCCGTCGGCAGGAGAAGACTTTGGCGAGCTCCTTCGCGGATTCTAGTCGCGCGAAGCCCCTGGCCGACGATTCCAATTCCGCAGAGCCGGGTGACGTCAGGAAAGTCCGCGGTCGGCGATGAACATCTCGTCTGTCGTTACGGTGGTGGGCGGACTGGGGCTTTTCCTGCTTGGCGTCCATCATCTCACCGAGGGGCTCAAGGGTCTCGCCGGCGATTCGTTGCGCCGCGCGCTTCAGGCAATGGTTGGCGGCCGATTGAGCGCGATCGTATCCGGCGCTCTTTTCACGGTCCTGCTGCAATCCTCCACCGCGACGACGTTGACCGTGATCGGCTTTGTCAGCGCCGGATTGGTGACCTTCTCGCAGGCGGTCGGAGTTATCATCGGCGCCACCTTTGGCACGACCTCGACACCATGGCTGGTCGCGATCTTCGGGCTTCGTCTGCGCATTTCGGCATTTGCTATGCCGATGATCGGGATCGGCGCCCTTCTCTGGATCATCGCCAAGGGCAAAACGCGTTCAGCCGGCGCCATCCTGGCGGGCTTCGGACTGCTCTTTGTCGGTATCGACTATCTGCAGACGGGGATGGAAGGCATCTCATGGAACCTCGATGCGATTGGCGGAAGCGGCTTCGGCTGGCAGTGGATCCTCGCCGGGGTCGGGGTGCTTATGTCGATCGTCATGCAGAGTTCCAGTGCCGCGGCGGCGGCGACGCTCGTCGCCTTGAACGCGGGTTCAGTGACCTTCGACCAGGCCTGCGCGATGATCATCGGACAGAGCGTCGGGACCGCAGCGACGAGCGCGGTGGTGGCAATCGGCGCTGGGCTGGCGGTACGGCGCGCAGCACTAGCGCATGTTGTTTACAATATTGCCGTGGGCATCATCGGGATATTGTTGCTCGAACCGATCGCGGCGGCCGGCCGCTGGGTGGGTGCGCAATTTGATGACCCCAATGGCGTACTGGCCCTGGCGGGGTTCAGCAGTATTTTCAAGCTGGTTGGAATCCTTGCCTTCTACCCATGGCTCGACGGTTTCTCGCGCCTCATCGAGCGGCTCTCAGGACAAGGTGCCGAGACGGCTGTCAGCCGCCTCGATCCGGTTCTTGCCGAGGCAGGAGGGACCGTCGCGCTCGAGGCCGCTTGGCGGGCGATCGTGGCGCTTGCGCATGCTTCGGTCGAGGCTGTCCGCGGTCGTCTCGCTGGAGAAGCCGTCGATCACAGACCGGCCTTTGATGCAGTCCGACAGATCGACCAATTTCTCGAATCGCTTTCGCTTGAAACACTCGATTTGGCCACGTTTGAACCGCGTCTCGTTCGGCTGTGCCATGCACTGGATCATCTGAGCCAACTAAATGACGACCTCACACGGATCCCACCAGCTGCGAGCGACTCGCAGTCGCCGGGGGGCTTTGAGGAAGGCGAGCGAGCGCTCTCTGCATGGCTCGACGCAACGAAAGACCCCGAGACGACACCCGGACCTTCTATCTTCGAGGCATTGGAAGACGCCTCGAAAGCGCTTGCCGATGACCGCAAGACTGGCCGCGACAAGATATTGCAAGACATCGCATTGCAACGAATGCCTGCCGGAACGGCCCGCAACGGTCTCGACATGCTCGCCTGGGCCGACGGTGCACTCTATCACGCCTGGCGGCTTGCCGAATCGTTGAGGATCGCCGCCGGCCGCTAGGCGCACGCCCGCCGACGATCAAAGCCTCGTAAGGGAGCACGATCGATGAAGCGCAAGGAATACGAAAAGCAGCTGCGCAAGCTTCAGGTGGGGCTTTGCGCATTGCAGGACTGGGTTAAGCATAAGGGTCTGCGCGTGGTCGTGGTTTTCGAAGGCCGCGATGCCGCCGGAAAAGGCGGCACGATCAAGGCGATCACCGAGCGGGTTAGCCCCCGCGTGTTCCGAGTAGTGGCGCTGCCGGCACCGTCCGACCGAGAAAAGGGACAATTGTATTTGCAGCGCTACGTCGCGCACCTCCCGACGGCGGGGGAGATCGTGATCTTCGACCGCAGTTGGTATAACCGAGCCGGTGTCGAGCGCGTGATGGGCTTCTGCACGGAGGCAGAGCACCGCCATTTTCTGCGGGTCTGTCCCGAGTTCGAGCTGTTCATTGTCGATGGCGGGATTCAGCTAATCAAATACTGGTTGGAGGTCAGTGACGAG
>Ga0306926_10001140_pt1 | contig 26251 bp, 23 predicted proteins | sample flu12Cox44000178_FD_203759 | JGI IMG/M metagenome (GOLD analysis project Ga0306926, IMG submission 203759) | Lab enrichment of tropical soil microbial communities from Luquillo Experimental Forest, Puerto Rico - flux8day.12C.oxic.44.000.178 (v2)... | ecosystem: Environmental > Terrestrial >...
GCGCATCCAGGAGCACAGTGGTGACTCACTCCGAGCTGGAAGACCTGGTGACCCGCTTCACCGACGCCTTCAACCGCGACGACCTCGACGCGGTGATGGCGTTCTTCGCGGAGGACGCCGTCTACGACGAGTTCGACGGCAAGCAGAGCCGGGGCAAGGCGGCGATCCGCGCCGCGTTCGAGCCGCAGTTCCGCGGCGCCTACGGCCGGATCCGCTTCGCGGCCGAAGACCTGTTCGTCGACCCGGCGTCCGGCAAGGGGCTGATCCGCTGGCTGTGCACGTTCGAGCGCGACGGGCGAAAGCGGGGCTGGCGCGGGCTCGACGTGCTGCACGTGCGCGACGGCCGGATCGCGGAGAAGCTCACCTACGCGAAGGCCGAGCGGCTGAGGCTCGACGCCCTGGAGGCGCGCTCGTGAGCGCCGCACTCCCCGCCCTGGTCGAACGCGCGTTCGAGCGGCTCGGCTTCGCGAAGAAGCCCGCGGCGGATCGCGCGGGTCTGGACGCGCTCTACGCCGCATGGTGTCACGCGGTCCCCTTCGACAACGTGCGCAAGCGCATCGCGCTTGCGCGCGGCTGGAGCGAGCCGCTGCCGGGCGGCCGGCCCGCCGACCTCCTGGCAGCCTGGTTGGAGCACGGCACGAGCGGCACCTGCTGGCCCTCGAGCAACGGGCTGCACGCGCTGGTCGCCGCGGCCGGCTTCGACGTGCGCCGGATCTCGGCCTCGATGTTCGACCGCAACGACCACAACCACGGCAGCCTGATCGTGCGCTTGGACGGCGCCGAGTGGATGGTCGACTCGTCGATCCTGTGCGGCGCGCCGATCCGACTCGATCGCTCGCGCGCGAGCGACAACGGCGACCCCGTGCACCCGATCCGCGTCGAGCCCTCTTCGGGCGGCCTGCTGGTGCACTGGGGCATGACGCAGAGCGCCCAGACCATCCCGTGCCGGCTGATGCAGGACCCCGTCGACGAGGCGTTCTACCTGGAGCGCTACGAGATCTCGCGCGGCTACTCGGTGTTCAACGACGCGCTCTACGCGCGCAAGAACTTCCCGGGGGGCCTGGTCTCGTTCACGGGCCGCGTGCGACACGAGAAGACGGCGGAAGGCGTGACCAGCCGGGAGCTCTCGCTGCCCGAGCTCCGCGCGGCGCTGGTCGAGGAGCTCGGCTACTCCGCGGCGATCGTCGACGAGCTCGAGCGGAGCGCCGGCTTCGGCTGAGTCGAGCGCGGCGGACTCCGCGCCGGGTTCGCTTTCTAGAAAATGCGGAGGGTCACGCGCGCGGGGCCCTTCGAACGCGCCGCGATCGCGCCATCAGCGTGGCTCGGCATTTGCACCGTTCGAGTCAGGGCTGAGGGCCTTCGCACTCTGTACGCCCGATGTCTTCTCGCGGTGTTGCGATGACTCACTACGACCTGGTGATTCCGACGATCGGGCGCGAGTCCCTGCAGCGCTTGCTCGACGCGCTGTCCTGCAGTCGCGGACCCAAGCCGCACAACATCGTGCTGGTGGACGATCGTCGTGATCCCGAGCGCTCGCTGAGGCTGCCTTCGTCGCTCTCCGAGCAGCATCTGGTGTGCATCGTGGCCACCGGCGGTCGCGATCCCGCCGCAGCGCGCAACGCCGGCGCTCGGGTCGGGACGGCGGAGTGGCTGGTGTTCCTGGACGACGACGTGGTGCCGGACCCGGACTGGTGCGAGCGGCTCGCCCACGACCTGCAGACGCTGCCCCGCCAAGTCGCCGTCTCTCGAGGCTGGATCTCCGTCCCGGAGCTGCCGGGCCGCAAATCGGTCGACTTCGAACACCGGTCCTTCGCGACCTCCGACCTCGCCATGCGCCGCGCTCACTTCGTCGCTCTCGGAGGCTTCGACTTGCGCTTCCGGCGTCCCCATCGCGAGGACACGGAGCTCCTGCTGCGTGCACAGGCGGCGGGGCTCGGAGTGACTCGCGGAACGCGCTCGGCAACACACGTCGCGCGCCCGGACCGCTTCCTCGACAGCGTGCGCGCGCAGGCCGGAAACGCCGACGACGTACTGCTCGCGGCTCTCTACGGATCGAGCTGGCGGCGGCGCGCAGGTGAAGGCCACGGGCGGCTGCACCGCCACGCCCTGACCGCTGCGGCGGGGATCACGGCGTTCTGTGCTGCGGCGCTCGGCGCACCCCGGCTGGCGCTGGCGGCCCTCGGGGTGTAGGGTCGGCGGTACGCTGGAGCTCTTCGCCGCGCGGCGGCGGTCGAGGCAACTCGCGCTGCACGAAGTCGCGCGGGTCGCCTGCACCAGCCTGCTGATTCCGCCGACCGCGGTGTTCTGGGCCCTGGTCGGCCGCGTGCGCGGGCGCCGACCTCACGCACCCTCCGACGAGCCGCCGCTTCCACACCGGGCTCGCCGCCGACTTCTACACGGAAAAGTGTCGCCCCGGTCGATTTCCTGACTCGATCATGAGAGTACTCTCACGTTCTGCCCCGTCTGTCCGGGCGGCCAGTTCGGCGATTCGAGATTCTCACGGAAACTTTTCCGCCGCGCCGACACTGTGGGGTGTAGACTCCGCCCCGAATTCATGCACGGGGGTCTTGCCATGATTCGGGTGGGGTCGGTGCGTCTCGCGATCGCTTTCTCCGTGTTCGCCGCGTGGACTGGCCTGGCGTCCGCCGGGGTCACCGTCACGACCTACACCGGCGCCAACGGCGGCCCGGGCGAGATCCTCTACGTCGCCGCCACCGTCAACAGGGTCGGCTTTCTCGACTTCGACACCCTGGCCGGCGGGACAGGACTCTCCGTCCAGGCGCAGAGCTACACCTACAACGCCCCGTCGAGCGGCGCTCCGCAGGGAGCCATCACCTTCGCGGCGTCTGCAGCCGGCCCGACGGGTTACGGCTGCGGGCCCTGTCCTCCGGTGAGACTTCAGCTCTACGGATTTGGCGGAACTTCGCATCCCGTCCTGATCGACGCGAACCCGAACCCGACGGCGATGAGCCTGCTCGTCACGACCGCCTTCAACGAGAGAGTGACGGTCACCTTCCCGGCGGGAATCACCGCGACCGGTGGCTACATCGGCGACGTGCAGCAGTTCGACGGCTTCCAGGAGTTCGGCACGGTCCACTTCGTGCTGCATCTCAGCGACGGCACCACGTTCAACTTCGACACGAACCCGGGCGGCGACCTGGAAGGCAGCGATTGCGCGTCGTGCACTGGATACACGGGCTACACCGGACGGCTCCGCACCGACGGCGGCACCGGCTTCTTCTTCCCCGGGAACTTCATCGGCTTCACCACCAGCGGCGGCACCATCTCGTCGATGGAAGTGACCGAGACGGGAGTCACGCTCGTTCAGGGCGAAGCCGATCAGCTGGGAATGGTCATCTCCTACGGCCAGTCCGACGTCGACGGCGATGGGGTTCCCGACGCCACCGACAACTGCCCGACCATCGCCAACGCCAACCAGGCCGACGCGGACGCCGACGGCGTGGGAGACGCCTGCGACAACTGCACGAACATCTCGAACCCGCAGGTGGCTCCGAACCCGGCCGCGTACCTTGTGGCGAATCCGTGGGCCACGCTGACCGGCGGCCAGCGCGACGACGACCACGACGGCTACGGGAACAAGTGCGACGCCAAGTTCCCCGACAGCTCGGGCTCGATCGTCAGCTCGACCGACCTCGGCCAGTTCCGCACGGCGCTCGGAAAGTCCCGCGCGGTCGACACCTGCGGCACGAGCGGCACCCACCCCTGCGCGATCTACGACCTCGACGAGGTCAATGCCGTGATCAACGCCGCCGACCTTGGGGTGTTCCGCAACCTGGCCGGAAAGGTGATCGGCCCCACCTGCCCGACCTGCCCGCTCGCCTGCCAGGCCGGGACGGCCGGGACCTGCGGCGCGATTCCCTGAAGGTCGATGCAGGTTCCCGGCGGGATTCTCGCAGCCGCCATATTCGGGGGCTGCGGGTGCGTGGTCTGGCTTGAGCGGCGTGCGCGCCGCCGAGCACGTGAGAGGACGCGCTCGGTCGTTCGGGCTCCGACTCATTCCGTCCTTGTCCAGCTAGCCCTAGGCGGCGAAGGATTCGGCTCCCACGACCAGCGAGAAGCAGTTCATCGACTCACGGATGTGTTGGACCAGATGATTCGCTCGAGCGGAGCAGGTGAGTTCGACGGCGACGAGTTCGGAGAGGGCGCCTGTACGCTCTTCATGTATGGGCCGGATGCAGACCTGCTCTTCCGCGCAGTCGAGCCCGCATTGCGCTCATCCCCGCTGGTGCGCGGAGGCAGGGCCATCAAGCGCTACGGGCCACCAGGGTCTCGAGAAGAGTCGATCGCCCTGTGAGCCAGATGACTCTGGTGCCGGGGACAGGAGTCGAACCTGCACGCCTTGCGGCAACGGCTTCTAAGGCCGTCGCGTCTGCCAATTCCGCCACCCCGGCGAGAGGCCGCCGAGGGTAGCGCACGGGCCTAGCGTCCGGCGCTCGCGGCGACGGGGGCAGTCTCGATCACGACCTCGCGCGGGCTGGCGGGGAGCTGACCCGAAGGCCGCAGCCGGCGCTTCAGCTCCTCGAGCTCGCGGCGCGCGGCTTCGAGCCGGGCCTCGTCGCGGATCGCGCGCACGCGCTTCTCGAGGCCGGCGTCCATGTCGAGCTCGATCTTGCTCTCGGCCTTCATCCGCTCGATCTCGCCGCGCACGCTCTCGAGCGCGCGCATCTCGCCTTCGGTGGAGAGACCTTCGAAGGCTTCCTGGATGCGCTTGCGCGCGCGCGCGTTCGCGAGCGCCGCGAGCATGCGCACCTTCTCGCGCTCCAGGTTGCGGATCTCGGCGCGGAACTTGACCAGGTTCGTCTTCGCGGACTCGCACTCCGCGGAGACCTCGTCGAGCTCCTTCTCGGAGCGCTCGAGGTCCTGCAGCAGTGAGTCCTTCTGCGTGATCAGCACCACCGCCACCTCGTCGTCGTTCTTGTCGACGGCGCGCGCGATGTCGGCGTGCAGCCGCGCGAGCTCCGCGCGGCGGTCGCGGATCTCGCCCTCGATCTTGTTGCGCATGTAGAGGATGCCGGCCACCGCGCGCTTCAGCTCGGCGTACTGGCGCACGCGCTCGGCGATCGCGCGCTCGTAGACCGCGTCGGGGCTCTGCACCTCCCGGTCGCGGATCCACACCGAGAAGAAGCCGCTCACCAGGTCGCGGACGCGGCCGAAGAAGCTTCGCTGTGCGTACGGGTAGGTCATGTCGCCTCCTAGGACTCCTCGCTCCAATCCTCGGAGCGAAGGTCCAGCTCGCGGATCTTCTGCTGCAGGCTCTGGCGCACCATCCCGATCGCCTCGGCCGTGCGCGAGACGTTGCCGCCGTGGTCGCGCAGCGCCTTGATCAGATAGGCGCGCTCGAAGCTCTCGACCGTGTGGCGCTTGGCGTCGCGGAACGGGACGCCCGGCAGCACCAGCGGATCGCCCGCTGCGACCGCGGGCTCGCCGTCGAGCGCGAAGTCGCAGGCCTGGATCTCGTCGCCCGAGGCGAGCACGGCCGCGCGCTCGATCGCGTTGCGCAGCTCGCGGACGTTGCCCCGCCAGGGGTGGGTGACCAGCCGCGCCAGCGCCTCGGCCGAGATCGGCTTGCGCGGGCGGCGCAGCCGCTCGGCGACCTGGTCGAGGAAGCGCTGCGCCAGGAGCGGGACGTCTTCGAGCCGCTCGCGCAGCGCAGGCAGCGTCATCTCGACCACCTTCAAGCGGTAGTAGAGGTCCTCGCGGAAACGGCCTGCCTTGACCTCGGCTTCGAGGTCGCGGTGCGTCGCGGCGACCACGCGCACGTCGACGGTGACGGCGCGGTTCCCGCCCACGGTCTCGAAGCTGCGCTCCTGCAGCACCCGCAGCACCTTGGCCTGGGTCTCGGGCGCCATGTCGCCGATCTCGTCCAGGAAGATCGTGCCCCCGTTCGCGGCCTCGAACTTGCCGATGCGGCGCGCGTCGGCGCCGGTGAAGGCGCCCTTCTCGTGGCCGAACAGCTCGCTCTCGACCAGCTCCTTCGAGATCGCGGCGCAGTTCACCGCGATGAAGGGCTTCGCGCGCCGTGCGCTGCGCTGGTGCAGCGCCTGCGCGACCAGCTCCTTGCCGGTGCCGCTCTCGCCGCGCACCAGCACCGAGAGATCGGTCTCGGCCACCTTCTGGATCGTCTCGAAGATCTGCCGCATCGCGCGGCCCTGGCCGATCAGGTTCTCGAAGCTGAACTCGCGCTCGACCCGCTCGAGCAGCATCCGGTTCTCGCGCTGCAGCTGGGTGCGTTCGAGCGCGTGGCGCACCACCACGCGCAGCTCCTCGTTGTCGAAGGGCTTGGGCAGGTAGTCTTCGGCCCCCTGCTTCATCGCGTCGACCGCGACCTTCTCGCTGCCGTGGGCGGTGATCATCACCACCGCCGTCTCGGCGCGCGCTTCCTTGGTCGCGCGCAGCACGTCCATGCCGGAGAGCCCGCGGCCGAGCGCGAGGTCGGTGATCACCAGGTCGTAGGCCGCCTCGCCGAGCTTGCGCAGCGCGTCCTCACCGGTGTCGGCCAGGTCGACGTCGTAGCCGTCGCGGCGCAGCAGCCCGCGCAGCGCCAGCTGGATCGCCTTCTCGTCCTCGACGATCAGGATGCGCGCGCTCATGTCCGCGCCTCCGGGCTCTGCGCCTGCTTCGGGAAGTGGATGGTGAATTCGCTGCCCTGGCCCGGCGTCGAGCTGACCTCGATCGCACCGCCGTGCGCGTCGACCAGCTTGCGCGTGATCGCGAGCCCGAGCCCGGTGCCGTTCGCCTTCGAAGTGAAGAACGGCTTGAAGATGCGCGCCTGGGTCTCGGCATCCATGCCGGGACCGTTGTCGCGCACGCGCGCCCAGATCTCGCTGCCGCCCAGGTTCTCGCCCACGCCGATCGCGAGCGACGGGTTCGGCGTCTTGGCCTCCGTGAAGGCGTCGAGCGCGTTGCCGATCACGTTGATGAACACGCGGCGCAGCTGCTCGCGGTCGCCGACCAGCTCGCCCTGCGAGTCGAAGTCGCGCCGGATCTTGACGTTCGCGGCCTGCACCCGGTCGCGCAGCGTCTCGAGCGCGCTCTCGACCGCGTCGACGAGCTTCATCTGCTGCGGGTGCATCTCCTCTTCGCGCGCGTAGCGCAGCAGGTGGGAGATCGATTTCTCGACCCGGTCGAGCTCCTGCAGCGCGATGTTCGCGTACTCCACGTTCTCGGTGGAGGTCGGGTCCTCGCCGAGCTGCTGCACCAGGCTCTTGGCGGCGGTGATCGGGTTGCGGATCTCGTGCGCGATCGAGGCCGACAGCTCCTCGAGCGAGCGCAGCTTCTCGTCCTCGAGCACCACGCGCTGGCGCGACACGGTGCGCGCGACCTGGCGCTCGACCTCGTCGCGCACCCACTTCTGGCGCAGGCTCGGCGCGACGACCACCTGGAAGAAGTGAGAGGCGAGCCCGATCCCCCAGCCCAGACCGACCACGGTCGCGACGAACATGCTGCGAGTCACGAACAAGAGGAACAGGATCACGAACGTGTACGAGACCAGGTGCTGGAAGAAGCGGATCTTGTGCTCCGCGGCGCGGCGCGCCTCGCGGTAGGCCTCTTCCTGCGGCGTGAGCTCGGGGCGGCGGCGGCGGTCGCGGTCCCGGCGGCGCGCGCGCTCGGCCTCGCGCTCTTCCCAGCGCTCGGCGCGTTCGGCACGGCGCTGTTCGGAGCGCTCGCGCTGCTCTTCGGAACGCTCGGCGCCGTAGACGCGGCCAGGCCGGCTCCAGTCGGGCCGGCCGTGGCGGTGCCGCCCCTTCCATTTCTTCCACTCTTTCCAGTCGTCCCAGTCGTGAGGCATGTGCTCCACCCCGCACGAGCCCAGCGCGTCGATGAGGACCCCGAGGGGGCCTTCCTTGGAACCACCCTGGATTGTAGATCGCCGCGTCATCCCGCTCCCGGCCTCGAGCAAGAGGCATGCCGCAAATCCCGTGCAGGAAAGCGGTTTTCCGCCGCTCCGGAGCAGCTGCGAATGCAGAGCCTGGCCGGCATGCAGCGCAGCGGCTGCAGCGCCTCAGGGCCGGTCGACCACCGGCAGCTCCAGGCGGGAAGCGGCGCCGGGGCTGCGCTCCAGCTGCCAGGACGCCGCCGCTCCGGGCACCGCGTCGAACTGGTCCGCGTCGCCTCCGGCCAGCGCCAGCCGGATGCGGTGCCCGCTGCGGAACAGATGGGAGATCGGCAGCAGATCGAAGACCAGCTCGGCGCTCTGTCCGGGCGGGAGCGGCTCCGCGTCCGCGCGCGCGAAGCTGTGGTAGGGAACGGCGCCCACCCAGGGCGCGTCGCCGGCGGGGCGCAGCTTGCGCTGCAGCGCGCGCAGGTCGCCCTCGGTCACGTAGCCGACGTTGCCCTTCGCATCGACGTCTTCGAGATAGGCGAACACCGCGGCGTCGCCTGCGTCGGCGCGGAGCCACAGCTGCACGAGCGGATGCCCGGTCACCTCGAGGTCGCGCTCGAGCGGCGCGGACTCGTACACCAGGTTGTGTCGGTCGGCCGAGGCGCGGTCGCCGTACCCGGTCCAGGTCTCCACCGCCAGCCCGCGCCAGCGGCTGGTGCTGCCCGTGCCGCTCTGCGGGTCGGGCTGGAACGAATCCGGATCGCCGTCCGCCGCCGGCGCGTCGCGCGCCAGCGTCCGGCCCGGCGCGAGGTACCAGGACGTGGCGCGTGCGGGCGGCGGCCAGCTCGACGCGGACTTCCAGCGCTGCTCGCCGGTGGTGAAGTAGTGGACCGGCGGCTCCCGGTCCCACCCGTTCGCGCTCGCCTTGAGGTGGAAGTCGAAGAAGCGCAGCAGCTCCGCGGCGTGGTCGAACTCCGACGCGCGTGTCGCGAGCAGCGGATCGAGCGCCTGATCGCCGCCGTGGTTCCAGGGCCCGAGCAGGAGCCGCATGCCGGGGTTGTGCAGCGTGCGGAAGCGGGTGATCGCGGCGCGCGGGTACGCGCCGTCCCACCAGCCGCTCACGCTCAACACCGCGGCGCCCGACGCCTCGATCTGCGCGCGGCGCGCGCAGCAGGGGCTCCACTCCGCCGCCGACCGTCCGATCTCGGGTGGGACGTCGTCGCGAAACTCGACCTCGCGCGCGGCGCGCGCGACGTCGAAGTTCGCGGCGTGCCCGGTCTGCGCGGCGCGCACGCCGGCGTCGCCGTCGGGGCCGTCGACCGGGCGCGGGCCCGAGATGAAGAATGGCACCCACCACGGGAACGCGCTCCACAGCCGGCCGCGGTCGATCGCGTCGTTGAACCGCCCCCAGACCTGCGTGAACCAGACCAGCCGCACGCCGCCGGGGAAGGCGATGTCGCCGTAGCCGTCGAAGAGCGAGAAGCGGGGTGCCACCGCACGCACCGCAGGCCGCTCGTTCGCGAGCAGGAGCTCCGCCGCCGTCCCATCGTACGAATCGCCGAGCGCGCCCACGGCGCCGCTCGACCAGGGCTGGCGCACGATCCAGTCGACGAGCTGTCCCCCGTCGGCCACCTCCTCGTCCGAGAACAGCGAGCGCTGCACGCCCCCCGAGGCGCCCGAGCCGCGCACGTCCACGTCGACCCAGGCGTAGCCGCTGGCCAGGAAGCGCTGCGCGAGCGGCCCGGGGCTGTCGAGGAACGGACGGACCAGCACCCGGAAGCGCGGCGAGCGCCAGTAGCGCGTCTGGCGCAAGATCGCCGGGACACGCGCACTCTCGCCCGCGCCTTCGGGCAGGTACAGGTCGACGGCGATCGGCACGCCGTCGCGCATCTCCAGGTAGAAGGAGCGGCGGGTGTACACCGGATCGTGTCGGGGCCCCGGGTCCGGCCGGTCGCCGCGCCAGGAGGCGTCACCCGCGTGCGCCGCGCCCGCGAGGGCCAGACCGAGCAGCGCTGCGGCGAGGGCGCGACGGCTCAAGAGCCGCCCGCGGGAGCCCCGGCGAGCGCCGTCTCGGGCGGCACGCCCGCCTCGCCTAGCACCGCCGCCGCGATCAGCCGAGGCACATAATCGCGCGTCTCCGCCGGCAGCAGCCCGCGCTGCGCGAGCACCCAGTAGGAGCGCTGGGTGCGAGGGTCGTCGAGCTTGTGCAGCGCCGCGCGGATCCCGCTCTCGCCCTTGTTGTACGACGCGACCGCGAGCAGCAGCGCCTCGTCGCCGAACTCGAAGGCCAGGTCGCACAGGTAGCGCGCCGCGGCCCGGGTCGACTTCGCGGGGTCGAGCCGCTCGTCGACACCCCCCGAGACCACCAGCCCGTAGCGCTGCGCGGTCGCCGGGATGAACTGCCACAGGCCGCGCGCGCCCGCGCCGCTCTGCGCGCCGGGGTTGTAGCCGCTCTCGATCATCGCCAGGTAGCGCAGCTGCGGCGGCACTTTCGCGGCCGTGAGCTCGCGCACGAGCATCGGCTCGAGCTTCTGGCCGCGCGCGAGCGAAGCGGTGACCCAGGCGCGATTGCTGCGCAGGAGAAAGACCAGCTGATCCTGCACGCTTCGGTAGAACGTGTCCGGGACTTTGGCGGGGTCCTGCCACAAGTCGACCAGGATCGCTTCTGCGCGCTCGCGCACGCACAGGCTCAAGTCGGCGGCCTCGATCTCGTCGAGCCGGCACGGCCCGCGGCCCGGAGGGGCCGCGGCGACCGGGCGCGTGCGCCCGCTCTCCACCGCCGCGCGGTAGACCGCGAGCAGGTCGACCTCGGGGCCGAGCGCGCGCCCGATCCGCCGCAGCCCTTCCTCGCGCACGTGGAGCCGCGGCACGTCGTCGAGCCGACCTGCTTCGTAGAGCCGGTCCACCGCGTCGGACAGCAGGCCTCTCGCCCGCGCCGCATCGCCGCGGTCGGACGCCGCGAGCGCGGAGCGAGCGGTGTTCGCGGCCTCGCTCAGCACCGGGTCGCTGCGCAGCGCGAAGAAGATCGCGGTCGCGAGCACCGCCACGCCCAGGCCCGCGAGCGAAGCCATCAACGGCAGGCGCGACCGCTCGGCGACGAGCTCGTAGCGCAGCACGACCGCGTCGCCCAGCTGCACCAGATCGCCGTCGTGGAGTCCGACCGGGCGGGTGACCGGCTGGCCATTCACGCGCGTGCCGTTGCGGCTGCCCAGGTCGACCACGAAGTGCTCGCCCTCGCGCGGCTCGATCCGCGCGTGCTCGCGCGACACGCGCGCGTCGTCGAGCACCAGCTCGCAGCTCTCCTCGCGTCCGATCACCAGCTCGCGCCGGCCGACGCGCCAGATCGCGCCCGCCCGGCCCTCGCGCAGCTCGACCAGTCGCGCCGCCACGTCACTTCCCGGGCGGAGTCTCGGCTCCCGCCGGCGGCGCGGCCGTCGCGATCGGGACCTCGATCTCCGCGGTGGTGTGTGGCCCGATCTGCCCCGCGAGCCGGCCCTCGACCCGCGCGCGGCTGCCGTCGGGGTAGACGTCCTGGAGCACGATCGCGCCGATCGTCTTGCCGTGGTCCACCAGCCGTCCGCGCAGGCCCGGCACGAGCTTCGCGCCCTCGCCGGCGTCGAGCAGCACGGCGATGTGGTCGGTGCGCTCGCCCTCGATCTCGAGCACGGCGGCGGTGCGGGTCTCGAAGCGCGGCTCGGGAGGCTTGGCTGCGACGGGCGGCGGCGCCGGCTTGAAGCGCGCGACGATCTCGTAGCCGAGCTCCGCGTCGGGGCTGGCCGGCGTGACCTGCACCAGCAGCGCGCCCTCCGACACCTCACTGTGTAGCTTGGGCGAGGTCCCGTCCGCCTGCGCCAGGGCCGCACCGTTGGGGTCGACCAGCCGCGCCGCGACCCCGGCGCCGCCCTCCTTTCCGCCCGCGGGGTCGATCTCGACCGAGAGCTTGCCCGGACCGGGGACGGCGACGCGGTACCAGTCGGCGCAGTCGCCCTTCTTGCACGCCAGCGTGTCGGCGTGCACCTGGCCGAGCGGCAGCGCGATCGCCCCGCCGGGCTCGCCGTCGAGGTCGGGCGGCGGCTTGGCGCAGCCCGCGAGCAGCGCGACGACCAGCATGCCGAGCGCGCGGTCGCGAGTCACGCTAGCTCCCGAGCGAGGCCGGCGGCGCCTCGTGCGCGAGCTGCAGCACGTCGGTCCCCGACTCGAGCTGGTAGCGCACGCGCACGTGGACGCCGTCGTCGGACTGGAGCGTCCACTCGTAGACCTCGCCGGCGCCGCGGTGGCCGTCCTGCAGGAAGTGCGGCAGCGCGAGCGGACCGCGCCACTCGCGCCCGAGCTCGGTGCCGTTCGGGTTGGCCGCGGAGACCAGCACCACCCGCAGGTCGACGGCGTCGCAGCTGGCGCGCCAGTTGAAGGTCTGCTCGCCCGTGCCCTCGCGATACAGGAACGTCTGCTCGCCCTCGGGACATGCGAGCCGCAGGTCGCGCCGCAGCACGCGCAGCCCTTCGCCACCTTCGATCGTCGAGGGAACGCCGCGCAGCCGCACCGCCTGCGAGCCGGTCGCGCCCGCTGCGCCGCCCAGGTGCGCGGTCATGTCGTGCGCGCGGACGAGCCAGGCGAGCGCCGAGCGGCCGAACGGAAGCGCACGGTCGCCCAGGATCTGCCGCGGCGCGCCGTCCTTGTAGAAGGGCGCGAGCTCCTCGCTGACGAACTTCGGCAGCGCTCCACTGTCGGGCGCGTACAGCTCGGCCAGCGCCTGCGGCGTGAGCTCCCCTGCGAAGCGGCTCGCGATGCGCTCGCTCCAGCGCCGGTCGAGCTCGTCGCGTGCGGAGACCAGCAGCGCGGAGAACGCGTCGAGCACCGGCGCGTCGAGCAGCTCCCGCAGCTTCTCGGTCCCCGCGGGATCGCCGCTCGCGCGGGTGATCTTGCCCACCAGCTCGAGCGCCGAGGCGAACGAGCTCGGCTTGCCCTCGCCTACGTCGCGCGCCAGCGCGAGCGCGCGCTCGCCCTTCGCGCTCGCGCTCTCCACGTCGAGCGCCACCGCGTCGAGTGCCTTCTGGTACGCGGACCAGGGCGGGCCCAGCTCCTTCAGCTGCGGGTCCCCGCCGGGCAGGAACGCGCCGACGCCCGCGCTGGTCGAGAGCACGTCGTGGAGCTGGCTCGCCCAGGCCGGCACGTCGGGCTTGCCCGGAAGCTCGACCTGCAGGTTCTGGTCGATCTCGGGCAGCACCTTGAGATAGGGCGAGCTCTTCGCGTCGGCCGAGGCGCGCGCCGCGATCGGCACGTCGCTGAAGAAGCGGTGCCAGCTGGCGAGGTAGCGCTGGCCGTACTGCGACTTGAACGACGAGAGCTCGGCCGGTGGAATCGAGTCGGTGCGCTCGATCGCGCCGAGCAGTCGGCCGATCAGCCGCTCGTTCCCCTTGCGCGTGTAGATGCCGGCCACGGCGCTGGCAGCGGGATCGCCCGGCGACTTGAGCCCGAAATCCTCGAAGCGCACCGCGGGGAACGCGCCGCCCGGCTGCAGCGTGATCTCTTCCAGCACGGGCAGCTTCAGCAGCCGCCCCGCGGCGTTCGAGAGCAGCTCCTGCTCGCCGCGCAGCGCGTCTTCGCGCTCGCGCTCGGGCAGCCAGCGCACGTAGGCTGCGTACGCGGCCGAGTACGACGCCACGTCGTGCGCGGCCGATTGCGGCACGTAGTCGGCGAGCTCGGGCACCTGGTCGAGGTCGTCGGCGCGCGAGACCAGCCAGTCGAGGTCGGTCGCGAGCGCGATCGACGCGCGCACGGCGCGCTCGTCCTGGCCGGCGAGTGCGCTCCCCAGGTTGCGCTTGGTCTCCTTGTCGAGCGCGGAGAACGCGGACAGGTAGGTGGCCTTGCCGCGCTCGACCGCGCGGCCGAGCTCGTTGAAGCCGATCCAGTTGATCGCGCTGCGCGCCTCCTGCGCGTCGTCTGCCAGTGCGGTCCACAGGTCGCCGAGGTCGCGCAGCGAGGGATCGGCAGTCAGCACGCGCTGCGCGCGCCGAGCGAGCTCGTGCGTGCCCTGGTAGTTCTGTGCGAACGAGCCGCCCCAGACCGCGAGCAGCCACGCTGCCGCGATCAGCCCGGCGCCGAAGATCGCGCGCCGGCCGAGCGGGCCGATCCGGCTCTCGGGCAGCGCGAGGCCCTGGTCGCCGCGCACCACGTCCAGAAACAGCTCGCGCAGGAACGCGCTCTGTCCGTTCTCGCCGGCACGCGCGCTGGCGAGATACACGCCGCGCAAGAAGGGCGCGGCCTCGCTGGTCGCATCGCGCTTGAAGGCGACCCCGGCGAAGCGCGCCGCCGCGCGCGCCAGGGACTGCAGCTGGTCCGGGAGCACGAAGATGCGCCGCTGCCGCGCCGGGTCGGGCTCGCGCAGCAGGAGCTCCGGCAGGAATTCGTCGAGTCGTGCCGCGAGCGCGCCCAGGCCCTCGACCACGCGCGCCTCGGGATCCGCGAGCCGGCGCTGATCGTTCGTCCAGCCGACGGCCTGCTCGCGCCACGCGCCAGGCAGCACATGCAGCGTCTCGGCGAAACCCTCGAGCTGGTCGGATTTCGCCAGCACGAGATACACCGGCGGATCGACCCCCAGCGTGACGCGGATCTCGTTCAGGCGCCGGCGCAGCTCGCGCGCTTCCTCGTCCAGGTCGCCGCCGCGCGGGCGCAGCAGCGAGGACACGGGGACGACCGCGATCACGGCGTCGATCGGGCAGTCGGCTCGGGCGTGGCGCACCTGGCCCAGGAAGCGGAGCCACTCCTCGCGGTCGCGCTCCGCCCCGTGGAAGAAGCGTCCCGCGGTGTCGAGCGAGATCGCCTCGTTCGCGACCACCACCTCGGCGAAGCGCGTCGACTCGAAGCCGCGGCGCGCGCCCTGCGCCGCGAGGTCGAGGCCGGAGCTCGCGACGAGCGCGCTCTTGCCGCCGCCGCTCTCGCCCAGCAGCAGGAACCACGGCAGCTCGTTCAGCGCGCCGCGCGCCGAGAGCTGCGCGCGCACCTCGCCGAGCTCGCCGGCGAAGCGCTCTTCGGGGGAGAGCACGGCGCTCGCAGCCGAGGCGGCGCCTGCGGGGCCCACGCGGCGATCGCGCGCGTCGCCGACGCCGAGCACCAGCGCGTCTTCGCGCTCGCGCTGGATCAGCACCCGCACCAGCAGGCCGACCAGCACCGCGAGCAGCGCCGTGAGCGCGATCAACAGCGCCACCAGCCAGTTGCGCGTGAGCGCGCCCAGCAGGAGCGAGATCAGCGCCACCGCGCCCGCGGCGAGCCCCGCCAGGCGCACGCGGGAGTCGGATAGCCAGTCGCGCACGGCTAGGAGATCCTCGGCACGGGCACGTCGCCGGCGGTCGCGTGCAGCACCACCCACAGCAGGCCGTAGACCGCGACCATGCCCACCACCAGCGCGAGCAGCCCGAGCGCCAGCCCGCTCGACGCGCGGCGCGGCAGCTCGATCTCGAGCTCGTACGCCTCGGGTGTGAGCTGTGACTCGCGCGCAGTCTCGCTGAGTCGACCGGCGGCCCGCAGGACCTCGTACTCGCGCGCGACGAGCGCCCGGCGCTCAGCTTCCTGACCCTGGAGCTGCCCTTCGAAGCCGAGCGCGAGCGCGAGGAAGTACACCTCGCGCGCAGCGCTCTCCGGCTTCAGCGCCGCGAGGTGCGCGAAGAACTCGTTGCCGGCGCGATTGGTGCGGTAGAGCTGCATCTGCAGCGGCTCGCGCAGCCAGTCGTCGCGCCCCGCCCAGCTCGCCTTGGAGAGCACCTCGTCGGCCCAGGCCACCAGCGCGAAGCGCGCCTCCTCGACGTCTTCGACGGGGAATCCCTGGGCGGTGGCGGCGGCGTGGAAGGGCGCGAGCAATGCGAGCAGCTGCGCGCGCAGCGCCGCTGCGTCGGGGAAGGCGCGGCCATCGCCGCAGCGGAGGGACTGCACGTGCGCAACGTAGGCGCCGGCCAGACGGGTCAGCCTGCCCTGCGCCACGCGCTAGGCCTCCGCCGACACCACGTAGAGCCGCACGTCCGCGCCTTCGAGCTTGCCGAGCGAGAGTGCGAGCGTGCAGTCGTCGCGCACGCGGTTCCACAGCTTGCCGTGGGGCTCGAGCTTCCAGTACTGGAAGCCCACCCGCGCCGCGATCTCGGTGGGGGCGGCCGGCAGCGGCTCGAGCCGCAGGCCCGCCAGGTTCATCATCGTGATCGAGGCCAGCTCGTCGCGCGCGGCGCACTTGCCGAACTCGCGCACCAGGCCGCCGAGCTCCTGCGCGTCGATCGGCGCCTTGATCGCGAGGAAGAAGTGGTTGCGCGCATCGGCCAGATCGCGCGTCAGCTCCTTGGTGGTGTAGGCAGTCCGGTCGTGGCGCATCTCGAGCTCGGTGAAGCGGTCGGGCAGCGCCTTCTCGAGCTCGCGCTCGATGAAGCGGATGAGCTCGTGGAAGCAGGGATGCAGCGCGTCGTGGTCGTAGCGCGGCGCCTCGAATGGCTCGGCGAGCGAGAACGACGCCAGCGCGCCCGCGGTCTCGACCAGCACCGAGTACAGCTCGAACGGCCGCGTCGCGCCGGTCGAGAGCAGGTGGCGCAACAGCGGCGTCACGCGCGCGAGCGTGTAGCGCATCCACATCCGCGGCAGGTCGGCGATCGCGATCGTGGCGGTGCGACCCGCGACCACGCGCATGCGCGCCGCGAGCTGGCTCACCAGCTTGGCGAGCTCGTCGTCGAGCAGCGGCGACGCCTGCAGCGCCAGCAGCGGCGGCGCGTAGTCGGGCGCGAGCGCGAACGGGCGCTTCAGCTCGCCGGTGGCCACGACGCGCGCGAGCCGGAACGCGTCGTGCTGCTCGATCTCGAGCCGCTCGCCGCCCAGGAAGAGGCGCGCATTGGGAACCAGGAAGTCGACCGGCGCCTCGTTCGCGCCGCGGTTCAGGTCGGGCACCTCTTCGGCGCGCACGCGGTAGCGCACCTCGCGCGCGCCGCTCTCGAGCGCGGCGCTCTGCGCCTCGCCCGGCGCGAAGCGGCGCACCGCCAGGAACACGTCGACCGCCTCCGCGGCGGGATCGAACTCGCGCGTTTCCAGCGTGCAGTTCCCCGGGTAGCGCAGCGCGAGCCCCCCGGGCAGCACCGCCTCGAGCCGGAGCACCTCGAAGCGGTGGTCTGAGAGCGCCGCCTCGTTCAGCTCGAGCGCGCGCACGCCGTAGTGGAACGGGTCGAGCGAGCGCACCGCATCGCGCAGCCGCGCTTCGTCGAACTGGTCGCGCTGCTGCAGGTGCTGCGGGCGCAGGAACATGCCCTCGAGCCACGCGACCGGGTGCACGCCGAATGCCTTGGCCATGCTAGTTCGCGACCTGCACGTCGCTCGCGGAGAGCACGATCTTCGGCTTGCCGAACATGCCGCACTTGGCGGGCACCACGGCGCGGCTCGCGCCGCTGAAGAAGTCCGCCACGATGCCCACATCCGCGGTGTCGCGCGGCAGCTGCTCGGTGAAGTCCACGCTCTGGCCGGGCAGCACGGTCGCCTCCCAGGGGTCGCCGGTCATGCCCGCGGGCTTCTTTCCCTTGACCAGGTCCTGCGCGTCGGCCGCCTGGAAGGGCGCCGCGTTCTGCAGGGGATAGAACTTCAGCACCACCACGTGCGGCTCGTTCTCGTAGAGGTTCAGCTTGGGGCTCGCCGAGACCCCGAGGCACATCGAGGAGGGCGACGGTCCGCTGGTACAGGCAAGGGCAGCGAGGACCCCGCTCAACACCAGCCAGGCCATGCGCTCCACCGGCTGTCCTTTCCCCTTCTCGCCAGCCCCGGCGCGGGGGCGAAACGGCGCGAAATGGGCAACCCCGAGGCGGGCCAACTCCGCGCGAAGTATGGATGAATCCCCCTTCCGGGGTCAATCGAAACGCTTGACCCGGGAGCCGCGCTGGGGATAGCGTCGCACCACCTGGGGCGGTGGATAAGGGCAAGCATGAGCGACGGGGGCCGCGCCCTCACGATCGACGATCTGGTCCGGCTGCGCGCCACGACCGAAGCCGTGGCGAAGCTCCTGCGCGACCGGCTGGCCCTCCAGCTGGAGGCGCTGCGGCCGGTGCTGTCGCCCCGCCGGCTGCTCGGGCGGCACGTGCGGGGCGGGGCCCGCGACGAGGTGCCCGGCGCCGACCGCGCCTTCGCCCGGCTGCGCGAGCGCTACGCCGCGGCCTGCGGCCGGCCGTTCGGCCTGGCCAAGGAGCTCGAGGACGAGCCGCTCTCGCTCGAGCCGCTGATCGACATCCACCCGTTCGAATACGCCCATACACTGGAAGGTGACGGCCGGATCGTGGCCATCACCAGCCCGGTGCGCTGGGTGATCGGCTACCGCGCCCCCTACACCCTGGCGCAGCTCGAGATCGCGGTCGCGCAACGCGCCACGCTGCGCCCCGGGGACGCCCGCCAGTTCCTGCTCGGGGCGCTGGCGCTGCAGGACCTGCTCGAGACCTTCTCCGAGCTGCGCGAGCTGCTGCGCGAGCTCCGCTACGAGGTCGCGATCGAGAAACGCGACTCGCTGGGCGAGCTGCCGCTGGTCACGCTGCGCTCCGCGCTGCCCACGTTCCGGCCGCCGGACGCGCTGATCGCCAGGGCGATCCAGTTCTCGGGCGTACCCGCGTTCATCGAGCTGGTGGACGGCGACGCGGTGGGCCGCCTCCCGGACCCACTGCGGGAGGCGATCAAAGCGGCGCTCGACCGAAACGCCTAGATGTTGCAGATCATCAACAAGTCGCCGTTCGCTGCGGCGTTGTCTCCGTTTCTCGACTCCGCGGGGCGGAATCTTGTCAGCACCGCGGTGAAGGGGACCTTCGCGATCCCGCCGTCGGGCGGACGCCTGCAGCTCTGTCTGGAGCAGCTCCCGGTCGAGCATGTCGAGACCCCGTTTCCCGAAGACCACAAGCACGCCTTGCGAAGGCCCGTCGATTTGGTGCCCGAGAAGGTGGCGACAGACGTGGGCGTCGTCGGCTGCACTCACGGTCGGCGCTCGCTGTTTCGTCGTCGCGTACGGGTCTCGGTCGCAGTCGGACCAGTCCGCAAGGTCGCGAGGGTCAGACCGCTCGGTACCAGGCCCGTGGACGAAATGCGATTCGCGCCCGTGAGCGCTGCCGTCGGCTTCCTCGCACCCAACGCCAAGCAGCGTCTCAAGTACGCGGGGACCTATGACGCGCGGTGGCAGCGAGACCAGATGCCGCTGCCGCCCGAGGATCTGGACCCGCGCTTCTTCAATTCTGCAACACCGGGTCTGGTGGCGAAGTCCTTCCTCGGCGGCACCATCCCGGTCTCGCTGCGCGGACTGTCCGCACGTGGCGCCATCCGCTTTTCGATTCCCGAGATCTCCGTACGCTGCACCTATCGTTTCGCAGAGCGAGCCGTCGAGCAGCCGGCCAACCTCTGGACGCTGTTCTTCGAGCCTGAACTCGGCCGGTTCGTCGCAGTCTGGGGCACATCGCTCGACGTGGGCGTCCGGCCCTCGGCTCTTCAAGACATCGTGGTCGAGGCGGACGGCGTACCGCCGCTGCAGGAAGACTAGTGCCTGCCGTCCTCACCCGCGTGCACTCGGTCTGCCCCGTCGGCTTCGATGCGGCCTCGACCGCTGCTGCCATACGGGCTGGAATCAGCGCCCTGCACGAGAGCGACGAGTACGTGGACGTGGAGGGTGCCCCGATCAAGGTCGCGGATCTGCCGCTGGTCGAAGACGTCACCGACGACGAAGAACTCGAGGACCGTGTGGCCTCGGTCGCGCGCTTCGCGCTCGAACAGCTGCTCACTGAGGGCACCCCGCCACAATTCACTGGGGGTGCTCATTTGATCCTCGCTGTCGCATCGCTCGAACGCCCTGGGGTTCGTTTCGAGGGCGAGAACCTCGAACTCTTGGCATCACTCGCAGAGACCGCGCGCCCGCTTGTCGGCGAGGTCAGCGGGGAGCAGATCGCGGAGGGGAACGCCGCAGCCCTGACTGCCCTCGAAGTGGCCGTACGGAAGCTTCAGCGCGACCCGGGTCGTGCATGCGTGGTGATCGCCATCGACTCCCTGCTCGACGAGCGAACGCTAGATTGGCTCGAGCTCGGCGAGCGGTTGCTGTCCGCGAGCCACGGCCGCAACCAGGCATTCGCTCCGGGAGAGGCTGCTGCGTGCTTCGTGGTCGAAGACGCCGCGGTCGCTTCAGCCCACGGACGTCCCGCCCTGGCCGAGATCTCGGGGATCGCCACCGCACGCGAGCCCCTGCCACGCTCTTCTGGACGATCGAGTCGTGCGGAGGGCCTGAGCAAGGCCGTGTCCGCGGCGCTGCGAGCGGGCGTGCGCGACGTCGGCACGATCGACGCCGTTCTCGCGGACTTGAACGGGGAACACAACCGCGCAGTGGAGTGGGCGCTCACGCAGGTTCGCTGCTTGGGGAGGCACAAACATGCTCTGTGGCATCCCGCCGACTGCATCGGCGACAGCGGTGCTGCGTCGGGCGGGCTGCTCGTCAACCTCGCGGCGACCTGGATCTCGCGGGGCTTCATCCGGCGCGCCCTGTGCGTGTGCTCCGACGACTTCGGGCCGAGGGGAGCAGCGGTACTGTCCGCGTCGACAGAGGCGCGTTAGGACGCGTTAGGAAGGAAGGACCGTGCCGTCGACGGTGATCGCAAACGGAATGGGCTTCTCGCACCACAAGAGCGGAGGCATGAGCACGGTGTTCCCCGACGTGTGCAAGACCCCGAGTCCTGCAGGGCCCGTTCCGATTCCGTACCCGAACATCGGCAAGTCGAGCGACGTCGCCGACGGGAGCAAGACGGTGAAGATCGAGGGCGGCGAAACCATGCTGAAGGGGTCGAACTTCAGCACAAGCACCGGCGATGAGGCCGGCTCGGCAGGCGGCGTCGTGTCCTCGAAGACCAAGGGCAAGTGCGAGTTCATGCTGTACTCGTTCGACGTGAAGATTGAGGGCAAGAACGTGTGCCGGACCGGCGATCTGATGACCCACAACGACAAGAACGCAGTCGGCTGACGATGCGATGGCCGATGCGACCTCGGGCGCAGCTCCCGCTCCGGACGATGAAGCGAAGTGTCCGCACTGCGGGCGCAAAGCGCATCCGTCCGGAAAGTACCCGCGGAGCAAGGCGGAGCGGCGCAAGGCGCTGCTTCGCGACGCCAATGATCGCGACAGTGGACTCAGTCAGAAGGCGCGGGACTTCATCATCAAGCACGACGGCAACTACGTGCCCAGCGGATACGAGGTCTCGCACGAGGTGCCTCTGTATACTCTGCCCAAGAAGGACCGCTGCAAGCTCGATTTCGACGGCAACATGAGAACGCAGCGCAGATCTGATCACCGCAGGCGTCACCGCGCCGGCGGCGATCAGGCGACGATGTTCCCCCGAAGCATGTTCAAGTTCTAGACGGAGAGGCCATGAACGTGAAGGAGTTGCGGCAGCGTTACGATGCGGTCGCCGCTGCCGACGACATGCCGGCTCGTTTCGCGTTCCTGAAGGAACTGAAAGCGTCGAGCACGCCCGACGTTCTCGAGTTTCACTACGAGCTGCTGCGCGATCGAGCCGACACGCTTCTGTTCATGATGCTCCGCGACGCGTTCGCTCAGCGAGGTGATGCTGCCGCCGAGTTCCTGGTCGCACGACTCAAGAAGGAGCAGGACGCGGCCATGCGCACGGACCTGCTCTTGATGCTCGGCCGCATGAGACGTCCCGAAGCGTTGGATCTCGCCCGTTCGTCCCTCAAGGATGCTAATCCCCAAATGCGCGAGGCGGCAGCCAGTGTCCTGGGCTGGCTTGCGAAACCAACAGATATCGCCGGCCTGGGAGAGGCGGTGTCGAACGATCGCATTGCCGCGGTCCGCAAGGCAGCAGCGACCGCGCACAGCCAGGTTCACGACCGCCTCCCCAAGCAGAGAAATGCCCTGCTGCGAAACCTGCGCGACGCACTCAAGACCGAGGGAGACGACGAGGTCGCCGGCTGGATCGTCGTGACGGTTCAATACATCCTCAAGAAGCGATTCGGCCTCAAAGAAGACATCGACGAGGGTGAGCTCGTGGGCGACGTGGGTCCGGCACGCCAGAAGTGTCTGACTGCTCTCGACAAGTTGAAGCTCTGAGGATCGCTCTTGGGCGCGCGTTCGCCGGTCATCGCCTCGGTCCTGGAGCAGCACGCCGACGAGGTGTCGATGCTCTTCGAGCTGCGCGAGCACGTGGCGGACGCCCGTGACTTGACACTCGGAACCCTGGCGGAGATCGACAGTCGCGTCGATGCCCACCTCGACGGGCTGCGCATCGCTGGCAAGGAGGGATTGCAGCGGCTGGCGCCCGGGATCGCTGCCGCCGACCCGGGCTCGATCTTCGCGGTCGCCGAGCTCTCATTCGAAGCGGCGGACGCAGACCACTTGAAGCTCGCGCTCGACTCGGCGCGTGCTCAGGAGACGGCGGTCCTCGCGGTGATCTCGGCTCTTGCTTGGGCTCCCAGAGACATTGCCGGCAGTACTGCCAGCGAGCTGCTCCAGTCCCCTGAACCCGTCGCTCAGCGAGTGGCAATCGGTGGGGCGATCGCACACGCATTCGACCCTGGGGAGCGGTTGGACGAATCGCTGCGGTCTGGCGACGCGGGGTTGCTCGCGGAGGCCCTGCGCGCGGTCGGCGAGCTGCCGCGGCTCGACCTCCTGTCGGCTGTGAGGAGCGCCTTGGAGCACCCCGATCCGGCCTGTGCATTCGCTGCCGCCAGATCGGCCGCTCTGCTCGGCGACCATTCGGGGTGCGGAGTACTGCGACGCCTCGTCGCCGACGGCGCGAAGAACTCGTGGCAGGCTGCGCGGATCCTCCCGCACGCGCTAGGAGCGAGCGAACTACGGGCGTTCTTGAGGGAGCTGGCAGAACGGCCGGAGACGAGACGAGCGGCGCTCCAGTTGGGCGCGGCCCTCGGCGACACCGAGCTGGTGCCCTGGATGATTGAACTCTTGGCAGACGAGGATCTGCGGCTCGCTGCAGGTGACGCGCTCGTCGACGTGCTCGGGATCGACCCGGTCGCCCTGAGGCTCACGGTAGAGGAGCGCGAGCCTCCGGCGGAGGGCCCGGACGCCGGGTTGCCCACCTTGGATGGCCCCTCGGTCGAGGCCTTCTGGGCGCAAGAAGGAGCACAGTGGCCCCACGGCGTCCGGCACCTCCTCGGGCGCGAGATCGCCGTGTCCTCCCTTCGCGCCTGGTTGCGCTCCGCAAAACAAAGGCATCGCGGCATCGCCGCCCTCGAGCTCGCACTGCAGGAACCGGGCTCCGGGATGTTTGACGTCCGATTGCGCGGCGACCGCCAACTCGCAGCTCTTGGCGGTGTAGGATAGGGGTTTCATGGCCCGCAGGAGCTCCAAGGTCCGCGTCCTTCGAGAAGTCGTGAAGCCTCTCGCCCCAAATGCGCTCGAGATCGCGCGCCTAGTAGGGCTCGACCGCGACGGTACTCCCATCGTCGACCTCGCCCGGAACGACTCTCCCGGATCGCTGCGCGCGCGCTCACTCGTCGCCGCGTCGGAGGCACACGTCGGCCGGGAGGTGGCGCTCATGTTCGAGTCCGGTGACGTTGCGAAGCCGGTGATCATCGGATTCCTCGTCCCTCCCGGGACGCCTGCCGAGACGTCTCTCTCCGCGGCACGTCTCTCGCTCAACGCGGATACGGAGCTCCTCCTGCGTTGCGGCGGGTCGACGATCACGCTGGCGCGCGGGAAGATCGAGATTCGCGCAGATCACCTGGTTTCGCGCGCGAAGGGCGCGAACCGGATCAAGGGTGGGTCGGTCCAGATCAACTGAGTCGCCGCTCAGTTCTGCTCGATCTTTTGCCCCTTGAGAACGACCTTGCCCGAGCCCTTCAGGGTGAGCGTTGCCCCTTCGATCACAATGTCGCCACCACTGCGCAGTTCGATCCGTGCGCTCCCGGCTTGCAGCACCAACACGTCGCCGGCCGTGACAGATCCTTTGCCGCCGGCCTTTGCACTGTAGTCACCGCCGACGTTCTCCGTCAGGCCACCGCCAACCGTCAGCGAGCAGTCGCCGCCGACCTCGGTCCCTTGGGATCCGCCGACGCCGACGGCCGCGTCTCCAGCGACCTTCACTCCGTGCTTCCCCCCGACGTCCAGGCTCACGTCCGATCCCGCCGTGGTGCTCTGCTTCCCGCCCACGTTGACCGTTTGCCCACCGGCCACCGTCACCGAGTGCGCGGCGCCGATCGTGGTGTTCTGGGCGCCGCCCACGCTGAGCGTCCGCGCCGCACCCACGGTCACCTCCTGCGCCGCGCCGACCGAGATCGTCTCGTTGATCCCCACCGAGTGCGTGCGCTGCGTCGCCACCGTCACCGTCTCCGCCCCGCTCACCGAGCGGGTGCGGCTGCCACCGACGCTCTGGCTGTAGTCGGCGCCGATGGTCGAGCTCTCGTTCGCGCCGACCTTCTTGGTGCGGTTCGAGCCGATGGTGACCGACTCGTCGACGCCGACGGTGCGCGTGCGATTGCTGGTCACGTCGATGTTCTGGTTCGCGCCGATCGCGACCTTCTCGTCGTTCACCACCTTGCGCGTGCGATCGTGGCCGACCTCCTGCGCGTCGTCGTTCTTGGTCAGCGTCGAGCGGTCCTTCTGGGCCTGCACGTAGAGCAGCTCGCTGCCGGCCTTGTCTTCGAAGCGCAGCTCGTTGAAGCCGCCGCCGCCGGGCGAGCTGCGCGTCTTGATGCCGGTCTGGGTGGAGTTCGCGGGCAGGCCGTAGGGCGCGGTCTGCTCGCCGTTGTACACGCGCCCCACTACGATCGGGCGGTCGGGATCGCCCTCGAGGAACTCGACCAGCACCTCCTGGCCGATGCGCGGGTGCGCGATCAGGCCCCAGCCCTTGCCGGCCCAGTTCTGCGCCACCCGCACGCGGCAGGAGCTGTTCTGGTCGCGCTTGCCCTCGCGGTCCCAGTGGAACTGCACCACCACCCGGGCGTGCGGATCGACGTCGATCTCCTGGCCGGCCGCTCCGACCACGGTCGCCGTCTGGGCGCCGTACACCACCGGCTTGGGCGTGGTGCAGAGCGGGCGCAGGGGGACCTTGTGCGGGCGACACACGAAGGTGTTGTCGTAGCTGGCGACGTCCTCGGGATCGATGCTGTCGGTGACCTCGTGCAGCACCTCGGTGAGCACGAAGGTGTCGTTCGCGTCCTTGCGGTGGTGCCCGCGCAGGTCGAAGCGGTAGCCGGGCGTGAAGGCGGCGCAGCTGCTGACGCCGCGCGCGGTGAGCGAGGCGCTCTCCTCCGCCTCCATCCGCGTCTTGGCGCGCGAGTCGCCGTGCGGGGGCAGCAGGTGGCCGCCGGGGTGGTCGTAGATCTCGAAGCGGTCGTTGCCGGCGATGCCCATCGAGGTGGGGGTGCTGCTCTGCAGCGACAGGCTCGGCTGCTCGAAGTTGAAGTCGGTGTGCGAGTACTTCCCCGGGCGCAGTTCGCGCTCGACGTGGAACTCGCTCACCTCGCCGCTGGTACCGCCGGCATCGGAGGCGGTGGCGTAGATCGCGGTCGCCTGTCCGGGCACCGGCGCGTTGCCGTCCGGCGAGTCGAACAGCACCAGCGTGTCGGCCTTGGCGCCGTGCTCGAAGAAGTACGAGATGCCGGAGTCCTCGAGCAGCCGCGACACGAAGTTGAAGTCGCTCTCGCGGTACTGCACGCAGTACTCGAGCGCCGGGTAGGACTTCGACAGCTCCTGGCGCACCTCGCTCACCCCGAGCTCCCCGAAGAGCTTCTTGGCGATGTCGGGCACCGACACGTGCTGGTAGATGCGGCAGCCCGAGCGCCGCGTGAGCAGCCACAGCGCCGGCACCACCTCGGCCCGGTAGGCCACGAAGCGGCCCTTCGCGCCGCTGTGCGCGAAGCGCGACACCAGCCCGTGGAAGTGGCGGCTCTTCTGGTTGTTGAGCTCGAGCGAGACCGCGACGGGCTTGCCGACGATCTGCTCGAACTTGATCTCGTCGCTCTCGGACAAGAGCTCGAGCTCGAGCGTGAACAGGCTCGAGACCGCCTCGCGCATGCGCAGGGTGCGGACCAGCAGCACGTCGTCGCCGAGCGGCGAGGTCATGCGGCACATCCGGTCCTTCTGCGTGTAGGGCATCGCTCTCCCGGGGTCAGGATACCTGGAAGCGGAACTCGCCGGCCGGGTCGAGGTCGACCTCGACCCGGGCGAACGGCTCGCCCGTGGCCATCCGCGCCAGCACCTCGTTCGAGATCTGCGGCAGCAGCGAGTGCGTGAGGATACGGTCGACCGCGCGCGCGCCGCTCTCCGCCTCGCGGCAGCGCGCGACCACCGACTCGACCACCGCGTCGGCGCAGACCAGCTCGGCCGCGTGGTTCGCGCGCACGCGCGCCTGGATGCGCGCGAGCTGGAGCCGCGTGATCTCGCGCATCATCTCGGTCGAGATCGGGTAGTAGGGC
>Ga0306926_10001142_pt1 | contig 26233 bp, 25 predicted proteins | sample flu12Cox44000178_FD_203759 | JGI IMG/M metagenome (GOLD analysis project Ga0306926, IMG submission 203759) | Lab enrichment of tropical soil microbial communities from Luquillo Experimental Forest, Puerto Rico - flux8day.12C.oxic.44.000.178 (v2)... | ecosystem: Environmental > Terrestrial >...
CTACACCCGCTTTGCCACGATGCGTACCGTACTGTTCCTCATTGCCGGCAAGCTCGACTTCACCCGCATCAACCCTCACGCCGCCTGACCCACACCAAATTCAATAGAGCCTTTTAATTCAGATGGCGGGTCGAATGAGCGCGTAACATGACGAAGGGACGCCGAGGACCCATACGCCAGAAACCGCCTATTCAGCCACGCAGGCCTGACCAGTGGGCGAACTTTGATGTTTCGATTGAGCAGCAGCAGCTTATCGGACTGCTGGTTCTTAATTGGTCAAAACTGGAAACCGACATAGATGGCGCAATCTGGGCCTTCCTCGATCTCGATATAGATAAAGGCCGGGTTATAACGACGAAGCTCAACACTGATGTGAAGGTTGAATTACTTCGTGCATTGATAAACACTTATTGTGCTGGAGATTTGCTAGATGACATGCTGCAAGTAATTGAGTTCATCGGCGGATACAAAGAGGATCGTAATTTCGCAGTCCATGGATCGTGGGGGACGCTAATGCCGGAGAATGTTCCGGTTTGCGCGTCGATCAGGCCGAAGGCTCCGCCCGGCGAAGTGATTTCCGAGACATTTCCAAAGGAGCGGATGCTGGCAATCATCAATGGCATTCTGGAAGCGAAGCAGAATCTGCGGACCCTGATGGACCTGATCGAGGGATCGCGGAAGAGGCATGTGTCAGAATTCCCTACGGAAATAAGGAACCCTCCACGAGATTAGGGTGGTAGGGCGGCATGGTGTGCTACCGTGCCCTGGTCGCATGTGCCTTTGCGGCAGAAAGGAGGGCTGGCATGTGGCTTCTGATGAAGCTGCTTAAGAGTCCTCACCCAAACACCCCAAGGCGGGGATAACCTCGGTCTAGGAAAGCCGGTGGTAGGTAGGCGATAGACGAAAGCGAGAAAGCGACTTCGGTCGCCGAGGGCTCGCGGTATGGCAAGGCAACACGAGAGGTGGCGTTTTCTACCCGGCGTGCGCCTCTCTCACCCGGTTGCGAATCCGGTCCCGGCGTGCTTCTTGGAGGTTCAGTGGGTCTTCCGAAGGCTCGGCCACGGCGCCAGCGCCGTGGCCGGTCGGAAGGCTTCGGCTAACATCTCTATGAATCGTGAGATTTGAGACACACCGTCGCAGCAATTTCTCGCGCCATGCTCGCGCCTCCGTTCAATTCTCTTTAGGCGAACGCGTCGGAAAAGCTCCATCCATGCGATGACGAAGGCGGCACTTCCGATCATCGTGTAGAGCGGTTTGAGGACCTGCTCCTTGCGGAACCGCTCGCCCCGCTCGATTAGGTACTCCAGGTCGGCCTTGATCGCCGCGAGATGGATGTCCTCGAGCCTCTAGCGGCGAGGCATAAATCAAGATTTTTGCTGCAACCGGTGTAACTTCGACTGTAGCCTTTCAATCTCCTTTTGCGCAACTTCGTAGCGGGGATTAAGGACATCTTCAGGATATTCGTTACGTGGCTCATATATCCACTGTGGCTCATACTTATGCTGGGCAATCTTCTGCTGTAGATAGTCCGGATTTCGCTCAAGCGAACGGTCAAGGAAAATAACCGCCAACAAAGGCGAGAGACCCAAGATGAATAGGGACACGAACCCCGCGATTGCGCCTAACCAAAACCCGAGTCCAAAACTGCACAAGATTACCAAAGCTGGCCAGATAGAGGAGAGAAAACTACCAAGCTCACTCGATGCCTGGTACGAGTCGACCGATACATTGACCATTACCCTAATAATTGGTTTAATAATCACATTGGCCGCGCCGGTGAACAAGTACGCCTCCATAGCTAAGCGCATCCCAGAGTACCCCCTCTTTGGCTTTCGGCACAACAGCACCGCGAGCCGCCCTCTGAACCGGGTACCAAGCCGTAAAATTTTCCCCACTAGTCGGTGCTAACCACCACGATGGCCACCCGGCGCCCGCCGGGTGGCCCGCCACTCTGGGCTTCCCCGACCGTAGGGAGGGTGCCCGGCCACGAACCAGCCCCGAGCATCGCGGCCAAGCGCATTAAGTTCGACTGAGGGCTCGGTCTCTGGGATGGAATGATGTCTTGCCATAGGTTCTCTCCCAAGTCCCGGATGGCCCACCAATGATGTCGCGGGTTTAAACGAGAACAGAACTGGGTGCCGGGCAACATTGGCAACATCTGAGTTGCCCAGGTTTCGCGGCTCGGCCTTACCTCGGCGGGGGTTCGGGCGGCAGCAGAATGCTGCGCAGCACGACGGCGTGCCCCTTTATGCGGCCCACCGCGATGCCGTCCTCGATCCTTGCCCAGACGATCGGCCCGGCCCCCATCTCCTCGGCCCAACCTTCAGCCTCAAGCTTGGCGCCGTCAAAGCTCCAGTGCAGGCGCGGGCTGCCGCGCACCGCGCCAAATACGTCGACTTGCCCGGTCGCGAACAATATTGCGGCCCAAACCTGGCGCTCGCCATTGCCTGTCGTCTTCATCGAACGTCGTCTTTCGTAACCGGAATTATGGTTAACACGACGATGCGAGCCTGTCTCGCGCTTCGTGCAGACGTCCTGCTACCTGCTGACGATGATTGGGCAGCCGCAAATCGGACAGGTCTCCGACATCGACCGCGCCGAGGGATCGTTGGCAAGCAGCGTTTCTAGCCGGGCGATCAGCGCCGCGTGCTCAGAAGAGCCGCCGCAACGATTGGCATAGGCGCGGCCCATCACGCTCGTGGGCGGCATTTCTTCCACTTGAAACGCTCGCGCGGACCGGCTGGCGGCAGCCGCGGCCAAGCCTCCGACCCACGCGGCGGACGACAGCAGCAGGCGGCGGCGCTCGTGCATAACCTCGCTCATGCCGATTTCCCTTCGACTTCGATCCGATCCACCTTCTCGGGATAGAAGCACAGGTAACCGGCAATGCGCGGGCAATCGGGCAGCGGATCGAGATAGGCCCAGGCCACGTCTTCCATGGCCCGGTCGCCGACCCGCGCCGACCAATACGATGCCGTGCCCTTGTAGGGGCAGACCGTGCTGCTGTCCGAGCGAGTCAGGAACTCCATCCGCACGTCTTGTTGGGGGATGTAATACCGGGTCGGATGCCCAGTTTCGAACAGGAACATGCCGCGCCGCGTGTCCGCGATGGTCTCGCCGTTGAAGATGACCTGCACCGCCCGCGAACTCGGCCGCACGTCGACACGGGAATAAGGGTCGCGGGCGTGACCGAAGATCTCCTCGTCCTCCTCGATCCAATGATCGACCTTGGCCCAATAGAAGGCGAGATAGTCCTTGATCGCCGCGATCTCCGCCAACGGTTGCTCGTAGCTCCAGACCGCGTTTTCGATCCGCCGGTCGCCGAGCTTTATCGTCCAGTAGGAGGCGTCGCCCTTGTAGGGACAGTGCGTGCGGTGCTCGGTCCGTTCGAGCAGATCCATGCGGACGTCTCGCCGCGGGAAATAATAGACCGGCCGATAGCCGGTCTCGAACATCAGGCCGGGCTCGAGCGCGTCGGCGATGGTCGTGTCGTCAACCACCGCCCGCATGCGTTTTGGGCTGCGTTCAAAGGCGAGGCGGTGATCAGGCTTGCCGATCGCTTTCGGCAGTTCCATGGCTTTCTCCTTCAGCTACCTCACGAGCGATTGCCGGCGTAGCTCGTCAGATCGATGAATTCCAGTACCGTGCCGTCGGGATCGTGGAAATAGGCGCGCGGGCCGTTGACGACGCCACCTTGCCGGTCCTCCTCAAAAGTGATCTCGACGCCATTGGCGCGCAAATGGTCGAGAGCGGCCCGGTAGTCGTCATGGCTGATGATGAAGGAATGATGCACGCCGCCATGGTCGTCGAGCACCGGGTTGATCGGCGGCTCGCGTTTGACCAGGATCAGGCAGGTCCCGGCCGCATCGAGAAATGCCATCTCGCCGCGCCGCACGGTCTCCAAATGCCGGCAGCCGACGACCTCCGTGTAAAACCGCGTGCTCTTGGCGACGTCACTGACGGGAATGCTGAAATGGGCAACGCCCTGGATCGCGACCATCCTGTCCTCCCTTGTGAGCAAGCCGCCCGGTGCTGGTTTTAATCGAAATTCGTTGCCGCGCCAGCCGAAAAGACGGACCCTGGCTTCTTCCGAGGGAAAGCGGGGGTGCCGCGTGAAGCCTGCGAAGTTCGAATATCATGCCCCCGCTTCGGTCGGCGAGGCGCTGGCGATCCTGCAGCGCTACGACGGCGAGGCACGGGTGCTGGCCGGCGGGCAAAGCCTCGTGCCGATGATGAATTTTCGGCTCGCGCAACCCAAGGCCATCGTCGACCTCAATCGGATCGCCGAGCTCGCCTTTATCGAGGAACAGGGCGAGGTGGTGAGGATCGGGTCGATGACGCGTCAGCGCCGGCTCGAATTCGAACCGCTAATCGCGGCGAAATTGCCGCTACTGCGCGAGGCGCTGCGTTGGGTGGGCCATCTGCCGACCCGCTCGCGCGGCACGATCGGCGGCTCGATCGCCCACGCCGACCCCTCGGCCGAAATCCCGATGGTATTGCAGGCCCTTGAAGGCGAAATCGTCGCGCGCGGGCCGCAGGGCGAGCGGCGGGTCGCGGCGCAGGATCTTTTTCACGCCGCACTGACGACCAGCCTCGCCCCGCTCGAGATCATCACTGAGGTGCGGTTTCCCGTGACGCCGCCGCAAGCGGGCCACGCCGTCGAAGAATTCGCCAGGCGCAAGGGGGACTTCGCGATCGCCGCGGTCGCGGTGATGCTGGTGCGCGACGGCGAGCGCTGCACCAAGGCGCGGCTGGCGACGGCGGGTGTCGGGCCGACCTCCATCCGGCTGCGCGACACCGAGGCCGTGCTCGAGCAAAAGGGGCTAGGCGAGGCGGCCATCGCCGAGGCGGCCGAAAAGGCGGCGGCGCAGGTCGACCCGATCTCCGATCTGAACGGTTCGGCCGAATATCGGCGTCATCTGACCGGTGTGTTGACCGGCCGCGCCGTCCTGAAGGCCATTGGGCCTGCAACTTGAGAGGTCGACCCGATGTCCGAGGTCCGCGAGATCAGACTGACCGTCAACGGTAAGACTTATGAGGGGCGCTGCGAGCCGCGCAAATTGCTGGTCGATTTTGTGCGCGAGGATCTCGGGCTGACCGGTACTCATATCGGCTGCGAGCATGGAATCTGCGGCGCCTGCACGATCTTGTTCAACGGCGAAGCTGCGCGCTCCTGCCTGATGTTTGCGGTGCAGGCGCAAGGCGCCGAGCTGCTGACTGTCGAAGGCCTGGCCAAGGGCGACGAGTATCATCCGTTGCAGCAGGCCTTTCACGAGCACCACGCACTGCAATGCGGCTACTGCACGCCCGGCATGCTGATAGCAGCACTCGATTTTCTCGCGACCAACCCCGCCCCGACCGAGGACGAGATCCGCGAGGGCATCTCTTCGGTGCTGTGCCGCTGCACCGGTTATGTGAACATCGTCAAGGCGGTCGCCGCGGCGGCGGAAGTGATGCGAGGCGCGCCAGGCCGATCCGGCCCATGACCGAACGCGGCATTCCCTATGTCGGGCGGTCGCTATTGCGGCGCGAGGACCGCCGGCTGCTGACAGGGCGGGGTCAATTTATCGCCGACCTCGAGCTGCCGCGCATGCTGCATGCGGCCTTTATCCGCAGCCCACTCGCCCATGCGCGCATCCGCTCGGTCGATTTGTCGCAGGCTGCAGCGGCTCCCGGTGTGACGTTGGCGCTGAGCGGCGTCGAGCTGGCGCGGCTGCTGCCGCCGCTGCCCGACACCCAGCTGTCATTGCCGAACAAATGGACGAGCCGGGTCGAGCACGAGTTCCACAACCCGCAGCAACCCGGGCTGGCGCACGACAAGGTGCGGCATGTCGGAGAAGCGGTCGCGGTCGTCGTCGCCGAGAGCCGCTACGCGGCAGAAGACGCGGCCGAATTGGTGAGGCTCGACCTCGACCCATTGCCGGCAGTCGTCAGCGCCGAAGCAGCGCTCGCTCCCGGTGCGCCGCTGATCCACGAGCATCTGCAAACCAATCTGTTCGGCAAGTTTTCGATGGGCAAAGGCGATGTCGACGCGGCAATGGCCGGCGCGCCGCACAAACTGCAGCGCCGGTTCTATCACCACCGTTACGCTGCCATGCCGATGGAATGCCGTGGCGTTGCCGCCAGTCACGATCCGCGGACCGATTCGATAACGATCTGGTCGGCGACCCAGGTTGTGCATTGGGTGCGCCGCGAGGTTGCCGCGATCCTAGGCCTTCCGGAAGCGCGCGTGCGGTGTGTGGCGCTCGACGTCGGTGGCGGCTTTGGGCTCAAGGGCCATGTCTACCCCGAGGATCTGGTAATCCCGTTTCTGGCGCGCCGGCTCGGGCGGCCAGTGCGCTGGATCGAGGACCGGCACGAGCACCTCCAGTGCTCGGCGCATTCGCGCGACCAGCTGCACGAGGTCGAGGTCGGGTTTGACGATGACGGCCATATCCTGGCGCTGCGCGACAACTTTATCCTCGATTGCGGCGCGTGGAACCCGATCGGCGGTGGTGTCCCCTACAACACCGCCGCGCATCTGACCGGCCCCTACAAGATCGACCACCTCGCGGTCTCGGCCCGCACGGCCGCGACCAACAAGGTCCCGAACACCGCTTACCGCGGCGCCGGCCGGCCGGAAGCGGTGTTCGCTATGGAGAGGATCATCGACCTCGTAGCCGGGAATTTGGGGCTCGAACCCGACGAAGTGCGCCGGGGCAACATGATCCATGCCGAGGAGATGCCGTATCGTCCGGGGATCCTCTATCGCGATGGCGAGGAGATTGTCTACGACAGCGGCGATTATCCGGGCGCATTGCAGCAGGCTCTCGATGCAATCGGCGGCGTCGCGCCATTTCGCCAGCGCCAGCAAGAGGCGCTCCGGCAGGGCCGATATCTCGGGCTCGGCATCGGCTTTTACGTAGAGGGGACTGGGGTGGGCCCGTTCGAGGGTGCCACCGTGCGGATCGATGGTTCGGGCAAAATCTATGTCTCCTCGGGCGCCAGTTCGCAGGGCCAGGGGATGGAAACGATCTTCGCCCAGATCGTTGCCGATGCATGGCGGGTTGCCCCCGAAGATGTGATCATTTCGTTTGCCGACACCGCTGGAATTGCCAGCGGGTCGGGCACTTTCGCCAGCCGCAGCACGGTGAACGTGTCGGCCGCACTCCATTATGCCAATGAGCGACTGCGGCAGAAGGCCTTTGCGATCGCCGCCAATCTGTTGGAATGCGCCGCCGCCGATCTCGAATTGCGCGATGGCGGCGTCGGCGTCGTCGGCGTGCCGGGGGCCGGGGTGAGCCTTGCGCAGGTGGCGCACGCGGCGCGCCCGGGCTGGGACCACGGCCGTCCGCAAGGGGTCGAAGCAGGACTCGAGGAGACCTATTACTGGGAGCCGCCGACCGTCACCTGGAGCTATGCGGCGCATGCCGCGATTGTCGAGGTCGATCGCGAGGTCGGCAGCGTCAAGATCAACAAATACGCGATCGCCCATGATTGCGGCGTCGTCGTCAACCCGCTCCTGGTCGAGGGCCAGATTGCCGGCGGCACCGCGCAAGGCCTCGGCGGCGCTCTGCTCGAGGACATCGCCTACGACCCCGACGGTCAGCTGTTGGCCGGCTCGCTGGCGGATTACATGGTGCCGACGGCCGGCGACATACCCGAGATGGTGATGGTCCACCAGCATTCGCTGTCGCCGCTCAACCCGCTCGGTGTCAAAGGAGTGGGCGAAGGGGGTGCAGTCGCACCGCCGGCGGCGATCGCCAACGCCATCGCCGACGCGCTGGCACCGTTCGGCGCCGAGTTCAACACGACCCCGGTCAAGCCGGAGCAAATCGTCGCAGCCGTCCGTTCGGGACTGCAACCCTGACTGCCGCGGAGCCTCGCCTTGGCCCACGGATCAGGTCCGTGGGCCAACGGCTGGACCTAAAGATCGTCGGGCCGCAGGCCGGTACGTTTCGCTATGCGCGCGAGAATTCGTGGCCCGAGTTCTTAATTATCGTGGAACGCAAACACGTAATCGGGCCATCCTGGCCGCGATAGGGTGCGATGCGAGCCTCTTTGACGCTTGATCCTCCACCCGACTCCAAGCAACCCTCGCAATACCGGGCCGGCCTTCGTGGCCGGCCATCCGTTCATGCGGCGACAAAGAGATCGTTGGGATCAAAGGGCACGGGCTCGCCATGCTCAATGCGATCGGCGATCACGCGCAACGCAAGTGCCGTTGTCTTGTTGCGCGCTTCGGCCTCAGTGCTGCCATATGCCAACACGCCGGGAAGTTCCGGAACCTCGCCAATCCACCGACCGTCTTCTTCGCGCTCGATTTCGATCCTAAGCATTACTGGTATCCCTTCCCTGCGCGCCAAGCCCAGAGCATGCAATAGCACGGACCTCGATAAGGCCGCGGGCAATTATCGTGCTGCGGAGCGCATTATCATAAATGATGATGCGATGGTCACGGATGAGCTTGGCGACCACCTCGGCAACATCTATGACGAACTGTGAAAATCCCAGCCAGGTGTTTGCTACGTTGCGGTTTACCGGCGACGCGCTCGACCTCGACGAGATTTCGCGCGTTGTTGGGCAGCAGCCGACGCGGGCGTACCGGAGGGGTCAAACGTACAAGCCGGGTTCACGCAGCCCCGAGGTAACGGGCAAGACTGGAGTTTGGTATTTCAGCACGAAGCGCAAAGTTCCGAGCAAAGATCTCCGTGATCATCTCGACGCATTGGTGAGCCTCGTTCTTCCCTCCGCCTATGAGGATAAGCGGCTGAGAGAACTTCGCGACATTATGGAGCGCCGGAACCTGCAGGCGCACGTGACGTGCTTCTGGCGCGGGCCCCCCGGTGTTGATCAACCCTCTATCCCCGCTGTGGTGAGCGGGGCGCTCGATCGGCTGCCAGCAGACATTGAGGCGGATTTCGCAAACGAGCCGCCCTAAATCTCGCTCACGGAGAGTGTGCGCGGAGCTGAAAGCGGTTGGGCCGTCCGCTCGAGTACCCGCCTACGACCCGGAGGGCCAGCTGCTGGCCGGTTCGCTGGCGGACTACATAGTGCCGACCGCGACCGTGGCGACGTGCCAGAGAGGGTGCTGATCCACCAGCATTCGCCCTCGCCGCTCGTGTCAAAGGGGTGGGCGAAGGCGGTGTCGTCGCACCGCCGGCGGTGCGTTATGGGTCGAACGTTACGCTTGCGGATCGATAGTCCGGGCGGTTGGACGATTTGGATTTACGGCCTCAGGCGAGCGAAACGAGGCCTCGCCCTTCGAGGCTGAGGTGCGTCAAACGGCCTGAGCAACTCGAGTTCGTCGATATCTAGGCTGAGCAGAGCCGGCCTAGCAGGCCGAACCCCGCATCCGCAGCACAACGGCCGGAACTAAGTCACGCCCAGATGGACGTCGCCGCGCGCCATTACAAAGGTCACGCGCTGGAGCACAGACACGACGTCGAGCGGGCTCGAATCCACAGCGATCACATCGGCCGATTTGCCCGAGGCGATCGTTCCGACTTCGTCGGAAAGGTCGAGCAGCTTGGCGGCGTTGACCGTCGCCGCTTTGATCGCTTCGCGGGAGCGCATTCCTGCTTCGACCATAAACCCGAACTCACGTGCGTTCTGTCCGTGGGGCCCCACACCCATGTCCGTGCCGAAGGCGATAGTCACGCCAGCCTTGTGCGAGCGGGCGAGGGCCTCTTTGATCTTCACGCCGACGACCATCGCCTTCTCGATTTGCGCTGTCGTCAACAGGCCGTCACCCTGCGCCATCTCCAAAACCGTGACGCCGGCGATGATCGTAGGCACATGGAAAGCGCCTTTTTCGATGAACAGCTCGAGCGAGCGAGCGTCGAGGAAACTCCCATGCTCGATTGAATCGACCCCCGCTTCGAGCGCCGCGTTAATGCCCGCAGCGCCATGCGCATGGGCAGCGACGCGCCGGCCCAGGCGATGGGCCGTTTCGATGATCGAGCGGATTTCGTCGTCGGTGAATTGCTGGTCAAGTCCAGCCTTGATGTTGGAAAGCACGCCGCCGGTTGCCACGAACTTGATCGCGTCCGCACCATGGCTGACCTGGCGGCGCACCGCGCGGCGACATTCGACCACGCCGTCGCAAATTCCCCACGCGGATTGCACGCAAGCGCAAACGTCGTGGCGAAAGCCATAAATCTGGCCATGACCGCCCGTGGGCGAGAGAATGGCGCCGACGCAAAGAATCCGCGGTCCCGCCACCTTCTTCTCGGCGATGGCGGCCCGCAGTGCGAAAATAACCTCGGGATTAACGATAGCGCCGACGTCGCGCACGGTAGTGAAGCCGGCGGCCAGCGTGACTGCCGCGTTGTGAGCCGCATTGAGAGCGACCTTGGGATCGGAATCTTCGACCGTGTGCAATCGGGATCCTCGGTCGAGCTGTGACGTCAGGTGCACGTGGCAATCGATGAGGCCGGGAAGGACGAATTTCTTGCGAAGATCGATAAGCTCACCGCCCGGCGGCGGATCGATGAAGCCGCCCAACACCGCCTTGATCCGCTCGCCTTCGATGAGGATGCTCTGCTCCGACTTGGGCTCTATATCTGGGTCGGTGAGCAAAAAGCCGGCGTGAACAACCTTTGTCTTCGCGGAGCCGGTTGAATTGTTTGCCATGATGCCTTCCGTCCGAAATTGACGATCTTGTAGTTTGACAGCTCCGACGACCGATGAACGGTCACCTCCAGACTGCCGGGCAATCCTGGACCCAGGCGCGAAACCGGACAACATGATTGTCGGACGGGAAAGCGGATCGCGGGTCGGCGCGGTCAGTGAAGCCGGGGCACACGGGCGCCGCGTTTAGCGTTTAGCCCCCTCTGGAACTGTCAGCCGATCACGCGGTGACGGCGCCCGCGCATTCGGAAGTCCACTCGGTGATGACAAAACAGCGCGCCCGGCCGCAAGCGGGTAGAGGATGGAGACACGTCGAGCGCTCGGCAGGCTGGCCCAAACCGCAAGCGATTGTCGGCGGCGGGATCGCCAACCATATGCAGGCGGACCGTTTTGTCCGCATAGAATTGAGGACCTTGCGTACCCACCTGACCTAACGAGGAGGAACGGAATGGCCCGCCGCAGCCCACCCCGCAAAGTCACCTATTTCGAACCGGTCCCGCCGCGCCTCGCGCGCAACACCATCATCGAGTCGACATTCGAGGTCGGCCGCCGTTTCCGCTGCACGATGCGCGTCGATTGTGCCCAGCTCGACCCCGGCGCGGTGATCCGGCCGATACCCGGCGAATGGCACCCGCGTATCCCCGAGCGCCTCGACGACGAGGAGCTCGCGGACTGGCGCGCCGGCCGCAATGCGGTCTATCAGCTCGCCGCACTGACAATCGGCGCACGCCTCGCGGTCGCCAACGCATAACCTGTGCATAAAATGCATGATGCGTATGGATGCGTGAGCTCAATCGCGACTCTGGCCGCGCTAACCCGCCGCGCGCGGTCACCGAGCCAGGCCGCTGCCTGACATCCCGTCCCGCAGCGCCTTGCCAGTCAGCCGAGGCGCGCGTTGTTTTAGGGGCATTCTGGGACCGTCCTCTACCCCACGCCAAGCCTTGTGGGGCCTTTAGTTGTTGCTGGCCTGCGGCATTAGCGAATGGGTCGGCACAGTTAGGATGATCCCTTCAGCCGGCAGCCGGTGTTACTGGTCGGGACCGGGCGGGGTGTTGATGTTCGCGATGCCGGTCACGGTGTGCGTTCCGGTCGCAGCGTCGATATTCTTGCATGTCAGAGAGGCACTGGGGTTGAAACCAATCGCCGAACTTGGTCCGGTGAGAAGTGAGTTTTCCAACGAAGGCACAGAGAAACCTTCCCCGATTTGAACGTCTTCGGCGCCGAACACAGCTTGCGTTTCGTGAAATGCAGTGTCGATGGCACTGGTACCGGCCACAAAAAACGGGAGTTGACCGAGCGTCAATTCGGTTTGCCCGACACCTTGCCCAGTCTCGATACCGTACCATGGTACATTAGCCAGGCATGCACTGTTCACCGTCCCGTTCGATAAAAAGACGTTGCTAGCCCCGCATTGGACTATTGCGTCTTCCCACAGCGCAAACTCGACGCAATCGTAGCCGTGGTGAACCTGTATAACGTGCCCGCTGTTAGCCAGAGCCGGTGCCGAGAAGGCAATGCCAAGGGCGAGCGGGAAAAGAAATTTACGCATAGCACGGACCTACCAAACGGGTTATAGATAACTACTTGTCTCGCCCTCCGATGAACATCGCGTAAAATAAAGCGGGGCCGTCAGTTTACTCCGACCCGCGATGTCCGCAGTCACCCAACAAGCATTGACGGAGATACCCAGCCGGCCAAGAGCGATCACCAGTTAAAGCTCTTCAAGCCGGGCCGGGCGGGCAATACACCCGGCGAGGCGAGATCCCGCTGCAGACTTGCTAACCGCTGATCGGTGGGCGCAACCATTTGTTGCCGGATGGCGGCAATCCGGAGCGCAGGCCGCAACTCTGAGATATCATATTGGACGAATCCCACTATCACGCCCACTCCAATAGTGGGCATGATTTCAGTTGACCTAAAACCGAACCCGTATCTTAATCGCCCCACGGGATACCCGGGAGGTCGTCCATGAGTGAGGCGTTGCTGCGCGACATCGCTGAATATTGTCGCGGCGCCGGCATCGCAGAATCGACGTTCGGGCGCCTGGCGGTGAACGACGGCAAGCTCGTAGGCCGGCTGCGGCTTGGTGGGCGCGTCACGACCGACACCGTCGAACGCGTGCGGGCCTTTATCGCCCGCGAGCCCCACCCTGCTGTCAACGGTGTGCCGATCGACATGCCGGTGTCTCTGGCGGCGCCCACGGCGGCGGCTGCCCACAATTTCCGCTTTTACGACAACCGCCAAAAATACCTGCTGTTCGTGACCACCTGCAGCGAGAAGCAGGTGATCGCCCAGCGCGTCGGCCTGGAGCTGGCTAACCTCCATCCGCGCCCGCCGGCGTTGCGCGTGTTCGACGCCGGCATGGGCGACGGCACGGTGCTGGCGCGAACGATGCGCGCGATGCACACCCGCTTCCCGACCATGCCGTTCTACGTCGTCGGCAAGGAGCTGAGCGTCGAGGACGTGCGGCTGGTGCTCGAAAAGATGCCCGACCGGCTCTACGAGCATCCCGCGATGGTGCTGGTCATCACCAACATGTTGTACTCCGAGGCGCCGTGGCTGAAGCCCAACTCGGTGACCTCGGCCACCAGCCTCGTTTGGCACGAGCTCTCGCTGACTGGCAACACCGCGCACGAATTCGAGGCGCAGATCACCGACCTGCAGCCCTTCCTCGCCGAGCACTGGTGCGCCTGCGTCAGCCCCGGCACCGGCAATCCGGTCTACGAAAAGCCGGTCGTGCTGGTGATCTATCGCGACGACCATAAGTTCCTCTTGGACCAGGTGCGCCCGCGCCGCGGCTTCACCAACGCTGAATACGATTTGGTGATCGCCTCCCAACCCTATCGCGCGCGGGCCCCGATCGAGTTCAAGGCGAAGAGGGTTGTCGCCCCGCTGGCGCGCAGCCTGGCGCCCGGCGGGCGCTTGATCGCGATCCACTCACACGGTCACGACCCGGGGCTGGAGGTCATCCAAAAGGTCTGGCCCGGCGAGAACCCGTTCGCCGGCGATCGCCACGCCTTGTTGCGCGCGACCAAGGCGGAACTCGGCAGCGTCGGGCGCGAGCTCAATTTCGGCGCCTATGCCGACGCACGCTCGCTGTTTCGCTACGACATGCACACCTTGCCGAGCGAGATCAGCGAGACTATCGGCACCTCGACCTTGTTCGCGGCCTGGAACGCTGCGGTCTACGTCGCGCAGGTCGAGGACCAGCGCCTGTCGGAGGCGATCAGCAGCGGCGCCTACCTTGAGGCGACGCGGGAGGTGCTGCGCGAGCATGGCGGGCTGTGGTTCTGGGACGAGTCCTACGTCATTTCGCGCAAGCGGGGGTTGGGCTGATGAGTGCTGCGATCGTGCAGCCGCGCGGCGCGCGGGACTTAGCGCAGCAGCGCCACCGAATGGCAGAACTGGTCGCTGCGTGCTCGATCGAGATCTCGCCACGCGACGACTTCGCCGGAGAGCGGCTGCGCGAGCTGCTCGATCCCGGCAGGACCGTGTTCGTTAATTACCCGGGAAGCGTGACCCATCACGACATCGTCGCCGCTTGTGCGAGATTGCGGCATGCCGGTTTCGAGCCGGTGCCGCATATCGCCGTACGCCGCCTTGCGAGCTTCACGCAGGCGAACGACTTCCTGCAGCGCGCGGCGGCTGATGCGGGCGTGCGGCGCGCCTTGATCATCGGCGGCGACCCCGACCATCCGATTGGGCCGTTCCCCGACAGCAAAGACCTTTTGGAGTCCGGCCTGGTCGAGCGCCACGGCCTGCGCGAGGTCGCCTTCGCCGGCTATCCCGAGGGCCACCCGAGGATTGCCTCCCGCGCCCTCGACGAGGCATTGCGGGCCAAGGTGACCTTGGCGCGCCGCCAGGGCCTGGAAGTGTCTCTAGTGACCCAGTTCGGCTTCGACGCTGCGCCGGTCCTACGTTGGATCGCCGCGCTGCGAGCCCAAAACATCGTCTGTCCCATCCGGGTTGGCATCGCCGGGCCCGCGACCGTTGCGACATTGGCGAAGTTCGCGGTGCGCTGCGGCATCGGCGCGTCGCTGCGCGCGCTCGCCCGCGGCCACACCGCCTTCGCGCGGATCCTCGCCGAAGCCGGCCCCGACGAGCTGATCGGCGCGCTGGCGGCGGCGGAGGATCCCCGCTGGCCGGTCTACGGCCTGCACGTCTTCACCTTTGGCGGTGTGCGCCGCACGGCAGAATGGATCCGCGGCTATTTGCGCCGCCCTCTTGCCGTGGACGAGCCTTTGCTTACATAAAGTATATATGCGATAATGTCAATTATGAATTGGATACGCCATGCGTAAAAAGCGAGATGCGGGCCCTATGCCGAATTCCACTGCCGGTCCGCTGCCAACCCCGGTTTTGGGGCACAGAAATCCGCTACCGGCCGGTGTGCCAAAATCGTACCCAACTCTCTGATATTATTAAAATTTTCGACGTCAAGAGGGCGATTTTTGGGCGCTAAAACGGGTTTTTCCGCTGCCGACGGGGGATGAGTCGGGGGTCGGCCATCAGTCATTTGTCGAGCCACACGTCTTCCATGCGCCAGCCGTTGAAGATGCTGTTGACCATGATCGTGAAGCCTTTGACATAGGGCTGCCAGCAGGTCGCGGCCCGGTAGTAGAAGATGATCGGCCGGGCACCCTCCTGCTGCAGCCGCCGGTCGATCTCCCACACCAGCTTTTTGCGCTGCTCCCGATCGGGCTCCATCGATTGCTGGTCGATCAATTTGTCGATCTCTGGGTTGCAATATCGGGTGACGTTGAGATCCGCCCCGCACACATAGTTCGTGTAGAAGATCGGGTCGGGATCGTCGATGGCGCCGGCGCCGAGGTTGAGACCGACGACATAATCTTTGCGCAGCAGCTTGGGAAACCAGACGGCGGTATCGACCGGGTCGAGCTCGCCATTAATGTGGATCGTCTTCAACTGGTCGATCAGGATGATCGCCGGGTCGCGGGAGATCGGGATGTTGCGGGCCGACACCTTGACCGCGAGAGGATGGTCGGGCCCGAAGCCGAGCTTCGCCATGATCCCGCGCGCTTCGCTTCGCCGCTTTTCGACATCGGGACCGTAGCCTGGCAAGTCTGTCAGCAGGTCCGGCGGCAAGCCCCAAACCCCGGCGGGCGGTGGCAGCATGGCGCCACCGACATCGCCCTGTCCCTCGTCCATGATGTCGATGAACGCCTTGCGGTCGAGGCTCAACGCCATCGCCCGGCGGATCTCCGGGTTGTCGAAGGGCGGGACCTCGCGGTTGATGATCAGGGTTCGGTTGGCGTTGAGCGGCGCCACCTCGCAGACCGCTTGCGGCGCCTGGGCCTTCAGGTCCTTCAGAGCGGGATCGCGACATCATAGGGCCAAGTCATGTCGAACTTGCCGGCGGCAAAGCCGAGGACCGCCGTCGAACGGTTTCCGACGATCGTCCATTCGATCCCGTCGAGATAGGGCCGGTCGTTCTTCCAGTAGTCGGGATTGCGCCTGACCCTGATGCTCTCGTTCGGCTTGAACTCGACGAATTTGAACGGACCGGTGCCGACTGGATGGGCCCGTATGTCGCGCGGCGGGACGTGGCAGGGATAGACGGGCGCCAGTCCGGAGGCGAGCAGGGCGAGCAATGCCGGCTGGGGCTGCTTCAGCTCGAAGGTGACCGCGAAGTCGCCGTTGGTGGCCACCCCCTCAAGGTTCTGGTACCACGCCTTGCGCGGATTGATGCGGAGCTTCTCGCTCGACTTCCCGGTCAACAGGTCCCAGGTGCACTTGACGTCATTGGCGGTGAATGGTCTGCCGTCGTGCCACTTGACGCCCTCCCGGAGCATAAAGCTGAGCTCTTTTCCGTCCTCGCTCCACGACCAGCCGGTCGCGAGCTCCGGGACGATTGCTTGCAGGCTGTTCTGCGGCACGTGCTGGTCGTAGAGCAGGAGGTTGTTGAAAACTCCCATCATCGGCATCGAGGTCGACAATGTCGCTTCCTCGAGGATCGACATGCTCGCCGGACTGTCGCGGTGGTAGATTTTTAGAGTGCCGCCCGACTTCTGCGCCAAGGCGAAATTGACCGCACCGAGGCCTGACATCAGCAAGGACGCCGCGACGATTGCGCGAATGGTCATATGTCCCGTTCGTCTTCTCATGGCCGGTTCCAGATTATCACGCTCGGCTCGCTCGATTATGTTTTGGCGATGATGGCAGAGCTCGAGCCACAGCGCGCGCGGCTTGCCGCAGTCGAGCGCGAGCTCGCTGAGCTGGGCATCCGACACGACCTCGCCATGTCAGAGTTCAAATTCGACGAGGCGCGGGAGGTACAGCAACGGATCGCGGTGCTCGAGCGGGAACGGGCCGAACTTTTCGACGCACTGCCCGCGCCCGCCCCACCGTCCCCCGGGTCGCCCGTGCCGGCCAAGGTCCGGCGTCGGCGCCTGGAGCAGCGACGCCGCCGGCCACTTCGCCGCTAAATCATCCTTCAGTGCCAGAGCTGGCGGCTGGCGAGTGCGGCACCCTGCGCCAAGGTTTCGAGCTTGGCCCAGGCGATGTCGGGATGCACGCGACCGCCGAGCCCGCAATCGGTCGAGGCAATGACCCGCTCGCGGCCGACCAGGTTGGCGAAGCACAGAATGCGCTCGGCGACGAGCTCGGGATGCTCGACGACGTTGGTCGCGTGGCTGACGACCCCAGGCAGGATGATTTTGTCGTCGGGCAATTTGACGTCCTGCCAGACCTTCCACTCGTGCTCGTGGCGGACATTGCCGGCTTCGAACGAATAAGCGTGCGCGTTGATCGCCAGCATCACATCGACGATGTCGCGCATCGGGATGTCGGTCGTGTGCGGGCCGTGCCAGCTACCCCAGCACAGATGAAAGCGGATGCGTTCCTGGGGCAACCCCCGGATCGCGTGATTGAGCGCCTCGACCCTGACCATCGTGAACTTCTTGTAGTCTTCGATGGAAGGCTCGGGGTTGATCAGATCCCAGTTTTCGGCGATTGCCGGATCGTCGAATTGCAGGACGAGGTCCGCATCGAGGATCGCCTTGTATTCCTCGCGCATCGCTTCGGCGCAGGCGAAGACGAACTCCTCGTCGGTCTGGTAATAGGCGTTGCCGATCCGCGAGCAGCTGGCGGGCCCGACCGAAGTCATGAAGCCTTCCGCGACCCCGGCGGCGGCGAGTGCCGCCGTGAAGTTGGCGATGTCGGCCTTGATCGCGTCGTGCCCGATATAGGTCAGCGGCCCGACACAGATCGGTGCGACCGGCCGAAGCCCCATGGAAGTTCCGGAGTCGGGGTCGGCATAGGCCGTGGCGAACCGCGCGCGATCCCGGCGATCGGCGAAATTGGTCAGCACGACCTCGCCCGGGCGAGATCGCCGCGGCGTCAAATCGTAAGAGCTGGCCCCACTAAACTCGAGCCCGCCCAGACGCTGGAACGAGTAGCTGCGCCACGCACCGTAATTGACCCGTTGGCCCATCGATTTGCCGAATTCGCCGTCACCGGGGATGTCGATGCCGAGCTTTTTGATGGCGCACGACGTCGCCGACCGCCGCTCGGAGCTTCAGCTGAAATTCCTGCTCGTCGGTCGTCCCATCAGCTTCGCGGACCCGGTTGGCCGCGATCAGCTCGTCGGGCCGCGGCAGGCTGCCGGCGTGGCTTGTCAGGATGCAATCGGAGCTGGTTGTCATGATCGCCCACCCCAGAGCTGGCGGCTGGCCAAGGCCGCACCCTGCGCCAGCGCCTCGAGCTTGGCCCAGGCGATGTCGGGATGCACGCGCCCGCCGAGCCCGCAATCGGTCGAGGCGATGACCCGCTCGCGGCCGACCAGATCCGCAAAGCGCAGGATGCGCTCGGCGACGAGCTCGGGATGCTCGACGACGTTGGTCGCGTGGCTGACGACCCCCGGCAGGATGATCTTGCCGTCGGGCAATTTGACGTCTTCCCAGACCTTCCATTCGTGCTCGTGGCGGACATTGCCGGCCTCGAACGAGTACGCGCCGGCGTGGACCGCGAGCATGACCTCGACGATGTCGCGCATCGGGATGTCGGTGGTGTGCGGGCCGTGCCAGCTGCCCCAGCACAGGTGGAACCGGATGCGTTCCTTCGGCAGGCCGCGCAGCGCATGGTTTAGTGCCTCGACCCGGACCATGATGAACTTCCTGTAGTCGTCGACGTTGGGTTCGGGATCGATCATGTCCCAGCTCGTCGCGGTCGCCGGATCGTCGAGCTGGAGAACCAGGCCCGCATCGAGGATCGCTTTGTACTCCTCGCGCATCGCCTCGGCACAGGCGTAGAGGAAGTCCTCGTCGCGCTCGTAATAGGTGTTCGGGATGCGATAGGCGCTGCCCGGGGCGACCGCGGTCATGAACCCCTCTTCGACCCCCGCCGCTTGGAGCGCCGCCTTGAAGTTGGCGATGTCGGCGCTGATCTCCTTCTGCCCGGTATAGGTCAGCGGGCCGACACAGATCGGTCCCGTCGCCGGCCGCGGTCCCATGAAAACGCCCGAGACAGGATCCGCATAGGCCGCGGCGAACCGCACGCGGTCGCGCCGGTTGGCGGCATTGCTCAGCACGATCTCGCCGGGACGGGCGCGCCGCGGCGTCATATGGTCGAGGCCCGGCCCGCCGAGCTCGAGCCCGCCCAGGCGCTGGAACGCATAGTTCCACCACGCACCGTAATTGACCCGACTCCCCACCGACTTACCGAACTCGCCGTCACCGGGGACGTCGATGCCGAGCGCCTGCTGATGACGCACGACGTCGCCCACCGCTTGGCGCAAGGTCTCCTGAAATGCCGGCTCGTCGGTCGCCTCGCGGGCGCGATTTACCTCGATCAGGGCATCCGGCCGAGGCAGGCTCCCGGCATGGCTCGTCAGGATGTGGTCGGAGCTCGCTCTCATGACCTCGCCCCCCAGAGCTGGCGGCTCGCCAGTGCCGCCCCCTGCGCCAGCGCCTTGAGCTTGGCCCAGGCGATGTCCGGGTGGACGCGGCCCCCGAGCCCACAATCGGTCGAGGCGATGACCCGCTCCCTTCCTACCAGATTGGCAAAGCGCAAGATGCGTTCGGCGACGAGCTCGGGGTGCTCGACGACGTTGGTGGCGTGGCTGACGACCCCCGGCAGAATCAGCTTGCCGTCGGGCAATTTGACATCCTGCCAGACCTTCCACTCATGCTCGTGCCGGACGTTGCCGGCTTCGAACGAGTAGGCCTGGGCGTTGACCGTGAGCATGACCTCGACGATGTCGCGCATCGCGATGTCGGTCGTGTGTGGGCCGTGCCAGCTGCCCCAGCACAGATGAAACCGGATGCGCTCCTGCGGCAGACCGCGCAGCGCGTGGTTGAGCGCCTCGACCCGGACCATCGTGAATTTCTTGTAGGCCGCCACACTCGGCTCGGGATTGACCATGTCCCAATTATCGGCGACCGCGGGATCGTCGAGCTGCAGGACCAGCCCGGCATCGAGGATCGCCTTGTACTCCTCGCGCAAGGCCTCGGCCCAGGCGTAAAGGAACTCCTCGTCGCTTTTGTGGTAGGTGTTCGGAATCCGATAGGCGCTGCCGGGGGCGACCGCCGTCATGAACCCCTCCCCGACGCCGGCGGCGGCGAGTGCCGCCTTGAAATTGGCGATGTCGGCGGCGACCGCCTCTTGTCCCGTATAGCGGAGCGGACCAACGCAAACCGGGGAGGGAGGCCGCGGTCCGGTCGTGATCCCGGAAGGATCGGCATAGGCTGCCGCGAATCGGGTGCGGTCGCGCCGATCGGCAAAGCTCGTCAGCAGCACCTCGTCTGGGCCGGGTCGCCTGGGCGGCATCTCGTAGAGGGTGAGACCCCCGGGCTCGAGCCCGCTCATGCGCAGGAACGAATAGCGCCACCACGGGCCGTAGTTGACGCGTTGCGTCGTCGCCTTGCCGAACTCGCCGTCACCCGGGATGTCGATGCCGAGATCGCGCTGGCGGCGGACCACGTCGGCGACCGCATTGCGCAGCACTTCGTGATAGCCGCGCTCGTCGGTCGCCTCGCCAGCCTCGCGGGCGCGGTTCGCCTCGATCAGGGCATCCGGCCGCGGCAGGCTCCCGGCATGGCTGGTCAGAATATGGTCGGAGCTGGCTCTCATGATCCCCTCCTCCAGAGCTGACGGCTGGCCAGCGCCGCTCCTTGCGCCAGCGCCTCGAGCTTGGCCCAGGCGATGTCGGGATGGAGGCGGCCGCCGAGCCCGCAATCGGTCGAGGCGATGACCCGCTCCCGGCCGACCAAATTGGCAAACCGCAGGATGCGATCGGCGACCAGCTCCGGGTGCTCGACGACGTTCGTCGCGTGGCTGACGACGCCGGGCAGGATCAGCTTGCCGTCGGGCAATTTGACGTCCTGCCAGACCTTCCACTCGTGCTCGTGCCGGACATTGCCGGCCTCGAACGAGTAAGCCCGGGCGTTGATCGACAGCATGACCTCTACGATGTCGCGCATCGGAATGTCGGTCGTGTGCGGGCCGTGCCAGCTCCCCCAGCACAAATGAAAGCGGATGCGGTCCTGCGGCAGGTCGCGGATCGCGTAATTCAGCGCCTCGACCCGGACCATCGTGAATTTCCGGTAGTCTTCGACAGCGGGCTCGGGGTTGATCTGGTCCCAATTCTCGGCGATCGCCGGATCGTCGAGCTGCAGGACGAGGCCGGCATCGAGGATCGCCTTGTACTCCTCACGCATCGCATCGGCGCAGGCGTAGAGAAACTCCTCCTCGGTCTTGTAATGGGCATTGCCGATCCGCGAGGCGCTCGCCGGGGCGATCGAGGCCATGAACCCCTCCTCGACCCCGGCGGCGGAGAGTGCGGTCTTGAAGCGGGTTATGTCGGCGGCGATCGCCGCCTGCCCGGTATAGGTCAAGGGTGCCACGCAGACCGGGTGATTGGCGGGCCGCGGCCCGGTGGTAATTCCGGAATCCGGATCGGCATAGGCGGCGGCAAAGCGCATGCGGTCGCGCCGATCGGCAAAGCTCGTCAATACCACTTCGCCAGGACGGGACCGCCGCGCCGGCAGCTCATAAAGGCCGAGCCCTCCCATATTGAGCCCGCCCAGCCGCAGAAACGAATAGCGCCACCAGGCGCCATAATTGACGCTGTGCGGCATCGCTTTGCCGTACTCGCCGTCACCGGGGACGTCGATGCCGAGCTCCTTCTGGCGGCGCACCACCTCCGCCACCGCGGTTGCTAGTTTTTGCGTCAGCGCGCCTTCATCGTTTGCCCCCCACGCCGCGATCAGCGCGTCGGGTCGCGGCAGGCTGCCGGCATGGCTGGTCAGGATGTGGTCGGTGCTGGCCTTCATGATTCCTCCCCATCGGCTTTGGTGAGCCTCGCACGCTCCCGCCGGCTGGAGCAACTTCCATCTCTCAGTCCCGCCCGCTGCAATCTCCGACGCGCGCGAAACCGGGAATTTTTAAATAATTCGCCGTTCCGCCCCGTCAAAACTCCAACGACGATGTAGTCAAATCAATCACTTGCGATGTAAATTCCCGGGCCTAGCGAACCGGGAATTTTGACGCGCCTAACCGGGAATTGTGACGCCGCGAACCGGGAAATCTTTTGCCGAACCGGGAATAGCCAGCGGCGGTCATTCCTCAGGCATTCCGGCCTTGCGCAGCCCTGATTCCACCGTTTTCTCCCGAAGCGCCAAGAACTGCGGGTTGCTCGGGAAGGGCAAGCTTGCACGCACTCCCGCGAGTGAGCTGAGCTGTGGATGGAATTTGCGCCATTCAGCCAATCTCGCCTTGGCATCGTCCAGATCGCCCTTCAGGCCGAGGGCCGCCGCGAGCCATAAATCGGGCCCACTTCGAGGATTCGCAGCATACGCCTTTCTGAGAAAATCCATCGCCTGATGGATATGTCCAACCAGCAGGTGGCACCGGCCCAACTACACGTAGTTGACCCAAATAAATGGGTCCCGGGGACTGAGCCGGATCGATTTCTCGATGTAGGTTAGGCCCGTCTCGGGTCGACCCAACTGCATCATGGTTATACCGAGGTGGCGGGCCGACCAGGTGTTGTTCGGATTGAGGTCAATCGCCCTTTTCAGCTCGATTTGCGCCTCCGGCAGGCGATTCTGCAGCCGGCGAAGGCTTCCAATGTTCGAGCGAGCGATCTCATCATTCGGATTACGTTCCAGCGCTTCGTGGAGGAGTTGTTCGGCTCGCGCCTCATCTGCTTCGATAGAGCTGCTCCATCCGTCCGCCACTTTCGATATCAACATCCCTGCGATGCCGGCGCGCGCTTCGACCGACTCCGGATCCATCTCGAGCGCCCGTTCATAAAGACGCTGAGCCTCTCGCACGGCTTCTGGCGACCCGGATCCGCGCAAATATCGAGCGAACCCGCGCAAGTAGACATCGTGCGCATCGGGATTGGCCGCTCCCTCCCGCTCGATCCGGCGCCCGGCTGCTTCGATCAGCTCCACGTTGAGCGTTTTCACGAGCCGGCCGCTGATCTCGCTCTCAGCTTCGGCGAGGTTCCGGCGATCGGTCTCGAACCGGTCCGCCCAGAGCTGCGCGGCGCTTTCCGCGTCGACCAGGCACACGTTGACCTGAACATGATCGCCCAGCGGCCGCACACTTCCTTCGATGACGTAACGCACGCCGAGCTCGCGGCCGATCCGCCTCATATCGGCGGATTTGCCCTTGTAGGTAAACGCCGTGCCGCGGGCGATTACAAAGGTCCCGGAAAGCCGCGAAAGATCGGTCGTCAGGTCATTCGTCACCGCGTCGACGAAGTATTCCTGGTCCGGATCGTTGCTGCGATTGGTGAAGGGTAGCACCACCATCGATATGGGCGCCGGCGCTACGGACCGCGGGCGGTTCCAGATCCAGGCCGTCAAGGCCGCAACGAGCACGGCCAATACGGCGCCGACTTGATACCAGCGCCCTCGCCGGGCGCGGGACTTTGCGCCGGGAACGACAGACGCCGTAACGCTGTTGGGATACACGCCGTCGCCGCTAGCCCCTGGAGGCGGCGCACCGGCCTCGCATCGCGCGACTGGCGCAGCGAGGCGATAGCCGCGCCCGGCAACCGTCTGGATGATGCTTCCCTCGGAACCGCCGACATCGAGGGCGCGCCGGAGCGCCGAGATCTGCACCGTCACATTGGCGCCCTCGACTACTCCCGGCCAGACAGCGTTCAAGATCTCGTCGCGCGAGACGAGATCTCCGTGCCGGTCGATCGATATGCCGAGAATTTCCAGCGCGCGCGAGCCGACAACGACCGGGACAACCCCGCCATCTTTCATCTTGACGCGATAAGAGGCCGCGGCGCCGATCAAAGCGGAGGCCGCCGAATAGGACGATGTCCCCGGAACGTTCGTCCATACCCCCGCCTCCGAGCCGCGAACCGGACGGCGAAGCAATGTCCCAAACTAGTTATTGCCGTTCGGTTTTGCAATTTTTTGCAACTTTTTAGATCGGCTTTGCAGACTTGCCTCGTCCCCGCTGCCAGCCTCACGTCGCGAGAAACCGTTTGGGAGAAAGGCGATGTACATTGGTGATCTGTCAGCCTGGAAGACCGCCGGTCTAACCAGGCTTTACGAAGCCAATCGGGACTTTCCCATTACGCGCCGCTCCCCGCCTCGGATGACCCGGCGTCAGTTTGCCCGGGCCGTTACCGGGACGGCGGTGCTCGGCGGCGCGCCCGGCGCTGGGTTATTCGAGCCGGGAATTGCAAAAGAGCGGGAGTCGTTCACTCCGGTGCCGATCCCCGGTGGCACGCCCGTGCTGAATGGCGCGTACCACTTTTTTGCCCCGAACCTCATCGATCCGATCGATGCGGAGCCAATCACCATCACCAACATGAACGGCTTTGTCGGCCTCGCCTACATCAGCAGGATGGTGACGCAGACCAACACTCAGACCGGCGAGACGCTGCGGCTCCCGTTTCTGAACTCCGACATGCGCTTTATGCAAGGGGTCTTCCGCGGCGCGGACGGGGAACTCCATCGAGGAAGCTTCGCTCTCGTTTGAGTGGATGTCTATCAGCTCCGTGCGGGCGATCAGACACTGACTCAGATCCACGATCTCAACCCGACTACCTTCCCCCCAGTGGGGTTGTTCTGGACGGTCCAACTACGCGAGGACAGCGTCGAGGTCCGGTTGGAAAAAGGGAGTGCGTCGCTGCAAGCGTGGGACGTACCAATCCTCGATTACGGCAACATTCCAAATGCGTTGTTCACCGGCGACAACCCGCCACCAATACCCGGATCGGTATCGTTCAAGATGGTCTGGAGCGGCGTAAACCAACGGGTCAAGATACGCAACACCGACCCCATCTTCGGCGGCTTTGCCGGCGAATTCATTCGCAACACGGCGCAGATGGAATGGACGGCCACCGTCGGCGATTCCACCTTTGTGTCGGACCCGCTGGCGACGTCGTCCAGCATCTTTGCCGAAATCGGCCACGAGCGGAACGGTTGCTTTTTTGAGGAGGATGACGATAAGAGACGGTAGATGACGGTATCGCAGACTCGGCGCCAATTTGTGACCGCACTTTAATTGATTGGCGCCGCGGGCTCGTCGACGGCCTGCAAGCGCCGGCGGCAGTGGGTGCGCAGGGAAGGACCGAGGTCCGCCCGCTCCGCTCTTTACTGAGCTGCTTATCAGACGCGGCCTCGAAGCGCTGCAGGAACCGCTCTAGTGGTACAAATCATACGCTTGGTACCCGGTTCGGAGGGCGGCTCGCGACCCTGAGCGGCCCGTCATGGCTTGACCGGCAGCCGACTGGCGTCGACCAGGGAGCGGCCATTCGGCACGCCTCAGCGCATGTGGCAGCTGCGGACGGCGGGCGGCCCGAGCCTGCCTGCTACGCCGTTGATCGGTTTCCGCCCGAGGCGCAGAGTTAAGCTTATGCCATCGCCGGCTACCGAGGGTGAGCGGGGGTGGGAGGGAACATTGAGCGGAGAGCGAGTCGAGCGGCGGCTGACGGCGCTCCTGGCCGCTGATGTCGCCGGCTATTCGCGGCTGATGGGCGCAGACGCAGAAGGCACGCTTGCGGCGCCGAAAGCGATCCGGCGCGAGTTGGTCGATCCGTGGATCATCGAGTATCGCGGCCCGCCATGTCGCGACGACCACGGCGGCCGAGATGCCGACACTGCCGGCAGGTGCCGCGAGCGCTGGATCCGAAAAAGGCGGAACCGGGTCGCGGTGGCGGCGACAGGAACCGCCGGCACCTCGCCCTCCGGCGCGCTTGGAATGATGAGCACGCCTCCGCCACGGGACCATCGTCTGTACGCAAGAGGAAATGCATTGAGCAAGGCGGCCGGTCCGGCTGAGGATCAGTACCGTCAAGGGTTCACAACGACGGTTTACCCCCGCTTATGACAAAGTGCCCTCTCGCCGAGATCCGGCGCGCAACCGGACTCTCCACCCGATATGTGATCATGATCCGGAAGGGGCTCGGGATACGGCCGCAAGAGACGATATCGATCTTGGTAGTGAAACCTTCAAAGGCGAGCATCGGGCTAAATTAAATTCGGCCGAATCTCGATCGTAAAAGGGAATGCAGGAATATGGCGAATATCGATCGATGGTTTCTGCGCATCGCTGTTATTTACGCTCTCGTGGCCATGTTTCTGGGCATCACCATGGGAATAAGGGAGGATTTCACGCAGGCGTCGACCCA
>Ga0306926_10001146_pt1 | contig 26145 bp, 26 predicted proteins | sample flu12Cox44000178_FD_203759 | JGI IMG/M metagenome (GOLD analysis project Ga0306926, IMG submission 203759) | Lab enrichment of tropical soil microbial communities from Luquillo Experimental Forest, Puerto Rico - flux8day.12C.oxic.44.000.178 (v2)... | ecosystem: Environmental > Terrestrial >...
ATTGCTGAGACCGGTGAGAGGGTCGGTAATCGAAGCCGTCTTCAATTGCTCGACGGCGTCGCTCAACTCAACGGTGCGTCGCTGTACGAGTTCCTGAAGGTCGTGCGTGTACTCGATTTGTTTCTCATCACGCTCGTGCTTCAGAACGTTCATCCGATCTGCGAGAGCAAAGGCCAACAAAATGCACCCGATGGCTGAACCAGCTTGCGCCGCGTTGTAGGTCAGGAACGTCGTCGGCAGCACACCGAGGAACATCAGAATGTAGAGAACGTTGCCTGTCAATAAAGCGGCAAAAGCAATCAAGAAGAAGCGTGCTGGACGATATCCCCGCCTGGCCGCAGCCAATCCCATGGCTGCGTACACAACAGTAACGGCCAAGCCGATCGATGCCAGAACCGGCGCCTGCGCGAAATGCAGGCCGGTAAGGCTCGCGAGATACAACACCACCGTAAAAGCGGCGACGCCCAACAGAACACGATCAACATTGCGGGAGTGTTCGGGGACAGCCAGAAAACGCCGGACAAAGAAAATGCTGAATACGATAACGACGACGGCCAGGAACGGCTGAGCGTGCCGGTCCAACAGCGGATGGCTCGGCCAAAGATCCTGATAGAAGAACCCGGTGCGTGCGATCCAAAACGCCCCAAACGCAAGAACGTAGATTACGTAGAAGAGGTAGACTCGCTCGCGAATGCTCAGGAAAAGCATAAGGTTGTAGAGCGCGAGTCCAACAATGATGCCGGCATAAACTCCCTGCCGGAACAGCAGGTTACGCTGTTGCCGAATCCATTCTTGGGAAGGCAGGATCGTGGCCGCAATCAACCTCGATTCGCCGAAGCGAGTCGTGTCACCCACCAAATGCAAGTAGAGGACCTGATCGGTGCCCGCCTGCAGAGGTACGGGAAGGGCCATGTCTCCCGAAACAAAGGAGACGTCTGCGACCTGTGCAACCAACGCTTCGCTTTTTGCTAATGACAGGTGTATTGGGGGCAGGATAGAAGACTGCTGCGCATTCGCCAGTTGCGCGGCAGCCGTGAGGCAGAGGCACAGGACAAAACATCGTGCCACTGATTTGTGGAGTGTCAACACCATAGAGAGCGGCGCCACTCTTCTCGTCCACCAACAATTCCCGCGCAGCCAGGATGACGTTGTCGACGCAATTACGAGAGAACTGTAGTGTTTCAGATTTGTACAAAAATAGTGTTTCAGATTTGTACAAATTTGCACACCCACAACCGTGGTGGTTAACGACTAGCAAAGGAGTGGGCATGCTGCGATCCAATTCACTGAACCAGTAATTCTTATGCCAGCCATTTAGAATTAACGGTTTGCAAGGAGTTTTCATGACTGTCATACGCTTCCTGATGCTCTTGTCACTGGTGGTGTGGGTAGGGGGAATTATCTTCTTTGCCTTCGTGCTGGCCCCTACAGTGTTCCATCCGGGAATCCTGCCGAGCCGTCACCTCGCCGGTGCCGTGGTAAGCCGCAGCCTGGGAATCCTCCACGCAATCGGGCTGAGCTGCGGTCTGGTGTTTTTAGTTACGTCGATGATCGACTCGCAGGTGATCACGGGGTCCGTAGCACCATTCGCCGGACGCAATCTGCTGGTGTACGTGATGATCGTCTTGACTCTGGTGAGCATGTTCGCAATTTCGAGCCGCATGCTTAACCTGCGTAATGACATGGTGTTCATCGACAATGTTCCGCACGACGATCCAAGGCGAGTCGAGTTCAACCGGCTGCATGAGTGGTCCACGAGGTTGGAGGGCGGAGTTCTGCTACTCGGTCTGGCGGTTATCTTTCTCACATCGCGGCGGCTATCATAGAGAGTTGGCCTTGATGCGGCGGATGGGCTGTCATCGGGCAGTGAATTCATAGCATCGGCAGGTGCAATTTGCGGTAGAGGGTCCGCGTTTCCGACCTGCGCGCCTAGTCGCTGTCGATTTGGGTCAGAGGTCTTCATCCTATGAAAACAGGAATTATCGGCCTGCCTCAGGTAGGCAAAACGTCGCTGTTTGTCATGTTGACCAAGCAGGCGGTCGGGCATCGCAGTGGAGGTCCGCGCGAAGCGCACCTTGGCGTCGCGAAGGTTCCGGACGATCGCTTGGATAGACTGGCTGCGCTTTACAACCCGAAGAAGCTCATTCACGCCAGCGTGGAGTTTACCGACGTCGCAGCGCTGAGCCAGGAGGCGTTGAAGGAAACAGCTTTCGCAGCGAACCTGCGAAATGTGGACGCACTGGCGCACGTCGTACGGGCATTTGACGATCCCTCGATCCCGCACGTGGGGGTGATTGATCCAAGGCGCGACATCAAGAACATCGACTTCGATCTGATCGTCACCGATCTTGGCCAGGTGGAGAAGCGGCTGGAGCGCGTCGAAAAAGACCTCAAGAAGATGAAGACCGCCGAACTGGAGAAGGAGCACGAACTGCTAGAACGTGCGAAAGAGCACCTCGAGAAAGAATTGCCTCTTCGCGAGTTGGAGATGACGCCAGAGGACAAGAAGCGTATCCGCGGGTTTATGTTCCTAAGCGAGAAGCCGATTCTCTATGTGCTAAACATCGGAGAGAGCCTGACGTTGGGGAAGGACCTTGACGAGGCTGGGACGAAATATGGTCTCGCAGATGTCGCTTCGCGTCCCAACACTGGAGCATTGGCAGTTTGCGCCAAGGTCGAATCCGAGCTGGCGGAAATGAGCGATGAGGATGCAGCGGAATTCCTCGCCAGTTATGGACTGCAGGAGAGCGGTCTGGTGCGTCTCATCCGTAAGACCTATGAGTTGTTGGGATTGATATCGTTCTTCACGGTGGGAGAAGACGAATGTCGCGCCTGGACTGTGGAGCAGGGATCAAGAGCCGCTCACGCCGCCGGAGCCATACACACGGATCTGGAAAAGCACTTCATCCGTGCCGAAACAATTCACTGGGACCAGCTACTGGAGGCCGGGTCGGAAGCCGAAGCACGCGCGCGTGGCACACTGCGACTCGAGGGCAAGGAATACATCGTCCAGGATGGCGATGTAATGCACATCCGGCATAGCGGCTAAGCTACTCTTCTCGCACCAGTCGTGGTTTCAGGTTCATTTCGTGCGGGCATACAGTTGCTGCCCGATGTGAATCGGGACGCAATTGGTTTATCTTGCGGCCTCATGCAGGAAGAGGCGCGGAGATCGGCAGGTCTGCTGGCAGAGACTCTTGGACTGTGTTTGTTGTTCGTCTTTGGGTTTTCGCAATGTATGAGCGGCTACTCGATGCTCACGCATGAACAGATTGTGGATCTGGCATGGTCAGACCAAATTGAGCCTCTCTTGAGGCAGCAATTTCCGAACGCAACTGAAGAGGAACTCAAAAGAAGCCCACGCCTATGCGTATGGCGGATGCATCATTCAGGACCTCGGCTATTATCCATTCGGCAACAAAGACTTCAGCAACCTGCTGCACTACGTTCGCCGCGGAGATTTCGTCCGCGCCATGCTCGAGGACGCTGACGACATCAACGGGTACGCATTTGCTTTGGGAGCGCTCGCGCCCTACACATCCGACGTTGACGGACATCCTGCGGTGAATCGTGCGGTGGCGATGGACTATCCCAAATTGCAGCGAAAGGTCGGCGACAGCGTAACCTACGAAGACAACCACCGTGCGCACATTCGTACCGAGTTCGGATTCGACGTGGTGCAGGTTGCCAAGGGCCGATTCACTTCCGACGGTTATCACAACTTCATCGGCTTCAAAGTGCACAAGCCACTTCTGGAGCAAGCCTTTCGCGAGACCTACGGCCTGGACTTGAACGACATCTTGAGTAATCCAGACCTTTCGATCGGAAGCTACCGTCGGTCCGTAAGCACCATCATTCCCGAGATGACGCGCGTTGCCCTCCTGACCAAACATGCGGAACTCGTGAAGGAAAACCCTGACTTCGATCAGAAGAAGTTTGTCTATAGACTTTCACGCGCGGAATACGAACAGGAATGGGGCACACAGTATCAGAAGCCCGGCTGGCGCACGCGGGTGTTCGCCGCGTTCGTGCGCATTTTGCCGAAGGTCGGCCCGCTTAGGAACGTCGACATTAAGCTGCCGACGCCGCCCACCGAGGACCTATACATCAAGAGTGTGAACAAGACGGTTGACTCATACAAGGCGCGGCTGGCGACGCTTCGCCAACCTCAAAACCATATTGACCTACCTAACCTCGACTTCGACACAGGCAAGCCAACAACACCGCAAGAGTACAAGCTGGCAGACCAAACCTACGCCAAGCTGGTTGCGAAATTGGCAGACCGTAAGTTCGATCTGGTTACTCCGGGATTACAGGCCAACCTCTTGGCGTTCTACGGCAATTCGAGCCACGCCCAGCCAGACGACATGTCCCAGGACGAATGGCGTAAGGTTGAATCCGCTGTCAGCGATTTGAAGGGACGCGGCCTGGCCAGCAAGTAAAACAATGCAGCGCCGGCAGTCTGCTATGCTGCTGCCTGCCGATGAGCCCTATCCTAACCAGCATCCTGCTTGGCCTCACCGCAGCGGCCGCTAATGTGTTTGGCGGAGCAGTCATCGTACAAAGAACCTGGGAGCGCAGATACCTGCGGTACTTTGTCGCCCTGGGTGCCGGATTTATGCTCTCCACTGCGATCGTCGAGATGGTCCCTGAAAGCCTGACGTTAGCCGGCCGCGCTGGGGCCTTACTCGTTCTGGCTGGATACTTAATCGTGCACTTGTTCGAGCACACCATTACGCCACACTTCCACTATGGAGAGGAGACGCACGCAGACGAATACCTGCGCCCTCACCGAAGAATGTCGGTGCTTTTGGGTCTGATGATCCACACCTTCTTTGACGGCATCGCGATCACGTCGGGGTTCCTGATTTCTCCCTGGCTCGGTTGGGTGATCTTTCTTGCGGTTTTCCTGCACAAGATACCGGAAGGGTTTACCGTGACCTCGGTGATGCTGGCGAGCGGATTGAGCAAGGGTAAGTCGTGGTTTGCCTCTGTGATGCTGGGCCTCGCGACCCTCGCCGGTGTGCTTACGATGGCTATCGGCCGGCATGCGGTGAGCTATGGACTGCCGATCGCAGCGGGTGTAACAATCTATGTGGCGGCATCAGACCTCATCCCCGAGGTCAATCACGAGCCTGGCGTGGGGATGGCGCTGGTTGTGTTCGTTGGCGTAGCGATGCTTTTCTTACTGGATAGTCTTTTCCACCTCCACTAGCGCAAGAAGCACGGGGGCTTGAGTTCGGATTTCTTAAAATTTCTGTTCTTGCAGTCATTTGGAATCAGTGAGTTAAGGGAAAATTACCTTGTCTGTGAACAATTCCCCTCCACCACTTGCTGGCAGAAAATCTGTCAAAGAGCGGGGACAGCCACAGCCTGGGTGTGGGCTGGCAAGGTTGCCGGAGCAGTGGGAAAGGGCAGGGATCACATAGCAGTGTGATGAACGGCTGATCTCGTGAGCCTGGTTTCGATTTCATAGGCCGTCCCTGCGCCCGCCAGGCGGGCTGTGGGGGCTTGGGTGGTCATCCTGCTACCCGGTGCTGAAAGCACTGGGCTGAGAGATGCCGTCTCTCGCAACAGGTGTTCGCACTTGGGTCTGGGCATGAAACAAGTTCCTCAGACCAGGTTGTGCCCTGACACCAAGGTTTTCCCTGATGCAGCCCATTAACGATTCACGTCTTAGCGCAATTTCGCTGCCTCTTCGGGAAAGTTGCGGTAAGATTTGCTGCCTATGGCAAAGAGATTGCTCCTTTTATTGCTGCTGTTCGTTGCGTGCTGCGGATGCTGGGAGTTCGCCTTAGCGAAGCACAAGAAACAGCCAGCCACCACGAGTGACCCGTCGCCAGGCGGCTTCGATTACTTTCTGCTTACCTTGTCGTGGGCGCCGGAGTTCTGTGCCAGCAATCCAAACGGCCGGACCTCGATAGAGTGCGCAACGAACCAGCATAGAGGTCTGGTCGTCCACGGCCTTTGGCCACAGTATGACAACGGAAAGTGGCCGGAGGATTGCGCCAGTACACCACCGGTCGCATCTTCTACCGTCAATCACATGATGCCGATCATGCCGGGCAAGGCGCTCATCCAGCACGAGTGGGAGAAGCACGGGACGTGCAGCGGCATGTCAGTCCAGGACTATTTCGGTGCGATCGAAAAGCTCTACAACGGACTTGAGGTGCCACCGGAATTCAAGAAGCCTGCAACGAGCGCACAGGCCAGCCCTGTGGCGATCGAACAGGAATTTGTCGCTGCCAACAACGCGCCCAAAGGGGCTTTTCGCGTCTCATGTCCGCAAGACGAGTTTTCGGCAGTTGAGGTTTGCCTTAGCAAAGACTTGCAGTATCAGGCATGTCCTAACACCGTGAGAGAGTGCCGCGCACAGCGAGTGGAAATCAGGCCGGTTCCATAATCTTCGTCGGCGAGAGACGATCTTGCATTGGGATGGCATCAACTAGACTACCTGCATGACTCGAGTACAGTTGATGCCCAATCGCTCGCCACGCTGGTGCCTTGCACTATTCGTAATCCTGGTTCTCCAGGCGGCAGCCATGGCGCAGACCATCACCGCGGCTGAAGCCATCCAGCGTATCCAGAAGCACTATCCGGCTGCACCACCCAATACTGTCGACACCCTCAAAGCGGGTGAACCGTCGACCCCGGTTACTGGAATTGCGACAACATTTCTCGACACCATGGACGTGTTGCGCGAAGCAAACCGTCGCGGCGCTAACCTTGTCATCACGCACGAGCCCACGTTCTACAACCACCTCGACGATACTTCTTTCTTCGCCGACGATCCGGTGTATCGCGAGAAGCTGGCATTCATTCAGCAAAACCACATGGTGGTGTTCCGCCTGCACGATGCCATCCACCTTGCCTCGCCAGAGGACATCGCTACTGGATTTATCCAAGAGGTTGGATGGCAGAACTACATGGTTGGAGGTAATCCGTCGTTGGTAACGATTCGGAAAACCACGCTGCTTAAACTCTCGCGCGACCTGGCGGCGAAGCTCGATGCGCAAACCCTTCGAGTCGTCGGAGATCCGAATCTTGAAGTAACCCGGGTCGCGATCCGGCCTGGAGCTGCAGGATTAGAGAAACAGGTGACCGCTCTTCGCGGGGACGTTGAGGTACTGCTTGCCGGAGAATCAGCAGAGTGGGAGACCGTGGAGTACGTTCGCGATGCCAGCGCGCAAGGCCGACACAAGGCGCTGATTCTGATGGGACATGAAGTCTCAGAGGAGGCCGGTATGAAGCAATGCGCCGAAGACCTGCGACCGCTGTTTCCGAACTTGCCGGTTATCCATGTCCCGACCGGGCAACCCATGTGGAGTCCGGTAAACCCGCCGACGACTTCGGTTGGTAAGAGCGCGGCAAAGTGAATCTGAAGAGATGGTAGGCCCGGCTGGAATCGAACCAGCAACCCTCAGCTTAGAAGGCTGATGCTCTATCCGATTGAGCTACGGGCCCACGGGCAGCCGGGTAAGCCTTTAGCTGCCGGCAGTGTCTTCATTATCGCAAATCATGGCGCTAATCCGATAAGGATAGAAGTACCGCGACGGAGTCCCTCAGCCCAACGGGCACGAGCTTGCGCTTCGTCGCGGCCGTATCCAAATAGATAGAACGTGACGTAGAAGCCGGGCGTGAGATCATCGACCACCCCTTCGCCGTGGAACCAGCAGCGCCGCACAGTGAACTCGCAGCTAATCGGCTGCTCATCGTCGTCCGAGAGCTGTCTGGCCGCTGATTTCACAAAGTATTCATGACGCTCGAACGAAAAGCGTGCCGGAGCGTTGCGCACAATCAGGTCAACGTAAGAACAGAACTTGAGTCTTGCGTCATAAATCAGTTCGTCCGCGCCCAGTTCATCGTCGGGCCAGACATGGCACTTCACCGTCTGCCACGCTGATGTTGGCGCATTCAATGCGATCAGACACTGTGCAAGTTCCGGACAACGGGCCGCCTCGGGAATCTCGCAAACCAATTCGGGCGATTGCAGCACATCGATGTAGCCACGCGACCCGTCTGGCGAGGACCAGGGGAACTCGAGTGCCGGGTCGTCGCGACCGAGTTCGACCGACCAGTCGCCGTCCATCAGAGCCGGAACCATGGTGGGACGAAGACGGCTTCTCCGCGCTCGACCCGTTGTAAAAACGCAATGGCCTGACGTTCGGCCCAGCGGCCGTCATATCCGTTAGCTTGGGCGAGGAAAGCGCAGTGTCCGCCGTTTGCGGTTTCAAAATACGTGATGTTCGGATTTCGGGTCAGCTTCTCGCGAGTATCCGGCAGAACGCGGATAAACGGGTCATCGGCGGCATGCAAGATCAGCGTGGGCACTGCGATGCGATCGAGGAATTGCGCAGAAGCTGCACGCGTGTAGTAATCCTGGGCGTCGATGAATCCGCAGTAGCGCGCAGTAACCTGGTCGTCGAAATCGCGCAAACTGCGTACGCCGCGCAGATAGCGCATGTCGTAGCGATCGGGATATAAGGCCGCCTTGCGCCGAATGCGCCGCCGCAACCCGCGCAGAAAGCGCCACTCATAAACGCGGTTCGCCCGGTCGTGCAGGGCGTCGGCCGACGCGGAAAGATCCATTGCGGGCGAGACACCAATCCCCGCCTCAATCTGCGGAGGCGGCGTGGGTCCCCATTCTCCCAGCAGCTTTAAGACCAGGTTGCCGCCCATGGAAAATCCCGCTAATGCGACCCTCTGCAAGTCTTCTTCGCGGAGCAGGGTTTCGGCAACCGCCCCCACGTCGCCTGACATGCCCGAGTTGTAGAGGGTGGGACCCAGCTTCTCTGTTCCCCCGCAGTTGCGCATGTTCATGCGCACGACGTTCAGGCCTGCGCGCCAGGCCTTGCTGGCCGTACCGATCACATACTGCGAGTCGCTGGAGCCCTCCAATCCGTGCACGATGATCAACGTCATTGCCGGCGCGCGGTTCGCCTGCCAGTGACAGTGACATAGCACCTGCACGTTCGACTCGACGCGAATCAGTCGCTCTTCCGGCTCGGGCAGTTCATTACGGCGCGGCAAAAAATTGCCGGCGATGGTTTGTGCATGTCCGCTAACGAACGGACGGCGCGGGATAAATGGCTCCCCGAAGAAATCGTGTGCGGCCGTGGTTTCGTTCGCACGCAGCGGATGCGATATCGCGACGAGTTCTTCGCGCACGGATTGTTCAACGGCTCTGCTTGAATTGAGACGCGACATCTATAATGGTGGTTACAACCACACTTTCTCCATTATGCCAGGGCAGTGTTGCGGAAGAATGTGGGTCGTCGGAGCGACTGTGCCAATTTTCGAATACCTTTGCGCCGAGTGCGGTCACAGTTTTGAAGCTATCCTCTTGGGGGATCAGAAGGCGGAATGTCCAAAGTGCCACGCCGCCGACCTCCAACAGCAGTTGTCCACGTTTTCCGCGCACAGCCACACTAACGCCGCACCGGCAACCGCTTGTGGACAGTCCACATGCTGCAGGCACAATGGCGGTGGTGGCTGCTCAGTCAATTAGCGACCCGAGCTGCATGCCTATTGCTCAGGGCTGCCCTTTGCGCCTGACGAAGGAAGCGGGATGCGGGCGACTATCGATCGCGCTTGCTGCTGTTGTCACGCCGTTGTGAGCGAATGCGCGAACCCCTGGCGGGCTCCTGTAATATCAAAGCAGTAACCCTTTTTTACTTGTACGGAAGCGCATGCCTCACGATCTATCCAAAGCTTACGAGCCCGGCGCGATTGAGCCGCGCTGGGCGGATTTCTGGGTCCGCGAAAAACTGTTCCATGTTGATACGCCTGCTCCGGACTCGAAGCAGCCAGTCTTTACGCTGACGCTGCCGCCGCCGAACGTCACCGGCCGACTGCACATGGGCCACATGCTCAACCAGACGGAGATGGACATCATCGTCCGCTGGCACCGCATGCGCGGGTTCGTAACACTGTGGCTGCCCGGCACGGACCATGCCGGCATCGCGACACAAATGATGGTGGAGCGCCAGCTTGCTTCAGAGGGCATTAATCGTCGCGACATGACGCGCGAAGCTTTCGTCCAGCGCGTCTGGTGCTGGAGGAAGCAATATGGCGGCGCAATTCTGGAACAGATGAAGCGCCTGGGCGCTTCGGTGGACTGGTCGCGGGAGTACTTCACGATGGACGATCGCATGTCAACAGCCGTGCGTGAAGCGTTTGTCCGCCTGTATGAAGAAGGCCTGATTTATCGCGGTAAGTACATCGTGAACTGGTGCCCGCGCTGCATTACGGCAGTCTCGGACCTTGAGGTGATCCACGAGGAGACGCAGGGCAAGCTGTACGAGATCCGTTACCCGGTAGTGGGCAGCCCGAACGAGTTCATCGTGGTCGCGACCACACGTCCGGAGACCATGCTGGGTGACACGGCGGTGGCGGTGAATTCTGCCGACCAGCGGTACAAGCATTTGCACGGCAAACAGGTCCTGCTGCCGCTGATGAATCGCGAGATCCCGATCATCACCGACGACATTCTGGCGAATCCGGAGTTCGGTACCGGAGCCGTGAAAGTCACGCCGGCACACGATCCCAACGATTTCGAAGCGGGATTGCGCAATGGGCTGCCGCAGATCGACGTGATGAACGAAGTGGCGCAGATGAACGAGAATGCCGGCCTGTACGCCGGGCTCGACCGCTTTGAGGCGCGCCAGAAGGTGCTGGAGGACCTGGAGAAGGGTAGATACCTGGTCGGCACGAAGGACTACGTCGTTCCGCTGGGCAAATGCGACCGCTGCAAGACGATCGTCGAGCCGCGCCTGTCGACGCAGTGGTTTGTGAAGATCCAGCCGTTGGCCGATCGCGCGATCGAGGTGGTGGAGAAGGGTGAGGTCAAGTTCGTTCCGGAGAACTACGCGAAGACGTATTTCGAGTGGATGCGGAACATCCACGACTGGTGCATCTCGCGGCAGCTGTGGTGGGGGCACCGCATTCCGGCGTGGTATTGCAAAGATTGCGGCGAAATCGTCGTGGCGCGCGAGGAGCCAACAAAGTGCACGAAGTGCGGCGGGAAGCTGGAACAGGACACCGACGTGCTCGATACGTGGTTCTCGTCGGGACTGCTGCCGTGCTCCGGGTTAGGCTGGCCGAAACACACGCCGGAGTTGGACGTGTTTTATCCAACGTCGCTGCTGATTACCGGCTTCGACATTCTGTTCTTCTGGGTGGCGCGCATGATCATGATGAACTGCCATTTCATGCGCGGGCACAAGCAGGGCGATGTGCCGTTCAGGACGGTTTACATTCACGCGCTGGTAAGGGACGCCGAGCGACAGAAGATGTCCAAAACCAAGGGCAACGTGATCGATCCGATTGAGATCATTGAGCACTATGGCACGGACGCGGTGCGCTTTACGCTGGCGTCGATGGCCGCGCCGGGGACGGACATTGCGTTCTCAGAAGAACAGACCGACGGGTATCGCGCTTTCCTTAACAAGATCTGGAATGCCTCGCGGCTGCTGTTCATGAACGTCGACCGTGCCCAGGAAGCAGGAGTGTGGTCGCTGGGCGACTTCAAGACTTCTGCGTGCGATTTCGGTGCGCCAGGCGTCGCGGGATTTTCGGCGGCCACACTGGAAGACCGCTGGATCCTCTCGCGCTTTAATCGCGTGGCGGCGGAGGTGCATGACGCGCTTTCGACCTACCGCTTTCACGAGGCCGCGTACGTGGTTTACCACTTCTTCTGGGGAGAGTATTGCGACTGGTACCTGGAGCTGATCAAGCTGCGGTTGGCGGCAAATGATCGCGAGCAGGCACGTGCAGCCTACGGCAACCTGATTGGCATCTTCGAGGCCACGTTGCGGATGCTGTCCCCATTCGTGCCGTTCATCACGGAAGAGATCTGGCATGCGGTGTATGACGGGAGGCCTCCGCGGAAGTCGATTGCACTGGCGGCGTATCCGCAGAGCGATGCGGCGCAGGTAAATGCCGCGGCCGAAACGGAGATGGCGATCCTGCAGGACCTGATCGTCGCGGTGCGCAACATTCGCGCGGAGCTGAAGATCGAGCCTAAGCAGAAGCTGGCGATCGAAATCCACGCCGACGACGAAATTCGTAAGCTGATTGAGCGCGACCAGCCATCGCTGGAGCAGATGGCGAATGTGGACTCGGTGGCGTTTGTTCCGACATCGCTAGCCAATGCGGCAGGCGCAAGAAGCACGGCGCGGTTTGACGTGCGAGTGCTATACGAACGCAAGATTGATGTGGGCGCCGAGCGCGAGCGGCTGCACAAAGAGCTGGCCAAGATGAATGATGAGATGGGTCCCGTCGCGGCGCAACTGTCCAATGACGAGTTTCTTGCGAAGGCGCCGGAGAAGGTCGTGAACAAAGTGAAGCAACGCAAAGCCGAGCTGGAAGTGTTGATCGCGAAGGCAAAGGCAGCGCTGGAAGAACTAGAGCAAATGTCGGAAACATCGAGCTGAGGGCGCAACTTGGACTGGACGAGCCGCAGAGTCACCGCCATTCTTGAAGCCGCACTACTGGAAGACCGCGCCACCAGCGACGCCACGTCGTATGCGTGTATCGACGTGAAGCAGCGCGCCTCGGCGACGATTCTGGCGAAGCAGGATTGCGTAGTGGCGGGAATCGGCTGCATTCCTCGCGTGCTCGATGTCTTTGCCGGGCTCGACGGCACGGTCACTTCGCATCCCGATGTCACGTATAACTCTGAAATCTTCGACGGCGTGCGCGTGCGCAACGGACAGTCGATCGCCGTCATCGTTCACAACGCGCGGGTTGTATTGTCGTGCGAGCGGGTGATCCTAAATATCCTGCAGCGTATGAGTGGTATCGCAACACTCACGCGACGCTACGTGGACGCGGTCGCGGGAACGGGCGCGACCATCCTCGACACCCGCAAGACCGCTCCGGGGCTGCGGGTGCTTGACAAGTGGGCGGTACGCTGCGGGGGCGGCACAAACCATCGGCTCGATCTGAGCGACGGAGTACTGATCAAGAACAACCACATCGCGCTGGCAGGAGGGGTTGTTCCGGCGCTGGAGCGGGCGCTGAAGAACCGTCGCGGATCGCAGATCATCGAAATCGAAGTGCGCTCGCTCGACGAGCTGAAGCTTGTCCTGGAACACGGCGCTGAAGCCGTCCTGCTCGACAACATGACGCCTAACCAGGTTCGTCAGGCTGTGGAATTGGTCTCGGGACCGGAGCGCAGGATTCCGCTGGAGGCATCGGGCGGGATCACGCTGCAGAACGTCCGCGAATACGCGATGGCGGGTGTGAACTTTATTTCCGTCGGCGCGCTAACGCATTCGGTGCACGCCGTCGACCTCAGTATGCGGATTCAGCCGGCGTAGCGGGGCAGACTCATGCCGTGCCACGATCAAGGGTCGCAGATTCGATGAACTACGATCTGCCTCGACCCAAACCACTTCATCCTGAATCGGTGCTCATCACAAGCAAACTCATCGTCGGCAATCGACTGACACGATTCTGGCTTCACGATTACCGGGCCGGAAATGCTGCGTTAAGACTGGTGCGGATGGACATACTCGAGGGCAATCATCGCATCGATGTGCTGCGGAAACGCGGCGTGGATGCCGACAAGCTAGTGCGTGAGATCGTGGCAAAAACGGAACTGTAGCGATGATCACCCTCTACTGGATTCCCAGACCTTGGCCAGGCAAGCTGGCGATTGCGGCCCGTCCGCGCGGGTCAGATTGGCTGGACAGTGAAATGCCAGACTGGAAGAATGCCAGTGTAAATGCCGTGTTATCCCGCCTCACGTCGCACGAGGAGAGGGATCTTGATCTAGCCAGGAGAGAAGCACCGGTTGTGGACGAAGGATTGTGGTTTGCGTCGCTCTCCGTTCCCGATAGGTACGTTCCGTCCTCACCATCTGAGCTCGCTCCGACACTGGATGAGATCGATGCGGAACTGACCTCCGGCAAAAACGTTGTGATTCATTAGGTCAGGGCGTCGGACGATGTGGAATCATTGCGCCTGCTCGGGTAGCGCGGAATTGACCCGGATTCGGCTGCCCGTGAGTTGGAAAAGGTACGAGGTACTACTGTCCCAGCGACCGCCGAGCAATCTCGCTGGATTGACCTTTTCGCCTGCAGCTTGACGCGCACGCGGTGAACCAAGGCTGCCTCCCTGTTCAATCGCGACGACCGCGGGCATAATTCCTGTATCGCCCGATCAACGACAACTCGAATCGACACGCTGACCTCGGAAGGCCTTACCAACGCGCGCTTGGGGCGCATTGTCCGGCTACTGAGCGACAACGCAACGCTGGTGATCAGCGGCACGCGCATCGCGGAAGAGCTGGGCACGACGCGCTCGGAAGTGTGGCGTGCGGTCGAGCACCTACGTGAATTGGGAGTGCGTATCGTCGGACATCCGGCGACGGGCTACCAGCTTGAATCGGTAGCCGACCTGCTTCTGCCGGAGATTGTCGGGCCATTAGTGAACGCGACGATTTTTCGATCCCGCGTGCGGCACTACTTTTCGATCGGTTCGACCAACGTGATGGCTATGGATGCCGCTGCGGCAGGAGAGCCAGAGGGCACCGTCTTCTTTGCCGAAGAGCAGACGGCCGGAAAAGGCCGCGGCAGCAACACTTGGGAATCCGCGCCATCGCTCGGAATTTACGGTTCGATCATTCTGCGTCCGCAGTTAGCCCCAGCCGATGCGCTGTTGTTGTCGTTGATCGCGGGGATCGCAGTCGCCGAGGCTGTGGAGGAGACGACCGGGCTCGATCCCGACCTGCGATGGCCGAATGACGTGCTGCTGAAGGAGCTCAAGTTCTGCGGCATCCTGACGGAGATGCATGCAGAGGCTACGCGCGTGCGTTATGTCGTAATCGGCATTGGAGTCGATGTGAACCAGGCATCGTTCTCGCCGCAGCTTGCGGCGATCGCGACGTCGCTTCGCATCGCCACAGGTCACGAATGGTCGCGGGTACAGATCGCAGCAGCTTTGCTAAAATCGCTCGACACCTGGTACCGCAAGCTCTCAACCGACACCGGCGATGCGCGGATGGCAATACTGAACACTTTCGAAGAGCGGTCATCATACGCCAGGGCGAGACGGGTTCAGGTTGACGAAGGCGCGGGCTACGTGGGCGTGACGGAGGGCTTGGATAGCCGAGGCTTCCTGCTGGTGCGAACAGACCAGGGGTTGCGAACAGTTCTTTCCGGCCAAGTACGCGCCGTTTCGGATGCGGGACAATAACCCATGCTGCTTGTTCTCGACGTAGGCAATACCAACACAGTTCTCGGCGTCTTCGAGGCGCTGCCCGAGGGATCCGACAGCTCGAAGCCGCGGCGCTTGATCGCGAACTGGCGGGTGACGACTAACAAATCGCAAACCGTGGATGAGTATGGCGTGTTGTTTCGCAATCTGTTTGCCATGAACAAGATTGCAGTGAGCGCGACCACAGGCATTGTGATTTCGTCGGTTGTACCGCCGCTCGATTCGACGCTGAGGGAAGTTTGCGAGCGCTACTTCCAGATCAAACCGCTGTTCATCGAGCCGGGCGTGAAGACGGGAATGCCGGTGCATTACGACAACCCTGCGGAAGTCGGTGCCGACCGCATTGTCAACAGCGTTGCGGCCTTCGAGAAGTTCGGCGGGCCGTGCATTGTGGTGGACTTCGGCACCGCGACGACTTTCGATGTGGTATCGCCCAAGGGCGAATATCTGGGCGGTATCATTACTCCGGGGATCGGCATCTCGGCTGACGCGCTGTTCAAGCGCACCGCACGTTTGCCGCGGGTGGACATACGGAAGCCCCCGCGTGTGATCGCGACGAATACTGTAAACAGTTTGCAATCCGGGCTGTATTACGGGTATATCGGGCTGATCGACGGGATTCTCGAGCGATTGATTGACGAACTCGGCAAGGAAGTCAAAGTCGTCGCCACCGGTGGACTGGCGTCGCTGATGGGGAGCGGCTCGAAGTACATTCGCGAGGTTGACGACCTGCTGACGCTCGAAGGCCTTCGGATCATCTACGATCGGAACGTTCCTCATCTGCGACGACGCGGGGACCATAATCACGTGACAGCGGCCGCGTCTGACGCCGCGCCAAGCAAGCGTACTTAACGCTACACTCGGGTGGAGAGCCTGCGCTGTCTGTGACGCGAATGTGCTTAGGCGCACTACTTTGGAAAACTACTTCAACTATTTCACCGAAATCGAGGAGCGCTTCCAGCGGCGCCGCGGCACCCTGACGATGCTGTCTCCGCTAGACTGGGCGCTGATGGAGGTGTGGAAAGATGCCGCCATTCCGCTGGAAGCGGTGATTCGCGGCATCGACGCGGCTTTCGACAAGTGGGAGCGGCGGCCGCGACGCACGCGCAGGGTCAACAGCCTCACCTACTGTGCGCAGGAAGTGCTGGCAGCTGCCGAAGAGATGAAAGAGGCGGCGGTGGGCGGCGATCTGCCGCGGAAAAGCCATCCCGGATTGGATACCGCGGCAGTAAACGAATTCCTGAGACGGAATGCGGAGCAGTTTCAGCGCGCGTCGCTCCCCGGCTCTGCGCAGAGAGTTGTTGGGGATTCCGCCAATAGCTTGCGCGAGATGGCTGCCTCTTTAGAAGGCGGAACGGTTCCTGCGATGGAAGACATTGAGCGGCGGCTGACCGTGATGGAGGAAAAACTGCTAGGGGCGCTGGTCGCCGAGATCCCCGAAGCGGCGCTGCTGGGAGTGCGTGCGGATGCTGACCGAGACCTGGCGCCGTATCGCAACCGGATGTCGGCTGCACAGATCGAGCAGCTACAGAAGCAGTATATTCGAAAACGCCTGCTGGAGCAGTACCAGCTCCCAAGACTGAGCCTGTTTTACATGCCCTAGGTCCCACAAAGTAGGACAAGGAACCGCGCCTTGGAATTGAACATCGAAAAGCTGGTCTATGGTGGCGATGGATTGGCCCGACTCCCGGCGGATGAGCGCGGACGCGGCAAGACGGTTTTTCTACCCTACGTGATTCCGGGAGAGCGGGTCGACGCGACAATCATCGAAAGCCGTTCTGGATTCGCGCGAGCCCGGCTCAACCAGATCCGGACAGCTTCACCGGAGCGGGTTGCGGCGCAGTGCCGATACTTTGGCAGATGCGGTGGCTGCCAGTACCGGCACATCGACTACAATGCTCAACTGCGGTTCAAGGCAGAGATTCTTCGCGAGACCTTGCGCCGGACTGCCAAGCTGGAACTTCAGTCCGAGATTCAGCTTCATCGGTCAGAACCCTGGCATTACCGCAACCGCACACGGGTTCGCGTGGAACACGAACCGGCCTTCGCGCTCGGTTATTTCGTGGCGAATTCGCACAAGCTCCTGCCGGTGGAAAGCTGTCCCATCAGCTCGCCGCTGATCGACAGTTCGATTAGCGCTGTGTGGACGTTGGGCCGAACCGGTCAGGTTCCCAACAGCGTCCATGGCATGCAGTTGTTTGCCAACCACGACGATAGTCGGCTGCTTCTGGAGGTCTACGTTCGTGGGCCAGCGACAGAAGATGACTACAGACGTTTTATCGCGGCGCTGATGAGCGAGATGAAGGTAGTCGTCGGGGTAATCATTTTCGCGACTTCGCCAATCGAGGACGAAACGCGCCAACTCGCGCCGCTGAGCTCGGTCCATAACGAAACCGCTTGGGCGATCGGCACGGATCATCTTACGTACCACGTTCTAGGAAACAACTACCGAGTCAGCGGCGGATCGTTTTTCCAGACCAACCGCTTCCTGGTCAGCGAGCTAGTTAGCGTTGCTGCCGGCGGAGCAAAAGGGAGCCTAGCGCTCGATCTCTATGCGGGAGTAGGGCTCTTTACCGTACGACTGGCAGCCAACTTCCGCGAAGTTACGGCGGTCGAGGCTTCGCCCCACGCCGTCGGAGACCTGAGACATAATGTGCCGCCGAACGTGAACGTCATTCGCGGGACGACAGAAGCTTTCCTCCAGCAGCTAGGCGCCAGCCTGAAGCCCGAGTTCATTCTGCTTGATCCGCCGCGTGCTGGTGTGGGCGGGAAGGCAACCACGGCTTTGTGTCGTACGTCCGCCTCGCGTGTGACGTATGTCTCGTGTGACCCGGCGACGCTGTCGCGCGACCTGTGGCTGCTGCTAGAATCAGGCTTTACCGTGGAGCAGGCGCACCTGTTCGACTTGTTTCCGCAGACCGCCCACATGGAAGCGGTGCTGCATTTGGTGCGTTAGTTGCTCTCATCTATTGAGGTATGTACGCGATCGCCATACTTCGTTACCGCAGGCCGCTGGAAGATGTCCTCAAGCATATAGACTCACACCGTGCCTACCTGGCGGGACTGAAGCAAGAGGGGATGCTCATCGCCTCGGGCCCTCTGGTTCCGCGTAACGGGGGCGCGCTGTTGCTAAAGGTACCAGACTACGAAGCCCAGGCGACACTCGACAGGATCCGCGACAACGATCCGTTCACGCGGTTCGGACTCGCGCAATATGAGCTGTGGCCCTGGGCCCCGACGATTGGCGCCGAGGAACTGGACCGCTTGTAAGCGGACTTGTTATCATCCTCCCCCTCTTCGGATGGAGCGCACGACGTTGTGCGTGGCCTACGCCGGTTAATTGCGGCGGAGGGAGCCTGTGTTCCTCGCGGCCCTCGCCTTCTCAGTTGGAATCATCGCCGGTAATCGCCTGTGGCGCGCGCCGCATATATGGTTGATCGCCTGCGTGATCGCCGCCAGGGGTGTATGCGTTCTCTTGCGTTCTCTATCGACGTGCCCATCGCTGGCGTTTCCTTTTGCGATTCTGGTTCTGCTTCCGCTGGGCGCGCTGTATTTGTCTTGAGGCCCTCGCAACCGGTGACGGCACGGTTCATGTCGTGGCGCGCATGGTGCGCGAAAGCATTGTGCGCGACAGCCCTCATGGAGGCCATCAGGAGTCTGTTGATGTTGCAGTGAGCAGCTATCCACTGGACTGGAGATCGCGTTTTATCTGCTCCGGTCGGCATTCGGCTGATGATTTTCAGCAAGCGCGCGGAAGAGGAGGACGCCCCTGATGCGGGCCGAGAGTCGGCCCTCCCGGTCCACACCTACGGCGAACGGCTGCACTTCTCGGCGAAGTTGCGGACGCCGCAGAATTACGGCAATCCTGGAGCGCTCGATCTCGCGGGGTACCTGGCGTCGCAAGGCGTGAGGCGGACGGGGTCGGCGCGGGCTTCCTTCGGTAGAGATTCTGCCTGGCTTCGCAGGCAGCCGCATCGGGCTGTGGCGCGCACCCCGCAGTGTTCTCGATTACATCCAGCAGCTTTGGTCGCGACCTGAAGACCGACTTCCAGCGCACCGGTACTGGTGGGCGATTCGCACAAGCAGACGGAGGAGCTGCTGGAAGCAGAGAATCCGCACGCCAATCTGCTGAAGATAGGGCACCACGGTAGCCTTACCCCTCGTTCGTTGCAGTTTCTATAGGCCGTTGCGCCGCAGTTTGCCGTAGTTTTGGCGGGCACAACAACACATTTCGCCATCCGCGGCCCGAAGTAATGCACCGCTTCGCCGAAAGGAACGTCACTACATATCCCACCGATCTGGCAGGAGCCGTGTCGTTCCATCTCGATGAGACCTACGATTTCGGCCCGGCGGGTTTCTCGGTGACCTCTTCGTCTTCGTCGGTCGCGGGGTGGGTGCGGTACTCCTCGATAATCGCGGTGGCTTCCCTGGCCTGTTCTTCGCGCACCAGGATCACCACGCCGCCTACGCCCGGCAGCACATCCTGAGGCGCCTCGCGATTGCTGATGAGCGCCTGAATACCGGCCGATTCCAGCAGACCCTGCACCACCATCGCTTCCGATTCGACATCCGTATCGAATACTTTCACCAGATTCTCCAGTGGTTCCGGTTTTTCTGACATGAGTCCTCCAGTAATCAGCGCGCTACGTTCTGCGTGCCGAAGCGTAATTTGACGCTGCGTCTTCCGCATTTCGTTGTATCATGCCGCCACAAGTTACGCTGCAACGCTGGAATAGCGGTCAACATCCAAATTGTAACGAATCTCTGAACTCCGGCTCGGCTGGGGTCGGAGTCGGCCAATTATCGGTGTAGCAGGGAGCGCAATGGACCAACCCGAGCGAAGTGATTTGACCGAACCACAGCACGTTTACAACAGTCAGCAGGAAGTGGAAGAAGAACGCCGGAAATTGCGCCGCCTGCAAATCATGATGAGCATGGTCATGTCGGTCATCAGCCAGGATGCTGACCTGTCAGTGGAAGAGGCATCGGAGATGGCAGCCAACGCCAAACGGGCCGCCTTGGCGATGTTTCCTGACAAGGAGTTCGCTTACGACATCCTGTATAAGCCGCGCCTGCAGCGGCTGATGGCCGAGCGCTTTCACTTGCAGTAACCCTACTTGTCGATTGCAGCGAGATAGACCGTCAGCGTTCCCCACAACATGCGCGCTTGCATCTGGATCGGCAAATGCCGCGCGTCGTCGCTGTACCAGATCAGAACCCTGCCGCGATTTTTCAGCGCGCTATAGTCGCCCTGCGGGCCGACCCGAATCGTCTGGAACGTTCCTGCGGGAGTCTTGATCTGCTCCTTGCCCTCGACGTGGGCCTGAATAGCGACGGTCTTGCCGCCGTCGTTGAGCGGAAAGCTATAGGTGGCATCCGGTTCGAGCGGAAGGCTGGCCACGTACAAGATGCCTGACGCGACGTCGGTCACACATCCCGGAATGTCGTTCTCTACACGTTTGGACTGGCCGTTCTTTAGGTTCTTCTCCTCCAGGACCGATTTGCCGCGTGCGTAGTCAAAGCTGATCGAGGTTTCGCGCCAATGTGAGCTTTCTTCGGCGTGCTTTGTCAGCTTGTTGGAACAGAGCGTCTGAGCGTCGAAGTAGGAGTTAAAGCGATCCTGCACGCGAAAGAGAAGTGCCACTACACCGGTTGAGTCGGCGGCGGCGGCGAGATGTTCCTGATTTCCGCTGCGCTCAATGCGCAAGGTGGCGACACCCGCAGTCCAGAAGTGGTATTCCGCCTCGTAGCGCAGAGTCTGGCGTGGGAAATCGTATCCCTGGCGCAGAGGCTGAATGTGCGCGCCCACGTCGAAGGAGGCCCGCAGCTCGCTTTCCGCAGGAGCAGCGTGTGAAGTTTGCGCCCACGCAGAAACTTCGGCGGCCGGACCCGGCACCAAAGCGACAGCAAGGATAACTGCAAGGGGTGAGAAACCACGAAAAGGGGAATTCACCATGAATGGGGGAACCAGAGCATCTTCACAATAAGGGCCGCCAGCGTGGCGGCGGCCCCGATGAATGCATTGTACTCGTGATGCTGCTGGTAAAGCGCGCGCGAGAATTCCGCCGTCAGGCCACTCCACCAGAGAGTCCGCGGCAACAGTCGAGGCACGCGGCCGGCATAGTCTTCGTACTGGGCAAAGTGCTGCCGGAGAAAGGCTTCCTCCGAGCGAATCACCGGAACATAGATCGCGGCGAACAGGAGAACGATGACCACCGCCACCCATCGATCGCGCGAGGCGATGGCAAATCCGATCGCGATAATGATCGACCCGAGATACAGCGGATTGCGGCAGTAGGCATACGGCCCAGTCATTGCCAGCTCTTCGTTCTTCTTCACATGACCAGAGGCCATCGCTCTGAGAAATACCCCCAGCACCGCGACGACTCCTCCAATCGCCAGCGACCACCAGGTGGGACGCGCTCGCCACAGGTAGAATGCCGCGAAAACGAACCCCAGCGGCACGCGAATGCGCCGGGCAATGCGACTCCACGAACCCTCTGTCTGCGCCTGCGCCGCGTCAGCCATCCAGATCCTTCATGAGCTCGTCGGCAGCGGCCATAACCTGTTCGGGCTTGATGGAATGCAGCCCCAAATCGGGCTTGTCCGTATGCGAGCTATTGTCAACGCTCTCGGGGCTGCGCAACACAACCGACCGAGTGGCATAAGGGCCGTTGCGCTCGGGTCGAGTCGGCCCAAAGAGCGCTACGATCGGCACTCCTAACGCCGCAGCCAGGTGCATCGGGCCGGTATCTCCGCCGACGAACAGACTCGCCCGGCGCGTCAGGGCAATCAGCTCGCTCACCGAGCAATTCACCGGACGCGCGACCGCTCCGCTGGAGTCGCGAACCTGTTGGGCGAGTTCCTCCTCCTCAGGACCGTAGTTCACCATGACCGCAACGCCGCGATCGGCCAGTGCTCGCGCGACCTCACCGTAGGACTCGGCGGGCCAGCACTTCGCTCCCCAACCTGCGCCGGGATTGATGATGGCAAGCCGGCGAAATCCGATCGACGAATAGAACCGGTCTGCCCACGCTTCTGTTGCTGGGTCTTGCGGGAACACTGGCGGCTCGTAGGTAAGGTCCTCGCCGGCGACTGCCGACGCCAGGGAGAGCGCATGTTCTACAACGTGGGCACCGGGCGTCGCAATCAACGCGGTGTAGAACTTGCGCGCAGGCAATTCGCGCGGCTCAGCGGCACCCACACGGGATTTCGCTCCCGAGAGACGGGCTGCCATTGCTGAGCGAATCGCCCCCTGCAAATCCAGCGCAACGTCATACTTCGTGGCTCGCACTTCGCGCATGCATCCCGTCATGTCACGCCAGGTCGCGCCGGAGGAAAGCCCCTTGCGCCATCCCTTGAAATCCGAAACATGCACCCATTCCACCAGTGGCTTCAGCTCTGATCGCGGCTGCAGCCGCTCGGGTGGATGTGCGCACAGCAACTCCATCCAGCGCTGCTCGACGAGCCAGCCGATTTGCAGGCTAGGCCGTTCACGGCGTAACGCAGCGATGGCCGGAATACCGTGAATCACATCGCCCATCGCGCTCAGCCGCACCACCAGGACGCGCAGCGTCTCGGAGTCTGCACCCTCCAGTTCTTCCAGCGCCAAAGTTTCGAGATCTTTCTGTGGAAGGGGCTCACTCACGGCTGCTGTTACCTCCGCCGGATGTCCGCAATTGGCCCAGGAATTCGCTGGTTGAGTGGTCTTTGGGATCGCCGACGATCTCGACCCGTCCGCCGTAGCTGCGGACTTCGTCGCGCTCCGGCACGGTATCGCGCGTGTAGTCAGTACCTTTCGCCTGAATTTCGGGATGGATCTCGCGGATCAGAGCCCGTACGTCCGGCTCATCGAAGACGATGACGGCGTCGACGTTGGCCAATGCGGCTACGATTTCGGCGCGTTCATCCGCGGGCATAAGCGGACGTCCGTCGCCTTTGATTTGCCGGACGCTGGCATCGGAGTTGAGGGCGACAATCAGCTTTCCGCCCAGCGCTTTGGCGCCGCCGAGATAGCGCACGTGTCCGACGTGCAGCAAGTCGAAACAGCCGTTGGCCAGGACGATCTGCTCACCGTCGCGCCGCCACTCGGCGACCTTTGCCTGTAGCTCGGCACGCGAGACGATTTTTGTCGTGCTATCGCTCACGATCGTTTGTTGGGGCGAACTGATTGATCGCTGACAGTAATTCGGCGCTCGAAACGGTCCCAGTTCCGCGCTTCATCACTACAATCCCACCCGCGAAGTTCGCAAGCCGCGCTGCGTCGGCGGTTGTCGCTCCGGTCGCTAATGCTGCCGTGAATGTCGCGATGACAGTATCACCCGCACCCGTCACGTCTGCCACTTGATCCGAGCCGAAGATCGGAATTATCAACGGCTTCGCGCCCTTGGCGAACGCGACCATTCCATCGCGACCGCGCGTAATGACCAGCGACTCAAGGCCCATCCGTGCCATCAGTTGTTCGCCCGCTGAAAACAGGCGGCGATCATCGGCGCCGATCTTGATTTGCAACGCCTCTTCGACTTCCGCTTCGTTGGGAGTCGCCGCACTGGCGCTGGTGTACTCGAGCATGCGATACCGTGAATCCAAAGTGATCGGCTTAGTGCTCGGCCAACCATTTGATTTGATCCTGGCCAGCAGCTGCGGTGTCGCGGCTCCATAACCGTAATCAGAGACAAGCAATGCCTGCGATTTGGCCGCATACTCGCGTGCGGTCTTCGCGATCTTCGTCAGCACGGAATGTCCAGGTGCAATCGGCACGGGCTCGCGGTCCACCCGCACCACCTGCTGCCGGCTGCTATGCGATGTACCCCCCAGAATACGGGTCTTGGTGGTCGTTACATGGCCCTTCAGTTTGGTAATGCCGCGGGTTGAGATCTTCGTTTCTCGGAATTTCGTCAGTAGAAGCTCGCCCGGCTCGTCGTCTCCGACAACCCCCACCGGCAAGACCTTTACGCCTAGCGATCGAAGATTCATGACGGCATTCGCGCCGCCTCCGGGCACTAGCGTGCGCTCGCGGTGCTTGAGGATGAGCACCGGCGCCTCGCGAGAGACGCGGGCAATCTCGCCGAAAACAAACTCGTCGGCCACGAGGTCGGCCAGCGCGGTTACCGTCAGGGACGGGAATGCCCGAACAATTCTCTTCCAGCGATCGATGTCGCTACGGCGCTTGTTCATAGGAGATGCAAGTTTCAGAACTCAGCAAGCTGCGCCTGGGAATCCTTCATTTTCTCACGTGCGATTCTTTGCCTTGCTGAATTACTGCACAGAGTTGGTCGATCGGTGACTCTCCGTCGGCGGTCGGCTCGAACCGCATTCGAACCGGCACGATGTGAAGCGGTTCGAGAATGCCGGCGCGTTCACCCAGATTCACCGCGTCTTTTTCTGTGGTAACGAATGCTGTTGCGCCCAGTTCGTGCGCTTGCTTGAACAACGACTCGACGTCCTTGGCGCGGTAGCCGTGGTGATCGGGGAATTCGCGGGTGCCAACGATTTTGAGGCCGGATTGAGCCAGCTCGGCAAAGAAATTTCTCGGTCGGGCGATAGCGCAAAATGCCAGGCACGCCGCACTCGTATTGGGCGCGACGATGCCGCGAGACACGCGCCAACGGAATTGCCCTGCGCGAACCGGGATCCGGTCCGATTCAACACCATCGATCATCACAATCGCGGACGCCCGAGCCAGCGACGACATGGGTTCCCTGAGTCGACCCGCGGGGAGCAGAGAGTCCTTCAACTCGGGTTCGGTAATCAGCGCGATGTCGAAGTCCCGCCCCAGCCGCCGGTGCTGGAAACCGTCGTCAAGCAGATGAAGCTGATGCCCGAACTCTTCCTCTGCAACCTTGCCCGCGGCATAGCGGTCTTCGCCGACGATCACAGGCACGCCGAGCTTACGCGCGATCAGTAGCGGTTCGTCGCCGAATTCTTCGGGGGTGCCAGATGGATCGACCAGGGCGACGCCGCTCCTCCGCCGTCCGTATCCTCGGGACAGGACATTGAGGGTGACACCTCGTTCCATCAGAAGCTCACCCAACATGATGAGAAACGGCGTCTTGCCCGCCCCGCCCGCCGAGATGCTGCCGATGCTCACCACAGGTGATTGCAACCGAAACGAACGAAGTCTACCGCCGTCGTACATGCGATTGCGGAGGCTGACGCCCGCATCGTAGATGGCGGTCAGCGGGTTCATGCCCGCCGCTCCACAACGGGCTCGGGTTTGGCTACCGACACCTCGGGCAAGAGCCCGAGCAGAGCGGCAACGGTTCGCTCCGTCGCACCCTCCTCGGAGCGCATAACCTGGCGCGCGCGCTGGCCAAGCCGCACTCGTTCGCCCGTAGCGTTCAGCAGCCCCAGCACCGTGGGTACTAGCGATTCGAGTGTAACGACTCGTAGAGCATCTGCCCGTTGGAAAATGAGAATGATGTCCCGGAAGTTCTCCGTGTGGGGCCCGACAAGAATCGGTACTCCGAATCGCGCGGCCTCCAGCACATTGTGTCCGCCCCTAGGTACCAGGCTTCCACCGACGAAGGCGAGATCAGCGAACTGGTAAAGGCTGGCGAGCTCGCCGATGCTGTCGAGAAGAAAAACGCATCCGCTAAGCGATTGTTGCCCGTCCCACGCCGATCGCCTTTGCCACCGCAGCCCGGAAGTTGCCAACAACGAAGCCACCGCTTCGAAGCGCTCGGGATGCCGCGGCGCGAGCACCATCAGCGCCTTGGGATGCTGTTCGAACAAGCGTCGAAAGCAGTCGAGCAGCACTTCGTCTTCGCCTTCGAGGGTGCTGCCGGCAACCAGCACAGGGCCCGACGCATCCCGTCGCACGCACGCCGAAAATGCCCGTATCGATTCCGACTCGATCGCAGGCTTCACCTCAAATTTCAAGTTTCCGCCAAGTCTTACGCGTTCGGCCGGTGCGCCGATTTC
>Ga0306926_10001150_pt1 | contig 26029 bp, 26 predicted proteins | sample flu12Cox44000178_FD_203759 | JGI IMG/M metagenome (GOLD analysis project Ga0306926, IMG submission 203759) | Lab enrichment of tropical soil microbial communities from Luquillo Experimental Forest, Puerto Rico - flux8day.12C.oxic.44.000.178 (v2)... | ecosystem: Environmental > Terrestrial >...
CCGGGCGGCCCGCGCGCGACGCCGTTGCGTGCGGGGCGCCCGGCGGTGCGGCATCTGGCAGGTCGGGGCGCGCGCGCGGCCCGCGCCAGTACTCCTTCAGACCCAGATCTGGGTGAACACGCGCGCGAAATTGGCGCCGAGTACCTTCTCGGTGACCGCGGCGGAGTAGCCGCGCTTGAGCAGCCGGTCCGCGATGATCTCCATCCGGCGTGGCACGTTGAGTCCGGCGACGAAGGTCGGTCGGTCTTCTTCCGGAGCCGAGAGTCCCGCGGCACGGCGCTCGGCGAGCTCGCGCGAGAAATCCGCCATGCCCGCCGGCGAGCTGTCAAACGGCTCGATGCCGACGTCACTGCCGATGCCGACGTGGTCCTCGCCCGCGACCCCGAGCGCGTGCAGCAGGTGCGCCATGTAGTCATCGGTGGTGGGCTGGTGGGGCGAGGCGCTCAGGTACGGCAACTCGTAGATGCCGACTACCCCGCCCTTCGCGGCGAGCCCGCGCAACTGCTCGTCGGTCTTGTTACGCGGATGGGCATGCACTGCGGCGCAGCCCGCATGCGTCATCACGGGCGGCATTGACGAGAGGGCGAGCACGTCTGCGGTGGTCGCCGGGTTGGCGTGGCTGAGATCGACGGCTATTCCGAGGCGATTCATCTCCCGCACCGCCTCGCGCCCGAGGGCGGTCAAACCGCCGGCGTTCGGCTCCATCACACCAGCGGCGAACGGCGAGGTGCGGTTGTAGGACAACTGCATGACGCGCACCCCGAGGCCGCGAAATACCTCGAGCGAGCTCAGCTGACCCCCAAACATCTCGGCACTCTCGAACGAAAGGATGATCCCGAGCTTGTGTTCGCGCTGCGCACGCGCCATGCCAGCGGCCGTGCGCACCTGAGTGAAGTAGTCGGGGTGCACCTCGATCAGCTGCTGCACCTGGCCAATCTCGGCAACGGTGTGCACGAAGTCGTCCTTGATTCCCCCGAGCGACAGCTTGATGACGTCGATTCCGCTGCCACGCACGAGGTCGAGGTCGGACTGCGACATCGGCAGCCGCTCGGGCAGCGGTGGCGAGGAATTGCAGTCGAGAATCAGCGCGCGGGTGTAAAGGCTGTGCGCCGCCTCGCTGACCTCGATCACATCGCCTGCAGCGGCGGCGGCCGGAGACGCAGCCGGGCGGAGCGCACCGAGCAGCGCGGCGCCGCCTACGAAGCCCGCAAACTGACGTCGATTCACCGCGGCTTCCGGGTCGCCACACCCTGGACCTCGAAGTGTGCTCCGCGCGGGAGCTTGTCGGAACCGATGAATGCCCGAGACACGAGATCGTCCAGGGTGAGTCCGGCGGACTCCACCGTGCGCTTCACGGCGTCCATCACCAGCCGCGCCCTCGGCGGCCGGGTCGGTGGGCCCACAGCGGGCGGCGCCAGTACTGCCACGAAGACGAGAAGGGTCAGCAACCATCGGCATGCGGTTCTCATAACATCCTGCTCCCCGCGGCGACAGCCGCGGGCAAATGCCACCCCAGCCCTTGAGGATACCAGCTGCATTTCCTAGCCTGCGGGCCAAGATGCGGTAAGGCGCGCGCTGAGCCACGGGAGTCCACGCATGATCGGGTTACAGCGAGGAGCAGTTACCGGGCTGCTGACGGTGTTGGTTGGCGCGTACGCGGGCGGCGTCAGCGCGGCTGACGCAGCCCCGTCGGGTGCGGTCCACCGTGCAACGACCACCGCGACGCTGCAGCGTGCCACCCAGGCTCTGGTCGATGCGCTCGCGCCGGGCGAGCGCGCCGTGTGGGAGCACTACACCGATCCATCGCTCACGTATGTCACCGAGGATAACGAGGTGAAGAGCCGCCGCCAGCTGCTCGATGAGATGAAGCCGCTGCCGGCGGGATCGAGCGGCTGGATCGTGGTGCAGGAGTTCCGCTGCACCGACTTCGGCGGCTTCGCCGTGACGACTTACCTCATGGACGAACATGAGACGGTCGAAGGACACGAGCTGCACGCGCGTTACCGCGGCAGCGACACCTGGCGCGCCACTGCGGAGGGCTGGCGGCTGGTCGCCGCGCAGGTGTATGCCATACCGCAGGACCCCCCGCGCGGCGAAGCGGCCGGTGCCCTCGCGGACTACGCCGCGACGTACAGTCTGAGTGCGATTACCCGGCAGACGATCCGCCAGGACGGCGATCACCTCGTCACGCAGCGTCCAGGCCGCACAGCGCAGCTGCTGCTGCCCGAGAGCGGCGATGTGTTCTTTACACCGGGCCATCCCCGTACGCGGCGTATTTTTTTGCGCGCTGCCGATGGCCGCATTGTGGGCTTTGCCGACCGTCGCGAGGGTATCGATCTGGTGTGGGCTCGCGCGGCGGCGGACAGCGCCGCTCCGTAGCGGAAGCGGAATTCCGCGGGATACCTAGCGGCTCCCGACTCCGGGTTCTCGAGCGAAGGCGGCGCGCTCCTCGACCGCGAACAGGTCCGCGGCGCACGGGGCGCCCTCGAGCGCGAGCAGCGCCCGCTTGATGGGCAGTCCGCCACCGAAACCCGTGAGTGTGCCGTCGGCACCAATGACACGATGACACGGCACCACGATCGGGAGCGGATTGGCGCCGTTTGCGAGCCCGACGGCCCGGGCGCCACTGACGAGACCCAGCCGCCGCGCCAGCTCTCCGTAAGAGAGCGTCTCGCCGTAAGGAATTGCGCACAGGGCGCGCCAGACCCGCCGCTGAAACGGCGTGCCCTCGGGAGCGAGCGGCAGCTCGAACGTGCGGCGCGCGCCGCGGAAATACTCCAGCAGCTGAGTCTGCACGGGCACGAACGGCGCCGCCTCATGGCACCACTCCTGCGCCGGACGCAGCGGACGGGGACCCGCCTGGAAATGCACGCGTGTGAGTGCCTCGCCGGTGCTGGCGAGCAGGAGCCTCCCGACCGGTGAGTCGATTTCGTGCCAGTATTTCACGCGTACCTCAGGGTTCGCGACGGCAGGCGGCGCGCGGCGACTTCGGTGTTGACCTCCGGCTGCGCGCCGACCGTGCGCACGGTGGCTGCCGTACGCCACAAATGCATGACCGCATAACCGCGCCACGGCTGCCAGGCGCGGGCACGTTCCTCGAGCTCGCGCGCACTCAACAGCCGTTGTGCAGGGGCCGCCATGCGCCGCAGTACCAGGTCTCCCGTCGGCATCGCGTCCGGCTCACCCAGCGCGCGCAGCGCCACGTACTGCGCGGTCCAGGTGCCAATTCCCGGGAGCGCCGCCAGCGCCGCGATGACCTCCTCGGGTGTCGCACTGAAGTCGATCCGCCGCTCGAGCAGCGCGCGCGAGAGCGCGCGGAGCGTCGCGGCGCGGGAGCGCGTGATGCCGAGCGACTCGAGCGGCGCCGTAACGAGCGACGCGGCATCGGGGAAAAGGTGTGTGAGTCCCTCCGTGCCGCCGCTGATGAGGGTGCCCACGCGCTCCACCAGTCGCACGGCAAAGGTGCGCCCGGCGGCAACGCTCACCTGCTGTCCGAGTACCGCGCGCACAGCGCACTCGAAAGGATCCCAGACCCCGGGAATACGCAGCCCGGGACGGGCCCGCACCATCGGCCCAACGAGCGGATCGGCCGTGAGCTCGACGCCGATGCGCTGTGGATCGGCGGCGAGATCGAAGACGCGCCGGGCCACGGTCGAGAGCTGCAGCAGCGCTGCCGGCGGCGCTCCGGCCACGCGCAACTCGAGCGCATCCTCTCCGGGCAGCGCGCGCACGTGGATCAGCGCATGGCCACCTTCGCAGGCCACGGTGCGCGCGTAACCGTTCGCATCGACCCGCTCGACGCCCGGGACAGCGCGCGTCGCAAGGAAGGCTTGCACGTGGGCCCAGTCGTAGGGTGGCCGGTAGGCGAGACGCAGCACCACCTCCTCGGTACCTCTGGCGTGTGCACCGTGCAGCCCGGCCCGGCGCAGCTCGCGGGGGGCGCGCCGATAGGTTTTGCGGAACGCATCGTTGAAGCGCCGGGAGCTGCCAAAGCCGGCGGCCATCGCGATCTGGGTAATCGGCAGCCGCGTCTCTTCGAGCAGGCAGACGGCGAAATGCAGTCGCCGCGTCTGCGCCACCGCGAGCGGCGATGCACCGACGTGGCGGATGAACAGCCGCAGCAGGTGACGGGGTCCGATCCCGAGTCGGCTGGCCAGCATCTCGACCGAGTCCTCATCGAGCGCGCCCGCTTCGATCAGGCGCAGAGCGCGGCGCACGACCGCCGCGGTGCCGAGCCATGCCGGCGTGCCGGGTGCAGCTTCCGGACGGCAACGCAGGCAGGGGCGAAATCCGGCGGCCTCCGCGGCCGCGGGGCTGCCGAAGAAACGTACGTGGGCGCGCTTTGCGTAGCGCGACGGGCAGATCGGCCGGCAGTAGATACCGGTCGAGGTCACCGCGATGAAGAACTTGCCGTCGAAGCGCGGGTCGCGGCTGATGCGTGCGCGGTTGAGTGCCTCAGAATCGAAGCCGCAGATCATCTCCATGGCGGCAACGATACGCGCCGACGACACCCGACAGTAGCCATTTTCGGACCTGGCGGGTGACGTCGCCGCCGCGGCGCCTGCTCAAGGGCCGGCGTGCGCCTTCTCGAGCGCCGCGATATCGAGCTTGCTCATCTTCAACATGGCCGCCATGGTGCGCTGCGCCTTCGCGGCGTCAGGATCGCCGAGCAGCACCGGCAGCACGCTCGGCACGACCTGCCAGGACAAGCCGTACCGGTCCTTCACCCAGCCGCAGCGGTCCGGCTGGCCACCGGCGGAGAGCTTCTCCCACACCGTGTCGACTTCCGCCTGGCTCTGGCAATTCACGACGAAGGAGATCGCCTCCGAGAACCTGTGCAGCGGGCCGCCGTTGAGCGCGGTGAACTGCACGCCATTCAACTCGAACACCACCGTCATGACCGAGCCGGCGGGCCCGGGACCCGCCGTGCCGTAGCGCACGGTCTTCAGGATGCGCGAATTGCCGAACACCGCCACGTAGAACTTCGCCGCCTCCTCGGCCTGCGAGTCGAACCACAAAAACGGGCTGATCTTCTGCATCGGTGAACCTCCTTGCCTCACGCCGCGGCGTCGCGCGGCGCGTCGCGGAGCAACTCCACGAGCCGCTCGAAACAGCTCGTCCAGCCCTGTTCGTGGCCGATGCGGGCCTCGACCGATGCGAACAGTCCCTGGTGGAATGTCATCTCCGTGCGGCCGTCGCGCTCGGCGAGTGTGACCGTAACGACGGTCTCCGGTCCAGGCGTGCCGTGCTCATCGACCCAGCAGTGCGTGAACACCAGCCGCTCGGGCGGCACGATCTCGCGGTACACGCCGCGCAGACGGTGCTCGGTGCCTTCGGGCGAGCGCATGCGGGCGGAGAAAGCGCCACCGACCCGCAACTCGCCGCGGTTCTCGCTGAAGGTGAAACCGAGCGGACAGGACCATTGCGCGAGCATCTGCGGCTCGGTCCAGGCCCGGAACACCAGCTCCCGCGGCGCGTTGAAGGTGCGCCGGATGTTCAGCTCGCGCTCAGCGGCGCTGTTTCGCACTCTTGCGTCCATGTGGCTTCTCCTGTCGTTGCAGTTGGCCGAGGTAGCGGTCGAGACGGCGGAAGCTCCCCTGCCAGTAGCGACGGTAGCGCTCGGTCCATTGCGCCACCTCGCGCAGCGGCGCCGCCTCCAGGCGGCAGGGCCGCGACTGAGCGCGGCGCCCGCGGCTCACGAGTCCGGCGCGCTCGAGCACCTTCAGGTGCTTGGAGATCGCCGGCTGGCTCATGGCGAAGGGGCGCGCCAGCTCCATCACACCCGCCTCGCCGGCCGCCAGGCGCGCGAGGATGGCACGGCGCGTCGGATCGGCGAGCGCGGCGAAGGTGTCGTTGAGGCGCCTCTCCGTCGTCATTTTATAAAACCATTTGGTTATATAACCGAGAGGTGTTTTACTGCCCGAGCGGTACGACTGTCAAGCGCGACCGGGTCGTGGCGGCAGCGCGGGCGGGCGCGATCTGCCGCGCGGCCGCCCAGGCGCCGCGCGCAGCTCATCCGCCGCCGTCCTTCGCTACTGCCCGCGCGTACGCCGGGCGTGTCACGACGCGTTGCACGTACTCCTCGATCAGCAGCGATTTCGGCAGCAGCGGCGCGAGCTGGGCGAAGGCCGTCCCGTAGATCACATCGAGCGCAGAGAAGCGTTCGCCGAGCAGGTAGGGTCCCGGCGCGAGGCGCTGCATCACCGCCGCCAGCACCTCATCCAGCGCTACCCAGCCGGCCGTGCCGCGCGGCACCTCGACCTTCATGAATTTCGAGACGAATGCGGGCTCGAATACGCCGCCGTAGTAGGCGAGCCAGGAAAGATACGTGCCGCGCTGCGCATCGCCGCTGAGGGGCCCGAGGCGCTTTGCCGGGAACTTGTCCGTCAGATACAGCGCGATGGCGGGCGATTCAAACACCACCACGCCGTCATCGGAGATGGCGGGCACCTTGCCGTGTGGGTGCGGGTTCGCCGGGTCGGCGGCGCCGCTGCCATCGCGGTTGCGCGTCGTGACGGTGCGTACCGTGTACGGAGCCTCGAGCTCCTCGAGCAGGAAAATGAAGCGCGTGGCGCGAGTCTTCGGCCGGTGGAACAGGGTGATCATGTGAGCGCTCCGCAGCGGTGAGCCGCCAACATGGTACGCAATAAATCGCCATAGCGGTTCGCGCCGTGCCACGCCGCGGCGTACAGCCTGATGCGGCACTGCGATGACACGTGCGCATCACCGCAGTGTCACATGCCAAGCCTAGCGTGCCGCGGCATAGGACCCGAGCGGTGCCAGGGAGGTCGCTCGAGTCGCGGGGGGCCCCGGAACCCCCACCGGGGCCCGCGCGGGGCCAGGGTGCGCCAGCGCGCGCCCTGTCAGCGCCGCATCGCGGCGCGCGTTCTTCATATCAGGTGAAGCGGATCAGGAGCCCCAACATGGCCCGCATCGTCAAACTGCTGTCGGCGGGCCACACTGATCGATCGATGTTGCGCAACCGCGCCCCCGTACTTTTTATGCGTGCGGGGGCGCATTTCGCCATGCAACGACATTTCGGGCAAACTCTCGCGGGACGTTGAGTCCCCCGATGCGAATCACGGCGCCCCTTGCGGCCTGATGACGCCGCCCGACAACACCCGCTCGCTGCGACTCGCGCAGTTCAGAACCATCCTGCTGCTGTTCGGCGGCTACGCCGCCTGCTACTACTGTCGCGCGGATCTCTCGGTAGCCACCCCGCTCCTCGCCGAGGAGCTCGGCCGCCGCGGTGTCAGCCACGGCGACGCGCTGATCCGCATCGGTACCCTCAGCTCACTCGGCGTCGGTGCCTACGCGATCGGAAAACTGTTCCTCACCGGACTCGGCGACTACTGGGGCGGGCGGCGCAATTTCCTGATCGGCGTCGGCGGCGCAGCCGTGTTCACGTTGCTGTTCGCCGCCGGCGGCAGTTTCCCGGTGTTCACCGCGGCGTGGCTCGGCAATCGGCTGACGCAATCGGTCGGCTGGGCCGGACTCATCAAGGTGTCATCGAAGTGGTTCGACTACTCCTCCTACGGTTCGATCGTCGGGATTCTCAGCGTCAGCTATCTCGTGGGCGATGCGCTCGCACGGCAGCAGATGGGCGTACTGATCGAGCGGGGCTACGGGTGGCGCGCGCTGTTCCTGTTCGCCGGGCTCGTCGCCGCCGCCATGCTGCTCGCCAGCCTGCTGTGGCTGCGCGAGTCCCGCCTCACGGCCGGCTACGCCGAGGCGACGCCCAATCCCCTCAACCTGTTCGCCACGGCAGAGTCGCGACCGACGAGCCTCGGCGCGTTGCTCCTGCCGCTGCTGCGCAGCCGCGCCTTCCTGCTCGTTTGCCTCCTGTCGTTCGCGTGCACAATAATCCGCGAGACCTTCAACACCTGGACGCCCATGTATCTGCGCGATCATCTCGGCTACAGCACGAGCCACGCGGCCACGATGAGCGCACTCTTTCCCGGGGTCGGGGCGCTGTCGGTGCTGCTCGCGGGCTGGCTGAGTGACCGCCTCGGCCTCAACGGGCGCTCGCTGCTGCTATTCCTCGGCCTCACCGCGACGGCAGCGGCGCTTCTTCTGCTCATGTCGCTGCATCCCGCTACCACACCGCCGCTGCTGCCGCTCATCGCCATAGGTCTCGTGGGCTTCTGTCTGCTGGGACCCTACTCGTATCTCGGCGGGGCATTTGCGCTCGACTTCGGCGGCAAGCAGGCGAGCGCCAGTGCTTCCGGCATCATCGATGGGATCGGCTATGCGGGCGGGGTGCTCGCGGGCGATGGTGTGGCGCGAGTCGCGGTGGCTTTCGGTTGGGACGGGGTGTTCGTGACGCTCGCGGCGGTGAGCGCCGCTGCCGCGCTGGGCGCCGCCGCCCTGCACCTGATCAACACCCGAGCGGTGAGGCAGGTGTTGCATGCCTAGCGCGATCGCGGTGCGCCGCATCAGCGCGGTGCCCGAGGCGCTCACCATCGAGTGGGCCGAGGGCGGGGTGAGCGAGTTCGCGAGCCTCTGGTTGCTCGATAACCGCTTCGAAGTGCGCGACGCACACAGCGGACAGCGGCTCATTGATATAACCGACCTCCCCGAGAGTCCGCGTATCCGCTCGGCCGTGGCCGGCGATGGCGCGGTGCGTATCGAGTGGGAGGGTGGATCGCCCGCGGCCTCTTTCGATATCGCCTGGCTCGCCGCCCATGCCTACGGTCGCCGCGCGCCCGCACCCGAGAGCGAGCGTCAGCTCTGGCTCGAGGGAGCCCTGCTCGATGCCCGGCGCGATTTTGGACGGGCGCGCCTCGCGCAGCTGCGAACGAGCCCTCGAGCTCGGCACGCCTGGCTCACGCGGCTGCTGCAGGACGGACTCGCATTCCTCGATGAGGTGCCCGTCAGCGAGTCGACCCTTCTCGAGGTCGTGCCGCTCATCGGACGCGTGCTCGAGACCAACTACGGGTACACCTTCGATGTGCGCTCGGTCCCCGCACCCGAGAATCTCGCCTATTCCGATCTCGGGCTCGGGCTGCACACGGACAATCCGTATCGCGAGCCGGTGCCCGGATTTCAGGCGCTGCACGCACTCGTCGTCTCCAGCGAGGGGGGCGACAGCCTGTTCGCCGACGGCTTCGCCATCGCCGAGCATCTGCGAGCAAGCGCACCCGATGCTTTTGCGCAGCTCACCACGACGGCAGTGCCGTTCCACTACCGCTCGGGCGACACCGAGCTGCACGCCGAGCGGCCGCTGATCCAGCTTTCCGTGCACAACGAGGTAACGGCGGTCCATTACAACAATCGCTCGATTGCGCCACTCAACCTTCCTCCGTCCGAGGCACCGCGCTTCTACGGCGCTTACCGGCGGCTCGCGACGCTGCTGCGCGATCCGCGCCTGCAACTGCGTACGCGTCTCGACGCCGGCACGCTGGTCGTCTTCGACAACCAGCGCGTCCTGCACGGCCGCACGGCCTTCTCTTCGGCGCGCTACCCGCGCCACCTGCGCGGTTGTTACCTCTCGCGCGACAGCGTCTACAGCGAGACCGCCGTGCTGCGACGCGAGCTGGCAGCGGCGGCCGCATGAGTCTCGCCGCGGACATCCTGGCGCTCTACGAATCCCGGGGTACACAGGCCTATTTCGGCGAGCGGGTCTCGATGGCCGAGCACGGCCTGCAGGCGGCGCACTTCGCACGGGCGGAAGGTGCTGCGGAGCCACTCGTGGTCGCCGCGCTGCTGCACGACATCGGACACCTTCTCGAGGACGTGCCCGAGGCAATCGAGGCGTGGACACTCGATGCGGGTCACGAGGAGCTCGGAGCGCGCTGGCTGGCGCAACACTTCGGCGCGGCGGTGTGCGAGCCGGTGCGGCTGCACGTGCCCGCCAAGCGCTACCTGTGTGCCACGGATGACGGTTACCTCGGCCGCCTGAGTGCCGCCTCGGTACATACCCTCAAGCTGCAGGGTGGTCCGATGCCGGCGAGCGCGCTGGCGCACTTCGAGACTCAGCCTTTCTGGCGGGAAGCGCTGCGAGTGCGACGCTGGGACGATCACGGAAAGGTGGCGGGACTGAAGACACTCGCGTTGAGTGATTATGCGCCCCTCATCGAGCGCGTCGCCGCCGGCGGATAGTGTCCATGGAAATCGATCTGCAGCAGATTGCCTGCAGGCCTTCGATCGGAGTGCGCCGCATCCATGAGACACCACTCATCGCCGCCAGCGCGCAAAGCCTGACGGGCTACGGTCGTCTCGTCGACAATCCGCGGGAATTTCCCATCGAGATCGTGCCGTGGCCCGCGCAGGGATGGCGTGCGATCGATGAGAACACCGGCAACCAGGGGGGAGTGACCCAGGGGCTGTTCGAATTCAAATGGCAGGGCGAGACGTTTTACGCGCGCAACCATGCGGTGGGCGACAGCTACCTGTTCGGCTGGAGCACCTGGCCGGAGGAAGCGGTCGCCGAGCCGCCGGCGAAACCGCGCGAGCGCGCTCATCTGGCGCGCCAACTATCACCCGGACGGCGGGCAACTCTTCCATCCGCTCCGGGCACAGAGCTTCGTCGTGCCGCTCGATGACGAGGCGGAGTTTCTCGACTGCCAGGGGCGCGTGCACGCCCGTGTGTCGGTCAACTTCGTCACCGAGTTCGGCTGTTATCTGGGCGCCCCGCTGCGCCGTCCGTAGCGCCCGCGGCAAAAACCGGCGCCCCATAGGGCGCCGGTCGTGCGTGCGATCACTTTGCTGTGCGAAACGCTACATGTGATGTGGACGCCATCCCGCGGGCTTCTCGGCCTTCTGTTGGCTGCCGTGCGCGGCGCCGTGCGCGGCGTTGAGCGGCTCGCCCGCGATATGATCATCCGGGATCGTCGGCGTGAACTGCGGCAGGTTGCTGGCGCGCTCGTGGGTTACCGCCTCGAACCCCGAAGCCAACGCAATCAGCTTCGGCTCACTGAAGGCCGTGCCGAAGAAAGTGATGCCCATCGGAATGCCGAACACGTTCGTCGCCGGCACCTGCACGTACGGATAGCCTCCCGGCGCGCTGAGACCCGAGCTGCCGAAGACGAAGTGATCGCCGAACAGCAGGTCCGTCGACCAGGCCGGGTTGTCGGTGGGCGATATCACCGCATCGAGGCGGAACCTTTCGATCGCACCATCGATGCCGTCGTTTACGAATTTCTTGTCGGCCGCAAGCGCCTGGTTGTAGGTCACATTGCCAAACACGGGCTGCGGGTCGTTGGCACCCGTAGCCAGCGACACCGTCTGCACCCAAATGTCCTGGTTGAAGAAGGGCTGTTCCGCGTCCGCGTTACTGTCATTGAAGTTGATTCCCGTCTCCAGCGTCCCACCCGCAAGCGGTACACCCACGCGCGTTGCGAAATATTTCTCCACGTCAGTCCGGAAGTCGAACTCGAGCACGAGCAGTTCATCCACAGCAAACCCCGGCCCAAATCCGGTGAAGCCCGCCGCGTCGAGATCAATGACGGTCGCACCTGCTGCGTTGAGCGCAGCCACCACCCCATCGAACGCCGTGCTCACCTGCACCGGCGTCGCGAGCGCGGGCGGCGGGGCATTGAACCCGATCGGGGTCCTCACCAGGCCGAGACGCGCGCCACGCAGAGCGTCCGGGTTCAGGAACTTCGTATAGTCGGTCGGGATGTCCGTGGGCCGGGTGCGTGCGCACGCTTTGGCGGACGGATTGCACCAACCCAGCGGCACGCCGCCCGTGGCGGGGTCACGGCCGTCAAAAGTCCGGCTCTGAATCACGCCGAGCGCGATGGCCGCATCGGCGACGGTACGCCCGTGCGGGCCCACCGTATCCTGCGTGTGCGAGATCGGCACGACGCCGGCGCGGCTCGTGAGACCGACCGTCGGCTTGATGCCAACCACGCCGTTGGCGTTCGCCGGACAGACGATACTTCCGTCGGTCTCGGTACCGAAGGACAGTGTCGCGAAATTGGCGGACTCCGCAGCGCCGGACCCCGAGCTCGAGCCGCAGGGATTGCGATCGATGCCATAGGGGTTGTGGGTCTGACCGCCGACCGCCGACCAACCGCTGCTGGACTCGAAAGAGCGGAAATTCGCCCATTCCGACAGGTTGGTCTTGCCGAGGATCACCGCGCCGCCCTTGCGCAGGTTGGCGGCCACAGTCGAGTCACGCGGTGCCGGAGTGCCCTGCAATCCGAGCGACCCCGCCGTGGTCTGCATCTTGTCGCCCGTGTCGATGTTGGCCTTGAGGAGCACCGGGATGCCGTGCAGTGGGCCGAGGACCTGGCCCCTGCGCCGCTTGGCATCCATCTCCTTGGCCATCGCGATCGCATCGGGATTCAACTCAATGATCGCGTTGACTCCCAGTCCGGTTTCCGGGCTCGATTGATCGAGCTCCTCGATGCGTTTGATGTAGGCCCGGGTGAGTTTCTCCGACGTCAGGCGACCGTGGGCCATCTCGAACTGGAGCTGTGCCACCGTGGCTTCGAGAAAGGGGAAATCCTTGTCCTTGTCTTTCGGGCCTGCTTGCGCTGCGAGGGGCGCGAGCAGCAGAGCAATGAGGAGAATTCGTCCTGCCATGCGCGATGTCATGGGTATCCCTCCGGTTGAGTCGGAAGCATGAGCGGTGCAGGAAGCGCGGCATCCGGGTATCTCCCTGCGCCGGCCATTGTTGGTTGTTAGCCCGTTGTGGGCGACCTGTTGGTTTGTTGAGCGCCGCCGGATGCTACGCCCGGAAAAATCCGTCTTCAATCGCCGGAGTGTCACCGCGCGGCGACAGAACATCGCGCTGTCGTTCCCGCCGCATGAACGATCACGTGAGTGAGCCTTGGCCCTCGGGGAACGGCGTGGCGTGTGATCGCACTGCAGCGTCGCTCCAGTGGCATGAAGGCCGCGCCGATGCGATGATCGCGCCATGCAGAAACTCGACCTCGGCTTTGTCCGCCAGCAGTTCCCGGCATTTGCGGAGCCTTCCCTCACGAGAGAGGCGTTCTTCGAGAACGCCGGCGGCTCTTATCCCTGCGGTGCGGTCGTCAGCCGCCTCAATGAGTACTACCGGCGGCTCAAGGTCCAGCCCTACTACGACTTTCCTGCTTCGAGCGAAGCCGGGGAGTGGATGGACGCCTCGCGCGTGCGGCTCGCCGAGTATCTCGGCGTCACGGCGCCGGAGGTGCACTTCGGCCCCTCCACCTCGCAGAACACCTACGTGCTCGCCCAGGCGTTCCGCACGCTGCTGAAGCCCGGCGATGAGATCATCGTGACCAACCAGGATCACGAGGCTAACACCGGCGCCTGGCGACGGCTCGCCGCGCATGGCGTCACCGTGCGCGAGTGGCGCGTCGATCCGCAGACCGGAACACTGGCCGAATCAGACCTCGAGGGCCTGCTCAGCGAGCGCACGCGACTGCTCACCTTCCCGCACGCCTCGAATGTCGTCGCCCACATCAACCCGGTCGCCCGCATCGCCGCGCGGGCTCGAGCCGCCGGGGTCATCACGGTGGTGGATGGCGTCGCGTGGGCTCCTCACGGGTTACCCGACGTCGCCGCGCTGGGTGCCGATATCTATCTCTTCTCGCTCTACAAGACCTACGGGCCGCATCAGGGCCTGATGGTCGTGCGCGCGGGTCTGCTCGAGCGGCTCGGGAATGAAGGTCATTATTTCAATGCCGGGGAACCTTCCAAGCGCCTGGTCCCTGCCGGACCCGATCATGCGCAGGTGGCGGCGGCTCGCGGAATCGCCGAGTACTTCGATGCTCTCGACGCCCATCATGGCCGCGGCCCGGGCGCATCCATGGCCAGCCTCCCCGCCGCGCGTGCTGCGCGCGTGCGCACCCTGTTGCGTGGCGCGGAGCAGCCGCTGCTCGCGACACTGCTCGAGTACCTCGGGACACGCCGTGACGTTCGGGTGCTCGGGCCATCGGTGGCGGAAGAGCGCGCCGCCACGGTCGCCTTCGTCACCGAGACAACCGAGCCGCTCGAGATGGTGCGCTCGCTCGCACGGCTGGGCTTCATGGCCGGCAACGGCAACTTCTACGCCGTACGGGTCCTGGAGGCCATGGGTGTGAACGCGGATCGCGGTGCGGTGCGCCTCTCGCTGCTGCACTACAACTCGAGCGAAGAGGTGAACGGCGTCATCGAGGCGCTCGAGCAGATCATGGGTACCCAGGCCTCGGCGCGGCGCGCGCGTCAGAGCGATTCGCGCTAGCGCGTAGTACGCTAGCGCCGCGCGCAACACGCGCGAACCGCGAGAGCTCCCATGAAGATCATCCTCACCGCCCTGGGTGTCGCAGCCACCCTGCTCGCCCTGCCCGCTCATGCCGCGGAAGCGGCAATGACGGCGGGCGATCTCAAGGAGCTGTGCTCCGGCTCGGATCATGTCAGCGTGAACGTGTGCCGCATCTACATTCTCGGAGTCACCGAGGGCATCGCCCAGGGCCTGAGCATCGCCGGCGGCAAGGGCGCAAAGGCCTGCATCCCCGACGGGGTATCCGCGGAGCAGCTGGAGGAGACCGTCAAGTCACACCTTGAGAAGGAGTTGTCGCTCTCGCCTGCGCGTGCCACGGCCGATGCAGCACCATTCCTTGCCACCACGCTGGCTGAGGCGTTTCCGTGACACGCGTCGCGAGCGGCGCAACACTGAGCCTCCGGGCGAGGGCATGAAAGCCTGGACATCGGCGGGGTTGTTCGCGGGCCTCACCGCCTCGCTCGCGGCCGTCGCCAGCGGCCCACCGGAGGCATCGCGTGACGGCGTGTATCTTCCGGCGGCGACCACTCAGAGCGAGGCGGATGAATACACGCAATACGAGCTGCTGGCGCCCGAGACAGCGAGTTTCCGGATCTCATACGAGGTGACAGCCACCACGCCAGGAGCGAATTTCTTCTACAACCCGATCCGCAAGGGCAGTGCGGCGAGCGAGGAGAGTGTTTACGACGCCATGAGCGGGACGCCGCTGCACTTCGAGGTAGTGAGCGGCACCGACGCCCGCAAGGACCCACTCATGACGGACGCGGATGCCGAGACGAGCTACATCAAGGTGAGGCTCGCGCATCCGGTGCCGGAACACGGCGAGGGGCGGCTGCTGATTCTCAAGACCTATCGCGACGAGAAGAGTTATTTCCGTGACGGCGAGGCGATCGTCTTCAGCCGCCCGCTCGGGGTGCCGCGCAACAAGATTGTATTGCCCGCCGGATACGAGCTCGTCGGCTTGAATGTTCCTTCACAGATTCTGACGCAGCAGGACGGGCGCGTCGCGATCAGCTTCATGCACGCGGGCGCCGGCGAGGCGCCCCTGGTGTTGCGGGCGGTCAGGGACGCGCAGACCGGCGCCGCGGCGGTGCCACGCGCGGCGAGTACCCGGCGCAGCTGGGAGTCCCCGTTCGTCGGGGAGACCGAACAGGAGCGGCTGTCGGAGCGCGCTCATCAGGACCGCGAGATCGTCTACTTCCTGCAGCCGCCGGAAACCCACTCGTTCACCTTGTACCACGACTACACCGAGACGCGCCCCGGCGTGAACGGCTACGCGAACGTCGTGCGCGCAGGCAGTGTTGCGAGTCACCCCTCCGCCGCCGTGCTCGATACCGGCGAGCAGCTGCCGGCGCGCGAGATGAGTGGCGTCGAGCTCGCCGTCTCGAAGATCAACACCGGCGAAACGGTGGCGCCAGCGGCACGGGTGGTGGTGATTCCGTTCGCAACGATACAAAGCGGTCAGACGCTGCGGCTGCGCATCACGGAAACCTACACCGCGCCCGTGAGCTATCGGCTGGAAGGTGACGAGCTCGTGTTCGACCGCAGCCTCGGGCGCCCGCGCAATGCGGTGGTGTTGCCCTCCGGATGGTACTGCACCTTCAGCGCAGCTCCCGCTACCGTGACGCAGCTGCCGGACGGGCGCGTGCGACTCGACTACTGGGACGATCGTCCCGAGGCAGTGGATGTGCTGCTCAAAGCCCGGCGCCGGGTCGGCACGCCACGGTAGACGCAATTGCAAGCCGCGTGTGGCGTAAACTCGCGCCCATGAACCGCGCGCTCATTGTGCTCGGTGCTGTCGTGGTGATTCTCGGCCTCGGCTGGTCCTGGTTCCGGCATATGCCGCTGTTTCGTCTGCCGGGCGACATCGTGATCGACCGCCCGGGCTTCAAATTCTTCCTGCCGATCACGACCATGCTGCTGCTCAGCGTATTGGTGTCGATCATCGCCTGGGTGCTGCGGCGCTAGTTACCAAAGCGAGACCGTGGGCTTGCCCGGCGGTCGATCCTCGCAACGACTCGACTCCGCGGCAGGCAAACCGCGTAGGTCCAACTGCTCATTGACGATCGCGCGCGCGCCGCAGAGCATCGCGATAGCTTCGCACGCCACGCGCCTGAGGGAGATCGCCATGGCTCGAACCGCAGAAGAAAAACGCCTGGAAGAGGTGCGCCGCGAGATTGCACCCTGGAAGCGATGGGGCCCGTACCTGAGTGAGCGACAGTGGGGCACGGTTCGCGAGGACTACAGCGAGGACGGCAACGCCTGGGATTACTTCAGTCACGACCAGGCCCGCTCGCGCGCCTATCACTGGGGCGAGGATGGCATCGCCGGCATCAGCGATGACCAGCAGCGCCTGTGCTTCGCGCTCGCTCTCTGGAATGGCAAGGACCCGATCCTCAAGGAGCGCATGTTTGGCCTCACGAACGGCGAGGGGAATCACGGCGAGGACGTGAAGGAGTACTACTTCTATCTCGACAGTACGCCGACGCACTCGTACATGAAGTATCTCTACAAGTATCCGCAGCAGGCCTACCCCTACGATCGGATCGTCACCACCAACCGCCAGCGCAACCGCCACGATCCGGAATACGAACTGATCGACACCGGCGTGTTCGATGACGACCGCTATTTCGACGTCTTCGTGGAATACGCCAAGGCCGGCGCGGAAGACCTCCTCATCCGCATCTCGGCCGCGAACCGCGGCAAGGAGGCCGCGAAGCTGCACCTGCTGCCGACTTTGTGGTTCCGCAACACCTGGAGCTGGTCCACGGGTGCCCCGAAGCCCTCATTCAGGCCCCTCGGCAACTCCGCCGGCGTCACCAGCGTGCTCGCCTCTCACGGCGAGCTCGGCGACCGCGAGCTGCGCTGCGAGGGGACGCCTACGCTCCTGTTCACCGAGAACGAGACCAACAATCAGCGTCTTTTCGGCAGCGCGAATGCGTCGCCGTACGTGAAGGACGCCTTCCACGAGTATCTGGTCAGGCAGCGCAAGGACGCGGTGAATCCCGCTCAGACCGGCACGAAAGCCGCGGCACACTATGAGCTCGAGGTGCCGGCCGGCAAGACCGTCGCCATCCGTCTGCGTCTCATCGACACGGCGCCGCGCAGCACCCCGGCGCTTTTCGGCACGGTGTTCGATGAGATCTTCGACCTGCGGGTACGCGAAGCGGATGACTTCTACCGGACGATCACGCCCGATTCCCTGAGCGCCGATGAGGCACTCGTCATGCGCCAGGCGCTCGCCGGCATGCTGTGGAGCAAGCAGTATTACGCGTTTGACGCGCGCTGCTGGCTCGAGGAACACGGAGCGTACGAGCTCGAAGGCGGCAAGCGCCCGGCTCGCAACCGCGACTGGTACCACATGCAGAACCAGCACGTGATCTCGATGCCGGACAAGTGGGAATATCCCTGGTACGCGTCCTGGGATCTCGCATTCCACTGCATCGCGATGTCGGCCGTCGATCCGGACTTCGCGCGCGAGCAGCTGAATCTGATGCTGCGCGAGATGTACATGCATCCGAGCGGGCAGATTCCCGCGTACGAGTGGAACTACAGCGACACGAACCCACCGGTTCATGCCTGGGCGACGGTGTTCATTCACCGCTTTGGACAGTTGATGGGCGAACCGTCCGATATCGAATTCGTCAAGCGCACCTTCCTCAAACTCGAGCTCAACTTCAACTGGTGGGTCAACCGCAAGGATCGCACTGGCAAGAGCGTCTTCGAGGGCGGTTTCCTCGGACTCGACAACATCGGGGTATTCGACCGCAGCGCACCGCTCCCTACCGGCGGCTACCTCGAGCAGGCCGACGGCACGGCGTGGATGGCGCTCTTCTGCCAGAACATGATCGAGCTGGCGGTCGAGATCGCTGCCGTCGATCGCAGCTTCACCGACATGGTGATCAAGTTCGTCGAGCACTTCTTCTGGATCGCCTCGGGCATGAACCATACCGGCCCGAGCGGCATGTGGGATGAGGAGGACGGCTTCTATTACGACGTGCTGCGCTTGCCGGATGGCTCCTCACGGCGCCTCAAGGTGCGCTCGATGGTCGGACTGCTGCCGCTCTGCGCCACCACCGTGATCGAAGAGTGGCAGCGCGAGACCGTCAGAGCGCTCGCCCAGGCGTGGGTGGCCCGCATGGAGCGCATGCCGGAGCTTACTCACAGTATCCACGCCACGGGGGTTGGGCACCGCGGCGTGGCCAACCGCGGCATCCTCGCGCTCGTCAATGAACAGCGGCTGCGACGGATCCTTACGCGCATGCTGGATGAGAAGGAGTTCCTGAGCCCCTACGGCATCCGCGCGCTGTCGCGCTATCACCTCGAGCACCCGTACGAGTTCGACGCGGGCGGCCAGGCGTACCGGGTCGGCTATCTGCCCGCCGAGTCCGACACCGGCATGTTCGGTGGCAATTCCAACTGGCGCGGCCCGATCTGGATGCCGGTCAACATGCTGATCCTTCGCGCGCTCATTCAGTACTACCTCTATTACGGCGACAATTTCAAGATCGAGTGTCCCACGGGCTCAGGGCGAATGATGAATCTCTTCGAGGTGAGCCGTGAGCTCGCCTCGCGCCTCGCGCGCATCTTCCTGCGCGACGATAAGGGTCGTCGTGCCGTCTATGGTGGTACCGAGAAGTTTCAAACCGATCCCTACTGGCGGGACTACATCCTCTTCTACGAGTACTTTCACGGCGACAACGGCGCGGGCCTCGGCGCAAGCCATCAGACCGGGTGGACCGGAGTGATCGCGCGCATCATCCAGCTCTACGGGGTGGTCGATCCGCAGCGACTCCTCGAGGCGGGGGTCGCGCATCGGACGTCGTCGGCCGCATCGGCCGCGTGATAGCCCTTGCTGCCGATCGTGAGCGCGAGCGAGCTGCGGAAGTCACGCCCGGCGCGCAGGCTGTCCAGCACATAACGGAAGTCGTATTTCGGGTGCCAACCGAGCGCGCGCCTCGCCAGCTCGTTCACATAAACGCGGTCGATTGTCGGAAACAGGGTCCAGCCGCGCGCGGCGTAGAGCTCGGCGCAGTCGGGGAATTGTCGCAGCACCACCGCCGGCGCGTCGTAGCGCAGCATCATCCGATCCTCGCGCGTGAAGGGAGTGGTCGCTGAGATCACATAGCGACCGAAGCCGATGGCGGCGGCCTGCTCGATCGCCAGCAGGTGCGCTGCGGCCGCGTCCTCGATGTCGACGCGGCGAAAGAGCAGCTCGTTCGCCTGCGCGTTCGCGATCGTGTAGCGACCGCGGATAGTTGCGTCATCGTCCTCCTCCGGGAAGAAACGCGCCGTGCGCAGAATGATCACCGGCAATCGCTGCCGGCGGGCGCTGAGCTCACACAGGTTCTCGGCGGCGAGCTTGGTGACACCGTAGATGTTCCTGACGCAACACACCAGTTGTTCCGTGACCCATGCGGCCGGTGCGCTCGCGGCCGGCGCCGCCGGCAGACCGAAGGCGCCCGTCGTGCTCGTGTGGACGAAGGCGCGCACACCGGCCGCCAGCGCGCTCTCGAGCAGCACCTGCGTGCCGGTGACGTTCGTGTCGATGAAGGCCCGAGCCTCGTGCGTGGCCACATGGGGCTTGTGAAGCGTTGCCGCATGGAGAACGGCTTCGATACCGCTCATGACATCGGCTGCGAAGTCACGGTCGCAGATCGAGCCCACGCGGTCAGTGAACGGCGAGGCCTTGATGTCCACACCGCGTACGGGGCGGTGCCGGGCGCGCAGACAGCGCACCAGAGCTTCGCCGAGGTGCCCGGCGCTGCCGGTGACGAGAACGGTCATGGTGTGCACCGCCACTGTACATGCGTGTGCACTGCCACTTTACATAAAGACATCAGACGAGTCCGATGGCAGCCGTCGTACAAATCCATCAGAATAAGTGATGCCGGCGTCGAGGATTGCGCCGGCATAGCTCCTGGGACAGCGGCGGAGACTTCGCCGCGGGAAGGCTGATAACAATGACAGCGAATCGCAGCTGCGGCCACGGAATGGCAGTTCTGATGGTGCTCGCAACGCTCGCGTCGGGAACGGCGCTCGGCGCGACTCCGATCCCACCTGCCGAGTTCACGTTCGACGTCACTCAGGGTGGCATCGTTCTTTCCGACTGCGAGCCGCACCCGACGTTGCTCGGCGGCACCTGCGGATCGGAGACCAGCGGCCCGGGCTTCGCGGCAACCTCCGGCGGAATCGGCACCCCGAGCTATCTGCCGGTGACGCCCGGAGGCAGGATGCTGGGCACCGGCACGGCGGTTGACGCGTTGAGCGAGTGGACATCCGGCGCTGCGATCCGCTCGACGGCAGCGATGACGTACTCCTTTCAGGCGACCGGTCCATCGAATGTTGATTTGATTCCCGTCGCCGTGATCAGCAAGGGTCTCGTTGACCTCGTCGGCGATTCGACCGCTTCACTCACGCTGATCGTTCGTGACCAGGGACCCAATGGGAACATTCCACACGGTCTCCCCGACCCGGATCCGCGTGGCCCGCTGCTCGATCTGACCGCGAAATGCTCCCACGGCAAATGCAGCGTCGACAGCTGGGGTAGCGCGCCCGGCCATGAGCTCACGAACCTGCTGTGCGTCGTCAATGGCGACAACTACGTGCTGACCATCAAAGCGAGGACCACCGCCGCTTCCGGGTGGCCTGGGACCTCAGACTCTGCTTCGGCCGTGCTGGATCCGGTGCTCAAGCTCGACCCGCCCTCTGATGCCAGCTGCCCGCTTCAAGGAAGTCCGAGCCTGTACAAAATCGTCACGGGACCCGGCGCATCGACGGGCGTGCCGAGCGGTGTGCCCGAGCCCGCCACACTGAGCCTGGCAGCATTCGCTGCCGTCGGGCTCGCTTTCGCAGCCCGTCGCCGCCGCTCACCGGAAGGAAGTCGCGGTCAAAGAGGCAAGCCCGCCTTCTGCAACAGCGCGGCGTAGCGCGGATCCGGCTTTATTTTCTGAAATAACGGATCGCTCTTGATGCTGGTGAGCGTCGCATCGCGCTCCTTTAGAGCACGCTCCAGCCACTGGAAGGCGGGATCGACCTCCCCACGATAGCCGTATACGGTCGCGACCACGTATGGCGACTCCTGTTGGAATTTCTTCGTGAGCTCAGAAAGTGCCGCATCGGATTCGGCGCGCCGATGCATGGCCGCATGAACGAGGGCTTCACCTTCCAGGCGCCACATCTCGTCGGTCTCGCGCTTCATCTCCTCGAGCGCACCGTCGAGATCGCCCTTCCACAACAGCACCAGGCCGAGGCCGTTGTGCGTGTAACCGGCGTTGGGGCGCAGCTGGATCGACTTGCGGAAAGCCTCCTCGGCCTCCGGCAGGCGACCGTCCGCAAAATACGCTGCGCCGAGGTTGCTGTACGAGGAGGCGCGCAGCGGATCGCGTGCCACGGCCGCGAGGAGCATTCTCACACCGTCGCTCACGCGCCCGAGCATCAGATAGAGCGTGCCCGCGGCGTGCAGCACGTCGGCACTTCCGGGCTCGAGCGCGAGTGCCTCGCCGATCTCGCGGTCCGCGGCGGTCCAGTCCCAGTCGTCGGTCATGTGCAGGTAGCCGAGGGCGACGTGCGCGCGCGCACTCTTCGGGTTGAGCTCGATTGCCTGACGGGCGGCCTCGCGGGCCTTGGGGAGCGCTTCTGCGTTGGGCATGAATCCGCGCGCGCCCATGTCCGTGTGCACGATCGAGAGCTCGGTCCACGAGGGCTCGTAGCCTGGATCGAGCTTGACGGCGCGCTCGAGATAGTCGAGCGCCTGCGTGAAACCCTCCTTGGTGTGCAACCCGGCGAAGAATCGCCCCTGAAGGTAGAGGTCGTAAGCTTCCTGGTTACCGGGAGCCTGGCGCACCGGCAGGCTGGCGCCGAGTAGCCTTGTCTTCAGGGCCTGCACTACCGAGGCTGCGATCTGGTCCTGCAGCTGAAAGAGATCATCGAGCGTGCGGTCATAGGTCTCCGACCACAGCTCATAGCCGCTATCGGCGCGGATCAGCTGCGCCGAGATGCGCACCCGGTTGCCCGCCTTGCGGACGCTCCCCTCGAGCAGGTGCGCGACGTGCAGGTCCTTCGCCATGGTGGCGACGTCCGTTGGCTTGTTCTTGAAAAGCGACGATGAGGTTCGAGCCGCCACGCGCAGCTCGGGGATCTGCGTGAGCAGATTGAGTAACTCGTCAGCGAGGCCGTCAGCCAGATACTGCTGGTCACGCGCCTGGCTCTCGTCGACAAATGGCAGGACGGCAATCGAACGCTGCGGTACCGCCACTCCAGGCACCGCCGCAGCGTCCTTACTCGTGCGCGCCTCCTCGGAGATCGGATCGATGAAGTTCTTGCCGAGCCAGAAGTGGTACAGGAAGAAGTATGACACCATGAGCACGGCGACCGCAGCGATCGCCAGGTTCAACCGCCGGTTGACGCGCCGCAGCCCCGAGTGGTGCGCGTGCAGCGCGTCGGGTTTCATCGTCGCCGGTATGGCGGCATAGATCCACGCCGGAATCACCGTGAGAGGAAAGCCGAGAAACAGGACGACGATGACGAGCCGGTTCGCCCACTCCGGCACCTCGAGCATATGAAAGATGACGTGTATGGGCTCGAGAATGATCCAGCTCACTCCGAGGTACAGGAGCGCAACGCGCCCGATATGGTGCTGCTTGAGCCTCTGAAGAACGGGAAGGTTGATGCCGCCTTGGGGGGCCGGGGCTCCGCCGGGCGGTGCGGACGCGGCGGCCGCATCGCCCTGCGGCGGCGCGTCCACCTTCGCCGGTGTGTTCTCGACGCTCATCTGGGTTCAGTTCGGACGGACCGACAGGGGTCGGCACCTTAGCACCCCTCCACCCGTACCGCAGCATGACTCGCAAAGCCCCAAAGAACTGCCCGTTCGGGCACTTGACCCGGGTGAGCCGGCACACGACCCTCCCGCACCACGGCCGCCACGCAATCTGCATCGGGTGATCGTTATGAGCAGGTTTGCCGAGTCTGTCACCAGCGCATTGGGCACCGGCCTACTCGTCGTCGCCCCGGTCTACCTGGGCGTGCTGCTGCTGCTAAAAATCATGCAATCTCTCGCCGTCGTAGTACAGCCCATCGCGCGACTGCTGCCTGCCTGGTTGCCCGCCGAGCGTCTGCTGTCGCTGCTGCTGGTGCTGCTCGTGTGTCTCATCGTTGGGTACCTGGTGCGCACCCGGGCCGGACAGGCAATGCTCGGACACACCGTGTTCGAGAAGCTCCCCGGTTACGCGCTGTTCAGAAGCCTGACGCTGCGCATCGCCGGGAAGGCTGACGATGTCGCCTGGAAGCCTGCGCTTGCCGAGATCGAGGAAGCTCTCGTGCCGGCCTTCATCATCGAAGAGCTCGCGGACGGCCGCTTCACGGTCTTCGTGCCGTCGGTACCGACGCCCCTGGCGGGTGCGGTCTATGTGCTCACCCACGAGCGGGTACATCCGCTCAGCGTCAGCTTTGCGCAAGCCTTCAAGACCATCTCGCGGTGGGGAGCCGGCAGCAAGGACCTGGTCGCTGCAATGGAAGATGCCAGGCAAGGTGTCTTGCCGGGTGGGGGAGCCACTCGATGAGTCGTAGCCGCAGGTGATTGTGTGCAGCGCGTAGCAATTCACCGCAACCGATCCCGGTGGGCCGGATAACGGATCCCGGCTATAGCAGGCCATCCAGCCGATCGAGGTCGTTTATGACTCGCCAGTGACCGCCACCTTTCTCCACGCGGGTGCGCCACTCATCGAGTCGCGCGAGGTACTGGCGGGGGTCGAAATTGTCGGCGCGCAGTTTCGTCACGTTGAGGGCGACGACATCAAAACCTCTGAAGTCGAGAGGGATGTCGCGTACGTAGCCCTTGGCGAGCTCCTCCTTCATGTCGGAGAGGATCAGAATCTCCTTGCGCGCCGTATGTTTCTCGTTCAGGAACTCGATCGCCTGCAGCAACCCACCGGTAATATCGGTGTAGGGCGCAGGCGCCGACTGATCGATGAACTTTTCCACGTGGCTCGCGAACGCGCGCTTCTGCTGATTCGCGGTGCTCGGTCGATCATCGAACGTCGCTTTGGCGATGATGTCTTTCTCCGTGAAACTGCCGGTGTCGATGCGTGCCACCGCGATCGAATCGGAAGATTGCAGTCGGGTGAGCGCGTAGAGGGTGATCTGCTCCGCCTTGCGCACCTGCCGGTTGTAAGACCCGGAAGTGTCGACGAGGAGATAGACCCCGGTATTGCGCGGTGGGGACGGAGCACACGCGCCAAGCCCGAGAGCGGCACCGAGCAGTGCCGGGGCGGCCGCGAGCAGCAGCAGGCGGCGTTTCATGTGCGCACCTCCTTCCAGGCTTCGCTCGGCACCGCACCCTGAGCGTTAGCTGCCTGGCGGGCGGCCTCACGCATGCGGGTCTCGATCCACAACGGCACGAACAACGGCAGGTCGTAGACGCGCCGGGCGATGCCGCCCAGATGGCGACTGGCGTTGCCGAGCAGACGCAGCAGCAGCGCCAATGCCTGCAGCAGTGCGATGCCGATCAGGCCGACCACGGTACGCAGCGAGTGCACGAAGGTCTCGAGCGGGATGGCGACGAACACCAGCGCAAAGGGCAGCACGAACCCCATGCCCATCTGCGCGGCGGTCGTGATCCACAGATGCGAGTTGACGAGCGATCCGGTGCTGTCGCCGCGCAGCAGCGCGTTGGTCGCCATCTCATCGAGCAGCAGCACCTCACGCATGTACGCGAGCCCCGCTTCGATGCTGGCCATGAGGAACAGGATCATGAAGGTGGTGATCATCATCCGCACGCGCATCTTGTCGGAGAGCGCACCGATCACCGGAAAGAGACGAGTGATGCGCAGCGACTCCATGAGAAAGAGACCCATGGAAATCTCGACCATGATGATCACCAGCGCGGCGATGTCCGCCGTCCGCCAGGTGCCGATGTAGTTCGTGCCCCCGACCATCTCCGCCATCGGGCGCGCGATCAGCGTGAAGTTGACTGCCGTGCCCGCGGTAGCCACCGCGAGTACCAGCGCCGAGATGAAGAAGTACACTATCGAGGAGGACGAGAGCACGGCCGCGGCACGGTCTTCGCCGCGCACGATGGCTTCGTATTCCTGAATGTGTCGGTCGATCGCCTGCGAGCGGTCAATGACACCCTCGATGCTCCTGTTTACCCGCCCGAGGGTCTCCTGGATCAAACGCCAGTCAGGCATCATCCGCCGCAGCAGCAAGTGTCGCTCCGAGCTGGCCCTGCGGTAGTCATTCATGGCCTCGCTGTGAGCCTTGACCATCGACTTGTGGATGTCAGCGAGAATCTCCGCGCCGGCATTGCGAGCATCGAGGTTGGCGACCACCTCGACCGCCTGGGCCCAGCCGGGCGCTTCGGGTGGCACTTCCACGGCCTGCCGCTGGTCTTCCTCGATCCGCACGATGGTTTCGCTCAGCCTGCGGTGCATGTCCGGGTAGCCCGACAGGTCCTTGCGTACGGTGTCGGCTATGCGAATGAATTCGCGCTCGATGACATGCTCCCTGGACTCACGTCCAGCGGCGAGCAAAACCTCGCGGTTGCGGGCGGCGAGGCCGGCTTGCGCGTGCGCCACTGAGTGCGACGCGACCCGCAATCCCTGTGCCAGTGCGCCCGCGGCTGCCTGGATTGCCTGATGAGCGGTGTCCCTCGCAAAGTACAGAGCGGCAACCAGCAGGATCAGCAGGATTCCCGCCGACACCGCCGGCCACGGAGTGAACGTCAACAACGCTGTCATGGACATCTCGGTACTCGCTTCGCAGTTGTGCAGTGGGGATGCGCGGGTCGATCAGGCCGCGACGCCGGAGGGTCTCCGCGAGACGGCGCCGGGAGAGGTT
>Ga0306926_10001152_pt1 | contig 26019 bp, 28 predicted proteins | sample flu12Cox44000178_FD_203759 | JGI IMG/M metagenome (GOLD analysis project Ga0306926, IMG submission 203759) | Lab enrichment of tropical soil microbial communities from Luquillo Experimental Forest, Puerto Rico - flux8day.12C.oxic.44.000.178 (v2)... | ecosystem: Environmental > Terrestrial >...
GCGTTCGGCCGCCGCCGCCGGCTCGGCCGCTTCGGCGCGATCGATCACGAATAATCTGCCGAAGACGTCGTTCATCGCGAGAAAGGCGGCCGCCATGCCGCAGCTGGTGCGGAGGAACTGCCGCCGGTCGAGCCCGAGCTTCGGCGCGATCGCGGCGGCGATCTCCTTGACCCGCTCTTCAAAGCAGCGCTGCTGCGCCGTCTGCGGCAATGGGTTGAACTCGCCGTTCGATACGATCTGGGTTGGCACCGGCGAACGGAACGCCGCCCGTTCAGCGGGCTCCGTGCGCGAAAGTTCCGATTTACTCAGCATCAGGCCCATCGACATCCTCCCTAAAGATTTGGCCGGGTCCCGCCTTCGATCGGAGAGGCCAGGTTCTCCAGCCGAGGGCGCGCACTTCGTGCGCTTATGAGCACAAGATTATTCTTCTCCTCGCGCACCAGCAAGCAAGCGGCGTCCCGGCCCCCTCCGCCCCTCTGTCGCGTGCGGGGAAGGGCTGCTCTCGTCCACGACTGCGGGGTGGGCCGATAGCCGCTTACACGACCGGCGAGCGGCCACCGTCGATAGATGTTGGCGAATTCCTCGGCTGTCCTTTGTATAGGGCGAGCATCAGCCGCCTATGGACATCACATACTTCGACTTGACCCGATCGATCGTGTTCGCGCAAACGGCTGGAATCGGCGCATCTCGCCCGTTCCCGTGCGCCCCGGTGAAGGTCCCTTCACTGAACAGACACCGGCCGTTCAGCGTTCGCCGCGGGAACCGCTCTTCATGTTAAGGGTTTTCGGACGCCTGCCAGACATAGGCGTGTGGAAGCGCAGGGAGGCAGGCGTCCGAAAAGCCTCAGGGGAGGAAACCGCGGGGGGAGTTTGCGCCGGCGGTGGTGTCTATGGGGATTTAGCGCCTGTGTATATCCCGATCTTTGGATTTCGAACGGGGACCACGGCTGAGTAATCATCGCGGTGTTGGCTTTGGTCGCCGCGTGCAGGGTTGGAACGGTGGTCTTGTAGTGAGCGATCTCCGTTTTGGCGGTTGACGGCGGGACTGACAGTTGCAGTTGGCGGAGGGTAGCCGTCGCCGGTGAGACATCGGCCTGAAACTGGCGGGGCAATGTGAGATGGCGACAGGAGCGTGCTGGTCATGAGCTGTCGAAGGCGATTGCTGGAATGGGCCACAGTCGCGGCTGGCAGCCGGGTCCGAAGGTCTCGACGACGATCATCCGCCCGCCGCAGCAAGGACAAATATTCCGCTCTTCGTGTTCACCGTCCGCGCGATGGGCGTCAGCGCTCCAGCGAGCTGGGTCTGGTGCGCCGAGGAGGCGACGGGCCAATGCGATGTTGGCAGCCCTGTCGATCCGCAACGCGCAAAAAAACCTGACCCGGCAGCACGACCGGATCAGGTCCCAAGAGCAAATATCGGCTAACGCTACTTCATCGCGACCGCAGGCTCGGGCTGACCCCAACCCTGACTATCTTATCGTTATCGGCGTTAAAGTACCCGAGATCGCTACATCACAGCTTACCGTGGCTGGACTGCTGGTTGGGAAAAGCGTGAGGTTCACCTGCGTTCCGGGGTCGGCAAAGATCTGCGTCAGATGGGTTGCAACCGCGAATCCCGCCGTGTTTCCCCGCAAATCCGCGATCACTTCCCGGCCCCCAATTTAGCTGGTGGGGACGCTCAAGCCGCAACTGTTGAGCTCCTATCAAAACCACCCCGATGTTGGATTCGATTTACGCATAGGCGCAAGCCTCAGGGCTGCCAATCGCGCAGCTGGAGTTGGCCTGACTCGCCGCTGGAGGGAACTGGATTCGAACCATCGGTCCCGCCTTTTCGAAGCGGCGTTCCAGCGCCGACGGCGGGAGCGGTTCGTCGCGGACTCTTCGCTGGAGCAAAGCGGATTCGAACTATTAGTCCCACCGTCGCTTTCCGCAGTTGGCGCTGGTCAGGCCGAGAGACCAGCGCGGCGGAGAGCCTGTCCTTCTCGAGGGGGACTAACGGTTCGAATCCGCTTTGCTCCAGCGGTGAGTCTGTATCTCCAGGCATAACAACGGCTGCGCCCGAGAAATCTCGCGGCTGGTCGCGGTCTTGGTCACGCTGATGACCACGCGTCCTTAATTCACCGAGCGGCGCGTTGACTGCCGAATCGTCCCGCGCGGTAGAGCCGCCGGCATTGGCTCATCGCTTGCCGCCGACAACCGACGCACCTCACGCGCGATCCGATCTGGCCCCAACGAGCCCAGCAAGTCGAGCTGACCGCGCCGTGATCGTTCGGCGCGCCGGTCGGCCAGATTGACGATCTCGCCCTGGGGCTCGCCGGCAATCGCCGCATGCGGCGCATCGACAAAGCTCGCGAGGCCTTCGGAGAGCCAATGGTAGCGCCGCGCCTGTCTGCGGTCGCCGTTCATTCCCTGCTGCACGACGGCCCAGTGGCCGTCGTCGGTCACGATGAAGCCGTGCAGGTAGAGGTCGAACCCATCCTGCACCGCCGCGCTGTCGACCTTGGCGACGAGCCGGCTCGCCGCCGCCAGTGCCGTGCCATCAAAGCCGACCCAATGTCCTGGAGCTCATGCGGGGTCCGCCGCGAACGGGCTCTGCGGCCGCCGCACACATGGATGCCGAGCGCGCCCGAGAGCGGCCCGCCGGACCGGGTGTTGTTTGATCGCCGGCGTTTCTCAAATTGCCGACCGGGTCATAAGTCCGAGCTTGCAGCGAACTGAGCACATAGGCGACGTCCTGAGCCTGCACAGCTGCCCCGTCGGTGCGGCAGATGCTGGCATGCATCATGTAGACATAGCCGCCGCGCCACGCCGGTCCGGGCTTTCGAATGGCGATGCAATTGCGTGGTCCATCCGAGAATTCGATGGATCTCAACCTCTCCCCCTGATGCCATTGATCCTGCATATCATTGATCTGCAGATTATGCCAATTGGTGCCCCGCCTGGTGACCTGGTTCAGGTCGTGAAAGTCTTCCTGATCGTAGCCCGTATAACTACGAACGTAGCACCCCCGTGGCAGAGAACCGGTCGCGTACACCTTGTTGGGTCGAAGCCCAGTATATCCGCTTCGATAGCCAATTTTCCGACGGTGTCGATGACCACGTCGAGCCCCATGTCGCAAGGACTACTGCTGCCGAATTGAGATGTGGTGCCACGTGCCGCAACGCCAAGTCGATATCCTTGCAGACATTTACCTCCCTGGCTGAATGCGATACGAGTCTGCGTGCAGGTACCTCGGAGAATTTGTCCTCCTCGACGCGATATCGCCCGAAATAAGGATTTCGCGAGTAGGCTTTCCACGGATCGCGCATATAGGGCGGCTCGACCGGCGCCGCCGGCGCCGTGACGGTGACATTGGGAACGGAAAGCTTGCTGTCCTGGGCATAGGCGCCCATCGAGGGCGCGAGCATCGCCGCCGTTACGACGGCAGTCGCATAGATCGAGACCGCTCGCATGGCTGTCCTCCTTGATCGAACCGTGGCTCAACCCAGCATTATACGTTGTTTTGGCCGCGCGGTTCCCCGCAAGGCGCAGCGCTCGCGTGATTTTTCTTAAGGCCGGCGCATCATTTTGTCGTGAAACGCGCAAGTCCGCTGTCGGTTCCTTGGCGCGTCGTTGAAATCGCATGCGGCTGACGATCGGCGATTGGATCCGCGATATCGCGCGCCGCGAGCTGTGGCGCAGCTCCGAGCCGATCGTAATCGAGCCGCAGGTCTTCGATCTGTTGGGCTATATCGTGCAGCACCCGGAACACGTCGTCACCAAGGATCAGCTTTTGCAGGCCGTATGGGGCGGCCGCGAAGAAACCGAAGCCCGAGGCCGACGACGTGTAGAGCTAAGAGTGCGAAAGCGGATGGCCTAGCGCCCGAGTCACTGCATCTACCGGCGCAGAAATTCCGTCGCGCGAACGCGGGCGTCCTCGGTCGCCGCCGCATCGTAGCCAATCGTACGGCGATGCGGTCGGGCCTGACGTCAGGCCGCCCGGCCAGCAGCGCCGCGGCCGCGAGCACGTCAGCGGCGCGGTCGGCGGTGGTGACGGCGTGGGTCGCGCACACGTCGCTGTGGCCGCGCGCCGTGAAGCTGTCGAGCTTGAAGGTCGCATAGCCGTGCCCCTGAAGAAAGGGGACCCATAGCGGCAACGCGCCACCAGACATGTTGGCGTAATATCCCGAACAGCTGTGCAAGGCGATGACGACCGGAAAGGGCCCCGCACCCACCGGCTTTTTGAACCAGCCGGTCAGCTGGATTTGCCGGCCCTGATAGTCGACCGGGACCGCAATCTCTTCGAAGAGTTTGCTCGCCTCTTCGCCGCTGGCGCTCACCGCCCAAAGAGCTGATGAGAGAAAGACCACGCTGGCGAGCTTGCTCATAGCGGCCTCCGAAACCAGTAAGTTCACCGGCGCTTGACAACGAGGGCACCGGCGCGTGACCTTTTCCTGGTGTTGGTGACGCCATGAAACGCTACTTACTGACCCTCGTCTTCCTCGCAGGTTGTGCGCCGATTATGTCGGATAAGCCGGGCGCGACACAATCCGAGTTCAATGTGGATCAAGCGCAGTGTCGGTTCGCTGCCAAGGCAAGCGAGGGCGGCTCAGCTGCTGCGGGCGATCCAAAGGGTCGCTATTCCGCATGATAGGCCGCCGCACCGGCAGCTAACCCGCACCCGTAGCCTCCCGCAAGCGTTCACCGAGAAGTTTGAAGTCCGAGGGGTGAACCCGATGTTGGTGAGAAAGAAGGCAAAGGCGTACGGCATCGTCCTTTATGGGATTGTGCTTGGCGTGGTTCTGGCGCTGCCGGGGTGCAACGCCAACTGGCCGGCTATAGGGTCGAAGGCGGAGCAGGAAGCCCTTTGTCGCCTGCCGGGCCACTGCGCGCATTCCACCCCATCGGGCGCGAACCACAGCGGCCAATAATCGCTGTAACTTGGCATCGAACCTCGTGCTAAGCTGCCGAACGCAATTAGAGAAGGGACAGACGCGGGCGGTTAGTCCTGCTCGGGAGAGTGCGGGGTTCAATCGCACGCCGATCGCACCGGCTGCCAGAGGCGCCGCGACGAGCGCCAAGGGAACCCAAAGCGACGCGCGCAAACACGGAACCCGCGTCGAGGCTATTGTCCAGCCCGCTCGCGTTGGCAACCAACCCGGCGATCGCCGCACCCAAGGCAATCCCCGCTTGTTGAACCGTAGCGGCGGAGGCGCCAGCGCTGTTCTCCTCGCCGCCCTTCGCGCCGCTCATTACGCGTTGCAGAACAAACGCCCACCCAGCGCCAATCCCGGCTCCGATCGATGCGATCGGCAGGATGAGGGCCGCGACCGGCGCCTGTGCTGCGCTTGGCTATTGTAAGCTTATGACGGTTGCCATCGCCGATGTGATTCCGCTCGAGGCGCTGGCCCTGGATGCCGGATTCCGCGGGTATGACGAGAAAAATCTCGGTTTACATACTCTGCTGCCAGCTTCGCGGCGGCACCCCGCACTGCGGTATTTCTTGCTGGCTTATCGCGAGTTGGCGGCCGGACCGTATGTTGTCTGATCGTCGGCCTTTCTCAAATTGCCGACCGGATCGTAAACCCGGGTTTGCAGCGAACCGAGCACAGAGGCGACGTCCTGGGCCTGCACAGCTGCCGTGTCGGTGCGGCAGATGCTGGCATGCATCATGTAGACATAGCCGCCGCGGAACACCGGTCCGGGCTTTCGAACGGCGATGCAATTGTGTGGTCCATCTGAGAATTCGATGGATCTCAACCTGTCCCCCCCATACCATTGGTCCTGCAGATCATTGATCTGCAGATTATGCCAATTGGTTCCCCGCCTCGTCACCTGGTTCATGTCCTGAAAGTCTTCCTGGTCATAACCCGATAACTATGAACGTAACACCCGCCCGGTAGTGAACCGGTCGCGGTCACCTTATGAGGGTCAAGAATCAGAATATCCGCTTCGATAGACAATTTTCCGACGCTATGGATGACCACGTCGAGCGCCATGTCGCAAGGATTTGAATTTCTGTCGCTCCTGTATCCGCCGAGCGTGAGCCGGTATCCTTGTAGACATTTGCCACTCGGGCCCAACCCAATGCGAGTCTGCCCACAGGGCACCTCGGCGAATTTGTCCTCCTCGACGCGATAGCGACCGAGGTAAGGATTTCGCCCATATGATCTCCAGGGATCGCGCATATAGGGCGGCTCGACCGGGGCCGCCGGCGCCGTGACGGTGACATTGGGAACCTTGAGCCTGGTCTCTTGGGCGCAGGCGCCGCTGATCGACGCCATCATCGCTGCCGTGACGATGGCGCACATATAGCTAGAGACCGCTGGCATAGTTGTCCTCTTTGGTGGCGGAGCGGGCGGACGCGGCGCCATCGACTATTATTGATCGCTATCCTCGCCCCGCCGGGCCAATGCGGGTCAGGCGGATCGGTGCCTTAGCCGAGGGTGGTCGCGGTCGTCGATCATTGCCGGGTGCCGCGTGGCGCCGACCCGGCGGCGGCGAGGCGGCCCTTGGCCTCCTCGTAGAGGTCTGGCGGCAGCGGCCCGTGCTCCAGCGCGTCGAGGTTGGTTCGCAGGTGTGCCGGGTTCACCGTACCGACGATCGTGGTATCGAGATCCGGATTGGTGAATGTAAAGCGCAGAATGAACTCCATCGGGCTCATGCCCTCGAGCAAGTCGTCGAGATGCGCCTGTCGCCAGCGTTCCCATTGCCATCCGCTCTGCTTCTCTTCGGACGGCGCGCCTTTCGCGGCACCGCCGCGGACGACGATCCCCGCCCCCGCATTCGCGGCGGCGCCGATCGCCGCTTCGTGCTCGCGCTCCACCGCCGAGTAGGGGATCTGAAAGACGTCGAACACGCCAGTCGCGATATGGTCCAGCAGATGAGGCAAGGTCGCCGAGATGCCGACGAAGCGCACTTTGCCCGCCGCCTTGAGCTCGAGCAGTGTCTCGAGTGCGCCATGCTCCTCCAGGGTCTGTTTGGACGGCGAGGCATGGAATTGGACGACGTCGAGATAATCAGTCTTCATTCGCGCCAGGCTCTGCTCGACACCCTTGAGGACGTTGTCACGGGTGAAGACATGCTGGCCACGCTGCCCCGCCGGAGCCGGCGACGCCCCGACCAGACAGCCGCATAGAATTCCGAGCGCCGGTGAGAGATGTAACGGCCGATCCGCTCTTCGCTCAGCCCATAGTCGATCGAGGTGTCGATATAGTTGATGCCGGCATCGAGCGCGGCGTTCAGAATGGTTTCCGCCTGGGCTTCCGTGACATCGCGGCCGCGCGGTACCCCGCGCAGTTCCATCGCCCCATAGCCCAGCACCGTGACCGGCAGTCCGGTGCGTCCGAGTTCCCGCTTTGGTATCGCCATGCGCATCCTCCATGCCCAAATTTCGCGCCGGATCTTAAACCGACCGTTGACACTTCGTAACACCGGCCGCAAAGGAGAGGTCGGCTAAGGGGTGCGGAGGTCCGGGCATGGCGCAACAGCAAAACCCGTCGCCGGGAGCCAGGCTGCGCGAGCTGATCCACCGCAAGGACCGCGTGCTCGCGGTGTTGCACACGCCGAATGCCGCGTTGGCGCGCATCATGGAGCTCGGCGGGTGCGAGGCCGGCTTTGTCGGCACCTCGGGTGTGGTCGGCGCCTATACCGGCCTGGCCGATGTCGGCACCGCGACGTTGACCGAATGCGTGACGATCGCCGGCTGGATCGCCCAGACCGTCAAGTTCCCGGTGATCATGGATGGCGATACCGGCCATGGCGGGATCATGGCGGTGCGGCGGATGGTGCGCGAATGCATCCGCGCCGGCATCGCCGGCGTGCGCATCGACGACCAGCCGATCGAAGGCAAGCGCCGGACCCAGAGTGCCGGTGTCGAGGTCGTGCCGCTCGAGCAGGCGGTCGCCCGCTATCGCGCTGCCGTCGACATGAAGAACGAGCTCGATCCCGACTTTGTCGTAATGGCGCAATGCTATGCCCGCGACGCGGCGGGCGGCGGCCTGGTCGATTGCCTGAGGCGGTTGCGTGCCTATGAGAAAGAGGCGGGGGTCGACTGGGTGCAGTTCGAGTCGCCGCATTTGGAGGACGAGATCAGGCGCGCCCGCGCCGTCGTCTCCGGCCCGTTCTCATTCATGAAGGGGCGGCTGCCGCGCTACCTCGGTCTCGACGAGCACCTCGCACTCGGCGTCACGATCGCCTGGTATCCGGGCTTCACCCATCAGGTGATCTGGGCGGCTCTCTGGGATTTCATGCAGCAGTTCCAGGCGCAGGGCATCGCCGCCTGGGAGGAATTCGAGCGGGCGCGCCAGGATCGCCCCTACCCTCGCCCCGAGCCCGGACCGGATGAAGAAGGGCTGGAGAAACAGCGCCAGCTCGAAGAACGCTATTTCTCCGCTGATGCGCTGGCGAAGTACCCCGGCAGTTGAGCTAACTTACTCTATCGTCATGGCCGGACTTGATCATGGCAAGGGAAAACCCAGATGGCGCGTGACGGCTTCAGGATATTCGATTCCGACACCCATGTCGGACCTTCGATGAACATTCTCGACCATTACCTCGCGGCAGCCGAGAAGGCCCGACTGGCCGATTGGGAGAAATGGAAGGACGTCAATCCGCGCACCGGCCGGATCACCTACACCAAGGGCGGACGTAGCTACCAGCGTCGCCTCGGGGATGCCGCCGCCGACACGCAGCCGGACCGCTACATGGCTGCATTTATCGGCGCCAACCGCGCCCGGCCTTCGCCCCGGGTCGATGACGATCCGGCCGAGCGGATCGCCGACATGGATCGCGAAGGGGTCGACGTCAACCTGACCCTGCCCTCCGGCTGGTTCGGCACCTGGACCGCTAGTGACGATGTCGCCCTCGAAATGGCGATGTACCGCGCCTACCACCGCTGGATGGCGAATTATTGCGGCGCCTTTCCCGAGCGGCTCGGCGGCATCATCCTGGTTGCGGCGCGCGACATCGCGGGGAGCCTCGCCGAGATCCGCCAGTGGGCGTGCTCGCGCTGGGCCTGGGCGGTGATGGCCTATGCGCCGGCCGGCATGCCGCTCGACCACCCGGACCTCGAGCCGATCTGGGCCGCGGCCGCCGAGCACGATCTAGCGGTGGTATTGCACACCTTCACGGTCATGCCGCCCTATGCACCGGGCGGTGGGGACACCTGGGAGAATTTGTTTCTGCAGCGCTCGGCGGCGCATCCGTGGTGCGGCATGCGCAACATGGCGGCATTGATCGGCAGCGGCGTGATGGACCGCTACCCGAATTTGCGCATCGGTACGCTCGAAGCAGGTCACGGTTGGCTGCCGTTCTGGATGGCGCGCATCGACGAGCACGCCGAAACCGTCAAGGCGGCATTGCCGGAGCTCGCGCACAAGCCCAGCGAATACGTCCTCGGCGGCCGCTATTTTCAAAGCATCGAGATCCCCGAAGGCGAGCGGCTGACCAACTCGGTGATCGAACTGTTGGGCGAGGATTTGCTGATGTACGCCTCCGACTACCCACATGGCGAGAGCTGGTTTCCGGAGTCGGCGACGACGGTGCTGGGCTGGAACATGCCGCCGGAGCGCAAGCGCAAGCTCTTCTGGGACAACGCGGTGCGGTTCTATGCGCGCTGCGGCTTGGCGCGAGACGGCCGGGTTTCTATGATTGGCCTATAGCGAACCCGAACAAGGAGGACGGATATGGACCAGGATGCCAAGAAGACCGCGCTCAGGATGATCCCCTACGGGATCTATGTGCTGACCGCCGATGACGGGAAGGGCAACGTCGCCGCCGCCACGGTCAATTGGGTCACCCAGACGGCCTTCGCCCCACCGCTCGTCGTGGTCGGCGTCAAGACCGATTCCGGCGCCTATCAGATCGTCAAAAATACCAAGAATTTCGCGTTGAACATGCTTGGCAAGGACGGCAAAGGGGTCGCCTTCACCTTCTTCAAGCCGACCAAGCTCGAGGACGGCAAGCTCTCAGGCCAGGCCATTCACAAAGGCACGACCGGCGCGCCGATCCTCGACGCCGCACCCGCGGCGGTCGAGTGCCGGGTCACCAGCATTGTCGAGCAGGGCGACCATCACATCGTCGTCGGCGAGGTCGTCGACGCGCATGTCGCAAAACCGATCACCGGGCGCCCGGACGCCGCGATCCTCGAGATGAAGGAGCTCGGCGACAACGTCTTTTACGGCGGCTGAGGCATACTCTCCTCTTGATCGCCTAAGGCCGCCTTGGGGTCGGTCAAGGCTATGCCGCAGCGTCGCGCCTTCTCCTCGCCTTCGCGGCACAAACTCGCGCGATGGTTGGCGAAAGCGTTTGCTGTTCTCGCGCTCATTGGGATCGCGTACACCGCCCCCTCCGCCGCCGAGGTGCGCGAGGGACATTTTCGCATCGGCGTTCTTGTCGCTGTCTCTGCGTCCACTACGCCGTCTGCTATGGCTGCCTTTGTGCAAGAACTGGAGAAGGCAGGCTATCTTGAAGGCCGAAATACCGTCATCGACGTGCGGTCCGCAGAGGGGGAGATGGAACGTCTGCCGGACTTGGTGAAGGAGCTGGTTGCAGTCGCGCCCGACGTGATCTTTGCCGTCGGGACCCCGCCGGTCATAGCGCTCAAATCTTCGGGTACCTCGATCCCGGTTGTCTTTGCCGGGGTGGGCGACGATCCGGTGCGTAGCGGACTGGTCAAAAGCTTTTCCCACCCGGGGACGAATTTCACCGGGATACGGAATGTCGGATTCGACATTGCCGCGAAGAGGCTGCAGCCGCTTAAGGAAATGCTCCCCAGTATTGAGCGCGCAGGCGTGCTCCGGCAAGCAGGCAACGTTGCCAGCGTGGCGATCGTCGATGAGATCCTCAAGCGCTCGGTTGCCGTGGGCATCGAGGTGGTGCCTTTTGATTTCAAGCGTGGCGAGGATATCCCACACGCCGTCGAGCAGGCCGAGCGTATAGGGGCGCAGGCATTGATCTTGACCGCTGACGCTATCCTCGCGGCCAATCGAAGGACGATAATCGACTTGGCGCGTCAGAAGAGGTTGCCCGCAATGTACAGTTATCCCTTCGAGGCGATCGAAGGCGGCCTGATCTCTTATGGCCCAGATATCGAGAGCAATTATCGTGAGGCCGCGACTTAGTTAGACCAGATCCTGCGTGGTGAGAAACCGGCGGATTTGCCAGTGCAGCAACCCACGAGGCTGTCCTTGGTCATCAACCTGAAAACCGTGGGGGCCCTCGGCAATCAAGGTCCCGCTAATGCTGTTGGCGCGGGCCGATGAAGTGATCGAGTGATCGCTCTGCGGCGTGCCGAAGCGCGGCTGGGATGGGCTTGACCGGCAGGGGATCCTCGGGGTTCCATGTTCGCCGCCGGCGAACCCGCAGAAGGAGGACGGAAAATGCAGGAGATCGAGCGGCCCGCTCTCCAATGGCCAACCGAAGGCAATGCGCGGGTACCGTATCGGATGTTCTCCGATCCCGACATCTATCGCACCGAGCTCAGCCGGCTCTTTCTCGGGCCGACCTGGCAGTATCTCGCACTCGCCGGCGAGCTGTCGCAGCCGGGCGATTACCTGACGACCTTCCTCGGCGAGACGCCGGTCATCGTCTCCCGCGGGCATGACGGCGAGATCCATGCGATGGTCAACCGCTGTGCCCATCGCGGCAACCTCATTTGCCTCAAGCGGCGCGGCCATGCCGACAATCTGACCTGCGTCTACCACGCCTGGCGTTACGATCTCGCAGGCAATCTCGACAGCGTCGCCTTCCGCCGCGGGGTCGCCGGGAAAGGCGGCATGCCGCCGAGCTTCCGTCTCGAAGAGCACGGCCTCAAAAAGCTTCGCGTCGACCAATTTGGCGACCTCGTCTTCGGCACGCTGTCGCCCGAGGCGCCGCCGTTGGCGAATTACATCGGCAATCTGATCGGGTCGCGCATCCATCGGGTGATGCACGGCAAGCCAAAGATCCTCGGGACGACCTCGCAGATCCTGCACAACAACTGGAAGCTCTATTTCGAGAATGTGCGGGACACCTACCACGCGACCCTGCTGCATTCCTTTTTCACGACCTTCCGGATCTCCCGTCTGACCTCGGAGGGCGGCGTCGATATCGCCGAGAGCGGGGCGCATCACGCGAGCTACACGCGCAACAAGGTCGATCGCGTCGATCAAGCGACCTCCGATCAGCTCTATGCCGGCATCCCGTCATTGCGCGAGAATTTCCGGCTGGCCGATCCGAGTTTTCTCGCCATGGCCGAGGAGTTCGGCGACGACACGACAACGCAGATCCTGTCGCTCTTCCCGAATTTCGTATTGCAGCAGATCCAGAACAGTATTGCATTGCGGCTGGTACTGCCAAAGGGGCCGGACAAGACCGAACTGCAATGGACTTATATCGGCTTCGAGGAAGACGACGCGGAGATGACCGCACTGCGCTTGGCGCAAGCCAATCTCGTCGGCCCGGCGGGCTATGTGTCGATGGAGGATGGTGCGGTGGGCAACTTCATCCAGCGCGCCATCCCCGGTGCCGAAGAGGAATGCTCGGTGCTCGAAATGGGCGGTTTCGGGCACGTGTCCGAAGCCAACCGGACCACGGAAGCCTCCGTTCGCAGCTTCTGGCACGCCTATCGGCCACTGATGGGGTTCTGAGAAGATGCGGCTCGAGGCGGTGGTACGCCGGTTGGAGCTCGAACAGCTCTACACCGACTACGTCCACTGCCTCGACGCCGACGAGCTCGAGCATTGGCCGGATTTCTTCACCGAAGACTGCTTGTATCGGGTCACGTCGGCCGAGAACTACGAGGCCGGGATGCCGTTGGGGCTGATTCATGCGACCTCGCGCAACATGCTGAAGGACCGGGTCAGCGCATTGCGCGAAGCCAATATCTACGAGCCGCAGCGCTACCGCCATCTCGTTTCGTCGATCAAGATCGGCGAGGAGCTTGGAGAGACGCTCGATCTTGTGGCGAATTTTATTGTCGTGCGGACAATGCAGGAGGGCGACATGACCCTCTTCGGCGCCGGGCGCTACGTCGACCAAGTCAAGCACGCGAACGGCACATGGAAATTCGCCCGCAAGACGGTCGTACTCGACAGCCGCCAGATCGACACATTGCTGGCGATCCCGCTCTGAGTGGGCCCGCCGAGACGGCTGCTGCTACTTGCTTAAGTCTTCCGGCGCAGCCGCCGCGCGTTTGCGGTGGCCCGCTTATGCCACGGTCGGAGTGCCGCTTTCTCTCCCCGCCCGGTCATCATGGCGCTGGCCGATTGCTGTAAAGCCGCGGCTTTCTCCATCACCATCCGCTGATATTCTGCGGTGGTGATGGTACCCCGGGCGATCATTGCCGTTCGCCGCGCGATCGTCTCCCATGACGCCATCGCCAACTCTGCCATCATCAGTGGGAACGTGCGCGTGCGCCGACGGGCAAGTCTCTTCATGGCGCGAGAATTGGTTGGCGGCCGGGGTGATGTCAAGTCGCCGGAGCGTGCTGTTCCTCGGTGCTGATCCGGCCGGCCTTGATCTGATCGAGCAGGGCATGCCAATCGCGATCGGTCTGATCGGCATAAGCCATCGCGAATTCGGCGATGGCTTTGTCGAACTCGCTGTCATCGCCGATATAGCCGGAAAGGACCATGGCATCGCCCGCGCGCGCATGGGCGCGCGCCAGGGTGCGCCCGCACAAATCGGCGTAGAACGGCAGCGCCTCTTCAAGCATGGCGCTGATGTTGGCCAGCCGCGCATCCTTCAACCGCCGGACATAGAAATGGCGTCCGTTGACCGGGTTCTGCGTCCAGCCCAAAAAGACGTCGGCGGCAGCCTGCATCATGCGCTGCCCGACCACTACGCGTTGTCCGTGATTGACATAGTCCGAGGCGCCGGCGAAAGGGGCGAGCACCGATGCCTGGGCCTCCTTGATCTGTAATAGCAGTGGCGAACCGTCGTCGGCGACGAACAAGCCGATCGCGCAGAATGTGCCGACACTGCCGACCCCGACGGTCTTGAAGGCGATGTCGCGGCGATGGTAGCGCCGCACTAGCACCCGCCGGTCGTCCTGCAAACTCTCGGCATAAGACGCGAACGCCTGATGCGCATGGAGCTCGTGGCGGCTCAGATGGCGCACCAACGGCGGCTTGTCCTTGATCTTCCAATCGCCGTTTTTCCGCTCGACGAGACCGTAATGCTCTGCAGCGCCCCGCAGTATGGCCTCACGGCGCTGCTCGATCTTGTGGCGGATCTTGTTGGAGTCGACATCGGCGATCGCGCCGGCGAGATCGATGCGCGAGCTCCAAGCCGCGAGCGGGGACAGCAGCGCCAGCTTTCCCAGGTGACGGCGATAGCCCTTAGCAGCCGTGCGGGCGAGTTGACGGCACTCCTGGGCCGGGGCCTTGGCAACCCGACCGGCGACGGCGAGGCTTGCAGCGAGCCGCTTCACATCCCACTCGAATGGAGCCGGCAATGTCTCATCGAAATCGTTGACATCGAAGACAGGGATCCCTTCCGGACTTGCATAACCGCCGAAATTCGCGAGATGACAGTCTCCACAGGCCTGGACGCGGAGACCGGTAGACGGGCCTGCGGCAAGATCGGCAGCCATGATGGCCGCCGCACCACGTAGAAAGGCAAAGGGGTCGGTCTTCATCCGCTTGTAGCGCAGCGGAAGCAAATCTTGGATCCGGCTCTTGCCCTGCTCGATCAGGATCTCGATCGGGTCAGCGCGGTTTGCCGGAGGCTGCCAATCGGCCTGCGCGCTGAGCGGCACCTGACGCCGCCACTCGGCGCCCTGGGCGCGCCGCTCGTCGAGTTTCGCTGTCACATGCCTGTGATCAGAGGATCTGCTCATGTGGATTAGCCCCTTTCCGATGATATGAGCGGTAGACCGGTTCCCACATCTTTTGCGATTAAGCCGTCTAGCGCCGCATCGTCGAAGGCCTCGCACAGCCCCTCCGCGCGGGCTTGGCGGGCGACGGCGGCGGCGACGGTGACCGCGACCTTGCGCAGATCATGCACTGGGGGCAAGAGGCTCGCACCGGGATCGCGGGATGCGGGCGAGACGCCGGCGAGCGCCTTTGCAGCTGCGGCGAACATGTCGTCCCTGACCCGCTGAGCCCGGACGGCGAGAACCCCGAGGCCGGCACCCGGGAAGACGTAGGCGTTGTTGGTCTGATCGACGGTGATCGGCTTGCCGTCGATCTCGACCGGAGGGAACGGACTGCCGGTGCCGACGAGGTGCGCGCCCATTGGTCCAACGCCGCAGATCGGCTGGTGTGACCTCCCTGCGCGATACCGGGTTTGAGAGCGGGAAAATTACCGGCCGCGCAACCGCGCTCGCCATCGTGCGCACCACTTCCTCGGTAAACATGCCGGGCTGACCCGACACACCGATCAATACCGTCGGTCGAGCATTTTTGACGACGTCGAGGAGATCGATATGCTCGGAACGCGGCCGGGTCCAGCCGGCGACGGCCGACGGCGGTTGGACAAAGGGCGCCTGAAACGGCTGCAAATCAGACATGCCCTCGACCAACAACCCGTCGCGGTCGACAGCGTAGAACCGCCGCCACGCCGCGGCCTCGGGGAGACCGTCGTCGATCATCAGCTTTAACAGCAGATGGCCGATGCCGCAGCCCGCGGTCCCGGCGCCGAACATCACAAAGGTCTGATCGCGCAATGCCGTTCCGGTGACGCGCGTCGCTGCGAGCAATGTGCCGGCCGCGACCGCCGCAGTGCCTTGGATGTCGTCGTTGAAAGTGCACAAGCGGTTGCGATAGCGATCCAAGATGCGCCCGGCATTGGCGCGCGCGAAATCTTCCCACTGCAGCAATACATGCGGCCAGCGCCGCCGTTCCACGGCACTGACAAATTGCTCGATGAAGTCATCGTAATCGGCACCGCGCACCCGCTCGTGCCGCCATCCGATATAAACGGGATCCGTGAGCCGCTCGCAATTGTCGGTGCCGGTGTCGAGCAGAATGGGCAAGGTCGTCGCCGGGTGCAGGTCGGCGCAGGCGGTATAGAGCGAGAGCTTGGCGATCGGAATGCCCATGCCGCCCGCGCCCTGATCGCCGAGACCCAATATTCGCTCGCCGTCGCCGACGACGATCGCCTCGATGTTGTCGAAACGGGGGTGGGCGAGGATGTCCGCGATATGGGCGCGCTGCGGCCAGCTGAGGAACAGCCCGCGCGGGTAGTGCCAGGAGTTGCTGAACTCCTCGCAGCCCTGCCTAACCGTCGGCGTATAGACGAGCGGCGGCATTTCGCCGAGGTTGCGCGTCAACAGCGCATAGAACAATGTCTCGTTGGCGTCCTGCAGCCCGCGCAGGAATACGTAGCGGTCGAGGTTGCGAACCGCCTGGAGCCGTCGCGCGAGTTGATTGTCGAGAGTACCGAAATGCGGCGGCAACAGGCCGTGCAAAGCGAAGGTGGTGCGCTCGTCGTCGGTAAAGGCCGTTCCCTTGTTCAACAGCGGATTGGTCAGCAGTGCCGCACCTTCGAGATCGACCTCGATACCGGCCCGCTCGGGCGGCACTTCGACGGTCATCATATGACCCGCACTTCGACCGTACCGACGCCGGAGAAGCTCGCCCAGGCGCGATCATCCGGAGCGAGCGGGAACTGGCGTACCAGTGAGCCGGTCATCACCACATCGCCCGCGCGCAGGCTGCGTCCGTATTCGCCGAGCTTGCGCGCGAGCCACACGACCGAGTTCAGCGGGTGGTCGAGCACCGCGGCGCCGACTCCCGTCGCGACGACATTTCCATTCAGCTCGACGCGCGCTTCGACCTGATCGAGCCGTAGGCCCGGCGCAAGCGGGATCGGCTCGCCGAGAATGACCGAACGCTGCTGCGCGTTGTCGGCCAGCATCAGCGCAATTTGCCCGGGGTCGCCACGCGTCTCGGTGATCTCGAAAGACGGGTGAACCACCGCGACCGCCGCGTGTACCTCCTCCGGCGACACCTCACCCGCGAGCGGCCGACCCAACCGCACGCAAAGCTCGGTTTCGAAGCCGGGCTTGATCAATTGGGCGGCGGAAAACTGATGGCCGCTCGGCCGGGTCTCCAGGATGCAGCCGAAGCAGGGCTCGTGAAAGCCGAACTGCTCCTGGATCGCTTTGGAGGTCAGTCCGACCTTCCAGCCGATCTGCCGCTCGCCTGCCGCACAGCGGCGCTCAATAAGGGCCAATTGGATGCGGTACGCCTCGTCCAAATTCAGCCGGTCGAAATAGCCGGCCGGGAAATGCTCGCCGCGACCGCGCGCCGCCCAGAACTCTTCTACCGTGCGCTGCAGATCGATTGTCATGACGGATGCCCCCCAAATCCCGAACCCATTGGGCTGGACTACACCGGCATTGTGCGCTTTTGGTGGGTTCGGCCGATAACCGCGGTCTCCTCGCGGTGACCGGCGATGACGCGCACCCCCTCGTCGAGTTTGGCGACGATGTTCCCGGGCGCGGCGGTTTCGAGAAATGCAACGCGGTTTTTGCGGCAGGCGGCAAAGACACGCTCGCGCGCCTCCCGCATCTCCGGCGGGTAAGGATCACGCGGCACCGCCCGGTAACCTAGCGCCAAGCCCAGATCGCCTGGGCCCATCTCGGCAAAGCCGAGACCCGGCACGGCGAGGATCTCTTCGCAATGGGCGACACCTTCGGGGCTCTCGATCTTGACGCTAAGTAACAGCTCACCTTTGGGGTTGAGCGGCCAGGGATCGCATCGCTCGAGATATTCCTCGGGCGAGATCCCCCATATCGGGGCAGCGGTCGATTCCGAGCCGCGGCCACGTGTGCCGAGGCCGAGCCCTCCGCCGCGGGCCGCCCGCGACGCGCCGTGCATTCGTGCGATCGGAGAGGGAATCGCCGGGTCGACCCCGTTGCGATAGTGCGGATAGCGGCAGGATTCGACAAAGGCGCGGACGGCATCGGCCGATTCGGCTTGGCACAGCAGGACCCCGTGCACGCCGCGGCCGAGGATCTGGCGGAACTGCCAGGCGTTGAAGTAGACATTAGCGGCGTCGGTGCCGTTGACCGGCGCCTCGACGACGATAGTCGGCGTGCGGTGGCCCGAGCGTGCCGGGCCGCCATCGACGAGACCGCGCATGTACTCGGCGAGGCCCGCCATGTCGAAGGAGCCATGCTCCATCCCGATATTGATGTAGTCGGCCCAAGTGCGGGCGTCTTGGCGCCCCTGGGAATGGGTCAGCACGTGTCCGCTGTGCCCGCCGACGTAGTAAATTGCCTGATCTTGCGCCAACAGTTCGAGGGCTCGGTTGATGCGGCTCGCCACGATCGCCTCCTCTCTAGCGGCTGGCACGATAATCAAGAACCGGCCGGAAAACACCCGCACGAAAAATCCACCCCACCCATGACTGCATAGAACCGGACCGCGCTACCGAACGTGTGGTGAAGAGCTGCTCATATAGCTGTTGAGCTCGGGTGTGGCCATCGCCGCGTCGACATAGCCAAAAGTGCCCTGGTCTTTTACTTCGCGCGCTGCATTGACAAGGCCGCTCATAGCCGCCCGATAAAGCGATGTCGCGAGGCTGATCCGCTTGACGCCGACGCTTGCGAGTTCCGCGGTGGTAAACGACCGGTCTTTGATGCCGGCCATGAAGTTGAACGGCCTCGACAACACGGCGCAGACCGTCTGCACAGCAGCGAGGTCGGGCAAACCCGGCGCCATCAACACGTCGGCGCCCGCTGCTTCGAACGCCTGCAGCCGTTGTATCGTATCGTCGAGGTTCGGATTGCCGCGCAGGAAGTTCTCTGCCCGCGCGGTCAAGGTGAATGGGAACGGCAACTTGCGCGCCGCCTCGACCGCCGCAGCCACCCGCTCCTTTGCATGGTTCAAATCGAACAGCGGCTTTTGCGGGTTGCCGGTGAAGTCCTCAATTGAGCCGCCGACCAGGCCGACGGCCGCGGCAAGCCGTATCGTCTCCGCAGCACCCTCCGGCGCGTCGTCGAAACCCTTCTCCAAATCGGCCGAGACCGGTAGGTCGGTTGCCGCGACGATCGCACAGGCGTGGTCGAGCGCCTCCTGCCGCGTCACCATGCCGTCGCGGCGGCCGAGCACACCGGCCGAGGCACCGCTCGAGGTCGCCAATGCCTGAAAACCGAGACCGGCCAGGATCCGCGCCGAGCCCGCGTCCCAAGCGTTGGCGATCACAAAAAATCCAGGCTCCTGGTGCAACGCGCGAAAACGATTGGCCTTTTCGAGTTGGCTGGATGTCATGCCGGGTCTCCTGCTACGGCTTTTACCCTGGAAGAATACGATTATTGTCCCCGAGTTGGCGAACTGCTTGGATGACGGCGTCGGGCGTTCAGTTCGACAGCAATAAACACTGACGGCACAGCCGCAGCGCGGTCAGGCCGATCACCGCGGCAATCCTGCCCACCCCTACCTTAACCCAGCAATTCCGCCGGCTTCGCCCCCTTTCGCCGGGTTGCGTTCCGTGCCACAATGTGTCAGACTGTGCCCGACCGTGCCATCAGAGTACGGACACGGTGCGGACACCGAAATAGCGGGCAGAGAACATGATCGTAACCTTCACACAGGCGTTGATCGCGAAGGTGGCGCCGCCGGTCGAGAGCAAGCGTTACGAGATCCACTACGACAGCGAGGTCCGTGGTCTCGGCTTACGCGTCACCAAGAACAACGCGCGCAGTTGGATCTTCAACTACCGCGTCCACGGAATCGAGCGCCGACTGACGATCGGCGCCGCCGCCGATTGGCCGCTGAAGCTGGCCCGCGACGAGGCCCGCCGGCTGCGCCGACTCGTCGATCAGGGCCGCGACCCGATGGCCGAGCGCCACGCCGAGCGCACCGCCCCGACGATCCGTGATCTCGTCGAGCGCTGGCGGGCGGAGCGCGCCCCGAAGATGCGGCCGCGGTCGCGTGCCGAGTACGAGAGCCTGCTCAAGCGGATCGAGCCAGAGCTCGGCAACCGCAAGGTCGCCGACGTTACACATCAGGACGTCGACCGCCTGCACCGGAAGATCACCACCGCAGGCAAGATGGTCCGGGCCAACCGGACGGCGGCCTTTCTGTCGCGGCTGTTCAACCTTGCGATCTTGTGGAAGATGCGCGCCGACAATCCGGTCAACGGGCTCGAACGGAACCCCGAGCAGCCGCGCCACCGCTATCTGACCGACGCCGAACTTGAGCGGCTCTTCACCGCGCTGGCGGCCGAGCCGGATCAGCAATCCGTGAACATCGTCCGCCTGCTGTTGCTGACCGGCGCGCGTTTTGGCGAGGTCGCGGCGATGCGCTGGGACCATCTCGACCTCGGCGAGCAGCCGGTGTGGACCAAGCCCGCCCCGGCGGTCAAACAGGCGCGACTGCACCGGGTGCCGCTCAGCCGCGAGGTCCGCGACATGCTGGTCGCGATCAAGGCGGCGAGGCCCGAGCACAACATCTCTCCCTATGTCTTCCCGGTCCGCAATCGCTGGGGCTACCCTCGCGACGTCAAGCGCTTCTGGGCGAGGATACGCAAGAGCGCCGACCTCGGCGACCTGCGCATCCACGATCTGCGGCACTCCTTCGCGTCGTTGCTCGTCAGCGCCGGCTACAACTTGCCGATGGTCGGCGCGTTGTTGGGGCATTCCGCACCAGCGACGACCGCGCGCTATGCGCACCTCATAGACACCGCACAGCGGCAGGCAACCGAACACCTCGACGCACTCGTCAAGGGCAAGGTGATCAACTTTGCGCAAGGGAAGGGAGCCTGATGACCGACCGGCTGTCCCTGACCAACGCCCTGGCGGATGCCAATATCGACCGCCAGAAGGCCGAGCGGATCGCGACCGAAATCTTCGACGCGATTCACGACAACGTCGCCACCAAGCAGGACCTCGATCTCGTCAGAGCCGATCTGGTGCGGCTGGAGCAGCGGGTAAACGCCCGGATCGATCTTGTACAACATCAGCTGATGACCCGCCTGGGTGGGCTGATGGTCGTGCTCGTCGGTCTCCTCTTCGGCGCCCTGCATTACTGGCCGCCGCGATGAACAATCCGCAGGAACAGCGCGCGGTGACCGAGTCAATCTTCACTCTGCGCGAACTCGCCGAGCGCATCGGAGCGCCCGTGCGGGCGGTAAAGTTTTGGACCGAGCAGCACGCGATTAGGGCGGTAACCGAGCACGTTGGCACAGGCAAGACCAGGACATTTGATCAAACCGAAGCGCGAATCGCCTCCCTGCTCGCTCCGTTTGCCGCGCAGGGTCTGACCATCGGTGCGCTCGCTTGGTTAGGCCGAGTCTTCCGCCGCTGTTTTGCCGCCCGACAGCCCGACAACCCTGACAGTCTCCAGTTCAAATCCGGTGATCTTCCGCTGTTGCAGGCCCTCGACCGAGCGGTTGCAGAAGACGCACCGGTTTGGTTGGCGATCGTCGATGTCCCTGAGCTGCGCGACTCAGGAACGCTGTTGCTTGCGCTTGCTTCTGACTTCGATGACGGAACCTGCTGGCTGCGGCTCGATTCGCTGATCCCCGGTAACGTTGACCGTCGCAAAGCGGTGGTGATGATCATCGATTTGGCGGCGCGGCTGTCGCTGGTCGAGTAGCCATAGAACAGCTTTGACCTTATACGCTTGACCATATAGGACATAAAGTGTCTTATGGCGTCCCGTCAGGTCAGGGGGCGCAAAGATACCGATGACCACCCGCCCGGCGCCTGAATTCCCGGCGCCCGAACTCGACACCGTGCCGCAATTTGCGGCGCGCGCCAACGTCTCGGTCCGCACTATCCGCCGAAAAATCGACGAGGGTCTGCCGATAATTAAGATCGGGAGGGCGACGAGAATCGATCCGCCAGTCGGGATGCACTTCCTAAAGGAGGGACGAACCCCGCCACCGCCGGTGGGGCGCGGCCGACCACGTAAGATCAGCGCGATCCTGATTCTGGTCCTGGCGCTTGTGGCGCCACCGAGCGGGCGGGCGAGCTGCTAGTCGTCACAAAGCCGGCCGGCGTATGCGCCCTCAGTCATGAAACTGCCGTCAAGCCCGCTCATACCCATGACATCATGGGAATTTTACAAAACCGCTTTCATTGGTGTCCGTGTGCAGTAGAGCCGTTGGCCCCGCACCGGCTTTTGGCAAGAGCGGCGCGGGGCTGAAGTCGTGCAACTTCGTTCGGGGGGACAAACCCGATGCCTCATATAGCATTTCCGCCAAAGTTCGCCGATCGTTTCTACGCGCTCCGATAGCGGACCTCCGCGGCGATGCCCGCGAGCGCCGACCGGTATGTGAAAACGACGGCGATTCGCGCCGCCGTCAAGGGCCGCGAGAGCGACATCCTCGACGCGCTCGGCATCGCCTGGCGCAATGGCCGACCGCACATCACCTGCCCCTATCCCGACCACGACGACCACGATCCCTCGTGGCGCTTCGACGCGCGGACCGGCCGCGCCTTGTGCACTTGCATCACCGACCGGAAATCGGACGGCATCTTCGATGTCGTAATCAAAATGAAGGCGGTCGACTTCGACGCCGCCAAGATCTACGTCGCCGAAACACTGCACCGCGATGACCTGATCAAGACGAAAGGAGGCAATAGCTCCAATCAAAAGACCGATCCGCAGTCGCTGTTAAACCCGCCCGCCAATAACCGCGACGACGAGATCCCTCCCCGCTACCTCGCCGCCCGCCTCGGCATCGCACCTGATCAGATCCCGGCGCCCTCCACCAAAATGGCCGGGATCACATCGCTCGCCTATTTCGACGCGCCGTTGAAGAGCGGCAAAAACAACAAGCCGGTGCTCGTCGGGCACTGGCCGTGCGCGATATTCGAGACCATCGCCGTCGACAGCCGCCGGCACGCCTATCGCATCTATGTCAATCAGAATATCGACGGCAAAGCCGAGCTCGGCCAAGACGCCCGCGGCAGGGAACGCGACCCGAAGAAATCGGCGCAGCGCGACCCAAAGGGCCCGAGCACCGCCGGCTTCTGCGTCGTCTGGGGCAATCCCGACGTCGAGCACATCGTCTTGACTGAGGGCATTGAGAATGCCTGCGCCATCGCGGTCAGCTTCCGCGAGGAGATTGAGAAGGGCGAGATCGGGGTGCTGTCGGCGATCACCGCGGGCGGCATCGAGGCCTTTATCCCGTGGCCCGCGACCCGCCGCATCACCGTCGCCGCCGACCGCGACGAAGCCAAGCCCGGCGCCGGCTTCAGACGCGGCGAGCAGGCCGCCCGCAACTTCGCATTGCAGCTGGCCAAGGAAGCCGGGAGCGGCGAACAGACCATCTGGCGCAACGCCGACCATGATCTCCCGGTCACCGTCCTCGGCGAGCCCGAGCCCGGGCCCGACGGCCGGCTCTATCAACAAGTCCAATACCGCAATGAGCCGCCGTCCTATGTGCCCGCCGACGAGCTGCACACCGTCGGGCGACAGTTGGAGATACTTATCGCGCTGCCCGGGCAACCCGGCACCGCCTATGACTTTCTCGACCTCTTCCGCGAGACCGATCCAGACCGTGTCCGCGCCATCATTGGTGCCGCGTCGCCGTTCCGGCCCACCAGCGAGGAGATCGAGGAGTTCAAAAACCGCGGCCGACGCCGCAGCGAGATCGAGGAAATTGCCGCCGCCTTCCCGATCCCGCCGCTGATCGGGCTGCGCGTCGAATATCGCCATACCCAATTGGGCGAAATCTGGCTGCACAGATTCGTCAAGACCGTCGAGGACAAGGAGACGGGCGAAGTCACGGAAACCTGGGCCCCGGTCTGCACGCCAATGACCCCCGCTGCATTCCTGCGGATGATCGACGCCAACAATACCTACGCGCTGCGCATGATGGTCGCCGACACTGACGGCGGCACCTGTTTCATCGACTTCAATCGCGGCGACCTGGTGCTTCTCGGAGCCAGTGAAATCCGCTTCCGTCTGCTCGAAGCCGGACTGCGCGTCGCCAATAGCGGCGAGATGACAATCGTCGAAATCCTCAAGCAGGTGAAACCGCCGATCGAGATCGTCGGCGTGTCCAACAGCGCATTCCTGACTCCCGGAGGCGAGAGATGGTCGAAATCGAATTGATGTCCAATGTCCGCATCCCCCCGGAAGCGGCCAAACGCGGCAGCTATCAAGGCTGGCGCGAGGCAATCGATGCCGCCCTCGACATCAAGGAATGCCCGCACTGGACCTTGGGCGCAGCGTCCGGGTTTGTCGGTCCGGTGCTCGGGCTCTGCGATTTCGACACATGCGGGCTCAATCTGTCGGGACCTTCGTCGCGCGGCAAGACCACTGCCGTGGCGTTGGGTGTGTCCTCATGGACGAGCCCGCTGATCACCTCGGGCGGCTTGCTGCGCTCGATGCGCACCACCGAGAATTCGATCGAACTGGCGGCACGGCAAGCCAATCACACGATCCTCGGATTGGACGAGCTCGGTCATGTCGACGGCAAGCTGGTCGGTCGCGCGATCTACTTTCTCTCGGGCGGTATCAGCAAGGCGCGCATGTCGCCGAAATTGATACTGCAGCCGCAATACACCTGGCGCACCTTCGTGCTGCTGTCGTCGGAGCAGAGCCTGGCGCAGAAGGTCGTCGGCGACGGCGGCCACTGGACCGGCGGGATGGCGGTGCGCTTTGTCGATGTCGATTGCACCGAGGTCGACGCCAAGGTGCCAAAAGATATTCTCGCCAAGATCGCCGGCATCTATCGCAACTACGGCGTCGCCAACTTTGTGTTCGGCACCGCCTTCCTCGATCACGAGCTCGACACCGAAGCCAATGCCGCACAGTTGCGGGCCAAGGTCCTCGATGCCGCCGATGCCATCGCCGGCGAGCAGGCCGACGGGGCGCGCCGCCGCGCGGCCCTGCCCTTCGCATTGATCGGTGTATGCGGCACGCTCGCGCGTCAGTTCGGCGTGCTGCCCAAGACCGCCGATATCGACGCTGCCGTCGCATGGGGCTGGGAAAAGTTTACCAGGTCGGTCGAGGCGCAGGCGCTCAATCCCGAAGGGTTGGCGATGGCGAATCTCCGGCGCTGGATCGCCCAGCACTGGGGTGTCGCGATCAAGAAGACCGACGAGCCCTACAAGAGCTCGCGCGATGCGCTCGGCTGGTACGACAGGGATGCGATCTACATCCCGGTTGGGCGCGTCAGCGAAGCCATTGACGGTGCCTTGAGCATAGCCGCCTTCGCCCGATTGCTCGGCCGCGCCGAACTGCTCTGGGACCGCACCGATGATCGGCGGGCCGCCATCCGCAGGGTTCCCGATGTCGGCAAGGTCGATGTCTATGCCCTCAAGCGCGCCGCCTTCCGTGACGACAAGGGTTCCTCCGATGACTGACGATAACGTGCTCTCGGCGCTCGACGCCTTCATCGCCGGGTTCGGAACGCGGAGTGAAATGCGACCTCAAACGCGAACTGTCGGCAAAGTTGCAAAACCCCCACAACCTAAACAAGAAGCCATTAATAATAATAATAATGTTCAAACCACAAAAACCAGAACCACATCCGATTCAGTATCTCTACGCGAGGCTGAAGCTGCCGCAAAAAAAAGCGAAAAAAAAGAGGGAGAGAAAAGAGACCCTAAAGTCCCCTCCACCGAAGTGGTTTGTGGTTTTTCTGGCTACGCCGTTGAAAACATTGAGTGTCGTCGAGCCACACGCGAGATGCGCTGCCACCTCGACCACGGCGAGCGGGTGCCACGTCATCTCTGCGCCGGCTGCCGCGAACCGATCGAGGGGGCCGACGACGAGGCCCTCGACCTCGCCGACGGCAACCGCGTCCATCTCGCCGACGGTTACCGCTGCCTGATCGCCTGGGGCCGGCGGTGGCGGGCCGCTGCGCGCGCCGCGATCAGGGACTTCGAGCGCGGACCGTGGGGCATCAGCCTCGACCTGCACCCAGCTTCAGAGACTGCCGCCGTCACCCGTGCCCACCCTGACAGAACAACGGACAAGCCGGCCGCGGCCGGGTCCGTGTCCGCATCCACGCCTCCCGAGAGAGGAATCGAACCATGAACGACCTCCACATCACACGTCCCGCGCGGGCTGCGCCGCGCCTCGAATGTGTTTCGGCGTGCAAATTTGACCCCTGAGCCGGGGGGTCGGCGTCCAAAATTGACCCCCTG
>Ga0306926_10001155_pt1 | contig 25998 bp, 26 predicted proteins | sample flu12Cox44000178_FD_203759 | JGI IMG/M metagenome (GOLD analysis project Ga0306926, IMG submission 203759) | Lab enrichment of tropical soil microbial communities from Luquillo Experimental Forest, Puerto Rico - flux8day.12C.oxic.44.000.178 (v2)... | ecosystem: Environmental > Terrestrial >...
TTCCGGATGGGGTAGAAATTTCGATAGTGCCGGCTATCAGCGGCGGTTGAAAGGAGCTCGCTTCCTATGAAATCTCATTTCCTGTCCTGTCGATGCTCAAACGGAGTTCGGGCGCAAACGCAAGCTAACCCACGGCCATTTCTACAATTCCTCTCACAGCATTTGCTAGACTAAGACTGCTTCCGCCAACCTCGAACCGCTCCTGGAGGAACGATGATGGACACCGCAGCTTCTTTTTCCCGCAGGCAATTTCTTGCGCAAGCCTCGTGCTTCGGCGCGTTTTATGCTTTTGCGAGCAGTGTTCCTGTTCCCGCTCTGGCTGGCTCCTTGCTCGACGACCCGCGGATATCTCAGGCGCCTATCGTTGATAGCGGCTTCGCTTCGGTGCGAAAGATCGGCGACGGCCTTTACGCGACCATCTCCGATACATCGAAGGGCTTGACTACCGTCTCCAACGGCGGCTTTTTGACCGGCAAGGATGGCACACTCCTAATCGAAGGCTTCATCACACCGGCGGGCGCGGCCTTCCAGATGGAAGCTCTTCGGAAAGTGACGGAAGTTCCCGCAGTGGGAGCGCTGAACACGCACTATCACTACGACCATTCGTTGGGGAATTCTTTTTACGGCGACCACATGATCCCATTGTGGGGCCATGCCAACGTTTCGAAGCGCCTCTTTGAGAGTTACGCCTCGGTGCAGGGTGTGGATCGTTCGGTGGCGCTGGCTTCACTGGAAAAACGCGTGAAGGACGCCAAATCTGAAGTCCAGAAGGAGCATGCACAGGGCACTTTCAGCGCTTTTTCGAACGTGTTCGATGCCGTAAGCAAGTCCGTCCTCGCGCTACCAAACCGCCCTCTCGATGCCGCTAAGCTGCCCCTGAAAGTCGATCTTGGGGGCCTTGCCGTAGTCATCGAGACGTATCCCGGGCACTCGGGCACGGATTTGATCGTGCGCGTGCCCGAAGAGAAAGTGGTCTATGCTGGGGACCTACTCTTCAACGGAATATACCCGGTTTGTTTTGATGAACAAGCTACAGTGTCAGGCTGGCGTGCCACGCTAAAAACGTTTTCGTCCTACGACAAGGACACGATTTTCGTTCCGGGGCACGGGCAGATTTGCGGGCAGGAGGTCGTCACCCTCTTCGGCCAAGCTTTCGATGACGTTGCGGAGCAGGCGCAAAAGATGTACAAGGCCGGCGTGCCGATTTCCGAGGCCGAAGACCGCTACGACGTCCCAGAAAAACTGAAAAATCTTCGGATTTTCGCCTGGGGTTTTACCATCGGCCCCACGATCAAAAAACTTTACGCCGAATGGGGCGCCCAATAGCCACCCCTTTTCCCTGAAACGTTGTGCCAGCCGTGCTTAGGAGTGGCGCGAACGCCGCAAGGGCGAAAGGCTTCGAGCGACTACGCTACAATAGATCTTTCTCCCCTCCATGCCGAAGAAGACGGCCATCATCATTGGAGCAGGTCCTGCCGGCCTTACGGCGGCCTATGAACTTGTCACGCGGACGGATATTCACCCCATCGTTTTGGAACGCAGCCTATTTATGGGCGGACTCGCGCGTACCATCCAGTACAAAGGCAATCGCATGGACCTGGGCGGGCACCGCTTTTTCTCGAAAAGCGACCGCGTGATGAACTGGTGGTTTTCCCACTTGCCGCTCGAACAAAACGACGAAGCGGAACGTACGGATTTGCACATGCTGCGGCGCTCCCGCAAGTCACGGATTTACTTTTTGCGAAAGTTCTTCGACTATCCGATCCAGCCGACACTGGATACGTTCCGGAATCTGGGCTTCCGGCGAACCGTGCGTATCAGCGCTAGTTACTTACGCGGTTCGCTCTTTCCCATCCAGCCAGTAGTGACCCTGGAGGATTTTTTTATCAACCGCTTTGGCCGCGAACTCTATTTCACGTTTTTCAAGGCCTACACAGAAAAGGTCTGGGGCGTTCCTTGCGACAAAATCGGTGCGGAATGGGGAGCGCAGCGCGTCAAAGGGCTCTCCCTGTTCAACGCCCTGCGCCACTTCCTCAGGCGGGCGAAGAAGGATGAATGCGATATTGCGCAGAAAGAGACGCAGACTTCGCTGATCGAAAAATTTCTGTATCCCAAATTCGGCCCCGGTCAGATGTGGGAAGAAGTGGCGCGCAAGGTCGTTGCGAAAGGCGGTGAGATTGTCACCGGCTTCGAGGTGACTGGCGTGGAAACCAGAGGGGAGCGCGTTGTTACCGTCACCGGCACAGATGTAGATCGCAATTCACGCTGTTTTCGCGGGGATTATTTTTTCTCGACAACGTCCGTGCAGGAACTGGTGCGGGCCCTTGGCGACGTCGTGCCCACCGGCATCCGGGAAATCTCCGAGGGTCTGAAGTATCGCGACTTTATCGCCGTGGGCCTACTGCTCAAGAAACTAAAGCTGCGCGATCCCGGCGATCGCTTCAACCTCATTACGGACAACTGGATTTACATTCAGGAGCCGGATGTCCTTGTGGGCCGCCTGCAGATCTTCAACAATTGGAGCCCTTACCTTGTCGCTGATCCCTCCAACGTGTGGCTCGGCGCCGAGTATTATTGCGACGAAGCGGATGAACTCTGGCGCAGATCAGATCAGGAAATGGCGCAACTGGCGATCGAAGAGCTTTTTAGAATTGCAGTGATCGAAAAGGATGACGTGCTCGACTCCACCGTCGCGCGGATGCAGAAGACGTATCCGGCTTACATTGGTTCCTACGGCCGGTTTGCCGAGCTCCGCGCCTACCTCGATGGCTTCGAGAATCTTTTCCTGATCGGCCGCAACGGCATGCACAAATACAACAACCAGGACCACTCCATGCTGACGGCCATGACCGCCGTGGACAATATCCTCGTCGGCATCACGGACAAGTCCAACATCTGGTCCGTGAACACCGAAGCGGAATACTTCGAGACAAAGCCTTCTAGAACTTCACCATGATGGCCATATCAATGAAGGATTCATTCTTGCGAAGATCCGGGAACCAGATGCTGCCAATGCCCCCGCCGCAGGCCGCTTCCGCAGGCACGAGGCTTGTTTGCCCAGAAGAGGAGCCATTGCTACACGTGTAGAATTGCGGAGAGCCGTTATTGCCGCCGGGCGGCGTGATCCCGCCGGGACCGGACCAGTACGGTACGTTTGCGTGGCGATAATCGTACTCCCAACGGAACGTAATGTACTGCGAGGGCATCCAGTCAAAGGTGATGGACGTATCCCAAGCTTTAAAGGGATCGCCGGGATTCCCCGTAAAATAGGGGGAATTCGTGGCCGCGGTAATGGCGGTCTCTCCGTTGATGGGAGGAATCAGTACGAGATAGCGCCCCGGATTGTTGATCTGTCCGCCGCCGACGGTCACGGCGAAGAGATCCCTGTGGAACCAGAAGCGGTTGTACCCCATCCAACCGACAAAGCTCTGCTTGGGCCCGCCCTTCGTGTTGCTGTGGCAGCTGACTCCCGCGCCGTATTCGCAACCCAGGTCACCCGTCAGCGAGAAGGCCATCTTGTCGAGGAATTTCTCCGGATTGTCATAGTACTTAATCTCAAAGCTGTCGTCGGTGTGGATGCGCCTGCGACCAGGGATAAAGAGGTCATCCTCGCCCACCCCGTAGTTATTCGAAATGATGTTCATCCAGGGCTTAGGAGTCCATTTGATCTGACCTCCGATACCCGGAGTATGATTGGCCGAAGCGTAGGACTGCCACCCATTGATGAACCAGGGCTCGATCTTCAAATGCGCCGTAGGGAAAATCTGAACACGTACGCCGTTGAAAAACCAAGGGGTGTTGGAGGAAACATAAGAAGGCTGATAGGCCCAATTGTCAAAGTTGTAGTAACTGAATAGGCCGATATAGGACATGAAGATGCCCGCGTCCACATTGATTCCGTGCAGCACGTTGAAGTGATATCCGCCATAGGCTTCCGAGACGTAGCGATAGGCAGTGGGCAGATCCCATTGGCCGTGTCCGGGACTGGGGTCATTCCTTGGCGTTGTCGCGGAATACATGCCGAACTGGGTCATGAGCCGTGCTCGGACATTGTCATAGTGGAAGTCGCCGCCGACGCCGAACTGTTCCAACTGAACTTCATACGAACGAAACAGTTCGCTCGACCCACCGATAGAGTGATCCGTCGGATGGTTAAAGTTGGCGACATAGTTGGTGTCCACTCGGATCTCCGGGGTGAAGAATTTCGTATCCCAGAATATTTCTTTGGTGCGGGGATTGCCGTTCAGCCAGGTCCAGTCAGCATCCGAGAAAGGCTCGATTCTCGTCGGCTGTCCAGTTGTCGCAGGCGCGGTGGCGGATGTTGAGGTAGTGCGATCTTGTTTGGGTTGTCCTGTGGGGCTCACTCCTGGCCCGATCGTTCCGACGCTCGGGGGAAACCCGCTCGCCGCGGATGCAGTGGGTGCGGTCGTTGGTGAGGCCGAGGAACGAGGTCCTCCCAACACAATCCCTGCAGGAGAAGTGGCAGTTATTTCCCTGGCTGCATTCGCCGAGGCTGGAGCTGCGCTTGGCGGTTCGGCGGGCTGTTTCGCTTCGAGCTCGGCCACTCGCTTTTCGAGTTGCTCCACTTTATCCAACAGCCAACGTTCGCGCTCGGTCAGGCCGGCTTCAGGATTGCTCGTTCCTGATGGTTTTGCGGGAGACGTGGCAGGAGCCGCGGCGGATTTTGTATCGTCATCTCTTCGCTCCTTGCCGAAGGCTCCCAAGCTTAGTATCAAGAAAATTCCAAGTCCAAACATGCACTTGCGTCCCAACGATATACGCATGGCTTCTCCTCTTCCAGCTGAAGGCAACGAATTTTTCTGGGAATGGCAGCATCTGCTGCCGCAATAGGCCCGACCGAAAGAGTTCCGTTGCCAAAAAACGATAGCCCGCGTGACCTAAGTCTTCCGTAAAACCCAGGGCGCACTTTTCTTTTACTGAAAGATATTTTAATAACTGAGTGAAAGTGTCGCTGCCAGGTCCACAGCCTTGCAGTATTACAGTTCTTCAGTCCCATGCAGATCGAAGGCAATCGTGCTCCTACTTTTTGCGCCAAGGGAGCTTGCATCTGCCTTACTTTCCATTAGTTAAGCACTCTTTGCTATAGGGCAGTAGGCAGGCGTCTAGAGTGCTGGCGTGCCGCGCTTCGCGACGGCCGCTGCGATCTGTTTCATCTCTTCGTGGATCAAGCCATTCGACGCCAGAATGGTCCTGCCTCCGAGGGTATAGGGTTGCCCGTCGAGATCGCTGACGCTGCCACCGGCTTCTTCGACCAGCACGATCCCGGCGGCGGTATCCCACGGTTTCAAGCCGAATTCCCAGAAGCCGTCGAACCGCCCAGCAGCAACATAAGCGAGGTCCAGCGCCGCCGAACCATCGCGGCGAACGCCGTGCGACCGCAAAGTGAAATCCCAGTAGTAATAAATATTGGGATGCGATTCTCTCTTGTGGTTTGGAAAACCGGTGCACAGCAGACTGTTCTTCACCGCGCCGATCTTTGAGCAATGGATTTTCTTTCCGTTGAATGTCGCGCCTTCTCCCCGGGCCGCCGTGAACATTTCGTCGTACACGGGGTTGTAGACAACACCGAGGATCAATTGCCCCCTGCGCGCGAGCGCCATCGAAACACAAAAACACGGATACCCGTGCGCAAAATTCGTGGTGCCGTCCAGCGGATCCACGTGCCAGCGATACTCGGCATCGCTGTCTGTGCCCGTCCCTTCTTCGGCGGCAACGGCGTGGCCGGGGAAATACCGCTGCAGCCGTTCGACAATGACTTTCTCAGAGCGCCGGTCAGCCTGTGTTACAAGGTCAAAATCACCTTTATACGCAATATCCGGCGGACGGTCGACTTCCTCGCGCAGGACTTTGCCGGCTTCCCGCGCGATTTCGATTGCCACATCGAGGTAACTGTTGCTCATGCGCGCTCGTTCATTGCGGCCCGGTCAAGTATGTGGTTCTGTGCCGCGCCGTATAACCTGGCAATACCTTCACTTCAATGGAGCGGTAGGAGTTCGGGGAACCTTTTGGCTCCGGATAGTAGGCCAGGCGGTACTGTGTCCGCAGTTCCTGTTCGATGCGGTCGAAGATCATGGGAAGTTCTTGCGCGGAGTCTGGAAAAAACATCGCGCCGCCGGTTGTTTCCGTGATCGTCTGTAGTGCGTGTTCCCCGGCGGTATTGCGCCCGTTTTCATTTTTCACGGGACGGATCACGATGGTATACAGCAGAATCTCGGCGCGCAGGGCGGCCTTGCGGGCCGCGTCAAAATCCGCGCGGCTAGTGGTCTCCCCCGCGTCGGTCAGCAGTACAATTACGCGCCTGCGATCATTGGGTCGCTTCTCCAGCGCGTGCGCGCCGAGCAGCACGGCGTCGTAGATTGAGGTGCCCGCGCCATCCGGAACCCGGCGCACCGCGTCTTGCAGGGTGGCGATATTGTCCGAAAAGGCGGCCAATTGCGTCACGTTTTCATCGAAGAAAAAAACGGACATACGGTCATCGGGCCGTAAGATCTGTTTGATAAAGCGCGAAGCCGCGTCACGCTCGAACGGCATTTCCTTACGTTCGCTGAGGCTGGCGTCAATCATTAACGCCAGGTCGAGGGGCAGTTTAGTTTCGGGCTCAAAAATGTCGACTTTCTGCTGAACCCCTTCTTCAGAAATCTGAAAAGCGTCCACCGGCAGATCCGGCGCGGGGCGGTTATGGTCGTCAAGGACGCTCACGAGGACATTCACGAGACTTACGTTGACCTTGATGGTGCCGCGAGGAGGTGCTTGCTCCTGAATCTTATTCTTGGACATTGCCTTGTCGGCTTTGCCCTCTTCGGTTGGCTGGGGCTGTGCCCAGGGAGGACGGTCCGGCTTCTCTTGCGCAACGGCACTCAAAGCGCACGCCAGCATCAGGAAACCCGCCGACAGATAGAAAAGTAATCTCTTGGAATGAATGGTCATCAAGTAGTTAGGATGCGGTTTCCGCTCGGGGTGGTGCCGGAGGCAGCTCACCATCGGCCCACATCGCGCCATCTTCGAAGTATTCTTTTTTCCAGATGGGCACGGTGCGTTTCAGCGTATCAATCGCAAAGCGGCAGGCATCGAAGGCTGCACCCCGGTGAGGAGCGCTGACGGCAATAAAGACGCTCGTCTCGCCTACCTCCAGGTGCCCCAACCGGTGCACGATGGCGAGCCGGTCAATTGCATATTTCTGGCGCAACTGCTGGCCGATCTCCCGCATTTTCAGGAGCGCCATGGGTTCATAAGCTTCGTATTCGAGGTATTTCGTGGGACGTCCGTACGATTCGTTCCGCACGAAGCCGTCAAAGGTAACGATTGCGCCATCGCCCTCGCCGCGAACACACTGCACCAGTGCCCCGGAATCGATAGCGGTGTGCACTAAATGGAAGGTATCGCTTGCCTGCTTTTCAGCCATGGGTTTGCGAATCAGCCTCCACTCACAGGGGGGAGGAACGCGATTTCGTCTCCGGCGGCAATGCGCGTGCCCCACGCGGAAAATTCCTGATTGCGGGAGGCAACCAGCGAGGCGCGGAATCCGCCGAGTTTCGGGTAAAGCCGCACGTAGTGTTGAAAAAGGTCTTCGAGCGTGGCGCCGTCGCTGATTTCGACGGTCTCTTCCGAAAGGCTGGTCAATTCCCGGATACGGCTGAAGAACAGCACTTTTACGCGAACTGTAGAGGAGACAGATGGCACCCGAAAATTGTACCCTGAGGCAACGCATCCGGCTAGCGTCGAGACTATAAGTACCTGGGGGACAACTCTGGTTCACCCCTTCACGACGCTCAAGAACTTTCGATGAAGATCCTTATCACTGGATCCACAGGGCTCGTCGGCAGCGCGCTGGTTCAGGATCTGCAGCGCGCTGGGCACACTGTCTGCCGGCTGGTTCGCCCGAACACCGCAGCGGAAGCCAGGGGCGGCGCGCAAGGCTTCGATGTGCACTGGGATCCTGCGACGGGCGAGCTCGGGGGCGCCGCGGTAGGCGCCGACGCCGTGATCAATCTTGCGGGCGCTCCCGTCGCAAGTGGCCGCTGGGCCCCAGAACGCAAGCAACTGCTCGTCTCTAGCCGCGTAGAGACTACGCGTGCGCTGGTAAACGCACTTTCGCGAATGGCGGCGTCGCCGCGCGTACTTGTGTCTGCCTCCGGGATCGGCTACTACGGGAGCTGCGATGACAGGATACTCACGGAAGATAGCCCTTTGGGCGGAGATTTCCTGGCTGAACTTGGGCAGAAATGGGAAGCAGAAGCCAGCAAAGCCGAGGCGTTGGGCATCCGCGTCGTTCGTGCGCGTCTTGGCGTGATTCTGTCGAAGCGCGGCGGAGCACTGCCAATGATGATGCGTCCCATCCGGCTGGGTGTGGGCGGAAGGATCGGCTCGGGCCGGCAATGGATGAGCTGGATCGCGCTCGAAGATGTGATCGGGATACTGCGATTTGCGATCGAGAATGGCGAGGTGCGCGGCGCGGTCAACGTTGTCTCGCCGCAACCCCTGCGCAACTTGGAATTCACGGCCGCGCTTGCGAAGGCTCTGCATCGCCGGGCATTCTGCCCTGCGCCCGCATTCCTTTTGCGTTTGCTGCTGGGCGAAATGGCGGACGCGGTGCTCTTATCGAGTCAGCGCGCCCTTCCTGCGCAACTTGAAAAATTCGGCTACCATTTCCTCTATCCGAATCTGCCCGCGGCCCTCGCGGCAGTGTTATCGTGAGGGGCCGTCTTGCTTTACGGCGTTGATCGTCAGGGTAATCGACAGAACCTTCCCGCTCAGCGGGTCCGTGGCCAGCGTGCTTTGCATGGTCTGTCCGTCCCGCATTGTCAAGGTCAGTTCGGTCTTGAACTGGCGAATCACGGGTTCGCGGAATTGCCCCGCGTGTGAATCCGGAGGTTGAGCGGGGGGCTTTTGCATAGGGACGAGTACATCGCCTTCGACCCAGGAGCGTTCCAGGTTCAGTGTAACGTCGAATCGCCCATCGTCGGAGGCAAGCGCGCGGGAATCGATGTTCGTGCCCACGTCGAGATATTGCATTCCGCCTTCCTTGCCGTTGTACACGGGGATACGACTTCCCATCCGCAGTTTGGTCCAGGGCGAACTGGGGCTTGCGTCTGCGGCTCTAAGGAAATAGATATAGGGAAGACTCACGATCTTTTTCTCACCCTCGTTTTCCGCGATGGTGACCTGAACCTTGAGGGTCGTGCCTGCTGCCCTGGCTTCCGACTTTGCTTGCTCCTGCGCGGAAAGCAGCGCCGAATTGCCCCCGAAAGCAATCAGCATCGCTAGCAATACTCGTACGATTCTCATGCCATCCTCCTGTAGTCGTTTACTTGCTGCTCGAACCACGCAAAAGTTCCGGCTATTCGCCGCCGGACCCTTGCAGCGGCTTTACTTCGACACTCTCGATCGTCAGGAGCGCGATCTCCACCGGTGTATCGCCCTTCGCGGGCTCGACAGAAGCCAAGGCCACTGCGGCGTCGCGGTCGCTCGACAGTTCGGCGACAAAATGCGCAAAGGCTTCCTGTTCCTCCCGGAGGACGAGGACTTCGGGAGCTGGGGCAGGTGCCGCAGCGCTTGCTGTTGACGTGCGCGCGGAATGAGGGCGCTGAGACAAGGGCGCCAGAACCACGGTCCCGCTTGGTTTCGCGGGGATCTCACTCGACCCGCTGGATGCAACCAGAGGAGCCTCCACGGGGCCATGCGTAACCGTCCCTGTTCGGTACAAGCGGACGCTCACTAGCAGAGCCAGGACAACTAAAGCCGCGATTGCAGCTCGCTGCCAGACAGGAACCCACAGCGATCGTGACTGCGCCGCCTCCTCCCGCAGCCGGACGCGCAGCGCAGGAAGCAAGGAAGGGGGCACCGGTTCGTTGACAATGACACTCAGGTGGGAATCCATTGCCTGGAAGAGTGCCGCCTGATCTGCAAAGAAGGCTCGGCAACCGGCGCAGGACTGTAGGTGGAGATGCTGTTCCCCCCGAGGTTCCGGTTCGCCCGAGGCAAGCGACTCAATTATTTTCTTTTGTGCACGTTTGCAATTCATCGCAACTTCTCCGCCAGCTGTTTCTTGCCGAAAAACAATCTGGATTTCACCGTACCAATCGGAATGCCCAGCATTCCCGAGACTTCCTCGAGCGTGTGACCCTGCATGGCCGAAAGCAGCACCACCTGCCTCTGTTTTTCCGGCAACTCTTCCAGGGCGCGTTCAAGGCGAGCCTGGAATTCGCTCGAGGCGGCAAGGTTTTCCGCCGTCGGCGGCGCGGGCCGCCGCTCGGGCTTGGACCATTCGGTCTCGCGCTTTTCCCGCCGACGCGCGGAACGCCAGCGATCGAGCGCCAAACGGAAGGCAATGCGCACCAGCCAGGCCCGGAATCGCCCCGGCTCCCGCAAAAGGTCAAACTTGCAGTAAGCCTTCAGCAGCGCTTCTTGCGCTACGTCCTCGGCATCCGCGGCGTTGCGTAAAACACCCCGGGCGACGCGATAAGCCAAAGGCCCACATTCGGCGAGACGGACTTCAAATTCCCGATGCGCGCTGGAACGCTCGGATTCGCCTGCCGTTTCTCCCTCAAGGGTTCTTCCCGGCTGGATCAGAACCAGCTCCTGCATGCTTGATCTCCGTATCACCTACTAGACGGCATGGCGGCGAATCCGGTTCATCCGGCGACCGGTGCGGATCAGATATGGAGCAGGCGCAAAAGGTCCTCCAGGTTCGACTCGTCGACCAGTAGGCGGAGGTCTGGGGAGCTGCGCGTCGCGAGTGGCACGGCCCCTTCATCAAAGGCCTGAAATAAGCGCATCTTGGCAACAGCATATTCTTCGCTGCTGGTCAGGGGGCGTCCGTTGAGTTGTGCCCAGGCTTCGAGCGCGGATTGCCGAACAAGGATGCGGATAGGAAAAGTGGTTTTGCGGTCGGCAGAAATGGTATAGATGAACTCACCGGCAGGCCCGCTGGCATCCGCGACGCGATTCACTTCAAAAAAACAATATTGGTAAACGTAGCCGTTCGACGCCGAGTAGCTTTTTACACGACGCACAGCTTCGGGTCGCGCCATGGAGCGAATTATTGAAGGCACTCGGACGAAAGTCAATCGCGACGAGGATTCATTCCCAGTTGGGACCTTCAGCAATCCGATCCATTTGAGATTGGAACTCTTGGCTGCCTGTTCTCGCTACGATGACATAATGCAAGAACGCGCTGGGCATTTGCGCTTGCTTACAAGAACCTCAATCGAGAGATGTTAGCCACCTGCAGTCGCGCGCTGCGGCTCCGCAAAGACTTTCGGTTTGTTTGCCTTTGGCTGGTCCTTCGCCTGCTTTTGGAGAATCCATGCGGTCTCTCCTGTCAACGCGAGGCGCAAGAGCTGCTAGAAAAAGCCTTGGCTCGAAAACACGAGTGTCGCCAGCGTACCGGTTCGTGTTGGCCAACGCGCTCCTCACGGCGGGTGCGTGGACTCTGGGCTGAGGCGGGGAGGCGCAGGCTCCGTAGCGTCCCCGTCGCCACCACCTCCCCTCATCACTGTCACCGTTACACCCAATACGGGGATAGTATTGCTAGACGGAACAGGTCTCCAACACCACCGATACTACGGTGGCCTGGAGCGTGAACAATATTCCGGGGGCTTCGCGCAAGTTGGCACCATTTCCACCGACGGAACCTATACGGCACCCGCGGATCTGCCTGTAAACGGAAGCGTACGGGTAACCGCTACAAACGGGCCCTCTTGCGTTTCTCAGCGGCAGCAAAAATCGCGCGGACACCGGCGCTATCCGATGAAGCAATCTCCATCAACCGACAGACCGCCTTACGTTTCCAGCGTGGAACGTAAAATAGCCGGAAGCGTTGCCTAATCAGAAATACTCGATGGCCTCCGGGGAAGTGCGAAAGGCATACTGCTCCGCTTGCAGGCGCAGCGCGTCCTCGAGGGCGGCTTCGCGCCCGTGCGAAAAAAGCGAATCGCTGGTGACGTCCGCGAAGCCATGCAATTGCAAAAGGCGATCTTCCGCGTCCTTATGCGACTCGACGACACCTCCACGCCGCAAGTGCAGCGGCAGCACACCTCGCTGCGCCAAGACCGGGGAGATCAGCAAGAACCGATGGCAATGCAGCGGATCTTCTTCGGCACACAGGATCACCGCATTTTCCTCGTCGGCGCGCGCGATCGCGCGATCTACAGCGTCCAAAAAATCTGGCGCGCGGCGCCGGGTGGAGTAATCCACCAGGCCATTCGGCAGGTAGTAGCACGGGTCAAGAGGCCGCCCGCCCAATTGCTCCCCAAAAAACTCGTAGCGGATTTTGGCCGCGGCAAGACGCGCTTCCAGCGCTTCCCGATTGAATTGTGGGAACCGGAAGCTGCCCGGGCGGCTTCGCACATCACAAAGAACCGTGATTTCGTGGCGTACTAGCACACCCAGAAGGTCGGACATCTCCTGATTAGAGTGTCCGAGAGTGAAGAGACGACGGTGGTTTGAGGTGGCAGAACTCATCGAAAAAATCGCCCATACCCAAATTGTAGCGCTTTCCGCCAGAAGAGGCATGGGCGCACCCAGGCCTTTTTTGTTGCGGACAGGGATCTCCGCGCGCTCCAGGTAGGACCGGGGCGCATGGTATCTTGAAAGAAGCCGCCACGAATGCCTGGTTTGTTTCGATGCGGGGTGGGACAAACAGCGTTTTCACGATGAACAGGCTTGCCTATCTCTGGAGAATCCTGTTCGGCCTCGGCGGGACCTTCTTCTTGTTGGGTCCGCTGCCGGCCGCCGCGCAACGCCAGCGTGGAGAGGTGCGGCTGGAAGTGCGCGACGCCGGAGGCGCTGGCGTGGCCGCTCACGGTGAAATCCTGAGCGAGGGCAACGGATTTCAGCGAACGTTTCAGATTGCAGTCGACGGACACTACCTGTTGCAGGATCTTCCTTTTGGCGTGTACCGCTTGAATCTCACTGCGGAAGGCTTTGCTGTCTGGAGCGAAGTCATGGAAGTACACTCGGAAGTTCCCGTGAAATTGGGGATCACGCTGTGGGTCGCGCCGGTCACCATGCAAGTGCAAGTGACGGATGAAATGACTCTGGTCGATCCTACGCGCACGGGCACGCTGTATTCCGTTGGGCAGCGGGCGATTCGCGAAGAACTCACCCCACAACCGGGCCGTGGGCTTCTGGATCTGGTTGCGTCACAACCCGGTTGGCTGTTTGAGGCGAACGGCGTGCTGCACCCGCGCGGATCCGAGTATGACGTCCAGTTCGTTGTTGACGGGCAACCGCAGACGCAGAATCGCTCGCCGGCTTTCGCTCCCGACATGGATTCGGACCAGGTGGAGTCCATGCGTGTCCTGACGGCAAGCTACCCCGCCGAATACGGAAGAAAACTGGGCGGCGTCATCGAAGTAACATCCGATAAAACCACTTACCAGGGCTGGCATGGCGACCTGGAAGCCGGTGGGGGGAGTTCTGATCATCTCAGCGGTTCCGTTGGGCTTTCCAATGCCACTGCGCAGAATCGTTTGACGTTCCGCGCCGCGGGGTTACATTCGGATCGCTACCTCGATCCGCCGGTCGTCGAAAACTACACCAACCAAGGCAATTCCGGCTTGATTTCAGCGGCCTTTGAACACGATTTCACCAATAACGATAGGCTGCGGCTGAGTTTTCTACACGCGACCCTCGGTTATCTCGTCCCGAACGACCTTGTGCAACAAAACCAGATCCCGGTCGCACAGCGCCAGGACGCATCGAGCCTGGAAAACAGCGGGCAGATCTACTACCAGCACTCGTTGTCATCCTCCGTCGTTTTACGTTTTTCGGGAAGCGTCCGCGACGCAAACTTTTTATTGAATTCCAATCTCGCATCCACGCCGGTGATCGTCCATCAAAACCGTGGATACACGGAGGGCTACGTTCGCGGGGATATCGCGGGGCATCATGGGCATCATGATTGGAAAGCGGGGGTGGACTCCTTTTTTACGCCGGTTCAGGAAGTCCTGCAGTATCACATCACGGACCCATCACAGTTTGATCCCGGCACGCAGATTAACCTCGCATTCAAAGATCAGAAGTGGGATATCGAACCTTCCTTCTATGTTCAGGACCAGATACATTACGGCGCTTGGAACCTGACTGTGGGCTTGCGCTTCGACCACTACGGCTTCGTGGTGTCGGAATCGGCGCTCAGCCCGCGTGTCGGGGTTTCCTATTTTGTTCCTTCCTGGAACCTGTTGTTGCACGCCTCTTACGACCGCGTTTTTCAGACTCCCGCGATGGAGAATCTGCTCCTCGCCAGTTCACCGCAACTCGATGCCGTGAATCCGGTCGTCCTTCGCGTTCCGGTGCCGCCCGCGCGTGCCAACTACTTTGAAGGAGGAGCCACCGTTTCGCTCTTTGGCAAGCTGCGACTGGACGCGAATGTTTTCCGCCGCAATTTCCAGAACTACCCGGATGACGACGTCTTGCTGCAAACGGGCGTGAGTTTTCCTATCTCCTATGTGTATGCGCGAATCATCGGAGAGGAAGTGCGGCTGGAAGTGCCGCACTGGGGCCGTTTCTCGGGTTATGTGAGCTACGCCAATCAATCCGGCCTCGGTCAAGGGCCCATCACCGGAGGCCTCTTCATTGGGAGCGAAGCCAACAACGCGCTAACAGACACCAGCAAATTTGCGGTGTCGCAAGACCAGCGCAATACCCTGCGCGCTCGCGTGCGATTTCAGGCAGGGATTCATCTGTGGTTTGCAGCGGCCACCCAGTACGGCAGCGGGCTACCCGCGGACCTGGGAAACAATCCGGATGTGGGCTCCTTGATTGAGCAGTTTGGGCCCCAGGTTGTTTCCCGCGTAAATCTGACCAGGCAACGCGTAGGGCCGAACTTCTCGCTGGACCTGGCCACCGGCGCCGAACTCTATCGAAGGGAAACGCGCTCAGTACAGCTTCAATTGGAGGCCACCAACATTACGGACCGGTTGAACGTGATTAATTTTGCCAGCTTGTTCTCGGGGACGGCTGTGGCACCTCCCCGCATGATTTCCGCGCGCATGCGGTTGACGTTTTGAATGGTTCGCTGTTTTTCACCGGCGGCGAGTCTTACCGAGCAGGCGCAGAATCTCCAGGTAGAGCCAGATGAGAGTAACCATCATGCCGAAGGCGCCGTACCACTCCATGTAACGGGGAGCGCCCACTCGCGCGCTGGTTTCAATCATGTCAAAATCAAGAATGAGGTTAAGCGCAGCGATCACCACCACAAACAAACTGATACCTATTCCGAGTGGCGTGCTTGCGTAGAGAAAGGACATCGGCCGGTTGAAGAAAAAACTCATGACCATGTTGGCGAGATAAACCAACGCGATGCCTCCCGTCGCCGCGATAATGCCGAGTTTGAATCCGCGCGTAGCGCGCACGATGCCGAATTTATAGGCCAGCAGGAGCACAAATAGCACGGCAAAGGTAAGGCTGACGGCTTGCATTGCGATGCCGGGGTAGGAACGCTCAAACAAGGCAGAGATTCCGCCCAAGAAAAGTCCTTCAAGGAATGCATAGATAGGCGCGCTGATGGGCGACCATTCCTTCTTGAATACGGTTACGAGAGCGACGATAAAACCGCCGATGGCCCCGCCAATCGTCCACGGTAATGCGACTTCGGGCGTCGGAGAATGGCTCAGTCCCCACGTCCACGCTGCAGCGATGATAACGAAAAGAAGAAGCAGGCCAGTCTTGTTGACGGTTCCTTGAATACTCATCGTTTCGCCAGTGACGATCGGCTGCGCGAAAGCCTTTTCCTTCAGTACTGGATTGTTGGAGCGAAGCAGGTCTGCCATGTGGATCTCCTCCACCCAAGAACGGGATACGCTTCGTTAGAATAGCACTATCCGCTGAGAAAGACCGAGGCAACTGGTAAGGGGAGATGAAAATCTTGGTAGCGCTAACGGGAATCGAACCCGTATTTCGGCCTTGAAAGGGCCGCGTGCTAACCGTTGCACCATAGCGCCACTACGGAGGGAACTACAACCTTTTAATTATACGAGAAAGCCATATTTTGCGCCACGCGGCGAAAGCAACCAATAAAGTTTAGGTCAAAAGTTATAAGTATTAAGTCCGGCAGGAAGCAGCCCGCCAGAAAGAGATCATTTGCGTCTGCCATCGAGCGGGCACATCTACTTCATATTGAGAACCCAAAACTTAGGATTTTTCTTCTACTTCATACCAAAAACTTAGAACTTAAGACTCCTCTCACTCCTGGCGGTCCTGCCATTCCTCGTGCCATGCCATCTGAATCGCCTCGAGCTTGCTCTCGTTGGATTTCATAGGGTCCCCTGCAAAACCAGGCAATTCGATGATCCATTTGTGCATGTCAGTGAAGCGCACTGTCAGCGGATCAACATCGGGATGCTGATCCGTGAGAGCGATAGCGATATCGTCGAGGCTGTCCCAATCGAATGTTTCCGGCATCGAGCGTTCCTCAGTGATCCAGTTCCTTGGCGTAATTCTTGTTCCAATCGGGAATTTCCACCACGATATCGGTGGTGCCATCGGGCACAGTCTGGCAGCCCAGGCGCGACTTCGGCGTGATGCCGGGCGCTTCATCGAGCTCGTCGAGCTCGGCGTCGGTGGCCTCATTGCAAGACTCCAGACCTTCCTTCACGATCACGTGACAGGTGGAGCAGGCGCAGACGCCGCCGCACGCGTGGTCCAGACCCATCTTGAAACCCTCGGAAATATCCAGGATGCTGCCGGGCAAGCCGTTGTGGCCATAGGGAAACTTTTCCGGATCAACCTCGATGGTCTTGCCGCTTGGAAGAAAAGTGACCTTGTACTTCTGGGTCGCCTTCTTATATTTCACTTCCTCAATGTAAGGGTTGCTGCCGCCCATGATTTTTCTCCCTAAACTTCAGCCAGTTTCTTGCCCGCGAACGCCGATTCCACCGCCGAATTCAACAGCAATTCGGCGAGATGCTGGGTGGCGTGATTCAATTCCTCGATTTGCAGGCGAATCCGTTTGTAATCGCTGCCCTTCACGGCTTCCTGAAGCGCAGCAACGCCAGCGTCAATTTTCGCGCGTTCGTCGACCGGAAGTTGCGCGGACTGCGGATTCGCGAGTGCCTTTGCCGTAGCCGAAAGAATGGACTCGGCTTCCGTGCGCGCTTCGATGACCTGGCGCTCGGCAAAGTCCTGCTCGGCATATTCGATGGATTCCTCCAGCATGCGCTCGATCTCGGAATCATCCAGGCCGTAGCTCGGCTGTACTTCGATCGAATGCTGTTCGCCCGTGCGGACATCCTTTGCAGCCACCTGGAGAATGCCGTTGGCGTCAATCAGGAATTTTACCTCGATGCGCGGCAAGCCCGCCGGTGCCGGCGGCACTCGTAGAGTGAAACGCGCGAGCGAGCGGCAATCCTTGGCCAGCTCGCGCTCGCCCTGCAGCACGTGAATATCAATACCAGTCTGGTTGTCCACGCCCGTGGTATAGAGTTCCTGAGCGCTTGCAGGAATCGTGGAATTGCGCGGGATCACCTTGGCCACCGCGCCACCATAGGTTTCGATGCCGAGCGAAAGCGGCGTGACGTCGAGCAATAGCATGTTCTTCACGCCTAGATCGAGAATATTCGCCTGCACCGCCGCGCCGAGCGCGACGACTTCATCAGGGTTCAGCTCGGTATGCGGCTTGCGGTCGAAGAATTCCTGCACGGTCCGGCGGATCAGCGGCGTGCGCGTGGCGCCGCCAACGAGAACCACTTCATCCATTTCCGTTGGCTTAAGTTGGGCATCGGCAAGCGCTTGCTTGACGGGTGCCATGGTGCGGTCAACGATGGGTCGGATCAGTGCTTCTAGCGCGTCGCGCGTGAATTCACGAACGAAAATCTTGCCGTTCGGCAACGGAAAGCGCAGCGTCGCTACTTCCGTCTCGGAGAGTTGATGCTTGATGTCAATCAGGGTTTTGCGAAGTTCCTGGGCAAGTTCGCCGTGCGGCGAGAAGTCAATCTGATCGGGCTGCAACCGTTCATGGACAAAGGCCTGGAGGAGGTTGTCAATATCGTCGCCACCGAGATGCGTGTCCCCGTTGGTCGAGAGCACCTGGTAGATGTCGCCCTCACTCGTGGAGATGAGCTTCAACACGGAAATATCGAAAGTACCGCCACCGAGATCGTAGACGGCCACCTTACCACGCTGCTTTTCGTGCAAGCCGTAAGCGAGGGCCGCGGCGGTAGGCTCGTTGACAAGACGAAGGACTTCGAGCCCGCCGAGTTTCCCGGCGTCCTTGGTGGCTTGCCGCTGCGCATCGTTGAAGTACGCGGGAACGGTGACGACCGCGCGGTCGACCGTTTCCCCGAAGTACGCTTCCGCCCAGTTTTTCAGCTCGCGCAAAATGAAAGAGGAAATCTCCGGCGGCGTGAAGACCTTCTCGCCGAGTTGCACGCGAATCACGTTCTTGCTGGCCGGATCGACGCGGAAAGGAAAAAGCTTCAGTTCGCTTTGAATATCCGAGGGGCCGCGGCCCATCAGGCGCTTTACGGAGTAGATGGTGCGTTCCGGCTGGGTGAGCAGACGCCGGCGCGCCGGTTCGCCGACAATGATGCTGCCGTCGGCATCCAGGCTCACGACCGAGGGGCATAAGGTGCTGCCATTTGGCCCTGGGATACACCTCGGCTGACCGGTCTGTGCGTCAGTGTACGCGACCAGGCTGTTAGTGGTACCGAGATCGATGCCTACGATTCTGGGCATGAAAAGTCTTTGTAATAAGTCCTAAGTTTAAGTAACTCCGCGCCGTCTACAGCAATTCTTTCTGAACATTCACCACGAGATTCCGGATGTACGAACGGCGATTGAGCAGTTCGTTCAGCCGACCCATCAGTTTCTTTCGTGCACTCTCGTCCACATTTGCGTCTACGGCCTCGTCCCATTCCTTGGCGGCAGATTGCAGTTTGCCGTCCACTTCCTGGAGTTTCCCCTCGAAATTCTTTTCGGCGGTCTCGAGGCGTTGTTTCAGGGAAGCCGTGTCCGCGCCCTCGGCTTTCGCTTCCCGCAATTCGTCGAGCGATTCATTCAACTCGAAAACTTCCTCGAGCAGTTCCGGCGGCGCCTGTTGCTTGTTTTCACCTTCCTTGCGCGCACCCTCAATGGCCAAGAGATATTCCACCCTGCCAACCGGGTCGCGCAGCGTTCGATAACCGTCGTTGAGCTCGGAACTGCGGCGCAGAGAAATTTCGCGCTCCGTGTCCGCAGCATTCACGAAATTGTCGGGGTGCAGCTTCCAACTGAGCTGAAGAAATTTTTGCTCCAGAACGCTCGTTTCGATCCAGAGTTTGCGGGGCAACTCGAACATGGAGAAGTAGTCGCTCTGCTGGGGCAGCTGTAAAACCTTGCCGCAACCCGGGCAGAAATGTGTGCCCATGGTGCGCTCGTGGCAATTCCAGCAAACCAACGGCGGATTCGTAATAGGGAGAGATGTCGTCATGCTCAGATCCAAATCCGTTGTGCCCAGCCCCGGGCACAAAAAAAATGGCTGGCGATTGCGGTGGCCAACCACTTGTCAGACCGAGTCACTACCAGTCCGGGCACAGACTTCAGCCTGTGCTACCGCTACGCCGTAAACGAACTGCCGCAGCCACAACTCCGATCGGCATTCGGGTTTTGAAACACAAAGCCCTGGCGCATGAGCGTCTCTTCATACTCAAGGGTCGTGCCATTGAGATAGAGAATGCTCTTCGGATCCACAAAGATCCGCGCGCCGAATTCCTCGAAAACCTTGTCGCGATCGCGCGCCTGGGTGTCCAACCGCATGGCATAAGACAAACCCGAGCAGCCGCCACCCTGCACACCAACGCGCAGCCCGCCGGCTTCCGGAGACACACCTTCCTCGGCGAGCAGCGCGATGATTTTTTTCGCCGCGCGCTCGGTCAAGTGGATGACCGCTCCGACCTTGGCCGGGGTCTGCGTAGTGACTTCCGTGGCCATGTCTTGCTTCCTCAAAAACGATTCGAGCCTGTCACTCGACAGCATCCTCCGACGGTCACACTTTGCCGCCGGAAGACGCCACTAACACCGAGCCAAGAATCAATGCGATGACTTCACGTGCTCGGGAACTTCCACTCCGTGCTTCTTCTTCCAGTTGCCGATGGCGGCCTTGATGGCGTCCTCGGCGAGCACGGAGCAGTGTATCTTGACCGGAGGGAGAGAGAGCTCGCGGACAATGTCCGTGTTCTTGATGGAGAGCGCCTCTTCGACGGTCTTCCCCTTCACCCATTCGGTCGCGAGTGAGGAACTGGCGATGGCGGAACCGCAGCCGAAGGTCTTGAACTTGGCTTCTTCAATGACCTGCGTCTCCGGGTTGATTCGCATCTGCAGCTTCATCACGTCGCCGCATTCCGGCGCACCGACCAGGCCGGTCCCGACGTTGGGATCTTCCTTGGGCAGGCTGCCAACGTTGCGCGGATTGTTGTAATGATCGACTACCTTTTCGCTGTATGCCATATAACCGCTAGCTCCTTACTGTTGTTTCTATTCCTGAATCTTCAGCCCTTCGCCGCAGCGACGAGAGAGCCAAAACCTGCGTTCTTGATCGCCTTTTCCGTCAAGGCGATGTTGGTCAGAAAAGCCGAGCGGCCCGCCGTTAGTTCACGGACGGCATCGCGGATGTATTCCGCGCCCAGCCCCAAAACGTTCAAGAATTGCCGCACATCCTGGAGGTGATAAAACGCTCGCTCCGCCGCGGGAGCCGGTTCGTCGCCGTCCTGATACGCCTGATACGTTACTCGAAATGGTGCAGACGTCCCGGCGATCGACCGGTGAATCCTGAGTGTACCTTCGCTTGCAATCACGCTTGCCATTTTTCTTCCCTTCGTCCGTCCCTTACAAAATTACGCGGTCTGCCACTTGACCTTGGAGATGTCGATGCCTTCCTTGGCCATTTCATAGAGCGGCGAAAGTTCGCGCAGCTTGGTGACGACCTGCACCATCTTCTCAATCACATAATCGACTTCTTCCTGGGTATTAAAGCGCCCCAGGCCGAAGCGGATGGACGTATGCGCCAGATCTTCTCCCACGCCTAAGGCTTTGAGTACATAACTGGGCTCCAAGGTTGCCGAGGTACACGCGGAACCGCTCGAAACCGCAATGTCGTTGATACCCATCAGGAGCGATTCGCCCTCAACATAGGCGAAGCTCATGTTGAGATTGTTCGGCAGCCGATGCTCCAGCGAGCCGTTGATGAATACCTCGTCCAGCTTCGCTTCCAGGCCGGTCTTCAGACGATCGCGCAGCGCGCTGAGCCGTTTAGCTTCCTGAGGCATTTCCTGCTGACAAATTCCACAAGCCTTGCCCAGGCCGACGATCCCGGTCACGTTGAGCGTCCCCGAACGCATGCCACGTTCATGGCCTCCGCCATCAATGATCGCGGCCAACTGCACGCGAGGATTGCGGCGCCGAACATATAGAGCGCCAACACCCTTCGGCCCATAAAGTTTGTGCGCGGAAATGGCCAGTAGGTCGATATTGTCCTTCTGAACGTCCACGGGAACTTTTCCGACCGCTTGCACGCCATCCACCGCGAACAAAATGCCGTGCTCCTTGGCAATCTTGCCAATTTCCGCAATCGGATTGATCACGCCAATTTCGTTGTTGGCGTACATCACGCTAATCAGAATCGTGGTCGGCCTGATGGCCTTGCGCAGCTCGTCAAGATTTACGCGGCCATCCTTCTGCACCGGCAGATAGGTAACCTCGAATCCGTGCTTTTCCAGGTTCTTGCAGGTGTCCAGCACGGCCTTGTGCTCGATCGCCTGGGTGATGATGTGGTTGCCCTTTTCTCGATACATTTCCGCGACGCCCTTGATCATCAGGTTGTCAGACTCGGTCGCGCCACTTGTAAAAATGATCTCTTTCGCCGTCGCGTTGATCAGGGACGCGACCTGCTGGCGAGCGTTTTCAATCGCTTCTTCACCGGCCCAGCCAAAGGAATGGTTGCGGCTCGCGGCGTTCCCAAACTTTTCCGTGAAATAGGGCAGCATCGCCTCCAGCACGCGCGGGTCAACCGGCGTGGTGGCGTGATTGTCCATGTAAATCGGCAGCTTGACAGCCATTTCCGTATTCTCCTATCGAGACATCTCCGCTCAGCGCGTTACCGCTAACCGGTCCATCCCCTTCAATTCCACAAAAGCGGGTTCTGGCGTGTCTTCACTCAATTGCGCGATGGTCACGGTTCCCAGAACGTCCAAAATGCTTTCATTCACACGGCGCAATGGCTCTTTGATGGAGCAGCGCTCGGTTGCGTCACAAGCCCCGTGGCTCGTTACGCACGATGTAATCAGAACCGGCCCATCAATCGCTGTAATCACTTCCAAAGCGCTGATCCGGTTCGGCTCCTTGGAAAGCTGATACCCGCCAGTTGATCCGTGCTTCGCGGCAACCAAACCTTGCTTGGCCAGCTTCTGCAAAACCTTGGCCATGAGCGTGGCGGAAATACCGTACTCCTCCGCAATTTCGCTGGCACTGCACGCATGCTGTTCGCGATGGTTGGCGAGATGTTTCATCGCAATCAACCCGTAATCTGCCTTCTTAGAAAGCTTGAACATAAATCTTTCCCGTGTCCCCCATAAGAACCAGATACATATATGCGACTAAACTAGTCGCATTTAGACTATATACCTAGGAAAGACGCCTTGTCAACCCACTGAAACAAATGCTCGATATGTATGGACTTAGAGTAAGACTATTTTAGTCGTATATAGAGTCTTTTCTCTTAAGTGGTTGATTTTTATAGTTGCATGGTTAATTTCGTTGACTCAATCGGTGTAGCCAAGCAGGCAGCCGAATCGTAAAAGGCATTTTAGCCCAGAATCTATCGTGGCGCCGCACAGGATCCGTTCGCAGCAGCCGCTTCAATCACCTTCTGAAAGGCAAGTCGGGCGGGAAGAGTAAGTTGCGCCTTGTGTGCCTGTAATTCGTAAGCCTCGAGCGCAGCGAGTTGCTGCTTTTTCAGGTCATCTGTCAAAGGCAAGCCCTGGGTGATACGGTCCAGGGCTCCGAGGGCCAGTTCCGCCGCCTGTGAGAATGCCGCAGAGGCTGGACCTGCCTCTTTCACAAGAAGGGAGCGCTGCGCTAGCGGCTGGAGCCGCGCGTCATTGGCCGCCCATTTCGTTAATTGGGAACGAAGCTCGGCGGCTTTGGCTACATCCCTACAGGAGGAAGCCAGGAACTCATCCACCTTTACGGAAAAGCGGCGGGAGGGCTCGCTTTCCAGATGAACCGCATCCACCACGCGGTTCATGGGTGTCTGGCTGGTTGGCTCGACGGTGGCATTTTCCTCGCGTGTATAGTCCTTCACAGGTTCCAGTGCCTGCGCCAGTGCCGTTAAGGCAGCGAGTTCTTCCGCCGACGACGAACCGGCGATGCGCTGCAGCATCGGGCGTTGGTAGCTGCGGTGGGTCAAACCGAACCACTCAAGCCATTCACTGACGACCGCGAGCCGGGCATACATGGAAGCCAGGTCTCGCACATCCGCGGGTGACCAAAGTCGCTCGGCAATTGCAGCGTTTCTAGGCCAGATACGTGAATCGACATTTTCGGAATTAACGAATTCCGACCACATGCAAGACTCCCCGCCAAGAACGAGCTTTTGCTCATCCAGGGTCAGATTGGCGGCCGCGCCACTCAGGGGATCGACGGCATAATGCCGTGCGGCGGTCCAGCCGAGATCCAGGTAGTAGCCGTTCGACAAAATCCCGCGGTAACCCTGCTTCGCGGCCGCGGCAAGGGATTCCGCCCCACGCCAGGACTGAATGACGATGCTCTTGGGGACACCGGGAATCAGGATTTCATCCCAACCGACCGGGGTCTTGCCGTGCTTTACGACCAAATCCTGCACGCGCTGGCTGAAATACGCCTGAAGGCCTTCATTGTTCTGGATGCCATGGACCTTCATGTATTCCTGGATTTTCGGGTTGGCGTCCCATTCCTTGCCGTTCACTTCATCGCCGCCGATATGAAAGAACTGATCGGGGAAGAGCTTGGCCATTTCGCCGATCAATTCATTCAGGAACTTATAGGTTTTATCGCTCGTGGGATCCATCGCCGGATCGAATACACCCCACTTGCGCTCGATCTGATAAGGACCGGGGCCGCTAGCCAATTCCGAGTGGCCGACAAACCAGGCGGTGCTGTGTCCCGGCATGTCGAACTCGGGGACAACACGAATGCCGCGATCGCGGGCATAGGCGATGATGTCGCGAATCTCGTCCTGCTTGTAGTACAGCCCGTCGGAGCCCATCTCGTGCAGCTTTGGAAATTTGTGGCTTTCGACGCGGAAGCCCTGATTCTCTGACAAGTGCCAGTGAAAAACGTTCATCTTCACGGCTTCCATGCCATCGATGTTGCGTTTGATCACGTCCAAGGGGATGAAGTGGCGGGCAGAATCAATCATCAATCCGCGCCAGGGAAAGCGCGGCTGGTCCTGGATGGTTACACCGGGAACCACGAAACCATCGGAAGAGATGGCCACGAGTTGCAGAAGCGTCTGCAGGCCGCGCAATACGCCGAGCGGATTGGCCGCGTGAAGTTTGGCGCCGCTCCCCGAAACCTCGAGGGTATAGGATTCGTCCTCGCCAAGCTCCTGGACAGGTTTACTCTCGTGGTCGGTGGTAACGATCAGCGTCGCTTTTGGCGGGTCCGGCTGCGCAGGTGCGAAGACGATCGCTGTTTGCCGATGCAACTGAACTAGGAAGCGCTGGCCCGCACGATCCAGGCGCGCTTCACGATAACCCACGAAGGAAACATTGAAATTGGTGTCAATCTTTAACGTGCCGCTTCCCACCTGCACCTTGCCAGGCATGGGCATGAGATTCAGATTTGGCGCGCATTGCCCTCGCAGCGCCATACTCGCGAATAAGAATGACAGAATACCGGCGAAAATGGCCTTGCCCTGCACTGGGCCTCGAGTCATTAGGCAAACCTCCCGAAAATTCCTGATCGCGACAAATGCATTAAAACGTTATAACACTGAATAAGTGAGAGTGTCACGATTCCGGCGAGGAAGAAAATGCTTTTTGCATGGCTCAGAATACGGCCACGCCCATCCAACTTCTCTCTGGCTTTGCGGAGTCTTTGGGATAGAATGTGCCGCAGACCACCTCCCAACGAACATGAAGACCTCTGTCGCTATCTATCCAGGCTCGTTTGATCCCGTAACGAACGGCCACCTCGACCTGATCGAGCGCGGTGAAAAGATGTTTGACCGGCTGATCGTGGCAGTATTGAAAAATGTGGATAAACAGCCGCTCTTCTCCATAGCAGAACGCGTGGAAATGCTACGCGAGGTTACAAGGAAGTGGGAAGCGGTGGAAGTAGACGTTTTTGAAGGCTTGCTTGTGGACTATGCGCGCGCGCGCGGCGCGGGCGTGATCCTGCGCGGGATCCGCGCGATTTCCGACTACGAGTATGAACTGCAGATGGCGCTGATGAACAGGAAGCTGGAGCCGCGTTTGGAAACTGTATTTATGTTGCCTGGAGAGACCTACAGCTATCTCAGTGCCAAGCTGGTACGGGAAATTGCGCAGCTCGGCGGGCCGTTGACGGGCCTGGTTCCGACGGTAGTCGAGCAACGCTTACGGGCCAAGGTATCGTAGAATCGCATGGCGGTTACTGTTGGCATAGAGTTCGATTTGTCTGGTTAGCCTGTTTGACCTGTCAGGCCACTTCTTCTTGATTGAATTTCTTCTCGTTTTCCTGAAAACTGTTCAGTTACGAATGCCACACTGTTCTGAGGAGAGCTCGTGCAACTGACAAATCGCATCAACCGCATTCAGTTATCGCAAACCGCTGGGGTCATCAGCGCCGCGGAACAATTGAAGGCTAAGGGCGTGGACCTCGCCGACTTTGGCCCCGGAGAGCCGGACTTTCCCACGCCGGAACATATCAAGAAGGCCGCGATCAAAGCCATCGAGGAGAATCGCACCAAGTACACGCCTACGGGCGGAATCATGCCCCTGCGCGAGGCGATCGCGGCGTGGCACAAGCGCGAGTTAGGTTCAG
>Ga0306926_10001159_pt1 | contig 25935 bp, 36 predicted proteins | sample flu12Cox44000178_FD_203759 | JGI IMG/M metagenome (GOLD analysis project Ga0306926, IMG submission 203759) | Lab enrichment of tropical soil microbial communities from Luquillo Experimental Forest, Puerto Rico - flux8day.12C.oxic.44.000.178 (v2)... | ecosystem: Environmental > Terrestrial >...
CATACACCGCCTTTCGAAGTTGGGACCGCAATCGTTTCATTCCTTCCAGCGCATCATCAAATGGCCCGAACGTCTCGCCTCGATAGTCTCCCGTTATCGCGCAGATGTCGTAGTCCAAACCTGGGAGAAGTTCTTCCAGGCGTCGCATCGCGCCTGCGTTCATGTCGACGTGGAGATCACTGATATGCAGCAGGGTGAAGCCATTGAAGGCGGGTGGTAACCTTTGGAAGCGAATATAATTGTGCCGCACCTGGACGCGTTCGGCATTTTTCTGACCTCGCCAGAAAATCCCACCTAGTTTGAGCGTATTTCGAATAAGAGAATGAATGGAGCACCAGTTCTCAATGTGGAAGAAATTGATTCCCTGACCGAATATCTGCGCCTCGTGGTCTTTCTCGATTCCTAAACGTTGCTTTGCGTGCAGGCGTCCCAGACGCTGTTCCAATTGATTTGTAATTGCATCATCCATGGAAAAAAGCGGCCGGCGTCCCAATAAGTTGTAAATTGCAAGGACGGCAGAATTTACTCTATTCGTTGTCCGCTCGCGACCTGGCAAAATCGTGTTGTTGCAGTTTCTGCTCCCAGGCGAGCGCGTGAGCAATGATGGTGGCGAGATCATCATACTGTGGTGTCCACCCCAGCATCGCGCGGGCGCGATTCGAAGCCGCGACGATCTGGGCTGGGTCGCCGGGGCGGCGCGGTACGATTTCGGCCTTGAAATCGACACCAGAGACGCGTTTGACCATCTCAACCACCTCACGCACCGAGAAACCATGGCCATAGCCGCAATTCAGCGTCACTGAGGCACCGCCGCTGCGTAAATAGCCCAAGCCAGCCGAATGCGCGCGGACAAGGTCGCTGACGTGGATGTAATCGCGTATGCAAGCACCGTCCGGCGTCGAATAATCAGAGCCATAGATGTCGAGTTTGGACCGAAGCCCGAGCGCTGTCTCGACGGCTACCTTAATCAGTTGGGTTGCGTTTTTCGTTGACTGCCCAGTACGGCAGTTCGGATCGGCGCCGGCAACATTAAAGTAGCGCAATATGACGTAACGGAGATCATGAGCGGTGCCGGCATCGCGCAGCATGATTTCCGTCATTAACTTGGAGGAGCCATAGGGCGAGATCGGCGCGGTCGGTGTGTCCTCGGTGACTGGAATTTGCGCTGGATTGCCATAGACCGCGCAAGTCGATGAAAAGATGAATTGGCGCACACCTTCTTTGCCGGCGGTTTCGATCAGCGCCCGCGAGTTAACAGTATTATTTTTATAATAGCCGAGCGGATCCATAACTGAATCCGGCACTACAAGCCAAGCAGCGAAATGGATGATGGAGTCGACTTTGTGCTCCCGAATGATCTGCGCCACTAAGTTCTGATCACTCGTGTCACCGATAATGAGTGGGACATCTTTGGCTACCGCCCAGTCGAAGCCAGTCGACAGATTGTCAAGTACGACTACGCGTTCGCCGGCATCGGCCAGCTCATAGACCATATGACTGCCGATATAGCCGCCGCCGCCAGTTACAAGGATTGACATCGGGTTCGCTCGCGCGAAACGTGGTGATCGACACAGATAGCTAATTGTTGTGATGAAGCCAACTTATAGGCCCGCAATGCTTCGGTCCTCGGCAGTGCCGGTACGATGTCATGGGGAGGCGCTGTCCAAATCGCGTTCGTCTTGTACTTTTGACGCCCCAATGGTGCTCGGCAGGGGATGTCTTTTTAGCCAGAGCACTCGAGCGGCAGCGGTCGGGTCGATCCCGGTTCTGGTCCACCACGCGGCTTCATCGCCATGGCGATGGACGTCGCGATGGTGCCCCCGACACAGTGGGACCGTAAACTCATCGCTGACCTTGCGTCCGAGCGCTGATGATTGAGCGAAACGCAGATGATGCGCATCGGCAGGCCGCCGGCCACAAACGAGGCAAGGCTGCTTGGCGATATGTTTGACATACTCTCGGTCGCGAATACGACGAGGTGCTGGCAGCGCGAGTGCGGTTTTGTCGACTGCCGAGGCGCGGAGATGCCCTTTACCGCCAGGACGAACAGTGGGCTTAGCCTTTACCGCAAGTTCTGTCGAACTCACAATATTATTCAGCCGCATCTGGAAAGCTTGCTCGACTTGCTCAGCATCGGCCGCGCACAATGTCTGTTTTGCCGCTAACCTGTGCTGCGCCCATAGCGCGGCAGCATCGCTCGAACTGAGCTCTTCGATTTCGCGGAGCAGTTCGGTTTTTAAGCTTGCTGACAACGCCGCCGAAAGCTCGGGCGATTGCGAAGAAAAACCTAACTTACTTCCGGCGCGATCAGCGCGGCGGCCGGAACGAGTTTGTTGACGGCCATTGCCGGTAGTCTTGCCGTTGCCGGTCTTTTCGGTTTCTGAACTCGGGTGCGGGAGATCCGGTGCATCAAGATCGTCCTCGCCGGCGATCCCGACCAGCGTAAATAGGGCATATCGCCGAGCGTAAGTCAGTGCCGCGCCCATGCGACGCGGTGCGGCCATCTCACTGATGGGGCAGACCGGCCAATCCGAGGCGATCCATTCACCGGAGGCATGGGCCAAAACCGTGCTGAGACGCAAGATCCCCGCTGCTTCGTCAATCGACGTGGTTTGCACGGTTGCAATCTCATGCTGGCTTAACGTCTTGCGCACGATATCCAGACCGCTCGATAAAGGCGCATACCGAAAGGATCGTTCTGGTCCGTTCGTTCGGTCGGATCGGATTGTTCCGACCAGGGATTTTTCTGGGTTGACCAACTGCGCCTGCGCTTTGGCCAGGGCCGCAGCAATTGTGCCAATCGTCTCACTGGACCGCTGCATGGCTCGCGTCCGTTTCGAGAAGGTCGAAGCTGACTGCACCTGATTTGGACCGTTTGGCGCGGACGCCATGGCCGATTGCCTCTTTGGCGTCCTCCGGCATCAATGCTTTCAGCTCTGCCTTTGACCGCTCATGGTCCAGAAAGGCCTGTCGCGTGCTGCGGAAAATTCCGGCAAATTCCGCCCAGGAATTCGAGGCGCTCATATCGACAGTTCGGACCGCTTCAATCCGGGGTTTGGGTGGGTCAACCCCAAACAGGCGAGGGGGCTCGCCGCTCTCGACGCAACGCCAGAACTTGCGCTCAGCCGTGACGATGAGGTGCTGATAAAGCGGATCGGCATGGGTAGCGATCTCGACCCATTTGCCGCCCCCCGTGATCGCCGAGAGAACAGCACTTCTGGCGCCCACCACCCACATATTATGTTGCAGCTGCGGCAGATATTTGCCGGCGGCCGCTTCCTCCGAGAACGACCACGGCAGCATGAACTTGGCCTCGAATACGGCATCGCTTCCCTGAACCCGCCCATCGAGCGTCGCCGCCATCCAGCGCAGCGCCGGGTGCCGAACGTGCTTCTGGATATCCGTGATGACCTGGCCGGTATTGGCCTCGTACCAGTGCCGGTTCAGCTCCTCGGTGGCGACACCGAGCTGGACAATGAGGTTGCCCGACAGATCCTCCGGCTCGGCCTCGCCCCGTTTTTCCCGCCACAGCCGGATCAAGGCGCCTTCGTCGTCGCCCATAATGATCCGGGCATCAGATCCGCCAATGAAATAGCGACGGTCTTTCCCAATCTTTGTCATCGCCAGCTCCTGCTTACGGCGAAAGTCGCCTTCATGCTGTTCAGGGCGGAATGAACTACGCGCCTAGCAGCCAAGCCGATAATCATCTGGACCGGACTTGAGTACCGAACGAACGCGCGCTCACGTAAGGGCTTGGTCCTGATCAGGAACAGGAGCCCGATCAAAAGAAAATTCCAGGGATACCGCCCCAGCAAAATGACAGCGATCGCGTAGCAGACTGTCACAATGTACCAACCCAAGGGCACCCCACCGGCAATGGCCTCATACCAGCGCCGGTTCAGATCATCGGTCGCAACGCCAAGGTGGACGACGAGATTACCCGGTGGGTCTTCGGGCTCTGCCTCGCCGCGCTTTTCCCGCCAAAGCCGGATTAGGGCAGCCTCGTCATCGCCCATGATGGTCTGAAAAGAGGAGCCGCCTACGAAATATCGGCGGGCGTCCTCAGGCTTTTTCCACAAGGTCGATTTCACGGCTTATTCTCCAATAAAATGGCACCCGTTCGGCCGTAGGTAGTGGCACTAATAGTGCCATATGGCACAATAATGGGTCAAGCGAAAAAGCAACCTCTGACCGGCTCTCAAATTCGAGCCGCCCGCGCACTCGTTAAATGGAACGCGCAGGATCTCGCTCGCCAGTCTTCAGTCAGCCTCCGTACAATTAGGCGGGCCGAACTCGCTGACCGCGAAACCTCGATGACCGCCCCAAACGAAATTGCTATCCGCCATGCGTTTGAGCTGGCCGGCGTCGAGTTCATCGACGAGAACGGCGGCGGTCCTGGAGTCCGACTACGAAAGCGGCACCCGAAGAAAAGCTAGACAGTACAGAGAAGGAACGAACTACTCGAGGAATTCGCATCTTCTGACCGCGAATTACCACACGCCCCATGGTCTCTCGCCAGATCGCCAACGGAATTGACAAAGTAGCTTCTGGTGGCTACCAAGTAACATGCGTTCAGTCGGTCTGAAGATCCTCAAAAACAAGCTCAGCGAATATGTCCGCCTCGCTGCCGGTGGCGAAACCGTCCTGATCACGGACCGCGATCGCGTCGTGGCCGAAATCGTACCGCCACAACCGGGCCGCAGCCCTCTTCTGGCAGATGCGCGGCTGGCCGAGGCGGTCCGTGAGGGCTGGCTGGCACCCCCACTGCTCGCTGGCAGTGACCCACCACCGCGTAAGCCAGTCATGAGGCTGCGGGATCTAATGCAGGATCTACAACGGGACCGCGACGATCGGTGATCTATCTCGATAGCTCGGTCGCCCTGGCACATCTGCTCGCCGAAGATCGATTTCCGGCCGAAGATCTATGGCAGCAGCAGCTGGTATCAAGCCGCCTCCTTGAATATGAGGTGTGGAACCGGATTCATGCTCGCCGGCTCGATCGCTCGCATGGCGATGCAGTACGAGCGCTAATCGGCAGTGTGGCGCTGCTCGAGCTGGCGCCCCCGGTGCTGGTGCGGGCGTTGGACCCGTTTCCGATTCCAGTACGGACTCTCGATGCTCTCCATTTGGCGTCGATTGAGTTCTTACGCGAGCGTCAGCAGCAGGTCGAACTGGCAAGCTATGACGAAAGGCTAATTGCCGGGGCGCGGGCGCTTCATATTTCGCTGTATGGTGTTTAAATGGCCCAATTGGAACCACCCGGCAGAGATGGCATCGCCGGATTTACAAACGCAACCCATCTTACCGATCGATCACTGAAACCCATCGAAGTTCATCGACGAGAACGGCGGCGGCCACGGCCTGCGGCTGCGGAAGCGACAACGGAAGAAAGATTAGGCAATGAAAGCCTGTCGCTTTGCTTTCATTCAAGACTTCGGAGCGGATCTCGATCTCCAACTGCCGAAGCCAACTTTTCTCGCGCAGCTAAGTGGGAGACATTTTCCGAATCAGAGCCCGCGTTTCCCGAAGAAAGTCTCGGATGTGCCTCCGTTCTTGAATCCTTTCACGAGTATATGCGCCGTGCGTTAGGGCGTTCTTATTACCGCGGGGAGCCCCAGACCCGGCCGCGCCGCCATGCATACGGCAGCGCCTTTTTCCGCTCACCGCAGGCGCCATGCAGGGCTTGCGGGAGCGAGTCTTCGCCCCACAACGCGGACTCGCCAGCATCGCGTGAGTATTACGACGATGCATGGCCGTTGCCTTTTTGGACATTGATTGAATTCATTGGCTTCGAACTGTCAGTGAATCCCGCAGCGGAGTGATGGGAACCGTTTAATCCCCGCGAACAATGCGCGGGTGGATTCTTCCGCGTCTTCTGTCGTGCCGCTGCAGTGCCGTCGCCTGAAAGAACCTGAGCCTCTGCACCATCCGTGCTCGCAGAGACCCGCTGCGGCTTTGCTAAGGAACCAACGGCTTTCCGATAGCTGATGGAGGTTTGCAACTGCATGTCAAAGGTTTGCATAAGCCTAGTGACCATGCGTTCAGCCATTTGCCGCACTGGGTGTTCGTCGATTTTGATTCGTTGTTTTTCCATCCGACCAGCGTCCCAGTCAGCGCGATGTAGAGCTATAGCGACATCAGCCGGCAGCTCGTAACGGGCAGGCCTTAACAAAATTTCCGACTGCCGCATGATGCTGAGTTGGCAAACCGCCATTTGAACCAACTGCATCGCATGGAGCGTGTCAACTGGCTTAGAAGACCTGACCACCGACAGTACAAAGTCGAAATTCCTCCGGTTTTGAGTGCCATCTTCAATCACCAATAGGTTGTCGAGCTGCTGGTAGATGCCTTCACAGAAATCGTCGTCATCGATCCCGAGCGCCTTCTTAAGACGCGAATAGTTATATTCGCGTAGCACCCGATCGTCGTCGTCACTGGTTACAACATGGCGGCGATTGGAGCTGGCGTCGCCGCCGGCGCAAACATTCCGTTCCGTAAAGCGCAGAGTCGCGGGCTCATCATTCAAGCCCTGCGCTTCCTTGGACGTTACGTGAGACTTGCCCTCGTCCGGCATCGATGCTTGAGGTATCTTATCCTCGACCTTTCTCACGATTGTCGGGCGCGAACGCGTGATACGGGTGGTCATGGCTTTATTCCATTCGATCGTTTCAATGCCGGGCACAAGCCCAGCTGATCCATCGCGCTTGCGCGATGGCGCGAACACAACGCAACGTGAATCTCCGCCCCCCGATGTCCAAGTTGGACCAATCAGGGGGATCGGACGCACTCTTGAGAAAACGCAACGCTATCAGGGTGAGTGGGCAGCGATTGTCGTCTGCTGCCCTAAAAACGCACCGCCCAAAAACGTGGTCATTGTGCTTGACCACGCACCCAACACGGGCATCGGCTCCAGCTGAGAATCACCACAGCGAGCTCCTCGAATATAGGAGCGCCCGCGCCCAAAACACAAGCCAGTATGCAATCGAGCGTGGCGGCGACATCGCTCGCGCCGGCAATGGCGGCAAGAACGTCGCCCGACTCCGCGGCCGGGGCGTGGGGTATTCGATATCGGCGCCGATGCGCGACCAATGCGATTTCTACTTTGCATGGGGTTGTTTTTTAAAAATTTGGTGTCCGACAGTGGCAACCCGAACCCAATTTTATTTCGATAAGTCCGTTCCTTAAGGGTGGCGTTTCAGCGAAAGGACTGGATTGGCTTCGTAGTCTATCGGTTGATGGCAAAACGAACTTTTTATGAGACTCAAGAGGGTTTGCCGCCGCACTAACGACTGCAGAACAAGTCAATTAGCACCGGCTGGGCGGCGCATCAGCAACATTGGAGATGATGAAGTGTGATTTCTGGAAGACAATTAAAGCGGACTGCAACGATGGACGATCCGGCGCCGACTGACGTATAGCCAACCATATTGTGATATTTCCAAGCTCCCGATCCAAAACGTCTCGGTAGCACCGAAGACAATGTGATTGGGATAGAACCAGGCAGACAGATCTGACCGCCATGGGTATGCCCGCTGAGCAGCAGGTCGAACTCGATATGGGCGGCGTGGCGATAAACCTCGGGGGTGTGGGACAGCAAAATAGAAAAGGCATCGGCGGGAATCGCGGAGGCCGCTTTTTCGATATTATCGACCCGATAGAAGTGCGCGTCGTCGATACCGGCCAGGTAGATGGTCTCGCCACCCCGCGAGATTGGCTCGCACTCATTGAGCAATACGCGAATTCCCATGTCCTCGAGACCGGGGACCATGCGAATCGTATCGTGATTGCCCAACACCCCATACGCCGATTTCCCGAGATTGGATCGCAATCGCTTCATGCCCTCAAGCGCCTCATCAAACGGTCCAAATGTCGGACCTCGAAAGTCTCCCGTTATCGCGCAGATGTCGTATTCCAAATCGGGGAGGAGTTGTTCCAGACGGCGCATCGCACCTTCGTTCATATCGATGTGGAGATCACTGATATGGAGAAGGGTGAAGCCATTGAAGGCACGAGGTAACCTTCGGAGGCGAATATAATTGTGCCGCACCTGGACACGTTCGGCGTTCCTGTGACCTCGCCAGAAAATACCGCTTAATTTGAGCGCATTGCGGATCAGTGAATGGACTGAGTACCAGTTCTCAATGTGGAAGAAATTGATTCCCTGACCGAAGATCTGCGCCTCGTGGTCTTTCTCGATTCCTAAACGTTGTTTTGCGTGCAGGCGTCCCAGACGCTGTTCCAATTTATTTGCAATCGCATCATCCATTGAAAAGCGACCGGCGTTTCAACAAGACCTGTTAAATTGCAAGGACGGCAGGATTTACTCTATTTGTTCTCTGCTCGCCACTTGGAATCGAGGCGTCGCAATTTCTGCTCCCAGGCGAGCGCGTGAGCAATGATGGTGGCGAGATCATCGTACTGTGGTTTCCACCCGAGCGTCGCGCGGGCGTGATCGGAAGCCGCGACAATCCGAGCCGGATCGCCAGGGCGGCGCGGTGCGATCTCGACCTTGAAGTCGGCACCGGAAACACGCTTCACCATCTCAATCACCTCACGCACCGAGAAACCATGGCCGTAGCCGCAATTAAGTGTCACCGAGTCACCGCCAGCTTGCAAATAGCGCAACGCGTCCGAGTGCGCGTGGACGAGATCGGTGACGTGGATGTAGTCACGAATGCAAGTCCCATCCGGTGTCGGATAATCAGAGCCATAGATGTCGAGTTTGGACCGAAGCCCGAGCGCTGCCTCGACGGCGACCTTGATCAGCTGGGTTGCATTTTTGGTCGACTGCCCGGTACGGCAGTTCGGATCGGCGCCGGCAACATTGAAATAGCGCAATATGACGTAACGGAGATCATGTGCTGTGCCAGCGTCGCGGAGCATGATCTCCGTCATTAACTTGGACCAGCCATAGGGCGAGATCGGCGCCGGCAGCGTGGCCTCGGTGACCGGCACTTGCTCCGGGTTGCCATAGACCGCGCAGGTCGATGAAAAGACGAACTGGCGTGCACCGTTTTTGACCGCTGTTTTGATCAGTGCCCACGAGTTGACCGTGTTGTTTTTGTAATAGCCGAGCGGGTCCTTAACTGAGTCCGGCACTACAAGCCGAGCAGCGAAATGGACGATAGAATCAATATTGTGCTCGCGAATGATCTGAGCGACCAAGTTCTGATCGCCGGTGTCGCCGACGATAAGCGGTACGCCCGGGGCGACAGCCCAGTCGAAGCCAGTCGACAAATTGTCAAGTACAACGATACTTTCGCCGGCATCGGCGAGCTCATAGACCATGTGACTGCCGATGTAACCAGCGCCGCCAGTGACAAGGATGGACATGGGGTTCGCCAGACTGGTGCTCGTTGGTGATAGCTAATCGTCGGAAACGAATTGCGGATTTAGCAGCACGAACCCAATTTTTCTAACGATTTCAAGGGGCGATCTATCGCGAGCGTGAGCGCATAGGGAGCGGATAGCGCCACACAGTGCATTTTGCCGCGCATCACGCAGCTCCTACTCAACAAGGGTTATGTTGTCCACAGTATCGAGCGCCACCAAGATCCGCATGAGCGCAATGTGCGATTCACTGTGCACTACAGCGATCACCGATGCAACCAATCTCATTCCTGTCATTCAGGAGACGACAAGGCTCAGTAATCGCCAGCGAATATGCTAAACCCATAGCCGAAAACTCTGCCTCTCGGAAAGCCGCCGTCTAAACCAGACAAGATGTTGTTCGCGGTGCTCGCGAATCGCGTGATAGAAGCACAAGTACAACGCTGAGACGGGTCATGTCTGGGGTGCATCACGCGGAAAATCGATTTCAAATCGCGCCTTATTTATCTTTGATCGTACTGGTGTCAGCATGTTCGATATTCGGCGGAGCAGGCAGTTCATCGTCGACGATCAAAATACCGAGCGCCGGGCAATGGGTAGACTTCGGACGAAACGAACCGACGATCAGGAGCGGGGCATTCACATTCCCGGGCCCGAGCGGAGTTGCCGGCTACTTCTACACCAAGCCGCCCGCAACGATAGCGCGGGATCAGACGGTGACGTTGGTCTACAGCATCGACGGTAGCACTCTGGTGTGGGGGGTGAGTGATACAAACGACATGCCGCCGGCTACCATGCATCTGTTCTTGTGGCGCAGTGGCGATGACCTGTCGTGCAATGGCGCGATGGCGTCTTATCGTTTTTGGGCACCGTCGGGCGTCACGCTTAAGCTCGGTGACAGTCAGACGCTAACCTCTGTGCTCGATCCGTCGGTGTGGACTAACTGTTACGGTGACCACGACACCAGTGGCTTCGCCGGGGCGCTTGAGAACGCGATGGGTATCGGGTTTACGTTCGGCGGTCAGAGGTTCTTCGGCCACGGCATCTATCTCAGCAGCGGCAACGCGACGTTCAAAGTGAACAGGTATACCGTGCGTTAAGAACCCGCACCTCGCGCACTCGGAGACAGCAGCCCTCGGCACCACAGCGCCGAACTTGATTTCTTAATCACCGGAAACCGGCTTAGGTAATCTATGTTTATGCCGGCAGCTCCTGGAACGGATTTATCATCAAAATGCCCAGGAGCGCAAAGTGTCGGACATTCCGAGTCAAAATTGTCAACCGATGGCGGCGAGCGGTTGCTCCAATCACGATGTCAGCAAATCCGGGACCAAGGCCTCGGCTGCGCGCGGGATCTGATAACTCTCCGGCAACCCCAGTTGCTTTGGGGACGGAATTGCCAAGGCGCGTTGAGAGAGGGCGCAATAACTACCGACAGATAGAGCGTGGTCGAGAGTTCGTCCATCCACTTGAGCAACTCGGCTGCGCTCACGGCTTTTCACGGTGTGCCAGCCGAGATGACATTGGTATCGACCAGATACATAACCCTTAGAATTTGAAGCGGCGGACTGGAGAGCGATTTCTTCGCGGCAAATCCCCGGTCTCCAAAGGAGCGGACATTAACAGTTGGCCAAATGTTGGAGCTCTGGCCAAACGCTCCCACTCCTTGAAGCCTAGTACGGCCGCCTCCGGCTTACCGTGACGCGTGATGATTGCGGGCTCGCCACGCACGGCCTCGTTAACAACGGAGGAAAGGTTCGCTTTGGTATCCTTCAACTGGATTTTCGCATTTCGTTCTCTACTGTAGTCACATTGTGTCAGCGAAGCGATAACGCTCAACCCGGCCTGCGGTGCATTATTGTCTAATCTGGGATGCCGGGCCTCGTTCCATCACGGGCAAAGAAATGCGAGCTATGCGCGATTAGACGACCAACGCAATTCTGTGTCTTAGCCCTTTCTCAGTGGCTAGATCGCTAACGGAATTGACAGAGTAACTTCTGGTAGTGAGCAAGTTACATGCGTTCAGTCGGTCTGAAGATCCTCAAAAACAAGCTTAGCGAATATGTCCGCCTCGCCGTTGGCGGCGAAACCGTCCTGATCACGGACCGCGATCGTGTGGTGGCAGAAATCGTACCGCGTCGGGTCGCAGCGCTCTTCTTTCAGATGCACGGCTGGCCGAGGCGATCCGTGAGGGCTGGCTTGCACCACCTCTGCTCGCCGGCAGTGACGCACCGCCGCGTAAACCCGTCATGACATTGCGCGAACTTATGCAAGATCTGCAACACGACCGGTAAGATCGCTGATCTATCTCGATAGCTTGGTCGCCCATTGGTATCGACCGTGAGCCACTATCGGCCTTCCATGGCTTGGTACAGGGCATTGCGGTCGGCAATATCGATAAGTGTGCCGCTGTGAAATGTCGGCAGGTCGACTAGTTTCTCCCGCTTACGATGCGAGCGAAGCAGTAGACTTAGCGCCGACTCGACCAGTTCCGACATGGTGCGACCTTGACGCCCGGCCTCCCGCTTGAGTTCTGCCATGACAGTGTCGTCAATATTCAGCGTGGTCTTCGTCTTCATACGGCAATATGCGTCAGCTATGTTGCTATAGGGCTAGTCCTTATGTGCAAGCACATCGTCGTGGCTGAGTGACGCTTCGCCGGACGGGGTTAGCAGATGAAGAGTGGATTCAGATGAAAAAAGCACTTCTCTTTTTTCTTTTCACGATCTCGCCGGCATTCGCCGACGATCAGAACGTCTACGATTTTTTTCGGCAATTGCCGAACTCTGATAGCGCCATCGTGGACGAACAAACGACCGCTCTGATCAAGCGTCACATGGCTAATTTGCTCTACCCGGTCGACATGAGTTCGTTGGCTCGACCGGAAACCGACGCGAAATTTCGCGAACAGGTTATGACGCTGCAACAGCAGATGGGGGAGCCAGCGACTGGAACCCTAACGCTGGATGAGTTTGGTCGACTGGCAGAAGCCGCTCGCGATATGGACGATCGCTCGGTTGGCACTGGGATAATAAAAAAAACTGTCGTTAAGGACCGAGATTTCGCCTCGGCAACGGGAACCGGGGGCACCGACGATAGCGCCAACCCACTTGCTCCACCCATCAACATCAGTCGGATTGTCTGTCAGCGACTTTCCAGCACATGCGAGCTGAATATTGCGGCGTTTAATCCGGAAGATGCGCACCTCTACTTCTACATTCCGTGGCATTACACCATCACAACTTGGGAGCCGGCTCGCGTCACTGCCACCAACGAAATGCCTTGCGCCACCTCATCGATGACTCTCGATATCCAAACTCAATCGGTGACGATTTCTTCAATTCCTCATTCGGATTTTCCGTCCTGTGCTAAGCAGGGACCTACGACCTGGAGGTTGCTGGATGATGGATTTTCTGTCAGTTGGAAACTGCATCAGGAAAAGGTGAACAAGGCTCACGCCCTGGTTTACGAGGCAAAGAGAAACCTTGTGCCGCCGAGCATAGATGCGCCTAGCAAATAAACAGCACCCAGCGTTTTGCTGATGGCAAACACGCCAAGGAATTTTCCAGTTTCGCACGTCAGGTCGAGTCGCGACTGGAAACGCAATCCGCGCTCAGGCACCTTGCATCACCGATGCCCTAAACGACCGGATGAGCCGCTCGGGCACGACGAACAAACCCTGGTCTTTTGAATTGCCCCACATCGGCCCCAACCCTGAGGTCGAGGGCCTGATGCGCCTGGCCATCGAGCGGCCGAAAGTCCTCTGTCGCACACTGGCTCGAAGAGCCGGACTGCTCCACGATACGATGCAGAAGCCAAGAGGGAGAGCCAAACATCACCCGTTCTAGTTGAGCTAACGACCGATGCTGTTGGGTACTGTTCTGGAAGGCGCAAAACGAGGCGGGCCGAGGACTCTCCATACCTGGGTGACGAACTCAGTAATGAGAGCCGCCGCTAGCGCCCCGGCTGCGCCATAGAATATAGCCGGCAGATAGGCTGACCGATCCGGCGTGAAGGCTTGCAGGCCCTCGAGCAGCGCCGCGATTGCCGCAAAGACTCCGCCGATCAGAAACGGCCGGGGCCAAGCAACACAGACAAACAACGTGATTCCGAAATAACCGATGAAGTGATCGAACTGCCAGCCGAGATGTGTGCGGGGTGCCCATTTTTCCGGCCCGAGCGCAGCGATCACCAGCAGGACCACGATGGGCACGCAGCAAGCTTTTGCGCCGGTACTAAGACGATGTTTTATACTGGCGCTCGCGGTAATAGCCCGCAGCGTGAAGTAATAGTCCTCGTTGCTTTGCGCAGACAGAACGGGCCGCTCGAGCGCTGTACCTGCGTCCGAAGCCATGCTGATTCCCCGACCGCTATTCTGCCACGGTATAATCCAAAATCGCCTGGCGGGTGAATAGTGCAATTTGGCCACACCCCAACACTAACTGGAGGGCAGAACTAGCAAACCGCCGGCGGTCGGCCAAGCTGTCGGCAGATTGTCGAGCGCGACTAAACGCTCGATTTGCTGTCCTGAGCACTCTTACGATGCCATCGCCATGTTCGACTGAAGAATTCAGCAAGTAGAGCCGCCGCCAGCACCCCGCCTGCGCCACATAATGCCGCCACAAGATTAGCTGTCCGATCCGGTGTAAATGCTTGTAGACCTTCCAGCAGGAACGCGGCGGCCACGAGGGCCCCCCCGACCAAGAACGGCCGTGGCCAAGCAAAACAGACAAGCAATGTGATAGCAAAATATCCGAGGAAGTGATCGGTCTGCCAACCCAGCGCTGTCCGGGGTGTCCAGTTGGCCGGGCCTAGGGCACCGATGACAAGCAGAACCATGATGGCCACGCTTAAGACTTTTGCGCCGGCCCGAAACGGAGATTTTATATCGGCGTTCATAGCCGCCGCCCCATAGCCGTCCCCAATGGTTATCGTCGCATCAGCGACACGATGGCGCAATCGACAGGGTCGTTAGTTCCAACTCAGCCAAAATTTTAGCGCGATTTGTGCGGCAGGGTATTTGAACAAGGCGCGGTTAGGTTTCTGCATTCGCCAATGGCGATTGGCTCACCGCATGCCGACCGGCTGGATCACCGTCAGCTGGCCATCACGGATGCAGTTAAAGACATAGGTTGAAGTTTGCCCCGCCACGCTGGCGTCGATTTCCACTTTGACGTGATACGGCTTCGAACTACGCTGTCCCTGAGGCGACGGTTGTCCCACTACACGGCTTTGCTCGATCTTAAGCGTCGCAACAGGCGGCAGCTTGGCGGCAGCCGCTGTGATGCATGCCCGATCTTCCACGGACAGCTCCTGCGCCAAAGCGCAAGTCGGTAAGAGCGTAAGGCACACCATCAAGTAACGCATATAATGGACATCACCCTCTTATTCAGACCCGCGACTATACTACGCGGACGAAGGCCCGCCAGACGGCACAAAAGAGGAAATATGCGATCCGCCAACCCAGTGCTTGATATCGCCATCCTGGCCGCGCGGCGATCTGGGGACTGCTGAAAGCCAACCGCCACGATAAGGGCAAGCGATCTGATGTTGCGACCGGAAATGCTGCTAAACCTGGTTTGAAGGACCAAATATCCTTGGAATGGTCGCACTGCACCCACAATTGCGGTGCTTTAATCGAGTCGGTCAGTGGGAATTATCTGGGCCGTGGAGGGGCATCATGTCGGGACAAATCCCAAGACCGATGGGACCGATCGCGCTGGTTGCCACGCTTCTCGTGTGGAGCGTTAGCGTTGGCGCGCCAACAACGATTGCACGCGCGGATGATTGTCTTGCTGAACCGAATTCTTCCGCACCGGCGGGGAGCCACTGGTACTATCACTTAGATAAGACGACACAGCGCAAGTGTTGGTACATACGTGCGACGGATCAGCCGGCGCAACCCGCAGCTGCCCAGGCCACATCCGATGGAGCGAGCCTGTCACCGCCACCGCCCATTTCAGCAGAGGAACCTGCGGCGGCATCAGCTAACATTCCGATGTCAATAAGCTCGGGCGACAGCACGCCAGCCTTACCGCGCGTCAAAAGCCCTGCTGTTAAGCCGCGGCCGGCGTCTGTCAGCAGCGCGACTTCGCCCCAATCTGTCCAGCAAAGCGCGCCGAAAGCAACTCCGCAAAGTGGCTCTGCCTCATCAGTTCCCGAGCCACCTGCTGCCAAAGCAACCCTATCGTCGCAGATCAGCGATCCGCCAGTTCCTGCGCACCCACCTGCCGCAACGCCAGCGTGGCCTGATCCCCGCGTTATCGCGGCGGAGCCCACTGCACCTCCGAGTGATGCCCGAACGGAATCCCTCAGACCTACGGTGGACACTCCCGTATCCGACGATACGAAAAACACTTCTCGAGGCGATCCATCGACCAACAGCCTCACCGCAACGATCTCTACTTCGCTGATGCCCGTAGAGATGCTCCTTATTGCCGCGCTTGGATTGGTCGTGGCCGGCTTTCTGTTACGTACCGTGATGAAAATTCCTGCTGCGCGTCGCCGGCGCATCACCATCGATCACCGCGACGTCAACCGGATCGACGATCGACTCAAGCAAGAATTGCACGAGGATCAAATCGCTCATCAACCGGATGCACTCAGCGAGTTCTTACAGCGTTCACCTATACCGGCCGCAACCAATTCCAGCCGTCGTCGCCCATCCCGGATCGGTAGCGACCGGCCAGACATCACACACGACGGAGATTCTGTCTCCCAGATTAAAAACAAAATCAGGCGTCAACACCGGGATCGCCATGAATCCGAATGGATCGATGATCGATCCCCGCATCGATGGAGCGATCAGCAGCACCATGAATCCGGCAGCATCGATTCCTCGGAGCCTGGCCGGAACGACGATCGACGCCGACATGAGGGGCGTAACGATCAAGAGCGGCATGCGTCCGCCGGTGCAGCGGATCAACTCCTCGACGATTTACAACGCTCACTCTTCGCGGTTACGAGCGATAGCCGCCCCCGACCTTCATCCCTCCAGGTCGATGACGAGTTGTCAATCAACGGGCACGGCGAAGACGGTAGCTCCCAAGCCAGCGACGAGATCAGAGAGCGGGAGGAAGTATTGGAGCAATTGCGGCGGGACCTTGATAGGTTGCTTCAATCGCCAAAGGTTGCGTGACGACACGAGCTCCTCAGCGACCTCATTGATCGTGTACGGTTACCGCAGCAGCAGGTCAGCCGGCTTCGCCGTTGGCTTCCAGTCGCGCGCGAGTTTCTGTGCCTCTTCGATCTGCCCAACGTTCATTTGCTTTGCTGCAGCGTCTCGACCTTCGATTGCATCTTTATAGCCGCGCGTCGACGACACTTCGAACCACATATATGACTGCACAAAGTCCTGAGAAACGCCCTGACCGTTGCCGTATGCGAGCCCGAGATAATACTGAGCAATTGCGGAGCCTTGGTCCGCAGCGAGCCGAGCCCACTTTGCCGCCTCGGCATAGTTTTGCGGCACGCCCTGACCGTTAGCGTATGCGGATGCAAGCAAATATTGGCCAGCTGCCAAGCCTTGCTCTGCAGCTAACCGAGCCCACTTTAACCCCTCAGCGTAGTCTTGCGGCACGCCGTGGCCGTTATTGTACATGATAGCGATATTGCTCTGGGCGTTGGCGTAACCCTGATCGGCAGCGCGACGGTACCACTTCATAGCCTCCGCATAATTCTGCGGCACACCCTCGCCCCGGTCGTACATACTCCCGAGATCGTCCTGCGCATTGGCGAAACCCTGATCGGCAGCCTTGCGGAACCATTCCATAGCCTTGGCTTGGTCCGGCGGCACGCCCAGACCATTGGCGTACATCGCCCCAAGCGCTGTCTGCGCGGCAGCGTCGCCTTGGTCTGCCGCCCGCTGGTACCACTTCATCGCTGCGCCGTAGTTCTGCGTGACACCCTGACCGCGGGAATACATTACCCCAAGCACGATCTGGGCTCTGACCATGCCTTGCTCTGCTAAGGGGCGAAGGAGAAGTAGTGCAGTTGCGTAGTTGCCCTTGCCGTACGCGGCGATACCATCTTCAAAAGGCCCTGCCACAACTGGCGCGGCAAAGCTCACTGCCAGGTAGATGGCGGTAATGGCGGCCTTGAGCATGAGCCTCATGATCAGAGCTCCTCGCGTGCTAATCATACCACTCACTGCGGCAGGGAGGCCGATCCTATTCGAGGTTAGTGACGGTCGACGTACGGTGATCAGATCGAGCCCTCAATACCGGACCATGACCACATAGTTTAAATTCTACCTAGCAGTCCGCCGGCACACTTCACTAATGAATAAGAACCCCCTAAGCGACCATCATCAGCAGGACTAACCCCGACATCGGTTGGGGCTTCCGTTGTACGGCCGCTGCGATAAAAACCCCCGGAATTTGACCTGCCGACGAGTTCGCGAACGCGTTTTCCGAACATAGGACCTACGGACCTGACCTTGTGAACAATTCCGACAGTGTAGTCGCGTCCTGGCATTCTCGAGAAGGGTTTGGCTGGTCCTTGTTGCCGAAATGTCACGTCCCACGCAAATCGGGTTTATATGCCTCTGACCGCGGCTTTTTGAGTTGGAAACTGCAGCCTTTGCAACGAAACTGCCGTATTGCGCCTTCATCTCTCTAGCCATCGGGTGGCTAGCGGTTGCGGCGGCTTTCCGGGCAAAGTTGCCGATCATTGGGGGGTTACGATAATGCGAAGATACTCGTTGACACTGCTTGCTGCCATGGCAGTCGGTCTGGCTTCAAGTCAATTGGCCTCGGCGGCTGACCTCGGCCCGGTGAAGCGAGCTCCGCCTCAGGCTCCCGCCCGCTATATACCCCCGCCGCCGCCGCCGTTTAGTTGGACGGGCTTCTACATTGGCGGCAACCTCGGGGTAGCGTGGACCGATGGCAATCTGTGTTGCGATGACTTTGGCAACAGCATCAGTATCTCACAACACGCCGTATTTACTGGTGGCGGCCAGGTCGGTGCCAACTATCAATGGAACTGGCTGGTGGTCGGCGTCGAAGGAGATTTCGACTGGCTGGCCAACAACAATAATTCAAGCAACAGCCTTTTGCTTGGAGGTAATGCCTTCCAATTGTCTGCTAACGACAGATGGATAACGACTGTGACTGGGCGCGTCGGCTATGCGTTCAATTGGGGTTGGGGCGGTGTGCCTGGTTGGGGTCTTGGGAACGGTGGCGCCTGGCTGATTTATGGCAAGGGCGGCTGGGGTTGGGCTGGAGTCAACAAGTTTACGCTTACTAATCTAAACGGCTTCGGTTCGATCGATCTCTCAAACAGCAACAACAACAACGGCCCGGTTGGCGGAGTGGGCATCGAATGGGCTTTTGCGCCCAACTGGACAGCCAAACTCGAGTACGACAACCTGTTTTTGGACGACAGAAGCTTTACGGTGCAGACGGGATTCCCCGTTATTGGTGGCCGCACTTTCAGTACCTTCAATCGTGACGTGCAAACAGTGACGGTTGGGGTCAACTACCTGTTCAATTGGCACTAATGATGCAGCACTGAGGTGTCTGCGCAGGCCGGTTTAACGGAAGAGCGCGCTCCTCACGAGGGTAGGGGGCGCGCTTCTCGTTTTGTCCTTCGCCGACTTTGGGCGGTATAGACCTTGTGAAGGCCAAGAGCCCCTGCAATGGAATCGCTGACGGGTCTTTTACCGTTCAAGACCATGTTGAGGTAGGCACGATTGACGCCGTGATGCTTTGCAAAAGCGCTTTGCCCCCCTTCTCGCTCAACTGTGGCTCTCAGCAAGCGAGCAACATCGTGTTCATCAAACACAAGCGCGTGGAAGCCCAAATCAGGAGCTACCAAGTCCGCACTTGACTTGTTGCGCTTTGCCATAGGGCCGTACCGAAGGAGATGCTCATTCTGCAAGCCAAAGCGTGCTACGGGGTTGAACAATGCCCGGCTGATCAGGAACCCAACTTAAGTGCAAACCGAGCCTGATCGTGTTTGCATCGCGGCGGAGGAATGAGACTTTAATAGCCCTGTAGATTCAGCTATTCCAGAGAAAAGCCAGCATCACTGAGGCTAAAAACCGTCTCAGCGCCCTCATCGATGGTCTTAAGGGAGGCTATCGACCGCTCCGCTAACAGTAACAATTGGGTTCGTTTTCTAATTCGAAGGGCGAAATCCGGCAGATCGCATCCAGGTGGGTCAGCAGCCTAACTCTTCTTCTGGTGCCGCTTTCGTAACCGCACTCCAGGTCCGCCCGCCGTTCTCGTCGATGAACTTCGATCACCGTTAAGGAGCTCACTGCGGGTGATGTCCTTGCCCAGGCTTTTTCAAAATTTCGGCCTTCGAATCTTTTTCTGCCCTTGCCAGGAGTAAACAAATCGTCATGTCCGCCCAGCTTTGCGAAATGACACAAATTCACAAGATCAGACATGACATTGCTCGCCCATGGCCACACGCGCGGAAAGCGGTCTTGCGCCCATGTTGGAATGGCATCGCTGGTTCGCTTGGTATCCGGTCCCTGTGATTGACGGAAAGCGCCGCTATGCTTGGTTTCAATCCGTCGAGCGAAAGTGGGGTACCAGCAGATACAGCGGCATAATCAAATGGCGCTATCGGTTTCCTAGACGCTCACGCTCGTAATAGAAAATTTGAGCGGCAAAGTCGCTGCTGACGCACGACAAGACGTGGCGGATTGCGGTGAATAATTCGCCAATAGGTATCAATACTGATCACCGATCATGCATTTCATCGCGGGTGAACCTTGGTAAGGCATCGCCCCAGGGCAAACCCTTTTTCATTAGCCGCAGAGCGTGCTCGATCGCCTTCTTGCGCTCGGCAGTCACGCCAGGTGATCGATAAGGGCCCAATACGGCGACTGGCTTGTTGTGCTTGGTGATCAGGATTTCTTCTCCACGTTCGGCACGCGAAAGCAGTGCCGAAAATTCGTGGTTAGCTTGACGCGCGCTAACGGTTTTCATGATCATGGCCATTGTACTAAACGTCGACCTTCCGTCCAGGACGCGAAGTGGCGATTGAAACTGGCAAAGCGGCCGGCCCCAGCGCTTCAGCGAACCTCACTCACGTGTGCGTTCCGGTTTTCCGAGTTGTTTGCAATTTTGGGCGCAGCACTGGCGCGGCGCACCAGAGAGACGTTAACTGAGGCCGTGATTAACGCACTTTGCGAACGCCTCGAGCGAGAACTGCGCAAGGACCAGTCGATCGAGCGTTTGATCGAGGACGTGATGGAAATCGGCCGCCATTGTGCCGCGCTGCCACTGCGCGACCGACGTCGACCCGACGAGATTCTCGCCTATGACAAGAACGGTCTGCCGGCGATGATTATCGGAACGTCCGCGCTGGTCGCAGTCTTGGACCAAGAACCGGAAGCGGAGCGAATCGTGCGTACCCTGGCTTCGGCGCCGGGGATCTGGTCGAGGTGGGAATCGTAATGCAAGCCCGGCGCGGCGACGATGGCGCGCGCGAGCGCTCGCACTACGAGCGCCGCTTGATCAAGTTCGCAAATCGGGAGTCCGCAGCGGCACCTCGAGGCGCTTACCAGTGGTATTGCACTGCGTCTTCCGATCGGTTACATGTAACTTTCAGGGAGCTGCCGATGCCATCTCGTTCGAAGCGCCACTCCGCAGCAAAGCATTTATCGTCGCGCGACAAGGTCCGCGCCCATCGGAAGCGGTTGCGCGCGCGAGGGCTCCGCCCGATTCAGCTTTGGGTACCCGACACGCGAACAGCGGCGTTTAAGCTTGAAGCCCATCGTCAGTCGCAGGTGGTAGCGCAAAGCCAGCATGCGCGACGGGACCAGGATTTTATCGATGCGGTTTCCCTGCAGCCGGGTGACTATTGAAGCGTGGCGAACTATGGACGGTCGCCGGGGCCAAGGATTACGCCGGCAAGCCGCGGCCTGCGGTCATTCTCCAGGATGACCGCTTCGATGCCACCGAATCCATCACGATCTGCGTCATGACAACCGATCCAGCTGAGGCGCCATTGTTTCGCGTTCCGATTGCGCCCAACGAACGCAACGGCCTCAATGTTCTTTCGCGACTCATGGTTGATAAGATCACCACGGTGCAAAAAAATAAGCTCGGACACCGCATCGGGCATCTCGATGCCAAAGATATAGAGCGCGTCAATCAAGCCATCCTCATTTTTCTGGGTTTGGGCGGCTAGCGGATCGGCCGCGGTTAAGGCTTTGAGAACGACTCTCCAGGCCATTCATCGGGCATTCGAAGTGGCCGGCGTCGAGTTCATCGACGAGAACGGTGGCGGCCCGGGGGTGCGGCTAAGAAAGCTCGCTATTGCGTATGGCGGAAGATGAGCCGCGGCAGTTTGTATCTTAGCCAGCCAAGTCGACATCGTGTAGGTCGTCCGCAATTGCAAGATTGGCTCGATCTCCGGGATGTCCTCGTGCCGACGAGAGACAATAAAAGCTTAGAGACTGCTGCGGCGGACGACATCCGGTCGAGACTGGTGGCCGGTTTGCGCAATTTGACAGAAAGCGAATTAGAACGACTTGAAATCGCGCTCGAGAAGTTTTCCCATCCGAAAAATAATCAGGCACCAGTTCCTGCAGATCAACCTTGACGCGCTTTGACCGCTTCGCTTCGGCGATTGCGAATCAGGGTGATAGACTGTTGCCAGCCCGATCCATTGGCGCACTCCTTTGGGTTGGGTCAGGCCAGCCCTACGACCGCATTCGGCGGGCTGGCCGCTTTATTTGCAAAGCGGTTTTATCAGATAACGCGCAGCATCTGAAATTAAATCGCACCATTGCGTCGAACGATCGTTCGCATGGAGGTGGGGTGGGCAAAAATTTGGCGACGCAGCTCGGGAATTCCAATTCGCATTTCGTAGTGGCTATTTGCGTGAGTTGGCGGCGGAAGGAAAGGCAATTTTCGTCCTCTTGGGGACTTCCGCAACAGCCGCGCAGTTCGGCGCAGTTCACTGGCCGGAGCTAACTTGAGAGATCGATATTTTGATTAGTGGAGCGTACCAGGACAAAAGAGAAAATACGGCAGCAAGCACAGCGGCAATGACTCCAACTCTAACCCACAATATTTCCCGCGCCGCCTTTTCTCTAAGCCAGTCCTGTATTTGCTGACGCGAAGCTGACAAACCGACTCCGTGGGGCTGTAACTCGTTTTGCTGGGCAAGATCTTCAACATTCATGATCCAGACCAGCTTACTCCGTACGGTGTCGACCCCAAGTTCTTCTAGTTTGGTTCGGACGGCCGGGTCGATATTTGCCTTCTTCGCTAACATGCTCGTAAGCGCTCCTACACCGGACTTACCAATTTTGTTATTCTATAGGCAGGTCCTCGCGAGGAGATGTGATCGGTAGCACAGTTTAGGCGTTTGAATGGAAAACGGGGGCCGCGATCCTTTGCGGCCTCGTCGCGTGCCTTTGTCGCCCGGCAGCCTGGCGCTAGCGTAAAAAGGAAAAGGGCCCCTGGCTGGGCGACGATAGGTGGAGATCGGCGCCAGCGGGCACAGGGATCGGCTTAGCGGCCTTCGAGTGGCTCAGCGTACCGCTTTTTTAGCCAAGCATTGATCATCGAACGAGCGGCAATTTCTGCATCTTCGCGCGTTCCGAAAACTGTCCTCTCTTTCGACAACCTACTGCCTGGAAGATAAATAGCCGCGCGCCATTGCTGTCTTTCGATCCCTTTTCGGATCTCGTAGCGAACGCCTCTATGCCGCATGAAATCATTTTGGACTTAACTGTGGGCTCAGCGGATGTGATGCCGGTCACAAAATTCAACACCACGTTTGTTGCCGATCACATAAATTCGCTTTTTGCACGGCAAGTGTCAGCCATCACTTTCTTCCCCTAAGGCTCGGCCTATGGTTTTTCGCAAGAACTTGGGGAGAAGTGTTATGATCACGATCACAAGGACCATCAACCAGCTTTGGATTTCCGCGCTGCCGCTGGTCGTACTCTTTGCGGTGGTGCCAACGGCTGCTGACGCCCAGACCCGAATTGGATCGGCAAGTTCAGTAACACCGGAAGCATCGGGCAGCGTCGGAGGCACGCTGTCCGTCGGCAGCGGTGTTCACGCCAACGAAACAATTAAAACCGGAAGTTCCGGCCAGGCGGGCTTGCGGTTCAATGACCAGAGCAACCTGAGTGTTGGCCACTCGTCACAGGTTCGGCTCGATAAGTTTGTGTTTGATCCAAACAAAGGTACCGGCAGCACGGTCATTGAGGCTACACGTGGCACATTCCGGTTCAGCACGGGCGCTCAAAACAACGCTGAAGTGAAAATCAAGACGCCCTATGGCACACTTGGCGTGCGCGGTTGAGGACGGAATTCGCCGTCGGCAGGGCGGTGTCTCTAAAACTTTCACCGCAATCCCGCCGTGACTTATCCTTAATGCGCGGTACCAAGCGGGATTTTATGGGTTGGACGATTTATGTCCGAACCAGCCCCGCAACCGCGCGCCGAAACCTCGTTGGTTTTTAGCGGCACTTTCGCTGGCTTTTAGGCGCTCTTCGGCTGCCGATCGAGCCGCTTCCGCATCAGCAAGTTTGCGCTCGGCCTGAGCTTTCGCTTCCTGTGCATTTTTTGCGTCCATTTTTGCCTGTTCCGCTTCTTTGCTTGCTCGTCCAGCCTCTTCCTTTGCTCGTTTTAGATCCGCTTCCGTGTCCGCGAGTTTACGCTGCGTCAATGCTTCCGAGGCCCTCGCGTTTTGGGCGTCGGTCCTTGCGGCTAGGGCATCGGCTTTCACCCGTTGCAGTTCTTTCAGCGTTGACTCCGAGTCCATGTCGGTTGATTCAGAAGCTGGCCGCGAAGCTTTATTGGCAGATGGCGATGGCACACTCGGTATTGACGGCGAAGATCGAATTTGACTCGTGGGCGCCCTTGAGGAGGCGGTTTCTGCAGACCTTAAGGCTCGCACATCTCGCGCCATTTCCAGACAGGTGATGAGCTCGGTGTAACTCGATTCTCCTCCTGTATTAGCCAAGGCAACGCAATGTTGCTTATCCGCTGCGGAAAAAGTCGGCCATTCCTTCTTCATCTGCGCACGAACGTCTTGCTCACTTTGCACGCATTGCTCGAAAGTGGTCTGCTGAAGACCTGCTTCCAACTCCGACTGACTGGCAATTCCGCGACAGACCGGGCGCACATCGAGAGTCGGGATGTCATCAGGTCGCGCGCACAAAATTCCGGACATAATCAACCCCACAGCAATGGCAGGCACAAAATAGCTGCGCATTTCTGTAAAACCCTCGAGAGTCTGAATTTTTTCATCGACTCATGAAGATTTACTTTGATTTGAGTCAAAAGGACCGCACGAGGGCGGTTCTTACTCTTCGACAGATCGGGGCGGCAAAAAAGGCGGATCGTTATGCTCTGGCTTACAAACAATCCAGACAACCGCTATTATTATAATTATCACCGAGGGTTGGAGCGACCAACCGGGAGATCGGACATGGCAGTAAATCGCATTGTACTGATCGGCCTAAGCATCCTGAGTCTGACGGCAACCATTACGATTGCGCTCGCGCAGAACACTAGCAATCCGTTGCTGAGCGGAAATACCACCAATCCCAGGCTGAGTGGGAATACTGTGAGCCAGGGCCCCCCAAATCCTGTTTCTCCGGCGCCTAACCTCACGATACTGGGTACACCATTGGGAAGGAATTCGTTTACTGGTCTACCCTGCACTGGGCCGGGCCCGGTGGCGGTGACGGCCGGTCCTGGCACCGCTGTCGGCACCATCGTCGCTCCCGGTGGATTCCCCACTACCCCTCAGAATGGAGCCCCAGTTACACCGCCACCGACAAGCGTCTTCGGCTCATCGCCGTCGTGTAATACGTCTCAGTGAAATCGCTGGATTGGAATGTGCGTGGAGGGGTTGTCCGTCTTGCCTCATCTTTGGCGAGCAACTTCGCCGACCTTCGCCCCGACTCATCCTCGAAATAAACATACGCAAGCTGCTGGCAGGTGCTGTCCGTCACGACGAAGGCGGCACCAATATCCTCGACGGACCAAGGCGGCGGAAAGCGGCGGTTGGGCATATTGAGCCAACGGTACGCTTTCGTTCCTGCGCAGTCTTACACGTTTTTATTTGGTGCAAAGCTTATCGAGCGCTGAAAGTATCGAGATAAATTCCTTGCCTTCACTGGAATTCGGGTCGACTTGATCCAATCCATCGATCAATTTGGAGTATTCAGGACCGAGTTTGTCGACCAGTGCATCGGCCTGTTTGCCGATCGCTTCGACCGTCTTGCTATCATGTTTTTGGTCAGCCTGCTGCAGTTGATCGTAGGTTTTATTCAAATCACAATAGATCTGTGCTTTCGCTTTATCACTGGTGATGGTTTGGACGACGTTTTGAACATCTGCCTTTGTTGGCTTCGCTACGCCGGTCGGCGAACCGCCCTGTTGCGCGTGAGCAAGCGCCGCCGTTGCGACAAGAGCGGAAATGGCGGTGACGAGCCTTAGTTTCATGGAATGACCTCTCCAATTATTGCAGCTCCGCCATCATGGCGTGATCGATGTCGAGTGTGGTCTTCATATGGCAGCATGTAACAGCTACTGCGCGGCTCGTAGCCCTGTAGCTTATGGCTGCTTCTTGTTTGGAGCGGGAACGGTCGGGGGCGGCCGAACGATGGCCCAGGGA
>Ga0306926_10001164_pt1 | contig 25911 bp, 20 predicted proteins | sample flu12Cox44000178_FD_203759 | JGI IMG/M metagenome (GOLD analysis project Ga0306926, IMG submission 203759) | Lab enrichment of tropical soil microbial communities from Luquillo Experimental Forest, Puerto Rico - flux8day.12C.oxic.44.000.178 (v2)... | ecosystem: Environmental > Terrestrial >...
AGGGAATTGGCCCAGCGCGGTGGCAGCCCAGAGAAACATGGCCGCAGCACGGTATTTGTATCTGCTCATGTCCGCACCTATAGGTATCCAGATTCATCACCAATGTGCCGGGATGGTTTTTTTTGCGGTGAACCCAAGAATCTTGGATTGCCTCCCTGAAGGTGGATCTGAAAAAACATGGACTCCGATTCCTGTTATAGGCACTGCCGTATTGGCGATCTCTCTCGGGCTTGGCATGAGATGTGGAGCAGATTGACTACACAGGTGTCGCACTAACGGCAAGGCAGCCGGTTCAGGGGTTGGATCCAAAACCACATGGCCAGGCTCACCGAACGCGATCTGATGATCAGTTTGGGCCAAAGTAAACACCATGGAGAGCCAACTCCTGGTAGGCGCGATCGGAGATGGGACTCAATACATCACCAACGCGGCCAGAGGGAGCGGGTGGCGGAAATATCGCCTAGCGAAGGCGAGCGACCAGCCTAGAATCGATCGGCGAAGTCCGCCCGGCCTTACCTCACCTCGGGCCTCGGCGACCGATTCCGGCGGGCGTTGCCCGTGGCCATAAGGGGCGAGCTGTTTCTCGCACATTCGAAGGCCGCCATTCGAGCTTCCGACACGATATGCGGTAGCCGAACCCGGTAGTATGCGGGATGCAGGCGCATTCCCAGGAGGAACCTAAACCCTCTCGCCTCTAGCATTCGTGTCGTGTGACCTGAAGCTTGTACCGTTCTGTCAACATCTCGACTTTCGTCATGGGTTCCTCCCGTCTCGAATCGGCAAGTTGCGGAGGATTCGAGCTCCGCATACACCAAACCGCAATCGTAAGCAGGTGCAACGAGGATTCAGCAGATTGCACGGTTAGTGCGTAATGGGAGCTTAGTGCCGTGCAGTAAACGATTTCCGGCAATATGGTCCACCACGTAACAGTTCATACGCACCACCCCTCCTTCAAGGAGAGCTCAGTCCAGAAGAGCAGCATGCGCTCGATGAAAGCTCTGGTCTTTGCTGGCGGCACTGCTAGAGTGTAAGGCTGCTCGGGTGTCGGTGAAACGCGAGTCGCCTGGAGAATGTGGCCGATACACCTTAGGCACAGCGGAACAGCTATGCTATTCAGCTTCCTGCAACAGTTCCAGAACTGCTTCTCTATACAGCGGGTTGATGTGCCAGTAATCACGAGGTTTAAATGGTGTTGCGTGGCTGTTCTCGACAAGACCGGCGTTCTGGCGGAACCAGGTCACAGTCGATTTCCATTCCTCCTCCGACATGCCTCTTCCGGTCAAGGTACGGTACAACTCATTATGTTCGATCGCTTCACGCTGGATTAGAGCCCGGATAAACTTCAGTTGAACTTCCCCCCAATTGGCGAGTTCATTCTTCGCTTGATCATAAATAATCTGCTCTGATCGAGTTCGCCTATGTTTTTTTAGTTCCTCATTCTCTCTGACGGCCGCTTTGAGGCTATTCTCACTTCCCTCGCGAGCATCCAAGGCATCACGAAGCTGCCTGGCTAGTTCCTCATTCTTTCTAACGGCCGCTTCGAGGCTATTCTCACTTCCGTCGCGAGCATCCAAAGCATCACGAAGCTGGCTGGCCAGTTCCTCATTCTCTCTAACGGCCGCTTTGAGACTATTCTCACTTCCCTCGCGAGCATCCAAGGCATCACGAAGCTGGCTGGCCAGTTCCTGATTCTCTTTAACGGCCGCTTCGAGGCTTTTCTCGGTTCTCTGCCTGGCATCCACGGCGTCACGAAGCCCGCTGATCCGCTGGTTATCGAGATCAACCGGGGCCGTGGCCATCGCCGCAATTATCAAGCAAAGAATTAGGCCGATATAGGGCCCCACTAGGCTGATGATCGCTGCGCGGGTGATTGGCGCGGTGACCATCAGCCCAAACGGTGTTACATAAGGCTGGATCAATCCAAAATAGATTTGTAGCACCAATATCGCGACGGCAAGCACGCCTCCAATCGCTTGCGCCGCTCCAAGACGAAACAGGTCGTGCAAGAACTGCCTGAACAGACGCCGATAGTAGCTCAAGAAGTTAGCCGGAATCGACACGGAATGAGATTATATCGAGCGGCAAGGAAGTGCGTCGCCCTCCCCGACGTGATTCAAAATCTGGCTTCCCTCGAAAAGACCAATTACCGAAGGCGCAGGCGCCTTCGCCCGAATCGGGGTTGCGCGATGAACGGGAATAGCCTTGCGAATTCTTTAGAGGCACCCGTATGAAGGTGAAGGCGTTTCTCATTCACCCACCGCACCAAAGGTGTTTGCGGACGGCGCGGTACGGAACAACAGGGCGTGACCTCAGGAGGTCTGGCAGGGTCTCCGGATGGCACCGGAGTAAGCAGACCAAGTCCGGTACAGGTGGATGATCGATGTCTGCTTGATTTTCGTTATGTCTTCGTTTTCGTCTCAAATGGACAGGTTGTGGAGGATTTCGCGCTTCGGACGTACCAAATGGCACCCGCAAGCACCGCGGGGTTCAACGAGGATTCAACAGGTTGCGCGGTTAGTGCACAATGGTAGCCTATGTCGCTTGGCGATCTGCTGTTCGGCAAACCTCTAGCCAATTATGAAGACTCCGGACAACGGCTCGGCCCGTTGGAAGGTATCGGCGTCTTCGGGCTCGATGCGCTCAGCTCCGCAGCGTATGGGCCGGAGGCCGCGCTCACTCTTCTCATTCCCCTCGGAGCGCTCGGCGTTCAATACATTGTTCCCATCAGCTTCAGCATAATTGCCCTGCTGATCATCGTCTATACCTCATACCGGCAGACTATTGAGGCGTATCCGGGAGGTGGTGGGTCCTACACCGTGGCCCGCGAAAATCTGGGGACGGAAATGGCCCTGCTGGCAGCCGCGGCTCTCATCATCGATTACATCCTGGTGGTCGCGGTTGGTATCTCGGCCGGAGTAGGCGCGCTGGTGTCCGCCGCACCCAACCTCCAGCCTCATACCCTTGCTCTGTGTCTCGGGATCCTGGCGCTCATAACTTTGATCAACCTTCGAGGCGTTCGCGAGACGGGAAGCATGTTCATGGCACCGACGTACCTCTTCATCACGTGCCTGCTGAGTGCGATCGGCATTGGCCTGCTCAAGAGTATGCTCACCGGCGGCCATCCAGTTGCCGTCATTCAGCCCCATCCTCTCAAAGCTTCGACCACGCTTGCAGGTACCTGGCTGCTTCTCCAATCGTTTTCGAGCGGCTGTACCGCCATGACCGGCGTCGAGGCCGTCAGTAACGGCGTAAGAGCGTTTCGGGACCCCGCTGTCAAATCGGCCCAGCGCACGCTGTCGGCCATCATCGGAATCTTGATCCTGATGTTAGCGGGCATCGCGTGGCTCGCGCGCGTCTACCACATTGGCGCCACCGACCCCGGCCTGCCCGGCTACCAGAGCCTGCTCTCGCAGCTAATCGCCGCCGTTGCCGGGAAGGGAATCTTCTATTACGTGTCGATCGGCTCGATTCTGGCGGTGCTCGCGCTTTCCGCCAATACTGCGTTCGCGGATTTCCCGCGGCTGTGCCAAATCGTCGCCGAAGACGGCTACCTTCCACACGCGTTTTCCGCGCGCGGTCGGCGGCTGGTCTTTTCTTATGGCATCTCCGTCCTGGCTCTGCTGTCGGGGATTTTGCTGACTCTGTTCGGCGGGATCACCGATCGTCTGATCCCTCTGTTCGCGGTCGGCGCGTTCCTAGCCTTCACGCTCTCTCAAGCAGGGATGGTGATTCATTGGTGGCGCCGCCAGGCGTGGCATGCCATGCTTATCAACGGCTTCGGCGCCACCGCCACCGGCATTACCGTCCTGGTGGTTCTCGCGGCGAAATTCGAGGAGGGTGCCTGGATTACTGTCCTGCTCATCCCCTCGCTGCTGGTAGTCATGATCGCCGTGCATCACCACTATTTGGCGTTGGAGCGCGAGATCGAGCTCCATACGCCGATCAATCTGACGCATCTCGAACCGCCGATCGTCATAGTACCCCTCCAAGGATGGAGCAAGATCGCCGAGAAGGGCCTGCGCTTCGCGATCCATCTGTCCACAGAAGTTCACGCGCTTCAGGTGAGGGTCACCGAAGGAAGCGAAGATCTCCGCAAGTCTTGGGTCCACCTGATCGAAGGACCGGCGCTGGAGCTCGGCCTGCCCGTGCCCAAACTCACCGTTGTCGACTCCCAATACCGGCGTTTATTTCGGCCGATACTCGACTTCGTTAATGAAATCGAGCAGCAGCATCCTGGAAGATACATCGCGGTTCTGATTCCGGAACTGGTGGAGCGGCACTGGTACCATTACATCCTGCACAACCAGCGCGCCGCGGTTCTGAAGGCGCTCCTGCTGTTGAAGGGCAACCAGTTCATCAGCGTGGTAAACGTCCCCTGGTACCTGAGAATCTGAGGGTAACTATCCCCAAGCCGCGGGCCTAATGTCGAACTGCTGGCGCCATTACTGATCGCCGGGCTGCCCTTCGCTTTTGGAGTGCCCTTGGCCGCCGGCCGGCAGCTCCTCAGCGAAGACGTCGATACGATCGCCGGTTCTTGGGAGGGCTAAACCTTTTCAGTTTGCCGTGGCCACGAATGAGCAGGCTCCGCCGTTGGATCCGGGTACACCCACGTGCCAGAGACGATGAAGGGCACCAGATAGAAGCGATCGATCCGGCCAACACCACATCATAGATGCGCGTCTGACGGTTCCATCCGATGGGTGTTAGACGCTCAACGCATCTCCTTCCGAGGCGCGCTCTAGCCAGCACGTTCCGGTGAGCCAGGTTATAGACCATGAGAGATCCTCGTCGTCTGGCAGCGGCACGGACGCACGACGGATGAGTTGTAAGTCCCTGCCGGCCGTGAGTCCGCCGACAGTCCGGAGTTTGGGATCAAAGGATCGGCGCGTCTCCTGCCTTTCCCCAACGCTCGCGGGGATTGCTCACCGTTCGGTGCCGTTCGGCTGCAGGAACGTGACTCGACTCATCACTGGGTCGTCCGTCGTTGGAACGGTACGCACGCCAACCCCGGGCCCCAGGGAAGCTGGCATAAGCATTTCCGTGAGCCAGCCACGCGTAAGGAAGTGCTCGTCGCGACGGCCGTCTTTTCAGGCTCCCATCCACCGCATCAGGAGAAGCGGCCACCAGCCGCGACGCCGGGGGAATCATCAGCTGGAACCCCGGGTTGGACCCGGCGGCGTGAACATCCAGCTCGGGGAACGCGACCGCGAACAGCGCTCGCAATAACGCGTTTGCCGTCAACGCCTGCTCAAAAAGATCTCCGCGATCACTCAAGCCTCCCGCCCATAAATGGGAATCGCTGCCCCGGTAATCTGTGCGGCGGCATTGGAAGTAAGAAACACCACCAGATCGGCCACGTCTTTCGGTGGAATCCAGCGCGAGAAATCCGCCTTCGGATCAGCCTTCCGGTTGGCGACCGTATTCATCGTCCCGGGCAGAATCGCGTTGACCGTAATGCCGACGTCCTTGTTCTCGGCCGCAGCCGACCGGACCAGCGAGAGTAGCGCAGCCTTAGACGCGCCGTAGGCTGCAATGTTCGCCGCCGGTTCGGCTGCCGCGCGGCTGGCAATGGCGACAATTCGGCCGCGGCCCGCCGCACGCATGCGCGGAATCACGGCGCGGAAAATGTTGAACGCGGACCGAACGTTGAGGTTCATCATCCTGTCCCACGTGACGTCATCGGTCTCGGCGATCGGCTTGCCTCCGGAGAAGCCGCCCATCACGTGCACCAGTGTGTCGACTTGCTGGAATCGCTGCGCGATACAGAAGACCAGCTGCCTCGCGGAGGCTGCATCCGTTAAGTCCGACGCTATCGCTACGAAACGCGGACTGGCGAAATCAGCCGCCTGGATCGACCTGGAAGTACCTACCACGGTGTCGCCCGCGGCCAAAAAGGCCTCTGTCACGATACTGCCCAGCCCGCCTTTGGCTCCGGTGATCAAAACGATGCGGTCACTGTCCATGAAACCCTCCCCTATTCACCAGAAGACCACGCCGTTGGAGACTCGGGGTAACCCTGAGTCTGCCAGAAGGGCAGTAGAGAGTTCGGCCAGTAAGATAAGATACGAAGCGTCATCGGACGCCGGAATCGCGAACACCATGCGATCTCCTCTGCGGGCACGCTGCCCATTCATCGGGATGTGGCTCTCCAGGGCGCCCGGCGTTTTCGGATATCAATCTACGCCCGACGAATAGGTGTCACCACTGCGCCCGGCCCCGCTGCATTTATCCGGATGCCATGGCTGGCGTACTCCGGCGCCAATGCGCGTGATGTTCTCCAGACCCCCTTGCACGGTCGACTTTGCCCGGTCGGGAAAAGCCGGGGCGGTGCTGGGAGGGCAAACTCTTCTTGAAGCCGCTGCCGCAGCTGGTGGAGAGATTCCCTCCGCCTGTCGACAAGGTAAATGTGGACCTTGCAAGACGCGTCTGCTCGAAGGACATGTCCGGATGACTGCGCAACAGGGTCTGGACTCGGAATCAAAAGCGCGAGGTTTCGTTCTAACGTGCGTAGGCCGCTCTGAGGGCAACGCTCGGCTGGATGACTGATCGTTGGCTCGAAACAGATTTTTTTAGTCCAGGCGCCCGGTGCCGCCGGCGACGACCTCAACCTCGCCGCTCTTTCCGCGCCGTGCCCCGGCCGCCTGCCGCTCGCTGAGTTCCCAGAAGCCTCGGAGTTCCGCCCGGGTCTGCTGTGCGGCTGCACGGCGCGACCTGGTGGAACCGCTTGCAGAAAAGCGAGCCACTTTAGACTCTAGAAGCCTCTCAGAGGTCATACGGCCTTCGAGGAGATTACGACCGAAACTGGCTTAACCGAGTTAGACCTGCAAGGGTAAGAATCGCTAAGGGGAGGGAGCGACGCCGCCGCTTTTTATCCGATGAATGCAGGCGCAGGAACGGCAACAATATCGATTTCATTGGCAGTCTGGTATACTTCCGCGCATGAGGTTGACTGCCACCGCGCCACTTGTGCTCGCTCTTTTGATAATACCGTCCAGCATTGCACAGGGTCGCTATTCCGGCGATGCGCCGCGCAAGCCGAAGCCGGCCTTCCCCGGCCAGACGGATGCACCGAAGCCGTCCAGGCCCTCCGCTCTCCTGAAAATCGAGAGCATCACCAACAGACTCACGGGTCCCTGGTCGGTGGCGCTGCTGCCGGACGGTAATTTTCTTATTACGGAGAGCGTCGGCCTGATGCGCGTCGTGCGCCCGGACGGCGTTGTATCGGCGCCGCTTGCGGGAGTGCCGGACGTCAAAGTGGTTGCGGCGCAAGGCTTACACGATGTGGTGCTCGACCCCGATTTCCCTCGGAATCGCTTGCTCTACTTCACCTACTTCGCACCACCCCGCGGCGAGAAGCCCGCCATCTGGCCGGTTGAATTCTTCTATCAGAAGGTCTGGACGAAACCGCTCGCCGAGCGCCGCCTGACCGACATCGGCACAGAGCGCATCGCACGGGCGCGCTTGAGCGAGGACGAAACGAGGCTCGAAGAGGTCCTGCCGCTCGCCCAAAGCGCTGAACGCCGCATCGTGTTCGCGCCCGACGGCACACTCTACGTCACCGGTGCCGACCGCTTCCGCTTCTACGATTCCAAATACGATGGTGTCGAACACGACTTCACCGACAATCCTGACATCGGCCGCAACTTCTCGGGCCGTGTGCTGAGGATTAACCGCGATGGGTCGATTCCGAAAGACAATCCATGGTTGAGCCGTGCGACGGTTGCCCCCGAGACCTTCGCGCATGGGTTGCGCGACCCCGAAGGCGCTGCGATCAATCCCGCGACCGGCGAACTCTGGGTCACTGATCATGGCCCGCAGGGTGGCGACGAGATTAATATCATCCGGGCAGGAAGGAACTACGGTTGGCCGGATGTCTCCTACGGCACACAATACGACTTCCAGCGCACCGACGACCGAAAAAATGTTCCCGTGGGCAACGGGAAGACGTCTATGCCGGGCGTCGAAGAGCCCGTCTACTTCTGGTTCCCCGACATAGCACCATCCGGCATGCTGTTCTATACGGGCGACCGCTTCCCCGAATGGAAGGGCAATTTATTCGTTGGTGGCCTGGACGCGCAGGCGCTCGTGCGGTTGGTGCTGAATGGCGACAGGGTTGTTGCCGAGGAACGCCTGCTCGCCGAACGCCATCAGCGTGTACGCGATATCCGTCAGAGTCCAGATGGTGCCGTTTATCTCTTGGCTGGCTCCGAGCTGTTGCGCCTCACGCCCAAGTGAAAGGTCGTCGTGCGCGTTTATCCGCAGAGAAAAACAACGGGGAGAGGCCCGCTGTTCTCGGTGCGCCCCGATTTTTTCGCAGGCCAGTCGATTATCTCCTCCCCCGATTTCAGTGTTCCGTGTCCGCACAAGGAAATAGGGTTCGTCGCCTCCAAGATCCGGGCCGAACGCCGTGCGTGTTCGCCAACCACGCGCGGGCTCGCACCCTACCGGGCGGTTCGAGTCTCCCGAAAACGAGAGTCTACCGGCAAGCATCGACGTTCGGCAGACCCTCGATTTCGATCCCTAGGTGCCCTTCACGAACGTGTTCCGGAAGGCGGTCCCGGATAAGTTGCTGGTCTTGAGGTGGTTCGGGAAATCTTTGCACTGTCACTGGTACACTGAACAGGATCGACGTTGCCGTTTCGGAAACCTGGAGGTTTCAAGATGAACCAGCAAAGGTCCAAGTGGATTCCGCTGTTTTTCGCGGCTATGTGCGCAACCCAGTCGGTTCCCGCGGAAGTGCTGGAGAAGACCAAGAAGGTCGGCGCCACCACAGTGCAGTATAAGGTGGTTCTTCCCAACGGATATGATCCGGCAAAGACGTATCCAGCGATCCTCGCGTTTGGCGGAGGTCCGCAAACCATGGACACGGTGGAGCGTGTTCTCGACCGCAACTTCCGCGCAGAGGCGGAAAAACGCGGCTACCTCGTAGTGGCTCCCGCCGCGCCCGACGATCAGTTGTTCTTCGAAGACGGGGCGCGCATTTTTCCCGAGTTCCTTCATATGATCCTGGCGGACTACCGGATCCTGGAGAATAAGTTCCATATCGCCGGACCGTCCAACGGGGGAATCGCCGCATTCCATGTCGCGGCCTTGTATCCTCAGTACTTTTTGTCCGTGACCGCCTTCCCCGGATATATGTGGGAGCCCAGCCCGGCCAAACTCCAAGCGATTTCGAAGATGTGCGTCTTTATGTATGTTGGTGAGAATGACCCATACATGTGGCACTCGGAAATGAAGAAGGAAGCAGAATTCTTGCGTTCGAAAGGGACAGTCGCCCGCTATACCGTTGAGAAGGGCCAGCCGCACCGGATGGAAACGCTTGCCGACGCGAATGCCGGACGCCTGTTCGACGGATTTGAGGAAACCAAAAAGGGTTGCAGTCCCTAGTAAGGTGGCCGGTGGGGCCGGGCACGGCCCGCAGATTCGGTCGCATAAAATTGGAGATCCCTGGAACCCTAGCCGGGTTTTGCCCCGCCACTCTGTTGGGCGGTTGCGGCTAGTGTCACGCTCGAATGCCCTGGCGCCCGTTTGCATGGCGCGGCAGACCCGCACGGCCAATGATCGCGTGTAGACCCGACGCCCGGGCGACGCGAGAACGCACGCTCTATCGAGAAAAGTGCATGCCCTGGAAGGGAAACTCGAGTTGGTGCTGGGTGCACAGGGAAGCGCAGTCATTATCGGAGTTGGCGTTGCAAGCCCCGGAACCCGCAGTCGGCGGGGGATCCGGGGAAGTTCGAGCCTTCCTTAACGCCGACCTCGTCGTTTCCATGCTGCTAGCGCAAATTTCCATCGGGAAGAGACGAACCTGGCGCCGACGAAGCTGTGCTAAAGGCCATCGTACTCCTAGCGACCAGACCGCGAACCGCCGCTACGGCCGTCGCAAGCGCCGGTCTGTCAAGCGAGGGCAATCGGTCTCGGGTGGTGAGAGGCACCCTCTTCTCAGGTTCCAACATTATTTTCAACCTCCAACTCAACCGGAGGCCACCGTGGCCTCTAATGGCTTGACTGGGGCGATCTACGCCGGCGGGCAGAAGGTCGACTATGTGGCGGTTGCAGACGCAGAACTGGCTCCGCTCATATTGGCGCTCGGGCGCTGTTGCGAGAACGGCAGCTCGTACCGCTCGATCAGCCCGACTCGGCGGCCGCTTGCGGCTCGCCATGCTCTGCGAACCGGCGGCCCGCGACAACTCTATCGCTCATCTGCACCCACAGGAGAACAAATGGATATAGAATAACTCGGTACGGTTAGGTCTACCGTAACCGGGCGTCGAGGAGGAGCGAATATGTGTGATCAGGATCATTTTGAGAAGGACCGGCAGGAGTATGAGGCTCTTGGCTTGGTGACACGAAAGCAATTTGGCAAAATCTTGGGAGCAGGCGTGGCCATGATGCTGCCGCAAGTCGCGAACGCGGTGGCAGTGACCGAATCGGACGTGAACGTAATGACGCCGGATGGCACGGCAGACTGCTACTTCGTACATCCGGCGAGTGGCACGGCCCCAGGCGTTCTCGTGTGGCCAGACATCTTCGGGCTTCGGCCGGCGTTCCGCCAGATGGCCAAAAGGCTGGCCGAATCGGGCTATTCGGTGCTGGTGGTGAATCCGTTCTACCGTGTCAAGAAAGCCCCGACTGCGGACGCCGGCGCCGCAACCCCAATCCCGCAGCTGCTGCCGCTCGCGCAAGCTCTGAACGAGAAGACGCAAATGACGGATGCGAAAGCGTTCATCGGCTGGCTGGACCAGCAATCGTCGGTCGCCGGGAATCGCAAGATGGGCACACAGGGGTATTGCATGGGTGGCCCGATCGCATTTCGTACCGCGGCCGCCGTGCCCGATCGCGTCGGAGCAGTCGCCTCGTTCCATGGCGGCGGACTCGTGACCGATATGCCAAACAGTCCACATTTGCAGGCGGCGAAGACCAAGGCACAGTTCCTCATCGCGATTGCGGCCAACGACGATATGCGGTCGCCCAATGAGAAGAACGTTCTGAAAGAGACGTTCGCCAAAGCGAGCCTGCCGGCGGAGATCGAAGTCTACAGTGGCGCTGCACATGGCTGGTGCCCTCCGGATTCGGGGGTCTACAACCAGCCACAGGCCGAGAAGGCATGGAGCCGGTTGCTCGCGTTGTACGGAAAAGCCCTGGCCTGACATCGAGTCCGTCGAGCTCGCACGGGCCCGGTCCGAGAATCTGACTGCTTGGTACGCGTGTGAGAGCTCTCCATGACACGTGACCTACACGGTTGCGCCAGGCAGCGGGAGGAGAGTTGGAACAGATCCAGTCTCTCCTCAGTCACGCCTCGATCCAGACGACAGATACCTCGGACTCGAAGCCGCAAGCCTCCACTGCCGAAACTGCCTGCGGGATAAACTGGCTGGATGCGCTTGCGCCCGCCCCATCCGGAGTACCTCAAACTCCTCCAGCGTCACCGAGAAGTGGTTCAAAGGCTCGCGCTGGCGGCGCGAAAACTGATCCTTGAAGAGGCTCCGGAAGCCAGCGAGTTCGTCTACGAGGTGTACACCATCGCCGACCACTTCGCGTTCACCGAGCGGCCCAGCGACGCATTCGTCTTCACCACCACGCATGCCAACTGGGTTAATCTCGGCTTTAACTTCGGCTCGTTGCTGCCCGATCCTTACGGCCTGCTGCGTGGCGAGGGCAAATTGATTCGCCACATCCGGATGGCGCGGGCGGCAGATCTGGACGGGCCCGGGGTTCGGGAGTTGGTAAGAGCCGCCATCGCGCAAGCGGAGCGGCCCGAAGGCAAAGCGGGGAAGCCGCGCTTCGTTGTACGCACAGCGCAATCTGCCAAGAAGCGCTTAGCCCCGAGCCGGCGCCGACCCTGAAAATTGTTTGAGTGATTCGTACGGCGGTCGTGTCTGTTCGCTACCTACGCGTAAGCGCTCAACGCGCGCTGCACACGAGACGAGAGCCGTTGAGGCTGTTGTCATTACGCCCAGGGTGCCCCAGGGGAATTGGGCCCGAGTATCGCTCCGCGAATTGCGGCGCCCAGCCACCCGACCTGGGCGCATTTCTGACGACCGGCAGGCTTGCCCGCGGAATGCCAGCGTTCAACCTGCTCGCTCAGGCGATCAGTGACCTGGTGCGCTACCCTAGCGCGGCAACAATACTAACAAATAAAAGGAAACGTCGTCTCTATAATCCGGGGACGATCCGCCGGCGACGATTTCGGGTTTTCGGTATCCACAACAGTGGGGGAGAAAAGGAGCAATGAGAACTTCAAACCGGCCGAAGGACCTCCAGAATCTTGGCGTGCAACGTCGGATTGGCCGAAGCCACCAGACTCGGCTGCCAAATGACATCCTCGTTGCCCTCGAGGGAAGTGAGTACTCCGCCCGCTTCACGCACGCAGGGTACAACGGCTGCGATATCCCACGGGTTCATTCGTGGGTCAATGGCGACGTCAATCCGGCCCTGGCATAAAAGAGCGTAATTGATGCAATCTCCGGACCAACGGAACCGCCGCGCCTGGCTGAAAAGTCGTGATAAGCGGACTGACGTCTTTGGATGGCGCGGGTCCAAGTCCGTGTGTTCAATCGAAGTTGAAACGACAAACGCCCCGTCCAGTTCAGTCGTGGCCGAAGTCCGCGCGGGTTGTGCATTGCCGCCGTCGCGCTGGTACCAGCAGCCCTGACCGGTTGCCGCGTAGACTGTCTCACCTAGGGCATGGGCGCCGACTACGCCCACCCGCGGTTCGCCTCTACGGAGATACCCGATCAAGGTCCCAAAGAGTGGTAGGCCGATCGCGAAGGAGGCTGTCCCGTCCACCGGATCTATAAGCCAGAGGTGCTCGGCGTCGCGGACGGGATCCCCGCCAAATTCCTCCCCCAGGATGGCGTGATTCGGATAACATTCGGCGATACGCCGCCGCAGCAGTCGTTCCGCGCCTCGATCCGCTTCCGTGACCTCCGATCCGTCTGCTTTGTGAGCCACGGCCGCATTTTTCCAGAATGGAAGAATATATTGGCCCGCCTCTTTAGACAGAGACAGTGCAAACTCGAGGATCTCTTTGAGCGACGGTTCAGCCACCGTTTCCATTCTGCCTTAGAATTAAGGCTCGCAGGGTGACCGAAGACTCCCGAAGAGTGCTGAGGCTCGTGAGGGTATTCCCAGGGATTCCAGTATCATGAACCATGGCCGAACCGTTAGTTTCTCACGTCTCCGACACGGCGCGTTGGGTGGCGGTGTACCGGGCCTGGGAGTCCCAGCGGCCGGACGCGCTGTTTTCTGACCCGTTCGCGGAGCGGCTGGCCGGCGCGCGCGGGCAGGCGATGGCGAAGCTGATGCCGCGAAACTCGCGCAGCGGCTGGCCTATGATCGCCCGCACGAAGCTCATCGACGACTTGGTTGCGGCTGCGGTGCGCGAAGGCTGCGATTGCGTGCTGAACCTAGCGGCGGGCTTGGACACGCGTCCATACCGGCTCGCGCTGCCCGCGTCTCTGCCGTGGGTCGAGGCCGATCTGCCGGAGATGATCGAGGAGAAAGAAAAGCTGCTTGAAACCGAAAAGCCCGCCTGCGGTCTGACGCGGATGAAGGTTAACCTGACGGATGAAGCCGAGCGGTCGTCGTTTCTGGACCGCGTCCTGAAGGACCCGAAGAACGTGCTGGCCTTGACCGAAGGGCTGCTAGTGTACCTGGATGAAGCAGAGGTCCGTACACTCGGCCGCGATTTCGCCTCGCGGGGTGTCCGCTGGTGGATTCTCGACCTGGCTTCGCCCGAGATCCTGAAAATGATGCGGCGGCAAGTGGGGGCACAACTGGCTAACGCGCCGATGAAGTTCGCGCCTAGCGACGGAGTGGCGTTCTTCGAAGCTTTGGGTTGGGAAGTGCGCGAGATTCACTCCATTGTCCAAGCAGCGGTACGTTTCCGCCGGATTCCCTTCTTCTTGCGTCCGTTTAGCTGGCTGCCGGAGCCGGACCCCCGCAAACTCGGCCGGAGCCGCTGGTCGGCGGTGGTTCGCTTGGAGCTGGGCCGTTAGGAGGGCCCGCGGAGTTGCGTGCGCGCCCGAGTCGCGTAGCCGAACCCATCTCGCGCCAAGCCATTTCGCCTCCCGGTTCCCAGCCGCAGAGCACCTTCCGCGGGTCACGCGCATGGTCCGAGAGGGCTGTTGTTAGGCTCACTTTCGGGTAACCCCGTTTGAACCAAGCCTCTGGCGCGGCGAAAGCTACGCGTACGTAAAGCATGCGGCGGCCGACACTTCCGACGGAGTGCTAACGTTTATCAGCTGTTGACCTTCGCCAAAGAACGTCCCGTCCACCCGGCAGCAGGGTGCCCCTTACGTCGCCCTGCAGAGCGCCCGTAGAGAGCGAATTGTCAGTTTTGAAGATGAAATGTAACCTGAGTTTCGGATCATAGCCGCAGTAAACCCGTCGCAGACCTCCAAGGGGCTCATCATACGGTGGTTCATCAGTGGTGCTTGTCGCCGCCCCATGAGACTTCTATTGACGCTTGTCAATCCCCGCCTCGCGCCGTGCGGAGCGCCGCTTGGCAACTCAACTTCCGTCCTGTAGTCCACGCTCAAGCGATGGGCATCGGAAAGCCTCCCCAGCGGCAGAGGGGGCGATGGGACTCAACACAAAGTACAGCGCAGGCCGCAAATAGGAGGCGTGCCACCAATCACACAGTTTCACTCGGAGGTAGGAGCAAATTCAATGCGAACCGTCGTGGCATAAAAGTTGGGATATCGGTCCCGTTAGATGTCTGAGTCGGCCATTTCGGCCTCACCCAACTGATGTCGCCTGTCCTAGCAACCTCGGTTGGGATTACAGAATAGCCCGGCCATGCATGTTGTTCTCGGCTGGTTCTATTTTTCGAAAATGTGCATGACCGACTTTTCGTTTTCGTTACAGATGTCCTCGATCAGTTCTGTATCCAGCATGATCTTCAGGTAGCGCTTGGCCTGCCAGGGGCGGGTATAGACTTTACGATCATCGACGGTCAATTCGACTTCAAGGCTGCCGTAGTTTGGGCGACGAATACGCTCAATCGTCCGCCCTGACGAGGTGAGCGGGTCACCCTTGAGGTCGAGCCACAAGCCGTCTTTGTATCCGATAGTTTCTACTACCAGCGCGTCGCCTTCCCAATGCCCGACCGAATAGCCTTTGAAGCTTGGGAAGGGGTCTTTGGGCAGCGGACGCCCATCCAGGAAAATCTGGCGGAACTGCGCCATGTACTCGCTGAGCACAGCCAGGGAATCGGCGGTCTGGATGATTTTCTGAGGAAAAAAATCGGTCCACTGACGCACGGGCGAGATCGGCAGGCACCGCGTGGTCGGGTCGCCTCTTCGATCTTCGATCAGGTGTTGCTGGACAGACGCTTCGACGCCCGGCCGATAGGGAAGCTTCGAGGTGGTCCCCGGTTGCCCTTCCTGCGAACCGGTGGCAGTGACATCGAACAGGCCGATGGGGACTCCTAACGGGACATCGGAACAACCGAACACCGCGCCGATGCCGGACGGTGTGCAGGGCACTCTAATCGGATTCCAGATGCCGGAAAAGTCTGGAGTGCTACCATCAGCCATCTTCGGCGTTGGCGCAGTGAAGTCCGGTTTTCCGTCCGGGCTGCGCGGCACGCGCTTGGTTTTTACGTCTAGCCATTGAGCCGACAGAGGTAGTATCGCGAGGGCGACAACTCCTACGGCCACGTTCCCCTTTACGGATTGTGCTGGCATAGAACGCTCTCCCCGAGAGAGAACTATACATCAATAGAACACCAGGATCGACCGCCGGCTCGGCCATGATCGTTGGATTCTGGAGAACAACGGCTGGAAACGATCTCACTCAACATTGGGCGTTTAAGCATGGCTTTCTGCACGCCTGCCGACATCGCGCTCAAGCCATTACCGAAAACGGCGACCGTCAGCCCGTCGATAACCGTGAGCTGGCCGCCGTCACCTTCATTCTGTTGCTGGCCTTCACGTTGTGCTCCGCCTTTGTCTATTGCCATTCCAAACTCGTTCGCCGCTACGGCTTCACCAGTATTGAAGTGGCTTCCCAACTGCGGCGCTCGCTATCTAAGCTCCCACCCAACATCCGTGCTCCGGATTGATCCGGAAGCTGCCTCCCAACCTCCGAGCTGTGCTACCGACCGACGTAGTTGGACCGTGTGCCCTCCTTTTCTCAGGCGGTCTCGCTGGCCCGATGAAATTGCCGCCCACCCCTCCCAGCAGTGCCTCTGGAACCCTTGCGAATATACTTAATCCACCGGCCAGCGCCCTCTTCGCGCATTTTCCGGGCCTAGGTCGCCAACTCAAGCCGAGGTATGCGATGTTTCTGCCGATTTTGCATGCATCCGATTTTGCATGCATGATTTTGCATGCATCCTTGACTTGTCTCTTTTGCTTGGGATAGACTAACCGGCAGTCTGATACTTGAGTCGTAAAGGGGGTCTATGCGAGTATTTACATTTGCTACGTTCTTGCTGGCGTGCGGAACTGCCATCCTGGCTCAGACGGACCGCGGCACAGTTACCGGAACTGTCTCTGATCCCGCAGGCGCGGTGGTCGCCAGCGCCAACGTACAGGCGAAAAACGCCGAAAGCGGTGCAAGCTATGAGGCCGCGACTACGGGGACCGGAAATTTCACGCTGGCACAGTTGCCGGCCGGAACCTATGAGTTGTCTATTAGCGTGCCTGGCTTTAAGAAATCGGTTCGGCCCGGAATTATCGTTAACGTTGCGGCTACGGTTCGCGTGGATTTTACGCTTGAAGTCGGGGCTGCCACCGAATCGGTGACCGTGCAAGCGGAAACTCCTTTACTCAAAACCGAGAGCGGCGAATTGAGTCACAACATCGACTACGGCCGTCTCGGCAATCTCCCGCTGCTGACGCTCACCGGCGCCGGCACCGCCCTGGGCAACATTCGAAACCCGCTGGCAGTCGTAACCTTGCTGCCGGGCGCGGCATTCCAAGGCGAGAACACGCTTCGGATTAACGGCATGCCTTCCAGCTCGCAAGCCATCCGAATCGAAGGACAGGACGCCACCAACGGATTTTGGCGCCAGAACAATCAGAATGTGCAGGCAGGCGTCGATGCCATTCAGGAAGTGGCCATCCAGACCAGTAACTTTGCCGCGGAATACGGGCAGGCCGGCGGCGGGTACTTCAACTACACCATGCGGTCTGGCACCAACCAGGTTCATGGCACTGCCTACGACTACTTCGTGAATGAAGCGCTGAACGCCGGAACCCCGTTCAGCGATGCGGGCATTACCGATAGTCTGAAAACTGGCCAGCACATTCGCAATGTGGTCCGCCGCAACGATTATGGCTTTACTCTCGGTGGCCCCCTATGGATTCCGAAGGTATACAACGGCCGCGATCGCACTTTCTTTTTCTTTAACTTTGAGCAGTTCCGGGAAGGCCAAGTCCTTCGCACCGGAACGGCCACCATGCCCACCGCGGCGTATCGCAACGGTGACTTCAGCGGCGCGCAACTGGGTCCGCTGACTGCCGCGGGACAACCGCTGGTCGATGCCTTGGGCCAGCCTCTCTTCCAGAACCAGATCTTTGACCCGAAATCGACGCGCACCGCCGCGGATGGAACTCTGGTCCGAAGTGTTTATGCCAACAACCGGGTCCCCCTGGCGGATATGGACCCTGTGGCCCTCAAAATCCAAAATATGTTCCCGGCGCCACTGGGATTGTCGGCGAATCAACCCTTTAACAACTATGCCATCCCCGCCTATTCGAACTTCCGCCATACCACCATCCCGTCGGTGAAGATCGATCAGTCGATCAGCTCCACGATCAAGATTTCCGGTTATTGGCAGCAGACCCATACCTTTTCTCCGAGCAATAATGGCTTTGATCCGGGCCAGTTCGCGTGGTCTGCGCCGGAACCAACCGATACCGTCAACAACACGGGACGCATCAACTTCGATCAAACGGTCAACCCCACCGTGCTGCTGCATTTGGGAATCGGAATCTTCTATACCGCTCAGCCGGCAGTTCCGCCGTCATACGATCAGAAGCAGCTGGGAACTGGTTTTGCCCCGTTCTATATCAATCAATTTCCCAATTTTGGCGGCCTAAATGATAATGCCGGCCAGAAGGGCGGCGTCAACTTCCCGGTCGGTGTCGGAGTCGGCAATGGGTTTGCGGTGAAGAACCTCAGAGATGTAAAGCCCACCGCCAATGCCAGCCTCACTTGGGTCAAGGGCAACCATACCTATAAGTTCGGCGGCGAAGCGATCGTCGAGGGCTTCCCGCAGATCAATTACACGCGGGCGAATGGCCAGTACAACTTCGGCCAGAACCAGACCGGCGATCCCTGGGAGTTCAACCGCGGCGCCTTCGCTTTCACGGGATTCAACTATGCCAGCTTCCTCTTGGGCGCCCCCAACAGCCTCACGGTGTCGCAAGTGACCGATTCGCGAATCGGAAATCACCAGCTCGGCTTCTACGCTCAGGACAATTGGAAAGTCACGCGTCGCTTCACACTGGATTACGGCTTGCGCTATGACTACCTGACGCTGCTCCGGGAAGAGCATGGCCGCATGCAAAGCGCCGATTTCAATGCGCCAAACCCCCTCGCGGGTGGACGCTTTGGGAATGTTGCGTATGAAGCAACGTGCCACTGCTCGTTCAACCGCAATTACCCGTATGCGATCGGGCCTCGTCTCGGCGCTGCTTACCAGATCAACGACAAGACCGTATTGCGCCTGGGTGCTGGCGTGGCGTACGGGTCGTCCCCTGTGAACGCCTACCTCTCCTACAGCGTTCCTGACTTTTACACGTTCACAGCGCCGTCCGGGTCATACCAAAGCATCTCGCCGGTGCAAAGCGGGAATCCGTTCGCCCCAGGGAACCCCTTCGGCAATGCGCCGATCGTGTGGCCGGATTTCACCCCACACTATCCAATCTCGTTCCGGGGTTCGACGCCCCCGCAATCGCCGTTCATCTCCATCGACCGCAATGCCGGCCGTCCACCGCGCATCCTGCAGTGGAGCATCGGCCTGCAACGGGAACTCGCCCGCAACCTGGTGGTCGAAGCGTCGTACGTGGGCAACCGCGGCGTCTGGTGGACGGCTCCCGCACTGGCCACCATCAACTACAATGCCCTCACGCCGGAGGGGCTCAAGAAGAACTGGGGGCTGGACATCACCAACCCAATCGACCGCCGTCTGCTGAGTCTTCAGATCCGCAATCCGGACGTAGTCGCGCGCTTCCCGCAGTTTGCCAATCCCAACAACGTCTACCCTGGATTCCCGGCCAATTCCACGCTCAACCAGGCGATACGTCCTTTTCCGCAGTGGAACGGCGTTCCTCCGTTCCTCGGACCGCCGCTGGGCGACACTTGGTATGATTCGCTCCAAACGAAGGTCACCAAGCGGTACTCGCACGGCCTCGATCTGCAGGCCGCCTTCACCTGGCAAAAAGAACTGACGTTGGGCGCCAACTCCGACACCAATTACCTGACGCCCAACGCGGCGCTTATTAACGACGTCTTCAACTATCGCCAGAACAAACAGATCTCCGGCTACAGCCGGCCCTTCTTGCTGGTCATCTCGGCCACTTACATCACACCCAAAATCAATGGCGACGGTACGGCCCTCAAAGCCCTTTCGTGGATCGCCCGCGACTGGACCCTGGGAACCGTTCTCCGCTACCAGAGCGGCGCGGTCCTTCGCTCCGCGGCGTCCAACAATGCGCTGCTCGCGCAATTGGATCGCGGCGCCACCAACAATCCAGCGGTTTGGGGTGGCGGGACTACCTTCCAGAACCGCGTGGCCGGCCAGCCGTTGTTCCTGGTAGATCCCAATTGCCACTGCTTCGACCCGAACACCACTCTGGCATTGAATCCGAAGGCCTGGTCTGATGCCCCCTTGGGGCAGTTCGGCACGGCTGCGCCCTATTACAACGATTACCGCTGGCAGCGCCAGCCCGCGGAGTCACTCGCCTTTGGCCGTACGTTCCGCCTGAAGGAAAGAACCTCGCTGAATATCCGCGCGGAGTTTCAGAACCTCTTCAACCGCGTGTTCCTGTCTGCGCCTTGCGGGCTGAATGCCGCGGGTGCGGCGTCGACAACTTCCTGCAATCCGGAGGCCGCGACCACGAAGAGCACGCTGACCGGCAATTATACCGGCGGATATGGCTACATGAACATGGTGCCGGGAACGCCGGGATTCGCGCCCCAGCCGCGCTCGGGTCAGATTATCGCCCGCGTCCAGTTCTAACCTTGCAAAACGTTCGGCCAGGGCCTCCCGACTGTTCTATGGGGGGAAATGTCAAGAAAAATATTCCTCCGCCGAGCTGAAGCCGGGCGAGAATTCGCCGCATTCAGCCCAGACTGCACGCGACGACTCGAATGATAAGTTGTCCTCGCTATGCAGACCAGGTTCATCGCCGACCAGCGGGAGGCGAGAGACAGCAGCTGGTTTCGACTGCCTGAAAGCAGGTTGCGCCCAACTCTAGCGTTTCGCATCTCGCGACCCTTTGACGCGACCGAGCCTACTAGGTTACCAGCGACCGTTTAAGGTTCGTTTATTCGGCGTTCACTCAGTTTCTTGTTCATGTTTAAGACCTTACCCTTGCGGAACTTACGGGCGTAGCCTGTCTCAGTTCCTACCACTTCGGTAAGATGTTCCGGCGCTCTACCGGTGAAAGCGTGCATCGTTACGTTATCCGGCGCCGCGTGGAGCGGGCGAAGGGCCTGTTGCGGCGAGTTATTGGCCAGCCAGGGTCGCTTTTTATGGCCAGACAAAACAAAGTAGGGGGCCGAACTGCGTCATTCACCGGTGGGATGCGCGCTTGTATTGCGGCGATGAAGCTATCAAGATTGTACTTCTTGAGGTTCCAACACTCATACCCGTCTTCGATCTGGCAGATGGCATCTTGCTGGTCGATATCAGGACCGGTAAAAGCGATGAAGATAAACTTCGACGCCATATGGGAAAAGGTGGACTGGCGGAGAGAATCGATCTTGATGGCCTGTTCAAAGGGCGCGTCCTTCGTGCCGCGGTTGGTTTCGAGAGCAATGTTGATCACACGTTGGACATAATCTTCACCGACGCCGTGACCACGAAGACCCTTAACTATATGGCCTACGTAGTCTGCACTCGTGAAGAGGTCGTGTCGACGCTGGTCGGGTTTCACGAGAAAGGTAATAGCCCCGACTTTTTCGCCGGCCTCGGCGCGGGCAGGGGAAGCCGGAAACCTTTACACTCCTCGGCTTCACGCATTAACGCGGCCGGAGGAGAGATGGCACATTCATCGTCTGGCGCAAAACGGCCAAGAAGCGGATGGTGGCGAAACTGCGTGCTATAAAAGCAGAACTCGTCCGCCGGAAGCACGACCCGTCAGCGCACGTGGGTGAATGGCTCAGGAAGGTTGTTCTGGGCTACTACCAATACCATGCTGTTCCCGACAATCTGAATCAGCTCAGCGTCTTCCGGCATCGACTGTGCAGGTTGTGGCGAGCCGTGTTGAATCGGCGTAGCCAGCGCGGTCAGAGGCCTTGGCAGCGATTGTCTCCACTGCTGGACGCTGGATTCCGTTCCCACGAGTTCTGCACCCTTAGCCACAAGCTCGCTTCGCCGCCACGCATCCCAGATCAGAGCGGTATGCGTGGACGCGCGCGTGCGGATCTGTGCGGGGGGCGATCACCGATGGTCGTCCCTACCGCGCCAGTATCGAGGTGAGTCGGTTTGGCGGGCTGTTTCCGAAAACATATGGTCCCCAATTCTCGCTTGGATGCGGGGAGCCGCCTTATCCCCTACAAAACTTCGAGCCCGGTGGGAAGACATGCTGTTGCAACTTTGTCGTTGTTCCACTGAATTTCACGCGGTAACGGAGATCGAAACAGACGACCGGCGGCGTGTCGGTGTGACCGTAGAAATGGACGATCACCGTCTGTGGGCTGTCCCACCGTTCCATTTCGAAGTAGGCATGCCCTGAGGTAAATCGGCTGATGCTCGAATCGGATTTCCTGATCAGGGCACCTAGGTCGACTCGCTTCAGCGAGCGAGCATCGTAGATGTAGGATTCCGTGGAGCTACTGCTGGAGTGATCTTGTAGATAAAACTTTGTTCCATCCGGTGACCAACCGGCAGAAACCCCGTCGCTGATGTCCAGCAGTTTTTGTCGCTGGTGTGTCCTGGCATCTTCCAGCCAGAGTTGCGGTCCCCCGTTGACCTCCTTCTGGAACGGCACGCCGTAGAGAATCAGCGAACCGTCCGGCGATAGAAGCCGGGTGATGGATCCGAAAGGGAGGTCGAGTACTGCAGCGGGCCGCCCATTCGCTTGGACGAGGAACAGGGAGGCCACGCCCAAGGCGACACCGAGAATCAACCAGCCTCGATGTTCATTGTGCCAGGGCACTACTCCACCATTCTAGTTCGACCGGGCGGAACGCGCAGTTCGGAAACCATCCGCCGGCAGATCAACCCGTTGGGTGTTTCTCGGATGAGTGGATCGGACATTGGCCGGCCAAGCCGTCCCAACTCCCACGACCGCGCACATCGACACTCTCATTTTGTGCTCGGAGGATTTCGAGTGAGTGGAACCATTGGACACGCGGATTGCATCTCTTTAGCGAGCGGAGTACACTCGGTGACAAATGCGTTACCGCTGTCTTGTGCTTACGGCTGCAGGGATGGTTCTGCCAGCATTGGCCCAGCAACCCGGCTTGCCTTCTGGGAGCCAAGGCATCATAAATGAGCAGGCGATAAGAAATGCCGTGCGCAATGCTCTTCAAAAGAGTCTCAATATCCAGGAGGTCGTTCCAGTTGGAAGTCGCCCGCCCTCCCGTTTAACTGCGCGGAAGCGTGTGACGGTCTCTATGTCGACCGAGTGTGCTGTACCCCTGCTCCGGCTTCCCTCAGGAGGAGGCTCAGACGACATTGTCCTCAAACGAGGAATTGGCACTTCGGACAACGACATGGTTCTTTATCCCCGAACAGCCCCCTGCGCTCATAGTGCCCAGTAGATTCTCTCTTCACCTTCTGACAAAACTCGAGGTAACCGTTCAAGCAAACCTGTTTGCTCAGTCGTTACACCCCGGTCCTGCTAATTGTCATGAAGTCCTAGTGGGATTACGGGACCGTTTCCGATATCCAAGTTTGAACCGAGTCGCTGGCGCGACGGACGCGTCGCGTGTCTTCAGGGCGGGCTTCCAGCCATGGTGAAATCCGCTTGCCTCGGGGAGCAAGTCGGTGCTTCGCACGACCTCGGGCTTACCTCTACGTGCTTCACTATGGTGCCGAAACACCATTCAAAATCCATACCCCGACTGAGTTCACAATCGAGGTGTTCTCGCCGCGTCACTTCCGATAGAGCGCTAACGTTTTGCGCGCACAACCGAGCGTCGGCCCAACTTTCAGATTGCCGAAAAACACAGACCATCCGAACTCGTTCGTTTGCTTTTTGTGACTGCGCGCCGGGCGGTCCGCATCCCTTTGGTCTGTGACTCAGATTCGGCGCGGCTAAGTTTCTCCGATGCCGAATCGTTTCGTGTTTTACGCCCGAGCCGGGCGCCTTGCACGTGCTCAGGTGATTGTGCGCGAGGGTGTGCGAGTATATACTTTTCGAGAGAGCTGGAGGATCAGATGGGAGCCACAAATCGATTGCAGTGGATCGGGGTCGCGGCGCTATCTTGCGCGTTGCCCGTTATCGCGCATCATTCTTTTGCCGCGGAGTTCGACTCGGGCAAAACCGTGACCTTGCGGGGAATTGTCTCCAAAGTCGATTGGATCAATCCGCATATCTTCGTCTATCTGGACGTGAAGGACGACACCGGAAAGACGACCACGTGGGCGCTGCAATCACTGCCTCCCCTGTTCTTCAGAGGCAGCGGGCTGACCAAGGATGTGCTGGTGAGCAACAAGCAGGAGGTGACCGTGACGGCGAACCCCGCGAGGGACGGTACGCAGGCCTACGGGTTCATGACAAAGTTGAGTTATCCGGACGGCCATGTATTCAGCATGTCTCCGCAAGATGCTGACCCCAGTCTCCGGAGGACTCGAAAATAGCTGCCGTTTGGCGAGAACTGCCGTTCGCATTAGGCCCAAACATAGGGAGGAAATTATGGTACCCGAGCTCGCAAATCACCGAACGCTCACGCTGGCCGTGCTCGTAGCGGTCATTCTGGCCTTGCCCAAAGGCGCCCGCGCGCAAACCAACTACGCCGCGGAAGCCGCCAAGAATCCCGGCGCCGCCTCCCGGCCGACGCCACACTTGGCGGACGGACACCCTGACCTGAACGGCGTGTGGCACCACTTTTTCGGCATCGGCACGATTCAGAAGGTCGGCGAGAATTTCGTGGTCGGCGGCGCGTTTAGTCCGCAGTCGGCCGCGCAGTACGCCACTCCCCTCCGCGATCCCAAGCCGGAGTACAAACCTGAGTTCGTGGCCAAGGTGAAGGTGCTCAACGAGAATCAGGTAAAGGAAGATCCGACACTGCATTGCGTGCCGCCGGGCATCCCGCGCTTGGGACCTCCGCACCAGATCGTGCACACACCCAACCAGGCGATCTTTCTCTACGCCGACAATACCGGCAACCAATGGCGTGTGATTCCGCTCGACGGACGCCGCCATGGCACCGATCCCGAAACAGCGGCGACGTATAACGGCGACTCGGTGGGTCATTGGGAAGGCGACACATTGGTTGTGGATGTGACTCGGCTCACCGACGAAACCTGGCTGGGAGACAATGGTTTGTTCCACAGCCGGAGGCTGCACGTCACGGAACGGTTGAGGCGCGCGGGAGACACGATTCAGTACCAGGTGACCGCGGAAGACCCCGAGGTGCTCCAGAAACCGTGGACCCTGTCGCGCACGCTAACGCTTCAGCCCGACGCACTGGAAGAGGCCGCGCCTTGCGTCGATAAGGACGCCGGGCATTACGTCACGCTAGAGCATCACGACAACACCCGGTAAGCGGGTGCCAAGCAACCGGAGTCACACAAATCCTGCCAGACGGCTTCTGGGTGGTTGCCGTGCTGGCGCTTCCCGGTGTTTAAGCCCTAATGAGGCTGTGGCGCTCGATCCACCGGCGACCTATCCGCCTGGTTTCGACTTCGCCAATTGGGGGCGCTCGGCGGCGGAGTTTCGCGAAGAGCTTTCCCGTTACTACGCGACTTTTCTAGTGCACCCCTCGGTGATGCGCTGAGCTCGGTATCGCGGGCTGGCGTCTCGCGGAGGGGACGCCCCAGGCGCACCGCACCCGCATCAAGGTGCGATTTGATAGCGAAGCCAAGCCGAGCAGTTCGCCAGGAGCTTCGGTGGCGATCTGGAAGTCATCGAGCCGGCAGAAACTATCAGAAAAGAGCATCGCCGGGGCACGAGCCATGCTGGGCAAGTCGCGTTCTCACGCCCCCTGACAGATTCCTTTGCCGCAGTTGCGCCACCGGGTAACCAAATCGCGCGCCGCGGCGGGCCATTCCGGAAAAACAAATTCGAACCCGGCAGCGGTGAGCCGGCCCGGCACGACACGGCGGCTCTTCAAGACGAGCTCCGATTCTGTCCGTAGCCCAAAGGAACCGACCTCTGTCGCCCAGTGGGGAGCGGGCAAGCCGAAGCGAATGCCCCAGGCGTCGCGAAGGGCTCGCATGAAATCCCGGTTGGGAAGCGGGTTGGGGGAAGCCAGGTTGACGACGCCCTCAAAGTCCTCACGCGTGATCAGCAGATCCATGGCCCGCACGAAGTCAGCCTCGTGAATCCAGGAGACAAACTGGGCGCCGGAACCTTGGCTGCCGCCGAGGCCGAGGCGGACAAGGCCGAGGAGAATATCAAAAACGCCGCCTCGATCCGGGCTGAACGTCATGGCGCTGCGCGTGGCGATCTTGCGCGTGCACGGCGTGGGGGTCGAGAAAAAGGCTTCTTCCCATGCCTTGGCCACGGCAATGGAAAACTCCCAGGCGTCCGGAGCGCCTGGCTCATTCCCGCCCAATTCGCC
>Ga0306926_10001172_pt1 | contig 25855 bp, 20 predicted proteins | sample flu12Cox44000178_FD_203759 | JGI IMG/M metagenome (GOLD analysis project Ga0306926, IMG submission 203759) | Lab enrichment of tropical soil microbial communities from Luquillo Experimental Forest, Puerto Rico - flux8day.12C.oxic.44.000.178 (v2)... | ecosystem: Environmental > Terrestrial >...
ATACACGCCGATCATCGAGCCATTGTCACTCGACGAGGCGTATCTCGATGTCACCGAAAACCTCAAGGGCATCGTCTCAGCGACTCAGATCGCGGAAGAAATCCGGGCAAGAATCCGAGCCAAAACCGAGCTCACGGCTTCGGCCGGCGTCTCCTACAACAAGTTCCTCGCCAAACTGGCCTCGGATCACCGCAAGCCGGACGGGCTCTTCGTCATCACTCCGAAGATGGGGCCGGAATTTGTGGAGACCCTGCCAGTCAGGAAGTTTCACGGCGTCGGGCCTGCGACGGCCGCCAAAATGCAGCGACTTGGGATCAAGACCGGCTTCGACCTCAGAGCGCAGACCTTGGTCTTCCTCCAGCAACATTTCGGCAAAGCGGGCTCTTACTATTACTGGGTTGCGCGGGGCGTCGACGAGCGGCCGGTCCGCGCCGATCGGCTACGGAAATCCGTCGGTGCAGAGAACACGTTTCCCGCCGATCTCTTCACCTACGAAGCTGCACGTGATGCGCTTCGAGAGATCGTCGACAAGGTTTGGGGCTATTGCGAGGGCTCCGGTGCTCGCGGCCGCACAGTCACGCTCAAGGTCAAATTCGCTAATTTCCGGCAGATCACGCGAAGCCGCACCGGTCAGATGCAGATCAGAACGCGAAGCGAACTCGAACAGCTCGGCAACGCCCTCCTCGAACCTCTCTTCCCCGTCGCGAAAGGGGTTCGGCTTCTGGGTGTCTCGTTGTCTTCGCTCGCGGTGGAAGAAGCTGAACGCGAGCCCGAATTCAGGCTGCCCCCTTAGGCCCTGTTTCATCGCCGTGTCACGAGAAGTCCATGAGGTGGATCGCGCGGATTACCGGACGTGTGCCTGTGCGATTAGCTCGGGCGTGCCCGACCGGCAAACAGCGGGCGGCAGTTGGCGTTCGCTGGCGAGAAACCAGTGCATGATTTGAATCGACGCCAAGGGGAGTGCTCTCGACCGGAAAAGCCTCAAATGGGAGACACGCCAAAAGCAGGCCGCGGACAACGCTGTCCGCTCCTTCAAGCCGGCCTGGCTGCCGCTTCTGGCACTTCGCTCGCCCACCGGATCGTTTCGCGCTCCGGCCGCATCAGCGACATGCCTATCACGCCGCCGACCAACATGATGACACCACAGATCATGAAGCCGGTGTTGAAGCCGTCGAGCGGTGTTACCGCCGTCTCGACGACGCTGCCCATGACATAAGGGGCCAGGAGCCCGGCCGAGGTGCTGATGGCGGTGCCAATGGCGAGCAGCGCACCGCGCTGAGCGACCGGCGCGATCTCGCCGACGACTGCACTCGCGATCACGTAGATCACTGAAGGCAACGCCACCCCGATCGTGGTTAGCGCGATTTTGGCCGAAATGCCTGGCACATACGGCATGATCGCCAGCGCCGCGCCGCCGAGTGCCACGCAGGCGCCGCCGAAGATTCCGCGCGCCACCCGACTCGACACCCCGCGAGCCATCAGGCGTTGCGACCACCAGCCGGCGGCGATTACCAGGATCACACTGGTGCCCGCCGGAAGCGCGCCCAGCAGGCCGATCGAGCCCTGTGCAAAGCCGAGCCCCTTGATCAGAAATGCCCCCTGCCAAGTCAGGGCTTGCGACAACCCCCACTGGGCGCCGAAACTCGCGCACCACGCCCCAATAACCGTCGGGCTGAGCAACAGCTGCCGATAGGCGATCCTTCCTGGTTGTGGCGTCGCATCCCTCGCTGTACTCGAAGCGGTCAGCGTGCCTTCGTGGCCGAGCACCAGCCACACCGCCGCCCAGGCGAGGCCGGCGATACCGAGCACGCCAAAGGCCCAGTGCCACGAATATTTCACGATGACCCAATTGAGCAGCGGCAACGCCACCATGATGCCGATGCCGGCTCCCTGCGCGATGACCGCGGTCGGCAGTGTGCGCAGCTCGTTGGGAAACCATTTATAGGCCGAATGCAGCGCCACCGGGTAGGCCGGTCCTTCGCCGGCGCCGAGGGCGACCCGGCAGGCGACCAGGGTCGCGAATCCAACCGACCCGAGCATCGGAAACTGGGTCAATGCCCAGACAAGCCCCATGACCAGCAACGCCCAGCGCGTCTGGACCCGATTGACGACGAAGCCGGTAACGATCGCCGAAAGCGAAAACAGCAGAAAGAAACTCGAGCCAATCAGTCCGAACTGGCGGGGGCTTAGCTGAAGCTCCTTCATGATCGGGACGGCGGCGATCCCGATCACTGCCTTGTCGGCAAAGTTGATCAGCATGAACAAAAACAACAGAGCGACGATTAGCCAAGCTCCCTTCGGCGTCGCCACCGGTTTGGCTTTAGCGTCTCCGCGGGCCCGGACGGCGGTTTCCCGAGTTTCAGCGTCAGCGAGCCGAGAAGGCTGGACACTCATTGGGAACTCCGTGCATGTTCCGGGTACCAAGCAGTACCCTAATTAGGTACCTATCGGTACCGAAGTCAAGATAGGCCATGAACAACCCTGTCATCCCCGATCGGTCCTCCACCGAACATCAGATGCACGAGCGCATCCTGAGGGCCGCCTTCCAGGCGTTCACCGATGGTGGTTATGCCGATACCAGCACGCTTGAAATCGCCAAACGCGCCAAAATCTCCAAACGCGATCTCTATGCGAATTTCAGCAGCAAGCATGCGGTGCTCGTCGCCTGCATCAAGAGTCGGGCCGACCGAATGCGGCTGCCGCCGGACCTCCCTGCCCCACAAAATCGGCAGATGCTTGCATCGACGCTCACCGGCTTCGCGACGAAACTGGTGCGAGAGGTTACCGACCCGGCGGTGATCGCCACGTTCCGCCTGGCGATCGCCGAGGCAACACGCTCGCCAGAGATCGCCCAAGCACTCGACGTCGCCGGCCGCGAGGCGACGCGCGCGGCGGTCGCCGAACTACTGGCGAATGCCCAATCGGCCGGGCTCATCGGCTCGGGAGAACCAAACGAAATGGCGTGGCAATATCTGGGGCTTCTTTGGGAGGGCCTGATGGTGGGCCTGCTGCTCGGTGTTGCCGCGACGCCCGAACCGGCCGAGGCCGAGCGGCGTGCGAGCAAAGCGACCGCGGCGTTTATGCGGCTCCATCCCGATCCTACGGCGGACGGGTAGCCGGGTCTCTGCCCCTGCTGCAAAGGTGCCCTCTATATTACCGCCGCCTCCCGAAATTTGCTTACTCTTGGGCCTCTCTCTGAGAGGAGATCAAAACGATGGCGCGGTTGCTCTCAGTAAATGTGGGCCTGCCACGCGACATCGAGTGGCAAGGGAAAACCGTCCACACCGCCGTCTGGAAAACGCCGGTTCAAGGGCGACGGCTGATACGGCGGCTCAACATCGATGGTGACGGCCAAGGAGATTTGGCGGGGCATGGCGGCGAACACCGGGCAGTCTTTGTCTACCAGATCGAATCTTATCGTTATTGGCAAAACCAACTCGGTCGAAACGACTTTACCTATGGCCGGTTCGGAGAGAATTTTACAGTCGAGGGACTGGCGGATACTGAAGTCTGCATTGGCGATCATTACCGGATCGTCGGTGCCCTGTTCGAAGTGACGCAGCCGCGCGTCACCTGCTATCGGGTCGGCATCCGCATGAACGAGCCGCAGATGGCGGCGCTGCTCGTCTCACACGGCAGGCCCGGGTTCTATTTCCGGGTTCTGGAGGAAGGCGAAGTCGGCGCCGGCGACGAAATCGTGAAGGTCAAGGCGGGTCCCGAGCGGGTGACCGTCACCGAGATCAATGCGCTGTTGTATTTTCCGGGTCACCCGGCGAGCGGGCTGGAACGAGCGTTGCGCATCCCTGCCTTGAGCGCCGGCTGGCGAACCTCGTTAGAGGCATTGCTCGATCGGGAACGAAAAGGCGGCGGAACAACGGGTAACCCCGGGCTCGGGCCCCCGTTGGCCCCGCCCCCCGCGTGGCCAGGCTTCCGCTCATTGCGGGTGTCGCGCAAGTTGCACGAGAGCAGCAATGTCACCTCGCTCGTCCTGGAGCCGGCCGACGGTGAGCCGCTGACGGCTGCCCTGGCGGGGCAGTTTATCGTATTGCGGCTGAGGCCTCGGCCCGACCAGAGCGCTCTCCTACGCAGCTATTCGCTGTCGGGCGCGCCGAGCGAGGATCGCTATCGCATCAGCGTCAAGCGCGAGCCGCAAGGTGCGGCCGGGGCTTACATCGATACGCGGGTTCAGGCAGGCGATATTCTCGACGTGAGCGCCCCGCGCGGCAGCTTTACGTTGCGGCCGGGCGAGCGTCCCGTGGTCCTTGTCAGCGCCGGCATCGGCGCCACCCCAGTCCTCGTTATGCTGCACGCACTGGCCGCCGAGCAAAGTCGGAGAGAGATCTGGTGGATTCACGGTGCCCGCAACAGCAACGAGCATCCATTTGCGGCGGAGGCGCGCGAGCTCCTCGAGACCTTGCCGGGAAGCCGCAGCCACATTTGTTACAGTGCGCCACAGCCGACCGATCGGCCGACTGTCGATTTTGACAGGGTGGGGCGCGTGGGCCCGCACGTTTTCGAGGAAATTAGTGTTCCGCCCGATGCGGACTTCTATATCTGCGGTCCAGGCGCGTTTATGAGCGGTCTCGTCGATGGCCTTGCCGGCTGGGGGGTCGCCCGCGACCGACTGCACACCGAGAATTTCGGGTCGGGCCAGTCGAAGACGCCAGGCATCGCCGCGGTCCCGCGGCGGCCGCCGCATCCGCCGGCGGAACCCGCGGCGGTCGGGCCGCTTGTATCCTTTACGCGCAGCAATCTCGCTGTCCACTGGGGTTCCGCATTCCACAGCCTGCTCGAACTAGCCGAGGCACGCGATGTGCCGGTGCGCTGGTCGTGCCGCACCGGCGTTTGTCATAACTGCGAGACGGGGCTGATTTCCGGCTCCGTCATCTACCGGCCGGACCCGGTCGAGCCGCCGGCCGCGGGCAATCTGTTGATCTGCTGCAGCCAGCCCCAAGGTGACATTGCTCTCGATCTTTGACGCGGTTGAAACGGCCCCTCGTGCCGGCCGGTCGTGTTGTACATAAATTTAAAAGCGCGCGATACTTCACGTCGAGCAAAGGCGATCCAGGAGAAAGACCGTGTCTATCTCGTCACCGACGCGGTGCAGCCTGCTTGCAGGCTCGGCATTTGGGAGCGCCATCGGTGCGACCAGGCTCGCCTCCGCCGCCCTGGCTGAGACGCCTGTTGGAGCCAAGGCGAGCGGCATCCAGCCTTTCACGACCCATTTTCCAGCGAGCGATCCCGTTCACCTCCACCACCGGATTGCGGCAACAAGCTTGCCCGAGCGCGAAACAGTCGTTGACGACTGGCAGGGCGTGCAGATCGCGACAGCCACACCGAAATCCGCGCCGCGTTTCGGCCGCTACCCCGCGCGGCGTGAGGAAGGTGCATGGCAGCTTTGGGAACCCCGCGGCATTTCTACGGTATTGGACGCGGCAGATACTCGTGTCCTTTCGACGCCACCCTCGCATTCCGGAAAATTTAGCTGGAGAGGCCTAATGAACTACTCAGCGCCCGCGGAGGGATTTCGAATTGCGTATGACCGGATGGGTTCTAGAAAGCCTGTCGTCCTGTTGCATGGCTGGCCCGGCGACCGGACCGATTACAATGCGCTTGCGCCGATTCTGGCCCAACACGCCGATGTTATCGTTCCAGCCCTGCGGGGGTTCGGTCAATCGGACAAGCATCTCGTTGAACCGGAGACCGTGTATTCGGCACCGGGACAGGCAAAGGGCGTCATTGCGCTCATGGATGAGCTTGGACTCAAATCGGCTGTGCTCGGCGGATACGATGTCGGGAGCCTGACCGCCCAAACGGTTGCCAGTATGCGACCAGATCTTGTGTCAGCCCTGGTGGTTTCGCCGCCTTTACCGGGCGCAGGGAGCCGTATCCTGGACCTCAAGGAGGCGAAGGAATTCTGGTACACAACCTTCCACCAGCAAAAGGTGGCCGAAGAACTACTCGACGGGAAGCCCGAAGCGATCCGCGCCTATCTTAGGCATTTTTGGTCGCACTGGTCCGGGCCGAAGTACGTCGTAGACGAGCAACGACTGAACCATCTCGTCGAGGTCTACTCGCCGAAGGGCGCTTTTACCGCGTCGTTGGGTTGGTATAGGTCGTCGGGCAATCCGGTAACTGCCTATACGCAGGAGGTTCCGCCAGCAGCTAAAGACCGCCTGACGACGCCGACTACGGTGCTATGGCAGGAATACGACCCAATCTTTCCGCAACACTGGTCTGATCGCCTCGACCAATTCTTTACAGACTTCGAACTCGAATACCTTCCGGGCGTCGGCCACTACACGCCGATCGAGGCAACGGAAACGTTTGCAAAAGCTATCTTGCGGCGCCTCGGGTAGGCGAACCTCTGCGCGCTCGCCCTGAACTACTCCGGGCTGCGCATTTTCCGGTGGACGAAGATGTTTAGTGCAGCGACTGGATCATGGCCGCCGGCAGCAATATGGGCCGGGTCGCAGCGCGATAAATTGTTGCAGTCGATGAGGGCGAGTGGGCCCGCCATGGTCACAGCATGCGGATGCTGCGCGTGATGACGCCACAGACTTCGAACGTCTGGCCGTCGGAAACGCGAATGTCCGCTTATTCGGATTTTAAAATATACTAAGGAGTACGGCAAAGAAGCCCGCCTGCGGCCGAGCGCGTCCTCCGGGGTGTATGAGGGGCCAGCGATAAAACGATATAAGCAACTGGTGATTATCGCCACTACTGCTGGAGAGGCTTGTCATACCGGACTTCGACGCGATCATCATCGGCACCGGCCAGGCCGGACCATCTTTGGCATTCCGCCTTGCCGGCGCCGCGATGAAGGTGGCTGTCGTTGAGCGCCATCTCGTCGGCGGAACTTGCGTCAATACCGGCTGCACCCCGACCAAGGCCTTGGTAGCGAGCGCCTATGCCGCCCGGATCGCGCGCCGCGCCGCCGAGTATGGTGTGGTGATCGGGGGTGATATCGGCATCGACATGCGGCGGGTTAAGGCGCGCAAGGATGCGATTGTGGCGGCGTCTCGAAACGGGCTTACCTCGGCCCTCGAAAACGCCGCAAACATTACGCTTTACCGCGGCCACGCTCGGTTCGCGTCGCCGCAAGCGGTGGAAGTCGCCGGCGAGCGGCTGCACGCTGGACGGATCTTTATCAATGTCGGCGGACGGGCGCTGGCGCCGCCAATGGCCGGCATAAACGAAGTGCCCTACCTGACGAATTCGTCGATGATGGACGTCGATTTTCTGCCGCAGCATCTCGTCATTGTCGGCGGCAGCTATATCGGCCTCGAATTCGGCCAAATTTACCGCCGCTTTGGCAGCCGGGTGACGATCATCGAAATGGCGTCACGGCTCGTTCGTCATGAGGACGAGGACGTGTCGGCGGCGATCAAGGACATCGTCGAGCGCGAGGGCGTCGAGGTCAGGCTGAATGCCGAATGCATCAGCCTCGCCAAGCGCGGCGACGAGATCGTTGCCAAGGTCGATTGCACCGCCGGCGCCCCCGAAGTCGCTGGTTCGCATCTGATGCTGGCAGTCGGCCGCCGACCGAATACCGACGATCTGGATCTCGACAAAGCCGGGGTGCGCTGCGACGAGCGTGGCTACATCGTCGTCGATGACCGATTGCAAACCACCGCACCGGGCATCTGGGCTCTCGGCGACTGCAACGGCAAAGGCGCCTTCACCCACACCGCCTACAACGATTTCGAGATCGTCGCCGCGAATGCGCTCGACCACGATCGGCGCCGGGTCAGCGAGCGCATCACCGCCTATGCCCTTTACACCGATCCGCCATTGGGCCGCGTTGGCATGACCTTGGCCGAGGCACCCAATAGCGGGCGCCGGGTGCTGGCCGGCGAGCGGCCGATGACGCGCGTCGCCCGCGCCGTCGAAAAGGGCGAGACGCAAGGCTTTATGCGCATTCTCGTCGATGGCGACAGCAAAGAGATCCTCGGCGCCTCATTGCTCGGTACAGGATGCGACGAGGCTGTCCACACGATCCTCGATCTGATGTATGCCAAAGCCCCGTACACGGTCATGCAGCACGCGATGCATATTCACCCGACGGTCAGCGAGCTGCTGCCAACTATCTTAGGTGATCTCAAGCCGGTATGTTGAGCCGCCGATCGCGGAGTGCCGAGAGCGGTCATCCGCGCAACCACTTTAACCCGTCCGTCCCGCGCATCGGAAACTGGGTCAGCGCCCAGACGAGTCCCATAATCAGTAACACAAAGCGCATTCGGACCCGACTAAAAATGAAGCCGGTAACGATCGTCGAAAGTGAAAATAACAGCAAAAACCTCGAGCCGACCGATGCGAACAGGCTGAGCTGAGGTGAAGCTCTTGCATGATCGGGACGGCGGCGATCCCGATTACTGCCTTGTCAGCAAAGAGCAGGGCGGCGGTGACGTACCCGATGGCTGAGCCGATAAAAGAGTGGTGGTTGCGGCGGGGGCGCTGCTCGGCGCCGGGCCACGCTGATGATGCGGCGTCCTCGGAGCCCGCATCGACCGCCTTTCACCCGATCCCTGGTGCTTCCCTGTTCGGCGGATCGGGCTCCCTGTTCGACCGATTTAATTCCCTGTTTGGCCGCTTAGGGAACGTGCTCTGCGATGCGGGCGAAATCAATGACTTGGCGGCGCAGGTTCGCTCCCGAAAGACTCGCGGATCGGGTTTTCCCGGTATATTCCCGCCCACCTGGGAACTCAGACGACCTGCTCCCGGCGCAACGCGGCGATTTCGGTCGCATCGTAGCCGAGGCTCCGTAGGATCCCGTCGGTGTGCTCGCCGAGCAGCGGCGCCGGCCGGCGGTAGGTGCCGGGGGTTTCTGAGAGCTCGATCGGAGTCGGCGCCAGTGGCAGCGCGACCCCCAGCCCTGGATAGGGTACCTCTTCGAGCAGGCGGGCGGAGCGAATGTGCAGGTCGTCGAGGGCCTGTTGCGGGGAGTAGACTTGGCCCGCCACGATATTGGCTTCTTCGAGTGCGGCCAGTGCCTCGGCGCAGCTGCGCGCGGCGCACCATTGGCTCATCCGCGCGGAAATGATCTCCCCGTTGTCGGCGCGCGACTGGTCGTCGCGGAAGCGCGGGTCGGCGAGCCAGTGCTCTTCGCCGATCATCCGGCACCAGCGCCGGAACATCGCCGGGCCGATCACCGTCGCGACGATCCAGCCGTCGGAGCAGCGGTAGATGTCGGCTGGGCCGGAGTTGAACCCGCGATTGAGCGTGGCTTTGCGGTCGACCCCGGTCAAGGCTTGCTCGATCAGGCTCGCATTGGCGAAGACAATTGCGGTGCGCAGCAACGCCCCCTCGACTTTCTGCCCGCGGCCGGACCTGCCGCGTTCGAGCAGCGCCGCCAAGGTACCGAATGCCGACAGGCATGCGGTGCCGAAATCGACCCAGGGCAATTTGATCGCGGTCGGCTGCTCCGGTGTGCCGGACAGATAAGCAGCACCACTCATCGCCTGGCCGATGCCGTCGAAGCCGTGCTTGTGGCTCAACGGCCCGCCGGCGCCAAACCCGGTCACCGTCGTCAGGATGATGTCGGGCTTGACGAGGCGCAGGCTGTCGAGGTCGAGGGCCAGCGCGCGCAACACCTGTGGCGGCAGATTGGCGACGACGACGTCGGCGGTCGCGACGAGCTTCTTGACGATCTCGCGGCCTTTCGGGACGGCCGGGTCGAGGGTCATCCCGAGCTTGTTGCGGTTCATCGCCAGGAACATCGCACCACCGCCCTCGGGCCCGGCTCCGACCGGGATGAAGGGGCGATCCTCGCCGCCGCCCAACCGCTCGATGCGAATCACCTCGGCGCCGAGATCGGCCATGAGTGCGGCGCAGAACGGGCCGGCGATGTAACGCCCGAAATCGAGCACGCGAATACCGTCGAGCACACCGGACAATGGCGCCTCCTGCCGTTTCGGTCGACTATCGCTTCAAGCTTAGCAGACAGTTGGCTAAGGTGGAGTCCTGCCCTCGGGTGAGGTTGTCGCGTAAATGAGCGGTGAGGTCGTCTCGACAATCATCGACCGTGCGGTGTGGAACCGCGCGGCGCGGTGGCTGGGTCGGGCGGGGATTAGGCTGCCGACCTTCGCAGAGCTCGCCGAGCCGTCGCGCATCCCCGAAACACGCCAGACCGCGCTGCGGTTGGCCCACCCCGATCGTCCCGACCCGGCCAATCTCTTTCGTGTGCACTGGTACAATGATGGCGCCCGCACCGGTCTTGCTGAGACTCCTTGCCATCTCGTATTTCCGCCGTCGCTGACCGGAGTGCCCGCGCCGATCGTCATGGTGCTCGGCTGCTTCTTCCCGATGATCGGCGCGCACAAGGTGCTGGCGGCCTATGGCTGTCTGATTCCTCGTCTGATCACCGGCCGGTTCGATCCTGTGCGTCACAAAGCCCTTTGGCCATCGACCGGAAATTACTGCCGAGGCGGAATCGCGCTCTCGCGCATTCTCGACTGCCGCGGTGTCGCCGTGCTGCCGGAGGGCATGAGCGAGGAGCGCTTCGACTGGCTGCGCGCCTGGGTATCTCGGCCCGAGGATATCGTCGTGACCCCCGGCTCGGAGAGCAACGTCAAGGAAATCTATGACAGATGCGCCGAACTCGCTCGCGATCCGACCAATGTCGTCCTCAACCAGTTTGCGGAATTCGGCAATTACGTCGCCCACTATGCGTGCACCGGTCCGGCGCTCGCGCGCGTCTTGGAGACGATGCGCGAACAGCAGCCGGGCCTGCGGCTGGCGGCGTTTGTCGCAGCCTCGGGGTCGGCCGGTACGCTCGCGGCCGGCGATTACCTGAAGGACGAGCACGGCGTCCGCATCGTCGCGGTCGAGGCCAGCGAGTGTCCGACCCTGCTGCGCAACGGCTTTGGCGAGCACAATATTCAGGGCATCGGCGACAAGCACGTGCCCTTGATCCACAACGTCATGAACACCGACATCGTGGTCGGGGTATCGGACCGATGCACCGGGTCGCTCGACCTCCTCTTCAACAGCAAAACCGGACTCTCCTATCTGTCGGACCGTCGTCATATTGACCCTGAGCTGCTCTCCGGACTGAAGATGATTGGACTTTCCGGCATCGCCAACCTTGTCGCCGCGATCAAGATCGCAAAGCGTCTGGAACTCAGCGAGGAGGATGTGATCGTCACCGTCGCGACCGACAGCGCCGCGCTGTATGGCAGCGAACGGCGGAAATTCCTCGCGGTACAGCATCCCGCTGGCTTTGACTCGGTCAGCGCGGGCGAGGTCTTCGGGCAGCATCTGCTCGGCGCCGCCGATAACGATGTGCTCGAATTGACCCACGGCGAACGCTCGCGCATCTTCAACCTCGGCTATTACACCTGGGTCGAGCAGCAGGGGGTGCCGCTCGAAGCGTTCGAACGGCGCCGCGCTCATGGGTTCTGGGCGGAACTGCGGCGGGCTGCACCGGCTTGGGACGCGCTGATCGCCGAGTTCAACACAGCGGCCGGCTTGGAGGAAGGTTGTTGACGCTTGCCTACGACGAACTCTGCCGCCGCACCCGAGAGCGCGACCGCAGCCTGCGCGAGAAGGTGACCTCGCTCGAAGAGGCGGCCGCGATAGTCCCCGACGGCGCTTCGGTCGGCATTGGCGGCAGCACATTGTCCCGGACGCCGATGGCGATGATCTGGGCCTTGATTCGAGCCGGCCGTAAAGACCTTTTTTGCTGCCGCAGCATCACCTCGAGCGAGGGCGAAATGCTGTTCGCCTCGGGAGCGAGCCGGCACATCCTGACCAGCTGGTTCAGCCAGGGCATCGTCTGGGGCGTATCGCGGGTGATGCGCCTCTACGCCGAGACCGGGCGCGCGCGGTTTGAGGAATGGAGCCACCTGGCAGTGGGCCTGCGTTTCCGGGCGGGCGCGATGGGTGTACCGTTCTTGCCGATACGCTCGATGATGGGCTCGGATTTGATCGGGCGACTGCCCGATGCGCGGCAGATAGATTGTCCTTTCACTGGCGAGAAGCTGGTATTGGTTCCCGCGCTCAACCCGGACGTCGCGCTGATCCACGTCCAGCGCTGCGATGCCTACGGCAACGCGCAAATCGACGGGCTGCCGTTCATGGATCTCGATCTCGCGCTGGCGGCGAACCGGGTGATCCTGACGACCGAGCGCATCGTCTCGAACGGCCAAATTCGCCGCTCGCCCGACCACACCAAGATCCCGTTTCTCGCCGTCGACGCCGTCGTCGAGGTGCCGTTCGGCTCGGCGCCGCACGAGTGCTATGGCCTCTACGAACCGCTGTTCAAGCATCTCGATCGCTACGCCGCTCAGACCCGGCAGGACCCCGACCAGGGCTGCAAGGACTACCTCGAACGCTATTTCTTTGCGCCAAAGTCGTGGACCGAGTACCTGGGTTTGCTCGGCCTGGACGAATTGCTCGAGTCGAGCCGCCGTGGGAGGAGCATCTATGACGACTAACGGCTCTGCCTGTACGGCGAGCGAGCTTCTCGCGGTGATCAGCGCGCGGCTCTTGCGCGATGGGCAGGTCGTCTTCGCCGGCGTCGGCATCCCGTTGCTGGCGGCGACCCTGGCGCAGAGGCTCCACGCCCCCGGCCTGACGATTCTCTTCGAGGGTGGAGTGATCGGGGCATTTATCGAGCCGGGTAAATTGCCTCCTTCGACCAATGAGCAGCGCTGCACGCGCCGCGCCAACATGGTGCTGGGCAGCACCGAGGTGTTGCTGTTGCTTCAACGCGGCTATGTCGATGTCGGCTTCATGGGCGGCGCGCAGATCGACCAATACGGCAATCTCAACAGCTCGTTCATCGGTGATCCGCAGCGCCCGACGAGCCGTCTGCCGGGAACCGGCGGCGGAAATGACATCGCCAGCCTGACGCAGATGATCGTGGCGATGAAGCACGAGAAACGGCGATTTGTGAAAGCGGTCGATTTTGTCACCAGCCCCGGCTTTCTGTCCGGCGGTGACAGCCGGCGCGAAGCCGGGCTGACTGCTGGCGGCATGTTCCGGGTCGTCACCGATCTCGGCGTTCTCGGCTTCGATGAGCACTCGAAGCGGATGAAGCTCCTGGCATTGCACCCGGGTGTCGCCGCCGACCGGGTGCGAGAGAACACCGGTTTTGCGCTGCTGATCGAGGCCGATCTCCCGGTCACCGACCCGCCGACCGAAAACGAGCTGGCCGTGCTGCGCGATCTCGACCCCGATCGGCTTTACACAGCCTGAGAGAGCGCCACGGTGACCATTTTTTCGAATACCTTCGGCGTCGCGATGCGAAATTTCACGACCTATCCGGAGATGCCGGATCCGCACGCGTTGATCACCTATGCGATCGAAGCCGAAGCACTGGGGTTCGACTCGATCTGGGTCTGGGACCACATCTTTCTCGGGGTCGATCCACCCTTCCCGGTCATCGACTCGCTGACCTTGCTGACTGCGGTGGCGGCGCGCACCTCCAGCATCAAGCTCGGCACGGGGGTGCTGGTCCTGCCATTGCGTAACCCGGTGGTGCTGGCCAAGGAGCTGGCGAGCCTCGATTTGATCGCCGGCGGGCGATTGCTGCTCGGCATGGCTTCGGGGTGGTACCGCCGCGAGTTCGATGCGGTCGGCGTGCCGTACCAGGAGCGCGGCCGGATCATGGACCGCAACCTCGAGATCCTGCGCCGGCTGTGGACCGAGGACCAAGTTAACGGCGACTACCCGCCGCACCGCCTGCGCGGCGCAAACCTGTCCCCCAAACCGGGTCGCCTCCCGGTGATGCTGATCGGCGGCTATGTCGAGCGCGTTCTCAAACGGGCGGCAGTTAACGGCGGCTGGCTGACCTATTTCTACACGCCCGAAGGTTTCGCCAAATCCTGGGGCAAGGTGCGCGGCTTTGCCGAGGAGGCCGGTCGGGACCCGGACGCACTGCTCAACGCCAACCAGCTGCCGATCTATATCGGCGCTTCCCGCGAGGCGGTCGAGGCGCCGATGATGGAATGGCTCGGCCAGGAATGGGACTACGCCGCCTGGAGCGAATCGACGAAGGAAGCGGCGATCATGGGCACGGTGGACGAATGCGTCGCGCAACTTCGTGCTCAGCTCGCGGTCGGTGTCCAGAAGCTGATTTTCATCCCCTACCGGTATAGGACGGATCAGGTTGAGATCATCGCCCGCGAGATCATTCCAAGGCTGCGAGGTGAACGATGACGACGGATGATCGAGGGGTTTTGCTAATCGTCGACGTCCAAAACGATTTCTGTCCCGGCGGAGTGCTCGCGGTTCAGGGAGGCGACGACATCATTCCCGCGGTCAACCGGCTGGCCCATTCGTTTGCCCATGTGATCCTGACCCAGGACTGGCATCCTCCAGGACACACATCGTTTGCCAGCTCGCATCCCGGCAAGCGCCCGTTCGACACGATCCAGGTCTCTTATGGCGCGCAAATCCTGTGGCCCGACCACTGCGTGCAAGGGACGACGGGGGCTGCGTTCCACCCGAAGCTCGACATCCCGCACGCCGAGCTGGTTCTGCGAAAGGGGTTCCGAAAGTCGATAGACTCGTATTCCGCGTTTTGCGAGAACGATCGCAGGACCGCGACGGGGCTCGCCGGCTATCTCAGAGAGCGCGGGTTTCGGCGCATCACTTTGTGCGGACTTGCCACTGATTTCTGCGTCGCCTTTTCGGCGATCGACGGGCGTGGGGCGGGTTTCGAGGTCGCCGTGGTGACGAGCGCTTGCCGCGGCATCGATAACAACGACTCGCTGGACCGGGCACTGCGCTCGATGGTCGATGCCGGCGTGAGGGTACACGCCGAATAAAGGAAGGGTCGCTCAACCTCGGCGCGGCAGCGATCGACGTTCGACCTGAAAGGTGGGTGGCTTTCTTGGCTGCAGGTGCGGCACGAAATCATGAACCATATTCTCGCCCTCGGCGACCGCCCTCGGCACCAGCCGGATCGGAAATCGCCGCGGAGGATTCGGACTTGCAGGCTTCTTTGCCGCTGCCGGGCGTTCGCTGATCCGTACGTCGAGAGTGAAGCCATGGACCTGGGTACCGCGCAACGCGGCGACGGCGAGCTTGGCGGCGCGCTCGGTCGCGATATCGACAAATCCGTAGCGCAGTCGTTTTCCGGTTCCGGGATCGCGGGCAATAGAAGCGCTCAGCACCATCCCGAAGGAGTCGAAGGTCTCGGCCAGTTCATCATCAGTGAAACCCGGAGGCAGGTTCGCAACAAAGATGTTGCCCCGGGAATGATTTGCTCTCATTAACCCCACCCTTCGCGCTCGGTCATACGGATCTCTCTGCGTTATAGGAGGACAATGGCGGGCACCGTGGCCGCTCGGAATGTCCTCTTTCGCATTGCTGCATTGCACCATCGCAGGATTGCGGAGATCTTGGTCGGCCTCTTTCGGTCGCTGCTTGCCCGTATCACGATCAATCTCGCGTATCAAAACTCAAAAAGAGACCTCCGAACCTCTTCCCCGGCACCATTCAGAGATGACGATGATACCTCGTGAACGCTGCGCTTATTCGGCGATCGTGGATCGACCGCCGCTTAAGCTGCCGAATCTGGCGCGCATCGTCGTCTGGACGATTGTCAATCTGGAATTTTGGTCGATCTCGCGCGCAATGGCTCGGCAGGTGCTGCCGGCGCCGACCGGCGAGGTCTTGGTTCCGGATGTCCCCAACTGGTCCTGGCACGAATACGGGATGCGAGTCGGGGTCTGGCGCTTCTTCGACCTTTTTGCGCGCCTGGGGATTCGACCGACCCTGTCGATCAACGCCCGCGTCTGTCGGGAATACCGCCGGGTAGCGCGGGCAGCGCGCGAGGTGGGCTGGGAATTCATGGGCCATGCCTGGGAGCAGATGCCGATCCACAAGGTCGATGATCAGGCCGAGATGATCACCCGATCGCTCGACACGCTTGCGCGTTTTGCCGGTACCCGCCCGGTCGGCTGGCTCGGCCCGGGACTGACTGAGACCTACGAGACGCCCGACCTGCTCGCCGCCGCTGGCATCAGATATATCGGTGACTGGGTTTACGACGACGAGCCAACCGAGATTCGGACGACCTACGGTCCGCTCATCACGCTGCCTTACTCGGTCGAGCTCAACGACATCCCGATGATGCTGGTCCAGCATCACGAATCGGCCTATTTCACGCAGCGCTGCATCGACAGCTTCGAGCGGCTCTATCGCGAGGGCGCCGAGCGGGCGAAGATCATGGCGATCGCGATCCATCCCTATATCAGCGGCCAGCCGCACCGTATCAAATATCTCGAAGCGGTCTACGAGTACATCAATCGCCACGACGGCGTGCTGCACTGGAACGGGGTCGAGATCCTCGATTGGTATTTGGCGGCCAAGGCAGAGCCGTGACTATCAGAGAAGGCGTCATGCTGCCGTCCGAGCGGCTCGATTTTTCGCCGATCGGCCAGCGGTCGAAGCTCGAATTGCCGGACGGCGCCAGATTGGCGGTTGGGGTCATCGTCAATGTCGAGGAGTGGGATCCGACCCAGCCGATGCCGCGCACCGTGCTGACGCCGCCGGCCGGCGGCACCCCGATGCCCGACATCCCGAACTGGGCCTGGCACGAATACGGCAACCGGGTCGGGTACTGGCGCATGCTCGAGGTACTCGACCATTTCCGTATTCGTGCGGTCCTCGCGATCAACGGCTCGGCGATCCAACAATATGGGCCGATCGCCCGCGCCGCGCTCGAACGCGGGGTGGGAGTTCATTGGCCATGGCTTTTCCCAACGGAGCATGCAAAAGGTCGCCGACGAGCACGACGACATCTGCAGGACGGCAGCGGCGATTCGCGACTTTACCGGCAGGCCCCCGCGCGGCTGGCTCGGTCCCGGCTTGACCGAAACCTGGGAAACGCCGGACCTCCTGGTCGAGGAGGGGTTCGAATACGTCTGCGATTGGGTGCTCGACGACCAGCCTGTCCGGCTAAAGACCCGCACCAGGCCAATCGTCAATCTCCCCTACACGCAGGAATGCAACGATGTGGCGATGATGCTGATCCAGCATCATAAGGCCAGCGAATACTACGATCGCGCGATTGACCAGGTCGAGCAGCTCTATCACGATGCCGCCCAATCCGCCCGGGTCATGGCATTGGTGGTGCACCCCTACATCATGGGCGCGCCGCATCGGCTGCGATATTTTCGCGACGCGCTCGCCCGCATCCGCGACCATTCGAACGTGCTGTTCTGGACCGGCGAAGAGATCCTCGACTGGTACGTGGGGCAGCAGAGAACGGAGTGAGAGGCTAGTCCCACGCAATCATTCGCTGCCGTCAGAACCAGCGGACCTTGTCGACGAGGTTGCGCAGCGGCCGGCCGCCAAGGAAACGCCGGCAATTGTCGAGAATAATTTCGTAGCGCCGGTCGTCGAGGTAGGGGCCGTATCCCGCGGTATGCGGCGTCAGCATCACACCCGGCATGGTCCACAACGGGTGACCGGGCGGCAGCGGCTCCTGCTCGAAGACGTCGAGACCGGCGCCGGCGATCTCACCAGCTTCGAGCGCGGCGGCGAGGTCGTCGAGCCGTGTCGTCATCCCGCGCCCGATATTGATGAAAAAGGCGGTTTTCTTCATCTCCTGAAACCGCGTGCGGTTCATGAAACCCTCGGTTTCCGGGGTGTGCGGCACGGTCAGGATCACGAAATCCGCCTGAGGCAACAACGCGTCGAGCTCATCGCCACGATGTAATTCGGCTACTCCGGGCGGCATGTCGCGGCGGCGCTCATCGACGCCGATGACCCGCATGCCGAACGTTGCCGCGAGCCGGGCGATCTCGCTGCCGATCCCGCCAACGCCGACGACGAGTGCGGTCGCCTCGGGGAGATGAACGACCCCCATGTTCTGCGGCAATTTCTTCCATTCGCGCCGCATCTGCTGCGGGATGTAGTGCTGCAGCCCGCGGGAAAAGGCGAGCACAAAGGCCATCACATGGGCGCCGATGTGATCGTTGTAGATCTCGCGGAAATTTGTGATCTCGACCGGGTGAGCGATCAGCTCTGGGTAGTAGTAGCCCGCGGGAGGAGCCGCCTGCGGCGCCTGCAGCCAGCGCAACCGGCCGGCCTCGCGCAACAGGTCGGACGGGATCGTGCCGAAGGCAGCGTCGGCATGGGCGATCACTCCTGCCGCCTGTGTATGGTTCTCGGCGACGATGATTTTCATCTCGGGGCACGCGGCCGCGAGACGGGAGCCCCATTCGCGCGTCGTGTCGGACTGCGGCGGCAACATCACCAATTCGCTGGGCATCGAGAGATCCTCCCGGTTGAGCGGTTATTCGGCCAAAGCTAACACGGCCGGGGTGGAAAGGCGTATTTCGACGCGATAGGATTCTGAAGCCACAACGCAAGAGGGACCGACCGATGGCGACGAGCACCGGGACCAACAGAAAGAAATTGCTATTGCCGACGACGATGTCCAAGGCCGGATGGGCGTTGGTCGAGGCGCGCGACGATGTCGAAGGGGTCTCGTTTGTCCCCACCGTGCCAAAGGCCGAATTGCACCAGCTGTTGGAAGACGTCGCCGGTGTGGCGCTCGGGGTGCAGCCGTTCAGCGACCCCGAGCTCGACGCCGCACCCGAGCTCGAAGTCGTCTCGCGCATCGGTGTCGGTTACGACGCCGTCGACGTTCCCGCACTGACCCGCCGCAAGATCCCGTTGATGATCGGCGGCACCGCCAACTCGGTCAGCGTCGCCGAGGCCGGGGTCTTTCTGATCATGTCGTTGGCCCGCCGCGGGGCCGTGATGGACACGCTCGTCAAGGAAGGCCGCTGGCAGGACCGCTACAAGGAGATGCCGGTCGATCTCTACGGCAAGACCGTGCTGATCATCGGCTTTGGCAAGATCGGCACACGCTCGGCCAAGCGGTTTGCGGCGATGGAGATGAACGTGCTGGTCTACGACCCGTATATTTATTCGGCGACGATCCACGGCATGGGCTACGAGCCGGTGGAGGACCTCGACGCGGCCGTCGCGCGCGCCGACTTCATCACGATCCATTGCCCGAAGACGCCGGAGACCGTCGGCCTGTTCAATGCGGCGCGGCTGGCGCACATGAAGCCGACCGCGTTTATCGTCAACACCGCGCGCGGGGGCATTATCGACGAGGCCGCACTCTACGCGGTGCTGAGCCAGAACCGGATCGCCGGTGCGGCACTCGACGTCTTCGACCAGGAGCCGACACCAAAGGACAATCCGCTCTTAACTCTGCCGAACTTTATCGCAGCACCGCATGTCGCCGGGGTCACTCGCGAGGCAGTCGACCGCATGGGCGTTGCCGCCGTGCAGAACATTTTGAGCGTGCTCGACGGCAAGCCGATCCGCGACAACGTCGTCAACAAGGAAGTACTCGGACTAGCCCAAATACAAGGAAACTCGCAACTGGCCCTGTCTAGCGCGACAAGGCGCGCCCCGCATGACGCGGAATCAATGGCTTAGGCCGAGAATTCCCTAACTTAGCGAACAGGGAAATCGGCGCGTCGAACAGCGAATGTGACACGCCCGAACAGGGAACGCATTGCACGATTTGCGGCCGATCACGGAACCACCAGGGAAATCCGGAGCGAGAGGCGCTTGCCAAATCCTTGACTTCTCTCGCGCCTGCTGGCGGGATCGGCTGAGTTTGTGCGGAACACCCAGGAGGATCCGATGGCGCGCGCGAATAAGGTTCGGGAATTGTGGGCGGCCGGGAAGCCGGTGATCAACAGCTGGTGCGGCATCCCGAGCAGTTTTTCGGCCGAGGTGATGGCCCATGCCGGCTGGGATTCTCTGGTCGTCGACATGCAGCACGGCATGATCGACTACCAGATGATGGTGACCATGCTGCAGGGCATCTCGACCACCGACACGACGCCGATGGTGCGGGTGCCGTGGAACGACCCGGCGCACATCCAGAAGGCGCTCGACGCCGGTGCATACGGCATCGTCTGCCCGATGATCAACAACCGTACGGAGGCCGAGAAATTTGTCGGCTCGATGCGCTACGCGCCGGTGGGCTATCGCAGCTCGGGGCCGATCCGTGCGGCGCTTTACGGCGGTGCGGATTATCACGCCAAAGCCAATGACATCGTCGTCGCGTTCGGCATGATCGAGACCCAGGAAGCACTCGACAATCTCGACGACATTTTGTCGGTCAAGGGTCTCGACGCGGTCTATATCGGACCCTCGGATCTGTCGATCTCGCTCGGCTACTCGCCCGGCGGCGACAAGCCCGACGAGTGGATGATGACCGCGCTGAAAAAGGTGCTCGATGGCTGCAAGCGACACAAGGTCCAGCCCGGCATCCACTGTGGCGCGCCGGCCTACGCCAAGAACATGATCGAGATGGGCTTTACATTCGTCACGGTCGGCGGCGACACGCGCTTTGTGACGATGGGCGGCCAGGCGGCAGTGGCGGAGATGCGCTCCGGCGGGCCGGCCAGATCCGCTCCCGGCAGCACCAGCCCCTATTGAGCGAACGCCTCTCAAACAGCGAATTCCTGAGAACCGCCGCGGTCTTGTTGCTGCTCGCCTTGGGCAGCGGCCTTCGCGACGGGGCGGCGCTCGCCCAAACGGGCTTTGATTCCCCGGAGGTCCGCGCCACCGCGGATGTCGTGGCACCGGAACTGTTGCGCGGGCCGCATTACCAGTTGGGCCCGACCGTCAGCACTTTTGCCTTTATGAACCACTATACGGTGACGTCGGACTATGGCCCATTCACCGCCCCGAGCGACGCCCGGCTGCGTCGTCTGATCCGCGAGATCGCAGCGATCGCAGAATTGCAAAAGATCCACCAGAGCGACGCTTTCGCCAAGGCGACGGTCGAGGCCGGAAAAGGGGTAGTGAAAGGCGCACAGCATTTGATCGAGGACCCGGTTGGCACGATCGGAGCAGTTCCGGAGGCAGTTTTCAGCGTCTTCGGACGCGTTTCCGAGTCGGCAAAACGGGGACGCCGAAGCCAATACGAGGATGGGGTGGCGCAAAACCTGCTCGCCGTGTCCAGCTTCAAGCGGGATTACGCAAAAAAGTTTGATGTCGATGTCTATTCAAGCAACGAGGTGCTGCAAAAAGAGCTGAACAGTGTCGCTTGGGCCTCCGCCGCCGGCAATCTGACCCTGAGCGCAGCCTCTATGGTGACCGGCGCGGCGGTGCTCCAAGCCGCGAGCGGCGTGCGCACGCTCGAACAGGCCAAGGACTTAGTCAATGCCTTGCCGCCAAGCGAGCTCTCCAAGCGAAACCGGGAGGCATTGCGCCACATGCGCGTGCCTGACCCTATCACTGATCGATTTCTCGAAAACCGCCTGCTTTCCCCCCGACACCAGACGATTATCATCGAGGCGATGAAAGCTCTAGGGGCCATCCCGGGTCGCTCGGCGTTCATCCAATACGCTGCGCGCGCCGACAGCGAAGAGGCCGCTCTACTGTTTCAAGAAATGGCGGAACTGCTTGCGGACTGTCATCGGTCGGTCGCTCCGATCCAGCGTCTCGACATCTATCTTAACGTCCCGGTCGCCTATACCGGTCAGGGATCAGCTGTAGTCCTGCTGCCGATCGATCGGCTTCTGTGGACTGAAAGAACCGCGGGGATTGCGACCAGCCTCGCCCGGACACTGCCCAAGCCGCAGCCGGTCCGAATCGAGGTCTGGATGACCGGCGACGCTTCGGATCGGGCCCGTGCGGAGCTGCAGCAGCTCGGCATCACCTTGGTCGAGTACGCTGAGCAGCGGCTTCCGCTGCTCGATTGAGCCGTCGTCGCTGAGGGACGGCTATCCTGCGTCGACTTCATCACTGACCGGCCGGGAAACCCGCCGACCTGGCGCGGGACGCGCTTCATTCAGGGAGGATCCGGGGGGCGTTAGTAGCTGCTTTCAGCGTTGCCGGCGTGACAGCGGCGCTCCACTTCTCGGGGCTCTCTAGTGCGCTCGCAATCGCGGCTTTACAGCGCTGACGCCAGTCGTATGCGGGATGACCCGGCCCACTGAAGCCGCCTGACCAGTGTTATCTCTCGGTGACCGATATAAGGGGGGGAAGCGCGATAAACCTCTCGCGATCGGGGAGCGATCGCGCTCAATTTGGAGATCCAGTCACATTTGGCACGATATTTCGATTGGTGTTAGGATGATCCTCGATCGGCGAGGCGGCGTGCCCGATGACGATGCAGGAAGAGGAACGCAGGTGACTGACCGAGCTCAATAAGACAATTTGCCCAAAAGGCTTTATAAAAAATCAATATAAAGAAGTAATGATGGGATGGCTTGATGGGGAGTTCGGCTGATGTTTATCAGCTCCACAGACGTCAAGAAGGCCATTTCTATTTCGATGCTTCGAACGCGGTCGAGATGGAAATGCATTGTTGAGGCGATAACGCGCACCGCAGTCGGCGTTAGTCTTGTGATTTGCGCCTCGATTGCCTCGTCGTCGGCGCAACAGCAAGCACCGGCTGCGGTTCCGGTCGGCACAGTCAAGGCCGAGCACAAGGCGATCGCTAAGACTAAAGACTTTGTGGGGCGCGTCGAGGCGATCAATAAAGTCGAAGTTCACGCCCGAGTCACCGGCTACTTGGAAGACGTGCAGTTCAAGGAGGGCGAGTTTGTCAAGGAAGGCCAGCATCTTTATACTATCGAGAAGGATCAGTTCCAAGCCGCAGTTGACCAGGCTGCCGGAGAGCTTGCCGACGACAAGGCAAAAAAGCTGCTGACCGCGATCGAATACCAACGAGCGGAAACGCTGGCCAAGACGAGCGCGGGCACGATCGAGGCGCGCGACAAGGCGCTCACTGCAGACCGACACGCCGATGCCCAGATCTTAATTGCCCAGGGCAAACTGGACACGGCAAACATCAATTTCGGCTACACCGATATTGTATCGCCGATCGCGGGCAAGATCGGTCGCACCAATATCACCAAAGGTAATGTGGTCAGCCCGGAAAGCGGAGTGCTAACGACGATCGTCAGCCAGGACCCGATGTATGTGCTGTTTCCGGTGAGCCAGGCCGACATCTCGCATGCGCGAAACTCGGGCCTCGATATTGAAGGTATCAAGGTGACTTTGCGATTTGCCGACGGGACGGCCTATGGATCGGTGGGCAAGATCGACTTTGTCGACGTAACCGTCGACCGCGCGACCGACACCGTGCAAGTGCGCGCGGTTTTTGCGAACCCGTCAGGTACTCTGATCGACGGACAATTATGGGACGTCGATCTCGAGGCCGGCAAGACCGAAGAGCAGGTCGTGGTGCCTCAGGCTGCGTTGCTCACCGATCAGCAGGGCGTGTACGTGTTCATCGTCGAAGATGGGAAGGTAGCGATCCGGCGAATCAAGACCGGCGGCGCCAGCGGCGAAGATATAATCGTCAGCGAGGGCCTGTCAGGCGACGAACTGGTCGTCGTCCAAGGCCTCGAATCGCTGCGGCCCGGAATGGCGGTCCGGGCTACACCAGTACCTGCCGCACTCAGTCGAAGCTAAGCCGATGCTGTCCGCGATTTTTGTCGACCGGCCGCGGTTTGCCATCGTTATCGCCTTGATTACGACGATTGCGGGGCTGGTGTCACTGTTGGTCATTCCGCTCGCGCAGTACCCCGACATCGTCCCGCCCCAAGTCCAGGTGACCACGACATACCCGGGCGCAAATTCCGGCGTGGTCGACGCGACGGTTGCTCAGCCGATCGAAGCGCAAGTCGTCGGCGTCGACAAGATGATCTACATGAAGAGCGTCAGCGGTGACGACGGAAGCTATACGCTGATCTGTTCGTTCGAGCTGGGCACCGATCCTGACATCAACGCCGTCAACGTCAACAACCGGGTGCAAATCGCATTGCCAAGCCTGCCCCAGGAGGTGCAGCGGCAGGGTATAACGGTCAAGAAAAAGTCTTCTGCCCTGCTCGGCGTTATCGCCGTCTACTCGCCAAAACACAGTTAGGACCCGTTATTCCTATCCAATTACGTTACAATCAATCTGCTCGACCAGATCAAGAGCACCCCGGGTGTCGGCGACGCGCTTTTGTGGGGGCCCCAGGATTACGCGATGCGCGCCTGGGTCCAGATCGACCAGTTGACCGGCCTCAACCTGACTACCGGCGATGTCATCAACGCAATTCAGTCGCAGAACGTCCAGGCCGCGGTCGGCCGCATCGGCGCGCGACCTATCTCGAACGATCAGCAACTCCAGCTCAACCTGCAGACCAAAGGACGGCTGACGAGCGTCGACGAATTCGCCAACATCGTCATCCGCACCAATCCGGACGGCTCGGTGCTTCGGCTTCGCGACGTCGCGCGGCTGGAATTGGGGGCAGCCAACCTCGATCGCGAGACCCGTTTCAACGGTGGGCCCGCCGCGGCGATTGCGATCTATCAATCGCCTGGCGCGAATGCGATCAAAACCTTGCAAGCCGTTCGCGACCGGCTCAGCGAGTTGCAAAAACGTTTTCCCGACGATCTCGCCTGGAAGGTCACTTACGATCCGACCGCCTTTGTCACCGCCACAATACACGAGGTGGTGAAAACGCTGATCGAGGCTTTTATTCTTGTCGTTATCGTCGTTTATCTGTTCCTCGGCAGCATTCGCGCAACCTTGGTCCCGACTTTCGCAATACCCGTCAGTCTGATCGGCACATTTATCGTGCTGAACGCAATCGGATATTCCGCCAACACGGTCTCACTCCTTGCTGTCGTTCTCGCCATCGGCATTGTCGTCGACGATGCGATCGTCGTGGTCGAAAACGTCGAGCGCGTGATGGAGGAACATCCCGAGCTATCGCCTGGTGATGCGGTGAAGCGCGCGATGGAGGAAATCACCGCACCGATCGTAGCGATCACTCTCGTGCTGTTGTCGGTGTTTGTGCCGGTGGCGTTCATCCCCGGCATATCGGGCGAACAGTTCCGGCAATTTGCCGTCACCGTCGCGGTATCGATGTTGCTGTCGGCGATCAATGCGCTGACCTTGTCGCCGGCGCTATGCGGGGTATTCCTGCGCCCGCGCCAGGGGCCGAGGCGGGGGCCGATCGGTGTGGTGATGCGAACGATCGACCGCGTGCGCGACGCCTATGGCGCCGCTGTCGCGCGCATCGTTCGTTTCTCGATCATCGGGCTCATCCTGGTCGGCGTCGCCGGGTTTGGTACGGCGGGGCTGCTCAAAGTCACCCCGACCGGTTTTCTCCCCGAGGATGATCAGGGCGCCTTCTTTGTGGTCATTCAACTGCCCGGCGGCGCCTCTGTACCGCGTACCTTGGACGTGGTGAAACAAGCCGAGGACGTCATCAAGCAGGAGGACGCTGTCGCCGATTATACCTCGGTTGTCGGGCTGAATTACATCGACAATTATTCGGCGTCGAACGCGGCGTTTATGGTCGTCACGTTGAAACCGTTCGAAGAACGCAAGGGTTCTTCGAATTCGGCCAGCGGGATTTTCGGCCGCATCACGCCGAAATTCCGCCAAATCGGCGGTGGAACGGTGCTGCCCCTGGCGCCGCCGCCGATCATCGGTCTAGGTACCGGCGGCGGCTTCGCCTATGTGCTGGAGGATCTGCGTGGCGGCGATCCAAAGGAATTGGCTCAGGCGCTGCGCGGGCTCGTGGTCGCTGCCAATCAGGACCCAAAGCTTTCCCGGGTCTTCAGCACCTTTTCGGCGACCAACCCATCGCTCTATCTCGATATCGATCGCGACAAGGCGCAAATCCTCGGGGTGCCGCTAAACAGCGTCTTCCAGGCCTTGCAGGCCTCACTCGGCGGCTACTTCGTCAATAATATCAATCTGTTTGGGCGGACCTGGCAGGTGCAGGTCGAAGCCGAGGCCAAGGACCGGGCAAGCGTTGACGACATCTATCGCATCAATGTCCGCGACACCGACGGCAAAATGATACCGCTGCGCAGCCTTGCGGCAGTCCGCGTTACGGTCGGGCCG
>Ga0306926_10001174_pt1 | contig 25817 bp, 20 predicted proteins | sample flu12Cox44000178_FD_203759 | JGI IMG/M metagenome (GOLD analysis project Ga0306926, IMG submission 203759) | Lab enrichment of tropical soil microbial communities from Luquillo Experimental Forest, Puerto Rico - flux8day.12C.oxic.44.000.178 (v2)... | ecosystem: Environmental > Terrestrial >...
TGGTGACCTGCGCCGAATAATCCGTGTCGTTGGTGCGATAGGACAGGCTTTCCAGCACTTCGATGCCGTGCGCCTTGAACAGCGCCGGCAGCACGCTGACGCCTTCGGCCTTGGAGACCGCGTCCTCAGCATCATAAATGATGACCACCTTCTTCGGGTGATATTCCTCGACCCATGCCGCCACCACCGGCTTGAGCTGCTTGTCGCTGGTCAGCGTGTTGCGGAACGCCCATTTGCTCATCGCCGACAGACCCGGCTTGGCCGAGCAATAGGAGTTGATCACGGTTTTGAGCCGGTCGAGCTGCGGCGCGATGGTCTCGAAGACGGAGCTGAAGCAAGGTCCCGAGATCGCCAGCACCTTGTCGCGCTCGACCAGGCGACTGAATGCCTTGAGCCCTTCCGGCTCCAGCGTCTGCGTGTCATAGCAAATGAGATCGATGGGCAGACCGCCGATGCCGCCGTTGGCGTTGATTTCCTCGACCGCCATCTCCATGGAGATTTTTGCGGTCTGGCCCCACTCAGCACCCTTGCCCGTCAAGGGCACCAGGCAGCCGATCTTAACGTTTCGGCCCTCGAGCTTGGCGGCATCGGCATTGCGTGGCGGCAACGCCAGCAACAGGGCGACGACTACGATGGCCGCGGTCGCAACACAGTTTGAATTTCGCATGGGCATTTCCCTCCAGGGTAAAACGATTGCAGTTCCTCATTCCCGCCACCCGGAGCCGCAGCACCTTAGGCGGCGGCTTGTCCGAGATATGTCCGCTGTACCTCGGGCATGTCGAGCAGCTCCTTGCCGGAGCCGCTCAGGACTATCTTGCCGCGCTCCATGACGTAGCCTTGGTTGGCAATCTGCAGTGCCAGCCGCGCATTCTGCTCGACCAGCAGGATGGTCTTGCCTTCCTGCTTGAGCTCGCGAAGGGTGAGGAAAATGCGCGTGACGATCTTCGGAGCGAGCCCCAGCGACGGTTCGTCAAGCAGGAGCAGCCGCGGCCTGGCAACCAGCGCGCGACCGATTGCCAGCATCTGCTGCTCGCCGCCGCTGAGCGTTCCGGCCATTTGAGTGCGGCGCTCGGCGAGCGCCGGGAAACGTTCCAGCACCTGGCTGATGTCGCGGCCGACGGCGGAATCGCTGCGCACATAGGCGCCCATGCGCAGATTGTCGAGCACCGTCATGCGCTTGAGAATGCCGCGGCCCTCGGCCACATGGCTGATGCCCAGCGCCACAATCTTGTGAGGCGGACGGCCGACGATGCCGATGCCGTCGAATTCGATCTTGCCCGCGCTCGACCGCACCAGGCCGGTGATGGTTTTCAGCAGCGTCGTCTTGCCGGCGCCGTTGGCGCCGATCAGCGTCACGATCTGTCCCTGCTCGACAGTCAGATCGACGTGGTGCAGGACCTCGATCTTGCCGTAGCCCGCGCGCAGGCCGGAGATTGCGAGCATCGTCATAGCAGCACGTCCTCGCCGAGGTAGGCCTCGATTACGCGCAGATCGCGTTGAATCTCCTGCGGCTCGCCGTCGGCAATCCTGGTCCCGAAATTAAGCACCGTGATGCGGTCGGAGATGCCCATGACGAGCCGCATATCGTGCTCCACGAGGATGATGGTCACGCCGCGATCCCGGATTCCGGTGATGATATTGTCAAGCTCCTGCGTCTCATGCGGGTTCATGCCGGCCGCCGGCTCGTCGAGCAGCAGCAGCCGCGGCCCGGTGGCCAGTGCGCGCGCCATTTCGAGCCTGCGCTGGTCCCCGTAGGCCAGGTCGGAGGCCTTCAAGTCCCGCATGTCGGCGAGACCGAAAAACTCCAGAAGCTCGAGCGCATGCCCGCGCATGTTGCGCTCCTCCTCGGCTTCCCCGAAAGGAGGTTGCAGGACGGCTGCGCCCAATGCCTTCCAGACGGACGGAAACGAGCGGCAATGCGCGCCGATCATCACTGTTTGCAAGACCGTCAAATGCGGGAACAACCGGATATTCTGAAAGGTGCGTGCGATTCCCTTGACGGTGCGCCTGAACGGACGGGCGTCGTCCATGAGCTGTCCTTCGAACACGATTCGCCCGGCGTCGGGGCGGAACACGCCGGTAAGGAGATTGAAAAAGGTTGTTTTGCCGGCGCCGTTGGGCCCGATCAGCGCATGAATGTCTCCCTTCACTACTTCCATCCGCAGGTCGTTGAGAGCAAAAAAGCCGCCGAAGCGCTTGGTCAGCCCCTCGATCGACAGGCAGGCGCTCCGGGTCATTGCCTCAAGCATGCATGGCCTTCCGCCGCGCGCCTCGCCAGTGCGGCACCGAGTCGCGCGTGAGCAGGCCGTCCGGCCGCACGATCATCATCACGATCAGAATGATGCCGTAGACGATGAGGCGCTTTGCGTTCTCGAAATCAAGGAAGCGGTAGAGGAAGTCGTAGATTCGGTTCATGGGGAAGAAGCTCGTCCACTCGACCGGGAGGAGCTCGAGCCAGTCGCGCAGCGACCGCAACAGTTCCGGCAACAGGCTCAAGCCGGCGGCACCGACTGCGGGTCCCCAGAATGTGCTGCCGCCGCCGACCACCACGAAGGTCAAAATCTCAACCGACATCATCACGTTGAAGGTTGTGGAATCGATATAGGTCGCCTGATGGGCGTAAAGCGCGCCGGCAAGGCCCGCGATCATGGCACCGACGCCGAAGGCCAGAAGCTTGAGCCGTACCACGTCGATACCCATCACCTCGGCCGCAGTTTCGTCCTGATGGATCGAATCCATGGCGCGGCCGAGACTCGATCGTTCGAGACGCCCGAAGAAGGTAATTGTCACGATTATAACGACGATCACGTAATCGAGCGTGTGCGCGTTGAAGGGAATGTTGCGCAATCCCTGCGCGCCGCCCACGTAATCCCAGCTCAGGACGACAACTTGGATGATCTCGGAAAACCCCAAGGTCAGCAGCAGCAGATAGATGCCCTTGATGCGCAGCGCCGGAAAGCCGACCACCACCCCGACCACGCCTGCGATCAGGGCGCCGACCGGGAGCCCGATCAGGAATGGAATCCCGAACTTCTGCGTGAGCGTGGCCGACGCATAGGCGCCGACCGCCATGAATCCGGCCTGCCCGATCGAAACCTGGCCGGTCTTGAACGGCGCAAAGAAGCTGTACGCTGCTATCACGTTGATTCCGGCGAATATGAGAATCGACTGGGTATATCCGTCGATCAATCCATCAAACATGGCGTGCGCTATCCTTGCTCGACCGTGCGTGTTCCGAACAGTCCAGTCGGCCGCCAGAGAAGAATGAGGATGAGAATCAGAAACGAGAACAGATCGCGTTCGGCCGTGCCGATATAGGCAGCCGAAAGAATCTCTATCATGCCCAGCAAGAGACCGGCCACCATCGCGCCCGGCACGTTGCCGAGCCCGCCCAGGAGCATGACGATAAGACCTTTGACTGCGGCGCCCAGTCCCATGAACGGCGAGATGTTGCTGTTCTTGATGCCGTCGAGCACGCCGGCCACGCCGGCGATGCCGGAGCCGATGATGAAGGTGATGAGCACCACCCGATCGACATCGACGCCGAGCAGCGCTGCCGTTTCGTGATTTTCCGCGGTCGCGCGAATGGCGCGGCCCAGCTTGGTGCGCGCGATGAAGAGCCAGAGCAGGACCATCAGGGCGATCGCGACGGTGAGGATAAACAGCTGCGCCGAGCCCACCGTCACCGGCCCGAGCCGATAAAGCCTCTGTTCCATGGTCTCCGGAAACGCCATTTGCTGGCCGCCGAAGATGTAGACCGCGAGATTCTGCAGGATGATGGTGAGGCCAATTGTGCTGATGAGAGGCGCCAGCGGGCGGTCCTTGGCCACCGGGCGGACCGCGACGAAAACGGCGACGGCGCCCAAGGCGCCGCAAATGACCATGGCGCCCAATATCGCACCATAAATGTTGGCGCCCGCGCCGACGACGAGATAGAGCCCGACGAACGCCCCGACCATGAAGACTTCGCCCTGGGCGAAGTAGAGCAGGTTGAGCACGCCGAAAATCAGCGTGTAGCCGATCGCCACGAGCGCATAGGACGCGCCCAGCATCAGGCCATTCACCAGTTGCTGGTATATCATGACGAGGCGACCAGTGCTCTTCTCTTCGTCACGCCGGCAGCATCTTCTCCTGGCGATGAATAAGGAACGCCAGCGCAATCACCACCACGTTGACGGCGACCATCACCCACAGCGCGCTCTCCCAGCGGCCGGATCTGGACGCACCGGCGGCGAGCGCGCTGGGACCGGCGAACTGTGCGAGATTGGAAGCTTGCACCAGAATGCCGTTGACGATGCCGGTCTGCGCGGGGGACGGGGCAAACAGCGGGGCGATTGCGAACACGGCCGACGCGATCACGCCGCCGGCGCCGAGCAAGGCGACGCTGAAGCCGTAGCGGGCAATGTCAGGAAATATGACCGAGAATGCACCAAACGCGCAAATCACCAACACGCCGCCACACACCGCCATCATCGCCCACGGCCGCGCACCGCGATGCAACAGCCAGCTGCCGAGAACGTTTCCTAGCCCGTTGACCGCCACGACCACAGCGGTGAGCGCCGCCGCCTCCCGCGCGTCCATGCCGCGTTGCTCGATCATGAATGTCGGCATCCACGTCATGATGGCGTAGAACTGCGCGCCGTAGAGCGTGAAGCAGCCGCCCAGCAGCCACGGCCCCTGCTTCGACGAAACGGAGCGGATGTTCTTCCAGAACGGGGCGCCTTTCGCCGCAACACGGGCCTCGCGTGCGCTCGATCCGGACAGCAGCATGCCGACGGCGCCGGCTGCGGCAAGTGCTGCAACCGCGACCCATAAGGCGCGCCAGCCGCCCGCATGCAGGATCAACGGTGCAACTACAATCATGAGGGAAACGCCGCCCGGCAAGTATCCCGGCCACAGCCCGAGCGCCCTGCGTCGCTCGCGACCGCTTGCCGCATCGGCGATGATCGAGGGCGCCGCCACGACGACAGCAAGAAATCCGATGCCTTCCAGGAATCGGCTCGCAAGCAATTGCTGCGCATCGAAAACCAGGCTGCCGCAGAAGCCGCTGATTGCCATCAAGGCGAGCCCGCCGACCGCGAGCCGCCAATGATCAACGCGATCCGCGGCAGCCCCGAGGAAAATGGCAATGGTCATTCCGGTCGCACTGAAGATCGAGGCCAGCCAGGCGGCGGCGACGAGATCAAGCCCGAGCTCGGCGCGTATCCACGGCAGAGCCGGCGGCAGCTTGCCGACGTAGGCGGCAGCAATCAGCCCGGCGAGCAGCGCCAGGACAACGGGTCGACGGTGCGTCGGTTGCTCGCCTGCGCTCATGTCGCCCGCGCGGCCTTGCCGCTTGGCGGATGCAGCTGCGCGAGCTCGCCGGCGAGGTCGTAGGTCGCCAAGAAGCGCTCGACTATTCCGGTTGCCGCGTCCCAGTCGTAGGTTCTGAAACTGTGGCCGCTCGTGACGAAACGCGCGCCGGCGTAGAACATCTCGTACTGGGTGTGACGCGACCCGAACTCCGAGCCGATCGCGTCCCAGGCCGCTTTCAGGAACTTGACCTTGTCGTCCGCCGCCATGTTGGCGGCGCGTTGCGTTGCTCTGATGATCCCGGCGAGATCGGCGTCCGCGAAATCGTGAATCGAGGACGGCAGCATGATCAGCGCGCCACCGGCGAGCTCGCGCAGCTTGTTGACGACGCGGGGATAGAGATCCTGGGTGAGGACCTGCGCCGAATACATATAGTGCCTGTTGGGGACATACCATTCGCCGCGCATGGTTCCCTCCGCTTCCATTCCGGCAAGCATCGCATTTACCATGCCCGATTGCGCCGCCAGAAAGCCGAGCTGCTCGCGCACGGATGGAATATTGGTGGTGCCGATCGCTTCCGATATCCCGCGGGCAAGTCCGCTGAGAAACTGGATTTTCACCGACAGCCGGATCTGCGCCTGGTAATTCTGATAGGAATGCCCCGGCGTGTCATGGAACTGGGCGCGGCACATGTCGGTGTCGCGGTGAACGAAAACCCGCTCCCACGGCACCTTGACGTCCTCGAAATACATCAGCGCGTCGTTCTCGTCCAAACGCGAGGACAACGGGTTGTCGAAAGTCGATACCGCAGCGGCTTCGTAGGACTTGCGTGAGAGCACGCGCAATCCCTTGGCGTTCATCGGCAGCGCGCATGAGAACGCCAGGTCCTCTTCGCCCGGCTTGAGCGGTTGCAGGTTCGCGACCAGCACCTCATTTGCCATGATCGAGCTGGTGCCGAGCATCTTGGCGCCGCGGATGGTGATGCCGCCGGGATCTTCGTCCACGATGCGGGCAACCAGCCCCTCCACCTGCTCACCCCAATCCTTCGCCCGCTCCGCCTGCGGATTGATGATGACGTAGGTGAGGAAATAGTCGTTGCGGCTGGCTTCCTCGAAATAATCCGCCAGCGCCTTCGCCCGCTGCGGGCTGTGTTTCTCAAAGACGTCGAGCCCCATGCGCTGCCCGACCAGCGTTGACGCGACGTGATCGGGCGAGCGCCCCATGAAGCCGCAGGACAACGCCGCCCAGGCCTGCATCGCCTTGCGGCGCCTGACCATCTCGTCGTAGTTGCGCGGCATCTGCCACGCGCGGTTGACGCGCCGGTTCGAGCCGTCAGGGCTGAACGTCATCAGCTCGATGTTTTCCGGCCTGGCCTGGAAATCGTAGAGCGCGGCGGCGGATCTTACGGCATTTCGGAATGCAGGGTGATCGGTGACGTCCGCAACCTGCTTGCCGTCGATGTAGACCGTCCGGCCGTCCTTGAGAGACTTGAGATGGTCCGCGCCGCTCTTGCAGGAGTTCATGGTGGGCTCCGTTTCACCGGCCGAATGCCGCTTGCAGGTGTTTGCAAACGGCAGCTGTCCGGTCACCGATCGCCGGTCTGGTAATGCATGTCACACCTGGTCTATTTATGAAAGCGACCGTAAGGGATCGAGCGTGCGCCGGATAGCGATCCGATGAAGATGCATTGCCTGTCAGGCGGGCGCGTGCGCATGCGCAAGTCGATCTACCAGCCTGACGCCGAGCGCGACACGACAATCGAGCTGCCGGTAATTTGCATCCTGCTGCGACATCAGCAGGGCAACGTCCTGTTTGATACCGGCTGTCATCCTTCGGTTGCGGAAAATCCACACGCACGCTGGGGCGGACTTGCCAGGCTCATGGTCCCGATCATGCAGCCCGGCGACCATGTCGTTAACGGCCTTGCCGGTATCGGTCTGACCGCCGACGACATCGACGTGGTCGTATGCTCGCACCTGCATCCGGATCATTGCGGCTGCAACGCGTTCTTCAAGCGGGCGACCTTCGTTATTCACGCAAAGGAAGTGGAGGCGGCTCGCGCGCCGGAAGCGGCGAGATCCGGTTACCTCGCCGCCGAGTGGGACCACGCGATGACGCTCGATACGATCACGGGCGAGCGCGACCTGTTCGGTGACGGCCGCATCGTGTTGGTTCCCTTGCCCGGCCACACGCCGGGCACCACCGGAGCGCTCGTTGCTCTCGACCGCAGCGGCACGTTCTTTCTTGCCTCCGATACCGTGAGTCTCCGCCTGACGTTGGATCGCGGGATCGTTCCACGCAATACGTGGGACGCCGGCGCGCTGGTGAAGTCGCTTGCCGAGGTCGGACGCATCGAAGCGGGCGGCGCCATGATCCTGTGCGGCCACGATGCGGCGCAGTGGGCTTCCCTGCGCAAGGGCGCGGAGGCTTATGACTGAGCCGCCTGCCGAGATTCATGTGCGGCCGAAGATCATCGGTGCGCGCATCAAGCGCACCGAGGATCCACGGCTGCTGACGGGGCTCGGCGCATTTGTCGATGACCGCCAGTTGCCGCGCGTGCTGCACGTCGCGTTCCGGCGCAGCGATCGTTCGCACGCGCGCATCCGCGCGATCGATTGCTGCGCCGCGCTTGCCGTTCCCGGCGTGCTGGCGGTGCTTACCGCCGAGGATCTGGAGGGGACGGTCAAGCCGCTGCTCGCGACCTCGCGCATGGCGGGCTATTTCGCCACGCCCATCGTTGCGCTCGCGCGCGGCAAGGTTCGCTATGTCGGCGAGCCGGTGGCGGGCGCGATAGCCACGAGCCGCCATCAAGCCGAGGACGCGGTCAGGCTGATCGCGATCGATTTCGAGCCGCTGCCGGTCATCATCGATCCCGAGGAGGCGGCGCGGCAAGGCGCGCCCATGCTGCATGAGGAGGCAGGCACCAATGTGCTGTTGCGCCGCGAGTTCAAGCGCGGCGACGTCGATGCTGCAATGGAGTCGGTGCCGATCCGGGTGAAGGGCCGTTTCCGCATGCGCCGCAAGGCCGTGCTCGCAATCGAGCCGCGCGCCTGCCTTGCCGAATATGACCCCGGCCGAGACGCCTTGACTCTTTACTCGACCACGCAGGTCCCCGGCATCATCCGCGATGCGCTGGCGACCGCGCTCGACATGCCCGGTCATCGGCTGCGCGTCATTGCTCCGGATGTCGGCGGGGGCTTTGGCGCCAAGGCGTCTCTCTATCCGGAGGAACTATTTACTTGTGCGGCCGCGCGCCGGGTGCGACGAACGCTCAAATGGACAAGCGATCGCGTGGAAGACCTCATGGCTACCAGCCAGGCCTTCGACGAGATCGTCGATGCGGAGCTTGGCCTTGATCGGGATGGGCAGGTCACCGCTCTGCGCGCGGACGTCATCGGGGATATCGGCGCCTATTCAATCTATCCCTGGACCGCGGCGCTCGAGCCGGTGCAGGTGGTCAGCTTCCTGCCCGGACCCTACCGCATCCAGCATTATCGCGGTCGCGTGCAGGGGGTGGCGACCAGCAAGGCGCCGACCGGCCCTTATCGCGGCGTGGGGCGGCCCATTGCGACCTTTGTCATGGAGCGGCTCATGGATATGGCCGCTGCGCGCACCGGCCTTGATCCGAAGGAGATACGGCTGCGCAACCTCGTCGGCACCGATGAGTTTCCCTACAAGGCCGCCTCCGGCATAGTCTGGGATAGATCGGGCTTTCAGGATTGCCTCAACGCGGCCTGCGGCACGATCGGCTACGATTCCCTGCGCGCCATGCAGGCGCAGGCGCGTTCCGCCGGCCGATGGTTCGGTATCGGCATTGCCTGCTACGCCGAGCTCACCGGCATCGGCTCGCGCATCTCGGTCGCACCGGGCATGCCGATCAATACGGGGACGGAGACCTGCCAGATCCGCATCGATTCAACCGGCGCCGTGACGGCATCGTTCGGGATCGCCTCGCACGGGCAAGGCCTGGAGACGTCGCTCGCGCAGGTCGTCGCGGGCCATCTCGGCGCGCAGTTCAAAGACATCCGCATCGTGCAGGGCGACAGCTCGGCCGTCGCCGGCGGTAGCGGCACCTATGCCAGCCGCAGCATGGTGCTCGCCGGCGGCGCGGCGACGCTTGCATCACGGGCGGTGCGCGAGAAGGTCTTCAATGCCGCATCCCATCTTCTGGAAGCGGCGCCCGCCGACCTCGTCGCGCAGGACGGAAAAGTATCCGTCACCGGCACCGACCGGTCCGTCACCTTTCGCGAAATTGCGCGTGCGGTCTATTCCGAGATGGGACGCTTGCCTTCGGATGCGCGCGAGGAGCTTGCTGCGACCAGGACCTACGATCCGGTATTCGGCACCACCAGCTCGGCGACCCACATTGCAACGTTGGAGATCGACCCCGAGACCTGCGAGATCCGCCTCGATCGCTACGCCGTCGCGGAGGATTGCGGCCGCCTCGTCAATCCGATGATCGTCGAGGGGCAGGTCCGCGGCGGCGTCGCCCAGGGTATCGGCGCCGCGCTCTACGAGCAGATCGCATATGACGACCATGGACAGATCCTCACCGCGAGCCTCGCCGATTATCTGGTACCCTCGGCCTGTGAAATCCCCGCGATAGAAGCCCTTCATCTCGAATTGGAATCGCCGACCACGCTGGGCGGCTTTCGCGGAATGGGCGAAGGCGGAACTATCGGCGCGCCGGCAGCCGTCGCCAACGCGATTGCGGATGCGCTCGCGCCGCTGGGAATCGAGATCAATGAGCTGCCGATGACGCCGGAGCGTCTTTTCCGCCTCATTGAGGCGGCACGCAGACCCGCCGCATCCTGAAAGGAAAACATGGACCTCGGACTGAACGGAAAGGTCGCGCTGGTCACCGGCGCCGCAAGCGGCGTTGGTCGCGAGATTGCGCTCAATCTTTCTGCCGAGGGGGCAATCGTTGCCGTGAGCTATCGAAGCTCAGGAGACGATGTCGACGCGCTCATTGGCGAGATCGCGGCCAGAGGCGGAACGGCAAAAGGCTACCAGGCTGATGTTGCCGATTTTGCCGCCGTCAAGGCGATGGTGGATGCCATCGTCGAGGACCTCGGCGGACTGAACATCCTGATCAACAATGCCGGGTTGGCGCTGCGCAAGCGCTTCCTCGACACGACCCCAGAAGATTGGCGCCGCCAGATCGATGCCTGCCTTTACGGCGCCATTCATTGCTGCTACGCGGCTGCTCCCCATCTCAACGCCGCCGGCAACGGGCGGATCGTGAGCATCATCGGAGACTCCTCGCGGATCGGGGAGTCGGGGCTTGCCATCGTGGCCGCCGCGCGCGCGGGCGTCATCGCGCTGATGAAATCGCTTGCCCGCGAGTTCGCCCGTTCGGGCACCACTGCGAACACGGTGTCGCTTGGTCTCGTGGAGACCGATCACGACAAGGGTTGGGTCGAAGCCAATCGGGAAAGGCTCGTGCAGCTTTATCCGCTGCGCCGGCTTGGGCTCGCGAGCGATGTTGCCCCGATGGTGACCATGCTGGCCTCTGCGAGGAGCGCCTGGATCACCGGTCAGGTGTTGAGCATCAGCGGAGGCTACAGCATGGTCTGAGGCGCCTCGCGAGCGACGAGACAGCCGTCCTGCTCGGAGGGATGAGCGATGTTGCACACCGATCTGATTGCTCCGATACCGGAACTGTTGCGCCGTCATGCCCGCGCGCGCGGGGCCAAGATCGCCTATCGCGATGCCCACGCGGCGGTGACCTACGCCGAGCTTCTGGAGCGGACCGGAAAGCTCGCCGGCCATCTTACCGACAGCGGCGTTGCCGCCGGCGAGACGGTCGCGATCATGCTGCCCAATTCTGTGCCATGGGTCGAGGCCTGTCTTGCGATTGCGCGGGCGGGCGCATTGAGCGTGCCGATCAGCTATGACGCCACCGAGCCGGAAATTGCCTACCGCTTGGCGGATGCGGGCTGCAAGGCCGTGATCACGAGCGGCGAGCGCGGTGAGCTTTTTGCGCGGCTGAGATCGACGACGCCAAATCTGGAGACTCTGATTGTAACCGACGGCGCAAGCACCATGATGGGAGCATTGCGCTTTTCCGAGCTCACGACGAGACCGCCGGCCTGCGCGCCACGGGACCCCGCGGTCATGCGCGAGCCGGCCTTCATTCTCTACACCTCGGGCACCACGGGTCGTGCGAAAGGTGTCGAGCTCACGGTCCACGGCATGCTTTGGGTTGCAGCGGCCTGCTGGGCGCCCATCGCGGGCATCTCGGAGCGGGATGCGCTGCTCTCGCCGCTTCCGCTGTTTCACTCCTACGCCCTGAACCTGTCGGTGCTGACCATTCTCGCGACGGGGGCAAGCGCATACATCATGGAGCGGTTCTCGACCAGCGAGACACTGCGACTGCTCAGGACCGGCGAGTTCACATGCCTGCCCGGCGTGCCCACCATGTTCCACTATCTGCTGCAGGCAACCTGCAATGAGAGCGCTCTGAAATTCCCGAACCTGCGGCTGTGCATCTCGGCGGGGGCCATCATGCCGGCGACGCTCAATCGGGAATTCGAAGATCGTTTCGGGGTGCAGCTGCTCGATGGCTATGGCATCACCGAAACCTCGACCATGGTAACGTTGAATTCACCGACCGGCGGACGCACCATGGGCTCCTGCGGCCTTCCGCTGCCGGGGCTTGCGGTCCGGCTCGTCGATCCTGCGACTGGACGCGACGTTGATCCTCCGCATGAGGGCGAGCTGATCGTGCGCGGTCCCAATGTCATGCCGGGCTACCGCAACAAGCCGGACGAGACGCGTGCCGCGCTGCGCGACGGCTGGTATCATACCGGCGATCTCGCCCGGAGCGACGAGAACGGCTTTCTCACCATTACCGGCCGGCTCAAGGAGCTGATCATTCGCGGCGGCCAGAACATCGCGCCGGCGGAGATCGAGGAGGTCGTCAACAGCTTCGAGCACGTGCTCGATTGCGCCGTGGTCGGCGTGGCGCACCCGCATCTCGGCGAGGTGCCGGCGCTGTTCGTGGTGCCGCGTCCCGGTCAGGCCGTCGAGACGGACGCTCTGATCGCCCATTGCCGCACGCGCCTCTCCGCGTACAAGCTCCCCCACACGGTGCGCCTCATCGCGGAAATTCCGCGCACCGGATCGGGCAAGATCATCCGCTACAAACTGCGTGAAGCGCTCAAGGAGCTTGAAACCTAGGAGACGTCGCCATGGACAGCGTTGAATCGCTCTGGGCCGACTTTGCAAACCCGATCGTGACCGCCGACGACTACATCAATTCGCTGCGCGGGCGCCGTATGAATGTGTTTTTCATGGGCGAGCGCGTGGCGGAGCCGGCGGATCATCCGGTGATCCGGCCCTCCATCAATGCGATGGCGGAGACCTACCGGGTCGCGTCGGAGCGGCCGGAGCTCGGCACCGTGCGCTCCGACATCGCCGGGTTTGCGATCAATCGCTTCCTGCACGTGCCGACGAGTCCGCAGGAGCTGGTCGCAAAGCACGAGATGCAGCGCGAGCTCGGCCGGCGCACCGGCACCTGCTTCCAGCGCTGCGTGGGTCTCGACGCCATCGGCACCTGCCATTCGGTGACGTTCGACATCGATGCGCAGGCGCGCACCGATTATCACCAGCGGTTCCTGGCTTTCCTGCGCCGCGCGCAGAGAGCGAACGTCGTCATCGGGGGAGCGATGACCGATCCGAAGGGCGACCGCTCCAGGGCGCCGCACCAGCAATCGGATCCTGATCTTTTCCTGCACGTGGTCCGGCGCGACGGCAACGGTATCTACGTCTCCGGCGCCAAGATGCACCAGACCGGCGCGGTCAATTCGCATTGGCTGATCTTCATGCCCACCATGCGCATGACCGAGGCGGATCGCGACTGGGCCGTTGTCGGCGCCGTGCGGGTCGATGCGCCGGGCCTCACCTACATCGTCGGTCGCCAGACCAACGACACCCGGATCATCGACGGCGGGCAGATGGACGCCGGCAATGCCCAGTTCGCCGGCCAGGAGTCGCTCATCGTGTTCGACCAGGTGTTCGTGCCGCACGAGCACGTGTTCATGGATGGCGAATGGGCCTATGCCTCGTCGCTGGTCGAACGGTTCACCACCTATCACCGCTCCTCATACGTCTGCAAAACCGGGTTGGGCGATGTGCTGATCGGGGCGGCCGCCTCCGCCGCCGAGCACAATGGCGTCGAGGCGGCTTCCCACATCAAGGACAAGCTCGTCGAGATGACCCATCTCAACGAGACCATCTATTCGAGCGCCATGGCGGCGGCGCACCAGTCGAAGCCGGTGGCGTCCGGCGCCTACATCAACGACGAGATGCTCTCCAATGTGGCCAAGCAGAACGTGACGCGCTTTCCCTACGAGATTGCGCGTCTTGCCCAGGACATCGCCGGCGGCCTGGTCGTGACCATGCCGTCCGAGAAGGATTTGCAGAACAACGAAATCGGACCGCTGATCCGCAAGTTCCTGCAGGGCCGCGACGGCGTGGAGGTCACCGACCGCATGCGCATCCTGCGCCTGATCGAGAACATGACCATCGGCCGCAATGCGGTCGGCTACCTGACTGAGAGCCTGCATGGCGCAGGCTCCCCGCAGGCGCAGCGCATTCAGATCGCGCGCGGAATGAAGCTCGATGAAAAGAAGGCGCGCGCCCGCGCGCTCGCCGGCGTGAGCGAGCGGGCGAAGAGACCGGCGGGAACGCGATAGTAATCAACGTGAGCTACTCTTACTGCGTCAGATGAGCGCTGCGGCAGGTTATGGCCGCCCTCTCCCCCTTGCGGCAGAGGGCAACTGCGGAGGTGCAACAAAAAAGAATGGGTGAGGGGGGGGCAGATACCCCTCACCCATTCGAGCTTGCTGTGATCTGGACGCTGCGGGAGAGGGCACAATAACCGGCATCGGCGCCCGCTGCACTTTCGTGGGGCTACCACACCTTGCGGCCGGGGTCGAAATTCTTCCGCAGGCCGTTCCAGCAATCGGCATAGCGGGCGTCCATGAGCTCGAGCTGCGATGCGAATGCGGTCGGCGAAAGCGGATAGCGGGTCTCGAACATGAAGGCCATGGTGCCGGACAGCCTGACGGGCGCAAGCGGCGCGTGCGAGCCGTTCTCGAACGCCTCGCTGTCGGGACCGTGCGCGATGAGCGCGTTGTGCAGGCTCATGCCGCCGGGCACGAAGCCGCCGGGCTTGGCGTCGTAGACGCCGTAGATGAGGCCCATGAACTCGCTCATGACGTTCATGTGGTACCAGGGCGGACGGAACGAATCCTCCATCACCAGCCAGCGCTCCGGGAAGATGACGAAATCGACATTGGCGGTGCCCGGCCGCTCCGACGCCGAGGTCAGGACCGTGTAGATCGACGGATCGGGGTGGTCGAACAGGGTCGCGCCCACCGGCGAGAAGCGGCGCAGGTCGTATTTGCACGGCGCGTAGTTGCCGTGCCAGGCGACGACGTCGAGCGGCGATTGGGCGATCTGCGTCTTGTACAGCCTGCCGCCCGACTTGACGTACAGCTCGCACGGCTTTTCCGCGTCCTCGTAGGCCGCGCACGGATAGAGAAAGTCGCGCGCGTTGGCGAGACAGTTGGCGCCGATCGGCCCGCGCTCCGGCAGGTCGAAATAGGAGCCGTAGTTCTCGCAGACGTAGCCGCGCGCGTTGCCGGCGAGCAGATCGACGGCGAATTTCAAGCCGCGCGGGATGAGACAGACTTCGCCCGGAAGCACCTCCAGCACGCCGCACTCGGTTCGCAACCGCAGCCCGTTGAGCTCGGGGACGATGAGCAGCTCGCCGTCGGCATCGTAGAAATATTTGCTCGCCATCGATTGGGTCGCGACATAGACGTGTGCGGCCATGCCGAGCTGACAGAAAGCATCGCCGCAGGTGGCGATGGTGCGCAGGCCGGAGAGGAAGTCGAGCGCCTGCGCGGGAACCGGAATCGGGTTCCAGCGCAGCTGCCCGATGGGGAGCGGGCCCTCATCGCGGCAGGGCGCGGTGCGCACGAGGGCGCGCTCGACCTCGGCGAAGCCGCGCGCGTGCAGCACGGACGGCCGGATGCGATAGAACCAGGTGCGCCGGTTGCTGGCGCGCGGGGCGGTGAACGCCGTTCCGCTCAGCTGCTCGGCATAAAGCCCGTAGGGCGCGCGCTGCGGCGAATTGCGCCCGATCGGGAGCGCGCCGGCAAGCGCTTCCGTCTCATGCGTGCCGAGGAATCCCGACTGGTAGGGGAGCGATCCGGCCGCGGCCACGGCCAAGGGGCTTATCCCGGGCTTGTCGAGCATTGCTGCCTCCTACAACGGAACAGATGATTATGACGGACCGACGCTTGCACTTGGGTGAGAGTAGCACGCGCCGTTTCATTGCAAAGACACTCAATCCGGACTACGCTGTCTAATACCAGTGGCAACAAACTCTGACCTTGTCATACCCGCGAAAGCGGGTATCGAGTAAACCATAGCGGTTGAAGTTATATCGATACGCTGGAGGGTTACTGGATCGTCCGCTTTCGCGGACGATGACTGGCGAGAGTCATCATCCGATACGCTGGTGTAGCTGGCGCAACCGGCTGGCGCATTGCCCCTCACGGCCGAGCAATTGCGCTTCGCCTCTTCGCGCTCGCCACGACTGTGGAGGGCATCATGAGAGGTTTGCTTCATCGTCGCTCGTTTGCTTGCGGATCCGCCGCCGTGATTGGCGGCACGGCGCTGGTCGCATCGTTTGTCGTCGGCATGGGGGAGGGCGCAATCGATCGCGCGGGGCTCGCAGCGGCCAACGCGGCCGACAACACTCTCGTTCCCGCGGCCCTTCTCACGGGCGTCGACTTCCCGCTCTGCCACACGCCGGCAGCCGGCAATGCGACGGCCGCGATGATCCGTCTCGCGGCGACGCGCACCGAGGTGCCGCCGACCGAGATGAAGGCGGCAATGCCGGCGCCCGAATTCGCCGACATCGATCCGCCGCTGTGGGACGGGCTCGGCCCGGTCAGCTACAAGATCACGACCGCGAATGCGATGGCGCAGGCCTATTTCGATCAGGGACTTCGCCTCGCCTATGCGTTCAATCACGGCGAAGCGCAGCGCGCCTTCCGCAAGGCGCAGAAGCTCGACCCGCTCTGCGCCATGTGCTTCTGGGGCGAGGCGCTGGTGCTCGGTCCTAACATCAATCTTCCCATGCAGGAGGATGCGGTCGCCCCCGCATTCGCCGCAATGGAGAAGGCCCGCGCACTCACCGCCAATGCCACTGCGCGCGAGCAGGCGCTGATCGGGGCGCTTGCGCTGCGCTATGCACCCGACGCCAAGGCCGACCGCGCGCCGCTCGATGCGGCCTATGCCGCCGCCATGGGCAGGGCTGCCGCCGCGTTTCCCGACGACGACGAGATCGCGGTGCTCTATGCCGAATCCGTGATGGATGTGAGCCCCTGGAACTACTGGCAGCCGGGCGGGCGGGAGCCGAACCCGCAGAGCGTCCCCATCGTGCCGACGCTCGAGCGCGTGCTGGCGAGGAGCCCGAACCATCCCGGCGCGATCCATTACTACATCCACGCGGTCGAGGCGTCGGACCGTCCGCAACGGGCCGAGCCCTATGCCGACCGGCTGCGCGGCGCCATTCCCGGCGCTGGCCATCTCGTGCACATGCCGAGCCACATCTATTATCGGGTGGGCCGCTACCTCGACGCGCTTGCCGACAACCGCGTCGCGGTCGGGGTCGACGAGAAGTATCTGGCCGAGACCAACGCGCCCATGGCCGTCTATCGGCTTGGGTACTACCCGCACAATGTTCATTTCGTGATGGCCTCGGCGCAGATGGCAGGGGACGGCGCAACCGTCATTGCCGCGGCGGAGAAGCTGCGCGGCCTCATTCCCGACGACATCGCGCGCGCCATCGCCATGGTGCAGCCGGTCAAGGCGGCGCCCTATTTCGCGCACGCGCAGTTCAGCGCGCCGGATGTAATCCTGGCGCTGCCCGATCCCGGCGATACCATCCCCTACGTGAAGGCGATCTGGCACTACGCGCGCGGCGTTGCGTTGGCCGCTCGGCGCGATTTCAGCGCAGCCACGGCGCAGGCCGACGCCATCGAGGCGATTGAGCGCAATGCGGACTTCTCGCTGCTCAACGCCTCGGCAGTTCCGGCGCAGGACGTCCTGAAGCTTGCGCGCACTGTGATTGGAGGCCGCATCGCGCAGGGGGAGGGCGACTTCAATTCCGCCATCGCGCGCTTCGGGCAGGCGGCAGCCATTCAGGACGCATTGCCCTATACCGAGCCGCCCTACTGGTACTATCCGGTGCGCCAATCGCTGGCGGCGGCGCTGCTGCAGGCGGGCCGCCTCGCGGAGGCCGAAGACCAGTTCCAGCGCGCGCTCAATCGTGCGCCCGCCAACGGCTGGTCGTATTTCGGGCTGGCCGAGGTGTACAAGGCGCGCGGCGACGCGGCGGCCGCCGACAAGGCCGCGGCCGATCTCGCCCGGACCTGGGTCGGCGATCGTGCGCTGCTGCAGGTGTCAAACCTGTGAGGCGTGAATTTATCATCGCCGACGGACGGGCGGAGCGAGCTGCTCGAAGAGACAGTCTCCTTATCGCAAGGGCGTAACCGGCGACCATCGATCCACCCGAATTTCTGAAGCTCCTCTCGGAAAGCGGCAACATTGGCGTTTCCTTCAACGTCGCCCTCAGAAAAGGCCAAGAGACAGCCGATGCGCGGCATCGGGTCGGGTTGCTGCGCATATCCTGCAATAGGCCATACTGCTGCCGCGCCGGTGAGGAACGTCAGGAACTCGCGCAGTTTCATTCTTTCCCTCTCCACTACCGGCTCATCGGCTAGCTGTCGCAGAAGCGGCGGCACGTCGACTCTGAGTCGAGAACGGCGCTAAGTCTGCGGACCGTCATAGCCCTCGATGACAAAGAGATCGAACTCGGCCTTGCCATTCCGTAGTGCGGCCGCAGCTTGGTAGTCGTCCGACCGATAACACGCGAGCGCTGCCGCAAAGCTGGGGAATTCAAGGACTACGGTCCGCGCGCGCACCTTGCCCTCAACCACTTCACGCCCGCCGCCGCGCACCAGGAAACGACCGCCGAATTTGCCAAGCGGTGCCATGTCGGCAGCCATGTAGGCTTTGTAACCCTCCGGGTCGGTCACGTCGACGTGGCCGATCCAATAGCCCTTGCGGGGCGCCGCGGTCGGCGGTGTCACCGGGGGCGGCGGTTGGACGCCCTCATACCCCTCGGCAATCACGAAATCGCAATCGGAATGTGGCAGACGCAGCGGTCTTGCGTGCTGATATTCTGGCGAGCGGTAGCAGGCGAGCGCGGTGGTGTAGTCGGGAAATTCGCGCAAAACGTTCCGCGAGCGGGCGTGGCCTTCCAGCACCTCGCAGGTCCCACCCCGCACGAGTGCCCGTCCCGCATATTTGTGATGCGCGGGAGGCGTGGCAGCCATGTAGGCCTTGTAACCTTCCGGGTCTCTCACATCGAGATGCGGAATCCAATATCCCTTGGCCATCTCAATCTCCCGCTCTGGACCTAACCGGCTCCGACTACTCGATCACCTCGTCGGCGAGCAATTGCAGCGAGTTTGGCACAACGAGGCCAAGGGCTGCTGCGGTCTTGAGATTAATGACGAGTTCGTATTTGAGCGGGAGCTGAACCGGCAGATCGCCAGGATTTGTGCCCCGTAGTATCCGGTCAACGTAGGACGCTGCCGATCGCACCAGCTCCAGTTGATTGATCCCATAGGACATCAGGCCTCCGCTCGCGGCATAGAAGCCGAACGAATAGATTGCCGGCAAGGCTAAGCGGGCCGCCAAGCTGATAATTAAGTCGCGCCGCGTTGCTGTCAGCGCGCTCGGTGTCACGATCAGGCCGCCTCCTTCTTGCCCGAAAGCCGACAGCACTCGCTCGATGTCGGCGGCATTGCGGACTTCACCTGCAGTCACAGCTACCCCCATTTGAGGAGCAACGGTTTCGATCACACGCAGGAATGCGATATTCGGAACAATCTCCGGAACATGCATGACGGCGACGCGACGCAGGCCGGGTGCGATCTGCCCGAGAAAGGCTAACCACTTCCCGGCGATCGCCGGCTCGAAATTATGGAAGCCTGTAATGTTTCCTCCGGGATGAGGCAGGTTGGCGACGAAGCCGCTGCCGACCGGATCGGACACCCAGGTGAAAACGATTGGAATGGAGCGCGTGGCGTTCAGCGTTGCTGAGACCACCGAATTCGTGGAGACAAAGATCACATCAGGGGCAAGGCCTACGATTTCCCCTGCCATGCTGCGCATCTGCTCCTCGCTGTCACCGGCAAAACGGTAGTCGAAACGGATGTTGTGCCCCTCCGTCCAGCCCAGGTCTTGTAAGCCTTGTCTGAACGTCGCCAGATACGCCTGCCAGACCTCGTCGTCCTCGGCAAAACCCATAATCACGCCGATGCGCCGCATGCGCTCCGCCTGCTGTGCGCGCGCCGCGAGCGGCCACGCCGCCACGTTGCCGAGTAGCAAGATGAACTCGCGTCGCTTCACTCAATCACCTCGTTGGCACGGGCAAGCAACGTTGCAAAATGTCACTGCCGAGCGTCCTTGCGGTCCTGCTCGAAATGCCTCAGATCGGGAAGCGGAACCAGAAACAGGAAGCAAACCAAGAATGCCAATCCGCGCAATTTTGCCTTCTGCGCGGGGCGCAAGCGGCCAAGCGACTACCACGCTGCCAGGCAGCGTGATGAACTCGCGCCGTTTGAGTTGGCCGAATTGCATTTGCTCCCTGCTCCTAGCCGGACGCGTAACACCATAACGGATTGGCGAAGAGCAAGTCAGGGGGCTCGCTGCGCTGCGGCCTTGCGACCCGCCTCGCGTCGGCTTGGGGTCCAAATCCGGAACTCACCGTATGCGTTCTTATGTCAGCTTCCGCCGTCTGCGGACATGCCGCCCATCGAGGCTATGGGCGAGACGTGCCAAGAGGCAACGTATGCAGCGCAGAAAATTCCGCTCTATTCGATCACCTCGTCGACTTGTGCGAGCAAGATGGGCGAAAGCGATAGCCCCAGCGCCTGCGCGGTCTTGCTGTTGACCGTCACTTGAAATTTAGAAGGTTGCTCAACCGGCAAGCTCGCCGGATTGGCCCCTTTGAGAAGTTTATCGACATAGACTGCGGCATACTCATACAGCACCGGGAAATTAGCCGAGAACGAAGCCAATCCTCCGTCCACCACCGCACTGCGATCGCTGGACATGTACCCAATGCGATGGTTGGTCGCTAGCTGCGCAATCCGTTTTGAATAGGGTCCGAAAAATCCTTGCACGATGACGGCCTGCGCTCCCTCCTTTGCCAGGACGGAAAATGCCTCCTCCAGCTCGCTGGGACCCCCGATGAGGACCGGTGCGACCCGCACGTTCAGGGCTGAGCCCGCAGCCTGAATATCCGCTACAAACGGGCGACTAAACGGATCAGTGGTCGGCGTGGTTGCGAGTACACCGACACAGGCGAGCTTCGGAATAAGATCGCTCAGAAGCTGGATGCGCTTGCCGCCGAGTTCGGCGTCCATGCCGGAGAGGCCGGTGACGTTGCCACCCGGCTCATAGAGGCTCTTGATGAATCCGGATTGCAGTGGCGCACCCGCCACCATCACGATTGGGATGGTCTTCGTGGCCGCCATAGCGGCCCTCACCGCCGGCGTAAAATGGGCGACGATCATAGCGACGTCGCTCCTGACAAGCTCGGCAGCAAATTGAGCGGCGAGATCGCTTCGCCCCTGAGTGTAGCGGACATCAAGCGCGATATTACGCCCTTCCGAGTAGCCTAGATTTTGCAATCCATGCCGCAGCGCATCGGCAAACGGGTGGGGCTCCGATGCGGAGACCAGAACACCGATGCGGGGTACCTTTGCGGCTGGCTGCGAAACCGCCCGACCACGCGCGGACAATAGCCAAGCCGCGCTGCTACTAAGCAAGAAAAGCAAATACCGTCGCGTCATGGGACTCCCGCCTCCGGACCTTGGGCGAGCCGAGGCTATCACATCCGAAGGCGGCAGCGCTTGTGCGTCACAGCAAATTTGGCGACCAATATCAGCAGAGGGTCAAAACGAGAATCTGCCTTTTTCGGGCTTATGTCAGCTTCCACCGGCTATCGACATGCCTACATTCCCGCGTGTTCATCATTTCGTGGCTCGCTCCCATGCCCCACGCACCCGCTTTGTCAACGGCCGCACCATCGCAACGCTCACCCGGAGAACCGCGCCGAGGGTGCCTGCAAAAGACGGCTCCCGACCGTGATTGTGATCGGGGGCCAGCGCCACCGGCCAAGAGGATCGAGAAATGGCCGGCGGCAGAGCTTGTATGGCGTGCGCCCCGCGTCAATACATGCCGAAGAGCGCACCGTGTTGCCCGCCAAACAGGACATTGACGCCGACCTTGAAGACACTCTTTGTCTCCTTGATATCGACTGGAAACCCGAAGGTGTTTCCGAAGCAGGCTATTGGTCCGCAGACGAAGTTATCTGAATTGGTTCCGAAGTTGTAATAATCATACTCGACGAAACCGGTGATCGAGTTGGTAAGGGCATATTCAACGCCGATGCCGACAGTGCCGCCGCTGCGAGTGTCGCTTAGGGTGGCGATCGCACCGGTGGGGAAGAACGCGAAGGTCATATCATCTCGCTCCCACGCAACTCCGCCCTTGACGTAGCCAAGGAGACGGTCCCAGGCATAGCCGATGCGGCCGGTCACCGAACCAACCGACTTGACAGTGAAGCTGTCGGTAAAGTTGGCAAAAAGAGCACCATTTCTGTCCAGATGGGCGTCGGTCCAATCATAGTCACCCTGGATGCCAACGACCCACCCCCCGGCAAATTGATAATTGCAGCCGCCTTGCAAACCCCCGGCCACGCTGCTGGCATTCGCGCTGAAGGTCTCATCGAAAAATGGGCCGGCAGGAGACAGAACAGTGAAATCCTTCTCGACCCAAACTCCGCCGACGTTTCCGCCGACGTAGCAGCCGGTCCAGCTGAAGAAATAAACCGGCAGCGGCGCCCTATATGCCGGCACGCGCATATCGGCCGCGACCGCCGGAGCAGCCGCCAAAGCGGCGAAAGAAACAGTTGTGAGCAGAAGCTTCTTCATCCTAGCGCCCCCTTCGTGGTTTACGACACATGTTTCCTTAGCCCAAATTCCCCTTTCAAACTGTCGCCCCGTTGCCACAGCGGGCGCACATCTGCATGATCTCTTCAAGATGATACCTTCTAATTTGTTGACTGGTAGTTTGATGCCACACTAGCCGGAGTCACTCGCAACCATCACGCGAAACTCCATTCCTGAATATTCGGATGCAGTGATTGCCAACCTGTTTTCTGCTCAAGGGACGATCAACCGATCATGCGAGCCTTCGTGCAGCCCTGCCGGTGCAGACATGGCCCTATGTCTATCAATGGTGCCCTCGTATCGTTATCGAGGGGGCCGGACCTGCGCGCAGGGGAACCAATTTCATGACAGGGCAACGTTTCAGGGTCGGCATCGTCGGATTGCAGCCAGACAGGAGCTGGGCGGCGCGGGCCCATATCCCCGCGCTGCGCGCTCTGTCCGAGAGCTATGAGATCGTCGGCGTCGCCAACACCACTCTGGCCAGTGCCGAGAAAGCGGCCGCTGCGACCGGGTTGCAGCGGGCCTTCGCGGATGTCGCCGAGCTGATCGCGGCGCGCGAGATCGACATCGTCACCGTCACGGTGAAGGTGCCGCATCATCTGGAAATCGTGAAGGCGGCGATCGAGGCAGGAAAGCACGTCTACTGCGAGTGGCCGCTCGGCAACGGGCTGGCCGAGGCCGAGGAGCTCGCCGAGCTCGCGCGGGCCAAGGGGGTCTTGGGCGTGGTCGGAACCCAGGCGCGCGTCGCCCCGGAGATCGAGTATCTCAGGCAGCTGATTGCGGACGGCTTCGTTGGCGAGGTGCTGTCGACCACCCTGGTCGCGCGGGGCGGCGGCTGGGGCGGTTCCATCGCCGAGAAAAAGACCAGCGCCTATCTCCTGGATCGCGCCAACGGCGCCACCATGCTGACGATCCCGGTGGGGCATACTTTGGCGGCGCTCATGGACGTGCTTGGCGAGGTCGCGGAGGTCTCCGCGGTTCTGGCCACCCGGCGGACGTCGGCGCTCGCGGTCGATACCGGGGACACGCTGCCCGTATCCGCCCCGGACCAGGTGCTGGTCAGCGGGCTCCTCGCCGGCGGTGCCCCCCTCTCCATCCACTACCGCGGCGGCACGGCGCGGGACGATGACGGCCTCTTCTGGGAGATCAACGGCACAGAGGGCGACATCCGGGTCTCGGCTCCCTCCCGGGGCCATGCGCAGTTGGTGCCGCTCTCGCTCAAGGGCGCGCGGCGCGACGAGAAGGCGTTCCGGCCGCTGAAGGTCCCTGCATCCTACCGTTGTGGTAAGCCGGAGGACGTGGTGCCGGGCAATGTTGCCCGCGTTTACGCCAGGATGGCGCGGGACCTGCGCGAGGGCACCCGTACTGCGCCGAGCTTCGCCGACGCGGTCGCGCTGCATCGGGTCATCGCGGCGATCGAGAAAGCAGCCGAAAGCGGGAGCCGCACTGTAGTGGCTTGAGCCAGGATCAAGAGGGAAGTTCCCGCAACTCCGGACCGAGATGAATGATGCGCCGTTCAGCGATTGGCCGGGCTAATATCGGCTCCGACCAGGTGCGGACATTGCCGGCAAGAGACACCTTTGCGAAAAGCCCGTATCTCAGTGGGGCGTCTTGAATGCGCGCTGGGCGCCCGCAGCCATGAGGTCGACAATCCCCATGTGCACTTCGAGCGACATCCCGTCGACGGTGGATTCGCATTTGCCGGTATTGCCGTCGACGAGGCCGGCATTGGCGGCGGCTTCCACCAGGCGGCGCTCCATCGCCGCGCTGTGCAGCAGCTCGGGCCTGCCGGTGAGGATGGCGAGCGCCGCCTGGATCGCGTAACAGCCCCAGTTGGACACGCCCGCGGGCAACAGCACGTCGGTTGCCAGCCGCGCGCACAAGATCTCCCCGTGCGGGACGTGCTTGTGGACGGCTTCCACAATGGCGCCCATTCCGATCTCGTTGCCTCCGTCACCGACGCCGATGGTAGGAACGCGCTGCTTCGTCGCTTCCTCGACGAGGTAGTCGATCCGCGCGCGTCCTTGGGTAAAATCCTGTCCGAGCATGTTGTGATAGGTCCCGCGCGGTGTCATGCCCGCGCGCTCGACCGCAATCACCGCCTTGGGGTGGAACTGCGCGATCATTCGGCTTGCCTCCTCGCGCGCCTCGTTCTCCTCGACGGGAAAACCTCGGGTGACGGCCACGCTGCAGAAGCGGCGGTTTGCGGTTGCGCGTTTTGCCTCCTCCAATGTCACCACCGCCTGCCCCGCCGCGCGCAGGCATCCACCGACGGGCTCGAGCAGCGACGTGTCGGTGACCACCACCGGGATTGCGTTGAAGCCGTAGCTGAGCGCGCGCGCGAGCGCCGCCACTCCGACCGGACCGTCGGTCTCCCCGATCCGGGTCGAGACCCAGGGTCTCGTCAGCGAGCCCGTGATGATGATGACGCAGTCTCCCGCAGTCGTCGTCATCAGCAGGCGTGCCGCAGCCGCGCACAGCGGCTCGCTGGCGCGAGCCCGCGCCGGTGCATAAAGCTTATCGACGCCGCGATTGCCGATATCGAGATTCATGATGCGGTCAATGACATCGAACATGAAGTTTGCTCCTTTGCTCAGGCCAGCGCGGCCGCGAGCTCGGCGAAATCCTTGACGATCAGATCGGGCTGATGCGGGGTCTCTCCGAACGGCCGCCTGCGCCGGTCGATGAAGGCGGTGCGCATGCCGTATGATTTTGCGCCGATGCAATCGAAGGCATGATTGGCGACGAACAGGATGCTGGAGCGGTCCTCGCCGATGATCTCGGCTGCCTTGGCATAGGTCTTCCAGTGCGGCTTGAAATAGCCGGCCTCCTCGACCGAGATGACATGATCGAAGCGGAATCCGATGTGGGGTCCGGCGGCCTTAAGCATGTCGCGATCGCCGTTCGACAGGATCGCGAGCCTGTATCCGCTGGAGCGCAGCCGCTCCAGCGCTGCCACCACGTCCGGAAACGGCTTGAGCTTCTCGATCTCGCCGACGAGGGCCCGCACCTCATCCTGGGTATAGACGATACCGCAGCGGTCCATGACGTAGGAGACGGCGCGATGCCCGATCTGGCGGTAGGGCGTATGGCCGCGGTCGCACAGGGCGTCGATCATCGAATTCTCGAAATGCGTGCGCCGCCACCAGGTGACGAAGCTGTCGGGCTCGCCATGCCATTCCTTGCGCTTGAGAAACGGCGCGACGGCCTCGGTAAGCCCCTTCTGCATGTCGACAATGGTGCCGTACTGGTCGAACGCCAGCGCCTTGATCTCGCGCTTGAGGATCTCAGGGCTTTCCATCGGTATTATCTTCTACGTCACGCTTGATGGCGAACCTCGCCACGCTGCGGTTCTACCATTGCCCAAACCGGCGCCATAACGTACCCTGATCCAATCCCGACCTGTGGCGCTGC